>Ga0209236_1001144_pt1 | contig 15884 bp, 15 predicted proteins | sample GraSoi013_1_40cm_FD_185819 | JGI IMG/M metagenome (GOLD analysis project Ga0209236, IMG submission 185819) | Grasslands soil microbial communities from the Angelo Coastal Reserve, California, USA - Sample 09_27_2013_1_40cm (SPAdes) (version 2) | ecosystem: Environmental > Terrestrial > Soil >... | reverse complement strand
TGGAGCGCGTGCTGCTGGCGAACGTCCGCTCGCCGGAGACGCGCCGCGGCGACCTCGCGGCGCAGCGTGCCGCCGTGGAGCGCGGAGCCGACGGTCTGCGGGCCCTCACCACCCGCTATGGGTGGGCCGCCGTGCAAGACGCCGCCCGCGATCTCATGGACTACGCCGAACGCCGCACGCGCGACGCGCTCGGGCGGATCGGCGCGGCCGGCCTCACGGCCAGCGACTGGCTCGAAGGAGACGGCGTGGACGACGCCGATGTCCCCATCACGGTGCGGATCGATATCCGGGAGGGTGTGTTCCACGCCGATTTCACGGGCACCGCGCCGGCCGTGCGGGGGAACCTCAACTGCCCGCTGGCGGTCGCGCGCTCGGCCGCGTTGTTCGTGGTGCGCACGCTCCTGCCGGAGGACGTTCCGACGAACGCCGGCGTGCAGCGGGCCGTCCGCGTCACGGCGCCGGAAGGATGTCTCGTGAACGCGCGTCATCCGAGCGCGGTCGCCGCGGGCAACGTCGAAACGTCGCAGCGGATCGTCGACACGCTGTTCCTCGCCCTGGCGCGCGGCGGGATCCCCGTGCCCGCGCAGGGCCAGGGAACCATGAACAACGTGACCTTCGGGGGGCTCGGGGCTCAGGGCTCGGGGCTCGGAGAGGGATGGACATATTACGAGACGATCGGTGGGGGACAGGGAGCGAGCCAGGGCGCGCCCGGTCCGTCGGGGGTGCACGTGGGGATGTCGAACACGCGAAACACGCCGGTCGAGGTGCTGGAAATGGAGTCTCCCTTGCGGGTGAAGACGTACGCCATGCGGCGCGGAAGCGGCGGAGTGGGACGGTGGGCGGGTGGCGACGGCGTGATTCGCGAGTTCGCAGCGCTGGCGCCGATGGAGCTGAGCGTGCTCGCCGAGCGGCGCCGCCACTGCCCCGCGGGCGCGGCGGGCGGCGGGCATGGTGCCGCGGGGCGGACTATCTTGAACGGCACGCCGCTCGCGCCCAAGGCGAGCACCCGGCTCGAACCGGGCGACGTGCTGCGGATTGAGACGCCCGGCGGTGGCGGGTGGGGCACACCGGAATAAGGAGACGCGCGATGAACTGGGTGCTGGTCAGTTTGATCGGCCTCGCGGCCGGCGTGGTGTCGGGACTGTTCGGCATCGGGGGTGCCGTCGTCATCATTCCGGGCCTGATCCTCGTCGTGGGGCTGTCCCAGCACACGGCGAACGGTACCTCGCTCGCGGCGCTGCTGCTCCCTGTCGGGATTCTGGGCACGCTTGAGTACTACAAGCGGGGCCAGGTGAACATCCAGTATGCGGCGATCATCGCGGTCGGCCTGCTGCTGGGAGCGTTCGTGGGCGCCAAGCTGGCGGGTCACGTGGGGGAGTTGGCGCTGCGGCGCGCGTTCGGGGTGTTCCTGCTGCTCGTGTCGGCGCGGTTCCTCGTCAGCTAAGCGTTCGTCTCGAACACCTTGGCGTCGACGAACAGCCGGAACAGCTCGCGGTCGAGCTGTCCCGCCCGGACTTCTTCGTCCATGATGTCGAGCGCCCGCGCGCGCGCGACCGCCGGCTTGTAGGGCCGATCCGCGGCCGTCAGCGCGTCGTAGATGTCGCTGATGGTCATCATGCGCGTCTGGATCGGGATGGCGTCGCCCGTCACCCCACGCGGGTAGCCCCGGCCGTCCAGCTTCTCGTGATGCCCGTACGCGATGAGGGGGATGTGCTGCAGCTCCCGCGTCCAGGGGATCTCCTTCAGGAAGTTGTAGGTGTGGTTCACGTGGCTCTCGATCTCGAGCCGTTCGGCCTCGTCCAGGCTGCCCTTCGGAATCGTCAGATAGCGCACTTCGTCGTCGCTGAGGTATGGGCGCGCCGCCCCGGCGAGGTCTTGGTACGTGCGGCGCGCGAGGTCGAGCAGCTCCTCGAAGCGCGTGGCCGGGAGCACCGTCGGCTCGTTGGCGTGGAGCACCGCCTTCATGAAGCGCTCGAGCTCGGCGAGCTCCCGGGCGTGCTCCGCTTCGAGGGTGCGCACGAACGGCTCGTACCCCTGGCGCCCGTGCGTTTCGAGGAATTCCGCGCGTTTGCGCCAGAACTCCCGCTCCGCGCTGCGCCGCACGAAGTCGTGCCGCTGGCGGATCAGCTCGAGCTGCAGAGGATAGAGCTTCTTCGCCTTGACGAGGACCTGCTCCCGCACCCCGACCTTGCCGAAGTCGTGCAGCAAGCCGGCGTAGCGGATCTCGCGGAGCTGCTCGCGCGTGAACGTGAGGCCGCTATAGGGCCCGTCCCCGGCTTTGTCCACCACCGCCGCCAGGCTCACCGTCATGTTCGCGACCCGCCCCGAGTGGCCGAACGTCGTCGGATCCCGCTGCTCGATGGCGCGCACCGCCGCCTGCACGAACCCCTCGAACAGCCGCTCGATCTCGCGGTACAGCTGGCTGTTCTCGATCGCGACCGCCGCTTGACCCGCGAGCGCGGTGACGAGCTCGACCGTGCGTTTCGAGAACGGGACCACCTGTTGCTCCACGGCGGCCGGTGTCGCCAGCACGGCGTCGAGGCTGCGCTTCCGGTTGATGAGCTGCAGCACGCCGATCACTTGCTCCTTGTGATCCTTCATCGGGATCACGAGCATCGACTTGGTGCGGTAGCCGTACCGCTCGTCGAACGAGCGGTTGATCGTGTACTCGACGTCTGGGGGCAGGAAATACGCGTCGTCGATGACGAGCGGCTCGCCCGTCACGGCGGCGTAGCCCGCGAGGCTCGTCCGGTCCATCGGCATCGTGAACTCGACGAACGGCGCTTCGGGCTTCGAGTACGTCTGCGCGAGGCGGAACCGCAGCCGCTTTTCGCCTGGCTCGCCTTCGATCAGATACAAGCTGCCCGCGTCGGACGAGGTGATGCGCCGCGATTGGGTGAGGATCAGGTCGAGCAGGGTGTCGAGGTCGCGCTCGGTGCCGAGGGCCACGCCGATGCGCGTCAGCTCGCCGATCTCCCGGCCGCGGCTCGCCGCTTCGGCCCGCGCCCGCGCCGTCTCCGCCCGCGCCGCTGCCTCCCGAAAACCCGCCCGCACGGCGACGAGGAGCTGGCGCACGCCGGCCGGATGCCGGACGAACCCGGAGAGCAGCTCGGACGGCATCTCCGTCGGGACGTCCGGCTCGCCGTCGCGCCCCAGGGCCACGATCGCGCCGCCCGCGTCCACGAAGGCGCGCAGCACATCGAGCGGGAGGACGGAGCGGCTCTCGGCATCGAGCACCAGCACCGTCGGTCGCTCGTCCACCGCGAGGTCGCGCAGCAGGCGCACCTCGCGCACGTCGATTTGCGCCCCCTCGAGCGCGGGCGCGGCGCTCGCCGGCCGCCACGTCGGGGTATGGAGTAGGATGTATCTCACGGCTGGGCGATCGCCGTCACCCCGGCGGCTAGGCCGAAGTCACGAGGTCTTCTCGCGCTTCAGGCCGTCCGAGGCCTCGGCGAAGTCGGGGAACACCCGCAGCGCCTTCTCGTACATCTCCACCGCCTTGTCCTTTTGCCCGCGGTCGTGGTAGAGCAGGGCGCGCGAGTAATAGGTGAGCGCCTCGGTCGGCACTTGTCGGTTCATCCGCTGCTCCGAGGCCTGCTTCTGCAGCGCGGGCAGGTTCGCGTCCCGCATGAGCTTCATGGCCACGGTGCGGATCAGGTCGAACAAGTGGTCACGCTGCATCCGGTCCGACTCGACTTTGACGATCTCGCTCGTCTCGACGTTGATGAGCCGCGCGTCCAGCCGGAAGTCGCCGTAGAAGTCGATGAAGACGCCCGTGACGACGTAGCGTGCCCCGACCAGCTTGCCGATCTTGGCCGCGGTCTGTGGATCCACCCGCCCTGCGGCACTCAGGTTTTGCTCGTCGATCAGCTTCTGCAATTCCTCCCGCTCGACCACCCGGGCTGCCGCATTGGCGGCCAGATCGGAGATCATCAGGCCCGCGATCCCCTTCTGCAGGGCGTCGAAGTTGTCCTTATCCTGCCCGTAAGAGCCGCCGTTGTCGAATGGAAATACGGCAATCCCGGGACGGGTGTCCTGCCCGCGCGCCTGAGCGCCCACCCCGCCCACGGCAGGCCACAGCAGGGTCAGAGTGAAGAGCGGCACGATCGAACGCGAACCCATAGAGTGCTCCTCGGATCAGAGAGTCAGGGTCATCCCTTCCCGCGCCGCCAGCACCTCCGCCGGCATACCGCGCGCTTTGGCCGCGCGGCGGGCCGCGGCGAGCAACCCTTCGACCTCCGCGTCGCCGTGCTCCGGCTCGTGATGGAATAGCACGAGCCGCCGCACGCCGGCCTCCGCCGCGAGCGTCACCGCTTCCTCGAAGGTGGAATGGCCCCATCCACGGTGCTGCTCGAGCTCCTGCGGCGTATACATCGCGTCGTGGATCAGGAGCTCCACGTTCGCCAGGAATGCCACGAGATCCTTGCGCCACGTCGTCGGCGTGTCGTAATGGCCCCCTGGCCCCAGCTCGTTGTCCGTCACATAGGCCATGCTCGCGCCCCCCGTGGCGGCGGCCGGCGTGAGCCGATACCCCAGCGTCGTGCCGGGGTGCCGTAACCGCATGGCCCGCACCCGGAACGCACCCACGGTGAACTCGCCCGGGTCGACCTGCTGCACCGTCAACTTGGCCGACAGTGCATCGAGCGGGATGGGGAACACGGCCGGGTCCATCTGCTGCCGGAGGATCGCCTCGAGCGACGTGGTGCCCTGCCTGGAGCCCCAGATTCGCACTGCATTCCCCGGCGAGAAGAACGGCTTAAAGTGGGGCAGCCCCTGAATGTGGTCCCAGTGGGCGTGCGACAGCAGGATCTCCGCGTTCACGGCGCCGTTTTGGCGCTCCACGAGCTGGAGCCCCAGCGCGCGAATCCCGGTGCCGGCATCGAGGATAACGAGCTGACCCCCGGCGCCCTCCACGGCCACGCACGGCGTGTTGCCGCCGTAGCGCGCGGTGTGGGCCCCGGGGGTGGGGATCGAGCCCCGTGTTCCCCAAAAGGTCACCGTGTAGGCCATCGGTCCCGGCACGCCGTACCTAGGGCTAAGTTACGGAAAATCGGGCATGTAGAACAAGCCGCCGGCTCACCCGCCCCCCGTGACCCACCTCACGCCGGGGGCGCGACTCACGACCGCCCCGCCGACGCCTCCAGCGCCGCGCGGTCCCGAATCAGGATCTCCCGGCGGCTGATCTCGATGTAGCCTTTCTCGACCAGCTCGCGCATCGTCCGGCTCACCGTCTCGCGGCTCGAGCCGATCATCTGGGCGATGGTGTGGTGTGTGAGGCGGCGCGTGATACGAGTCGACCCCGCTTCGTCGGCGAGGTCGAGGAGCAGCTGGGCCACGCGGCCGTTGACGTCGAGGAGGACGAGGCTCCCCACCTTCTCGTCCACGCGCCGCAGGCGGCGGGAGAGCTCCCGCAGCAACCCCATCGCGATCCCCGGCGATTGCTGCAGAATGCTTTGGAAGTCCTCGCGCCGGATCACGAGGAGATTCGAGTCTTCCATCGCGATCACGTGCGCCGAGCGGGGTTCCTCGTCGATGAGCGACATCTCGCCGAAGAAGTCGCCCTCGCCCAGCACGGAGAGAATGACTTCCCGCCCGTCTTCCCCGATGAGGACCACCTTGACCTGCCCCTTGGCCACGACGTACAGCGCATCGCCGGGGTCGTCCTCGAACAGAATCACGGAGTTGCGGGGGTAGCTGCGCTCGCGGGTGATCTCGGCCACCCGATCGAGCTCGGTAGGAGAGAGTTGGCCGAAGAGCGGGACTTTTTGGAGGATGGCCGTCACCGACACGCGGGGGTTCCCCTCGGGTTTGGGGGCTTATGGTGGGGCAAGCTTACGTATTGGCGTGCCCGGTGTCAATGTGGTGCCTTGCCGCCAACTCACGACGCCAGTTATATTTCCGGGTCTTCGTGCCATCTGACACCTACGCTAGGATACAGTGCAGTGAAACCCGGCATTCACCCCGCCTACCAGCGCGCCCAAGTCCAGTGCGCCTGCGGCAACAGCTTCGTGACGCGGTCCACAGTGCCCGTGATCCACGTCGAAATCTGCGCCAAGTGCCACCCCTACTACACCGGGAAGCAGAAGCTCCTGGACACGGCTGGGCGCGTGGAGCGGTTCCGCCAGAAATACGCGACGGACAAGACGACCGGCTGACGTATGGAGGCCCGACTCCGCCAGGCGCTCGCACGGGCGGAGGAGGTCGCCCGAGCCCTGGCCGACCCTGAGACCGCGCGGAATCCGACCAAGCTGAAGCAGCTGGGCCGCGAGCACGCGCGGCTCGACGCCATCCGCCAAGCCCACGGCCGCCTCGAGCGGCTCCAGGGCGAGCTCGCCCAGGCGCGGGAGGTGCTCCAGGACAAGGACCCCGAGCTCTCCCAGTTGGCGCGCGCGGACGTGGAGCGGCTCCGCCCCGAGATCGAGCGGGCGGAGGCCCTGTTGGCGGACCTGCTCACACCGACCGATCCCCTCGACGACCGTGACGCCATTGTGGAGATCCGCGCCGGCACGGGTGGCGACGAGGCGGCGCTGTTCGCGGCGGACCTGTTCCGCATGTACACGCGCTACTGCGAGCGCCGCGGGTGGAAGGTCGAGGTGCTGGCGCTCTCGGAAGGCAACCTCGGCGGTGTGAAGGAGGCGATCTTTGCGGTGCGGGGGCCCAAGGTGTACGGCACGCTCCGCTACGAGTCGGGCGTGCACCGCGTGCAACGCATCCCCGAAACCGAGACACAGGGCCGACGCCATACGTCCGCCGCGACGGTGGCGGTTCTCCCGGACGCGGCAGAGGTGGACGTCAAGATCGAAGAGAAAGACCTGCGCATCGACGTATTCCGCTCGGGCGGCCCGGGTGGCCAGAGCGTCAACACGACGGACAGCGCGGTGCGGGTGACGCACCTCCCGACGGGGCTCGAGGTGAAGTGCCAAGACCAGAAGTCGCAGCTCCAGAACAAGATCAAGGCGCTGGAGATCCTGCGCGCGCGGCTGCTCGACCGGATGCTCGCCGAACAGGAAGCGGCCCGCGCGCGGGAGCGGCGGGCTCAAGTGGGCACGGGCGACCGATCGCAGAAGATCCGTACCTACAATTTCCCGCAGAACCGCATCACCGACCACCGCATCGGCTTCACGACCCACGACCTCGCCGAGGTGATGGACGGGAAGCTCGACGAGCTGATCGCGGCCCTCAGGCTCGCAGGGGAGAAGGAACGGCTCAGTGCCTGAGCGCGCTGCGCCTCGTTCATCGATCGCGGGCGCGCTCGAGGCGGCCGTCGGGCGGCTGGCGCGCTCGGGGCTTCCCAGCCCGCGCCGCGAAGCGACGGCGCTCTGGGCTGCCGTGGCCGGCTCAGGGACCACGCCCGGCGACGTCTGGCTGCGACGCGACCAGCCGCCCCCGCCTGAGCTGGCAGAGCGGTTTTCACAGGCCGTCGAGCGTCGCTCCAGAGGGGTCCCGTTCGCCTACGCTGTCGGTGGGGTGGGCTTCCGCACGCTCGACCTGCAGCTCGATGTGCGCGCGTTGATCCCGCGGCCGGAGACGGAGGGCCTGGTGGATCTGGTGCTCAAGTGGGCGGGAGTCGGGGCCCGGGCCCCGGGTTCCGGACACCGTGGCATCGCCGCCGATATTGGCACCGGCTGCGGCTGCATCGCGCTCGCGCTTGCCGTCGAGGGCGCGTTCGACCGCGTGATTGCGGTGGAGCGCTCGCCCGAAGCGGCGGCCCTAGCGCGTAATAACGTGGCGCTGGTGCGGCCGGCCGTGCCCGTGGAAGTGCGGGAGGGAGACCTCCTGGCGCCGCTCGCGGGGGAGCGCTGCCGGGCGATCGTCTCGAACCCGCCGTATCTGACGCAGGCCGAGTATCTCGAGCTGGACCCGACAGTGCGTGACTTCGAGCCCCGCGGGGCGCTGGTAAGCGGACCTGACGGGCTCGACGCGACGCGCGCGTTGGTCGAGGGCGCCGCCGCACTGCTCGCCCCCGGCGGCCTGCTGGCGCTCGAGATCGACGAGCGGCGCGCGGTGCGGGTCGGGGCGCTGGCGCGCGACTACGGCTGGGCGCGCATCAGGATCCACGAAGACCTGTTCGGGCGGCCGCGGTTCTTGTTGGCTTTTGCCAAGGAGGGTGCGTGATCGATCAGAAGGCGGGGGAGCTCGGCCGGCTGCTGGGGCAGAGCGAGGAGTACAAAGCCCTGGTGCGGGCGAGCGACCGGATGCGCGAGGACGCGACCTGCAAGCAGCTCCTGGCCGAGGTCGAGCGGATCGCCCGGGACATCGAGCGCGCGGCCCAGGAGAACCGGGAGCCGCCCCGCGAGCAGGTCGAGCAGTACGATCGCGCGCTCCAGAGCGTCCAGTCGAATGCGGTGTATCAGCAAGTTGTGGCCGCGCAGGCGAACTTCGAAAAACTGATGGCCAAGGTAAACGCGCGGATCTACGAAGGTATGAAGCAGGGGGCCGCGAGCCCCATCATCACGCTGGGATGACGTTCATCGTCGTGGAGGGCCCCGAAGGGGCGGGGAAGTCGACGCTGCTGCGTTGGCTGGCGGCCCGGTTCCGCGCCGACGGCCGTGCCGTCGTGACGGTGCGCGAGCCCGGCGGGACGCCCGTCGCAGAAGCGGCGCGCAAGGTGGTCCTGGGATTCCCGCACGCGATGGCCCCCGCCGCCGAGTTGTTCCTCTTCCTCGCGGCGCGGGCCGACCTGGCGCATAAAGTGATCCGTCCCGCGCTCGCTGCGGGACAGGTGGTCCTGGCCGACCGGTTCGAGCTCTCGACCATGGCCTACCAAGTGGCCGGCGGCGGGTTAGCGTACGAGGAGGTGGCTCGGGCCAACCGGCTGGCCACGGGGGGTCTCGTACCGGACTTGACGCTCGTGCTCGACGTGCCAGTGGCGATCGGCCGCGAGCGACAACGCGCGGCACGCAAGGTGCAGGACCGATTGGAGCGGCAGGACGACGGGTTCCACCGGCGCGTGCTCGAGGCGTACCGCAACGCCCGAGGGCCCGGGGTGGTCCACATCGATGCCACACAGTCGAAGCAGGCCGTGCAAGATGCCGCGTGGCGCGAGGTCATGGCGGTGACCGTACTCTCAACGCGAGGCGTGTCATGAAGCTCCGAAAGATCCTGGTCGTCGCCGTCATCTCGTGCGTCGCGCTCGCGACGGGTGGCTGGCTGTTGCAGCGCGAGGCCGTGCCGGAGGGATCCGTGTACCAGCAGGCGCGCCTGTTCGAGGACGTGCTGGCGCACGTCGCCGACTACTACGTCGACTCGCTCGACGAGCGGCAACTCTACCAAATGGCGATCGACGGCATGCTCGACCAGCTGCACGACCCGTATTCGGTCTTCCTCAAGCGCGACGACTTCCGCGCTCTGTCCGAGGCGACCACCGGCAACTACGGCGGGCTGGGCATCCAGATCGACGTGCGCGACGGCTGGATCACGGTCGTGGCGCCGCTGCCCGACACGCCGGCCGAGCGGGCCGGCATCCAGTCGGGCGATCAGATCGTGACCCTGGACGGCCGCTCGACCGAAGGCTGGAAGAACGACCAGGCGGTGAAGGAGCTGCGCGGTCAGCCGGGCACGAGAGTCGAGCTCCGGGTGCACCGCGTGGGCGTGGAGCAGCCGCTCACCTTCAAGCTGAACCGCGCCACGATCCACATTCGCTCGGTGCAGGTAGCGATGATGCTCGACGACAAGGTCGGATATATCCAGCTGAGTCCGGTGAGCGAGACGTCGGCAGCGGACCTGACCGAGGCGGTGGGGAATCTGGTGCAGAAAGGGATGAAATCGCTGGTTCTCGATCTGCGCAGCAACCCGGGCGGCCTGCTCGATCAGGGCGTGGCCGTGAGCGAGCTGTTCCTCGACCCCGGTCAAGAGGTCGTGGCGACGCGCGGCCGGGCACCCAACATCACCCGCTCGTTCCGGGACACCAAACCCCAGCCGTGGCCCGCCCTGCCGATCGTAGTGCTCGTGAACGGCGGCACCGCGAGCGCTGCCGAGATCATCACCGGCGCGCTCCAGGACCACGATCGCGCCCTGGTCGTGGGGACGCCTACATTCGGGAAGGGGCTCGTGCAGTCGCTCTGGCAGCTCACACCGGAGACGGCGCTCAAGCTGACGACGGCGCGTTGGTACACGCCGAGCGGCCGCACCATTCAGCGCAAGAGCAAGAACGAGGCCGATCAGGAGGCGCAGGTCGTCGCGGCGGAGCAGGGTCGTGATACGACGAAGAGTGATTCCGCGCTGGTGTTCCACACCGACCGAGGCCGCACGGTGGTGGGTGGCGGCGGGATCCGGCCGGATCTGTTCGTCAGCCCGGACACGTTCACGACCGCGGAGCGGAACTTCATGAGAACGCTCGGCGACAAGATCCCGGTGTTCCGGGACGTGCTCTCCACCTATTCGCTCGAGCTCAAGGGGACGGGTCGCGTGAATGACCCCTCCTTCACCGTGAGCGCCGAGATGGTGAGCGAGGTGCTGCGCCGTCTCCGGACCAGGGGCGCGGTCGTTCCCGACAGCCTCATGGCCGGTGCGCACACCCTCATCGTCCAAGAGCTCGGCTACGAGACCACGCGCTACGTGTTCGGTCGGCCGGCCGAGGTGCGCCGGCGGATGGCGGAGGACCACCAGGTGCAGGCGGCGCTCGGCCTGGCGCGCCGCGCCCGGTCGCCGCAGGACCTGCTCTCGCTCGCCCCGGCCAAGCCGCCCGCGAATCAGCGGAACTAGTGCCGTTCCAACGCCCGGAGGCTTCGCGCAGGCCCGCGGTCGGGATCATCGGGCCGGGGCGCGCGGGCCTCGGCCTCGCGCTGGCGCTGACCCGTGCCGGCTACACGGTCCGGCTGCACGGCCGCCGCAAGAAGGCCATCCCGAAGCCGCTGCAGCTCGCCGTCGGGCCCCCTGACGCTTCCCCGCCGCCCGCCTGGGTCGCCCAGGCGGGCGTCGTCATTCTCGCCGTGCGGGACGACGCCATCCGCCCACTGGCGGAGGCGCTCGCGCGCGGCGGCGCGGTCCGGCCGGAGCACGTGGTGCTCCACCTCTCAGGCGTCCAGGGCCAGGAAGCGCTGGGCCCGCTCGTCCCGTCACGCGCCGCGCTCGGCTCGCTCCACCCGCTTCAGACCATCGCGGATCCGGAGCGCGCGCCCGAGCGCCTGAAGGGCGCCTGGGCTGCCGTGGAGGGGATGCCGCGGGCGCTCGAGGTGGCGGAGGCGATCGCGCGCGAGCTGGGGATGCACCCGTTCCGCATTACCGGCAAGGCGAAGGCGATCTACCACGCGGGCGCGGTGTTCGCGTCCAACTATTTCGTTGTGGTGCAAGCGGTCGCCCAACGCCTGCTGCGGCACGCGGGCCTTACGGACGCCGATGCGTGGCAGGCCCTGCGCCCGCTCGTGGAGGGCACGCTGGAGAATCTGTCCCACGATCAGCCGAAGGACGCGCTGACGGGCCCCGTGGTGCGCGGCGACGACAGCACCATCCGCCGCCATCTCGAGTCGCTCACCAAGGATGACGCGCTCTTGTACCGGGCGCTGGGGCGCGCGGCGCTCGAGCTCGCCGAGAAACGGGGAATGGACGAAGCGACGGCCGCGCGGGTCGCCGACGCGCTCGCTACTGATCTACCACTCGTACTCCGGCCGGGGGCGAAAACGTGAACTCGCGGCCCGGCGCGCCGCGGTTCACCTTGAGGTTCCCGAGGATCACCGTCCGCTGCTGGCCGGAGGCCTCTGTGATGTCGATGCGCCGCACCAGCCCGTCGTTCCGGTCCACCCAGATCACCGCACCGCTGTAGGGCTGGTCTTGCTGCTTCGGGGTGAGCGCGACCACGTCCACCATCGCGCCGCCGAGCGAGTCCGCATACACGTAGCGCGCGCTGTAGCGCTCGCGCGGTCGCTCCACGAACTGGCCGATCAGATTCGGTCCCGTGGTGCCCACCGCGGGAATGCGCGAGCGGATCACCTGCCCGGGCGCGGTGCTCGGTGTATACAGCCACAGGTACCGGCCGTCCGCCACGATGCGGTCGCCTTTGGGCGCCGTGAACCGCATCGCGAAGCGGCTCGGCCGCATCTGGTACAGCTTGCCCCGCGTCGTGTCGGGGCTGCCGATCAGCGGGTTGACGATGACTTGGACGAAGTCGGCGCTGAGGGTGCTGATCGTCTGGTAGGTCTGGCTGGCGCGGTCGAGGACGGGCCAGGGGTCTTGGGCGGTAAGTTGGAGCGATGGAACGATGGAAAGAAGAGCTGCAGCCACAGCGGCGGTCGTTCCAGCCTTCCATCGTTCCGTCGTTCCAACCGTCATGCTCCCACCGATGCCGGCTCGGCGACGCGCCGCCCGATCACCTCCGCGATCACGCGGACCTCGCGCATCAGCTGCGCGAACTGGTCAGGGAAGAGCGATTGCGCACCGTCGGACAGGGCCTGATCGGGGTGGGGATGTACCTCGACGATGATGCCGTCCGCGCCCGCGGCTACTGCCGCTCGCGCCATCGGGATCACCTTATCGCGCAGCCCGGTGCCGTGCGATGGGTCGGCGACGATCGGCAAGTGCGACAGCTTGTGCACCACGGGAATGGCCGTCAGGTCGAACACGTTGCGGGTCGTGGTGTCGAAGCCGCGGATGCCCCGCTCGCACAGGATCACTGCGTGGTTTCCCTCGGCCAGCAGGTACTCGGCGGAGAGCAGCAGCTCCTCGATCGTTGCCGACAGCCCGCGCTTTAGGAGCACCGGCTTTTTCGCACGCCCCGCGGCCTTGAGGAGCGAGGAGTTCTGCATGTTGCGGGCACCGATCTGGATGATGTCGGCGACCTCGGCGACGTATCCTACCCCTTCTGGGTCCATGGCTTCGGTGCAGATCAGCAGTCCCGTCTCGTCGCGTGCCTTGGCGAGCAGCTGGAGACCGGGCCGGCCGAGCCCCTGGAAGGCGTAGGGCGAGGTGCGAGGCTTCCAGGCCCCGCCGCGCAGGATCACCGCGCCCGCTTCGCGCACCAGGCGCGCCGCCTCGAGGATCTGCCGTTCGGACTCCACCGAGCACGGGCCGGCGATCGCCACCACCTCGGTTCCTCCGACCGCCACGCCGCCGGGGAGTCGGACGACCGTATTTTCGCCCTTCCATTCGCGGCTCACCTGCTTGTACGGCTTCGAGACGTGGATGATCTCCTGGACGCCCGGGAGCGCCTCGAGCCGCGACGCGTCGACCCGCCCGTCGTTGCCGACGAGGCCGACGGCCGTGCGCTGCGCCCCGGGCATCGGGCTGGCCTTGTAGCCCAGTTCTTCGATGACGGCGACGACGCGCTGGATCTCCGCGTCGGTGGCCCCGTGTCGCATCACGATCAGCACCGCTCAGGCTCCTCCGATGACAAACCGGTCGCCGTCGCGCGCGGCCGCGATCGGCCCGCTGAACCGCACCGCGGCGGCCCGCGCCGGGTCCGAAGTCTCTACCGGCGGATAGAAGTGCGTCAAGACGAGGCGCCGAGCCCCGGCTTCTCGCGCCAGGTCGCCCGCGCGTTCCGGAGTGAGATGAATGTCCATGGCCATCTCCTCGGGAAGCGAGCACTCCGCGAGCAGCAGGTCGGCGCCCGCCGCCCAGCGGGCGAGCGGGCTCGAGGGGCCGGTGTCCCCCGTGTAGACGAGCCGTCCCTCCGGCGCCGCCACGGCCAGCGCCACGCTCTCCGGCGTGTGCGGCACCGGGAAGGTCTCGAGATTCACGTCGGCGTCGAGCGGGAACGGCTCGCCGCCCCGCACATCGAGGATGCCGATCGGGAACCCCGGGTCGAGCAGCCAGGGGCCGTATCCCTCGGCGAGCGCCTTGATCAGCCGCACCACGCCCGGCGGCCCGAGGATCACGAGCGGCTCCTCGCGCGCCGGCACGGTGGTGTACTTGAGGGCGTATACGAGCATCGGCAACTCACCCCAGTGGTCGGGATGAAAGTGCGACAGCACCACGTGCGTGACCTGGTGCCACGGCAGCCCGAACTCGGCGAGCCGGTGCAGGGCCCCCGCGCCGCAGTCGAGCAGGATCTTGAGCCGGCCGCGGCTCACCCAGTGACACGCCGACGTGCGGCTTGCCGACGGGGCGACCGTCCCCGTTCCCACGGTGACCAGTTCCATGACGCTAGCGGTCCCTCCCCCGAAAGACGATTCGCCTGAACTGAATTATTCCCCCCGCCCGCAACTTGTACAGATAGACGCCGGGCGGCAGTTCTCGCCCGTCGTCGGCGCGGCCGTCCCACATGAGACGCACATCGCAAGTGGGGCCGCCGGGCCCGCTCCGGCCGTAACGGCCGGCGGGAAGAATTCCCGGGAAATTGGGCCCCGGGACGAAGCGCCGCACCGGGTTGCCGCGCAGATCGAGCACGGCGAGCTCCACGATCGCGGGGACCGCGAGATCGAACCAGAGGCACGTCGCCTCCCGTCCGTCGGCGGGAAACGGGTTCGGGAAATTCTGATAGAGCAGCGTCGTCGGCGGCGTCGACCCGTCGACCACCATGAACACGCCCTGGCTCCGCACGAGGGTCGTGTCGGCTCCGGCGTGCACGATCAGCGACCACACGTACGCTGCGTCGCGCTCGAGCGGGCGCGGCAGCTGGAATGCCGTATCGCTCAAGCCCGCGACGGTGAATTCGGGGCTGGTCGCGAACTGGGCTCCGGCGCGGCGCACCGTGAAGTCGTAGCGGAGCGGCCCGGGCGGCGCGCTCACTGCGGGCGACTGCCAGGTGAAGACGGGCTGGACCTCCGCCGTGTTCACGCCGGCCGGCGTCGAGAACGAGGTGAGCGTGGCCCAGGGCGGTACGACGATCGGCCCGAGGGCGCCGGTCGTGGCGGTGACGCCCGTCGCGGCCGTGGCGTCGACCCGCCAGAACAGCGGCCGTCCGGGCTTGAGCGCGCGCCGCAGCGCGTAGCTCGTCGCTGTCGTCAGCGTGTCGACGACGAGGTACAGGAAGGCGGCGTCCCGGGCGATGCGGAGGCGGTAGGTGATCGGGGTGGCGGACGGAGGGGGGGTGCTCACCGACCACGAGAAAGACGGCGTGATCGACGCCAACACCGCCCCGGTGGGCGTGAGCGGGGTGATCGCGGTCGGGAACACCGCGCTGGCGGCCACGTCGGGGCGGCCCCAGCCCCGCAGGCTGTCGGGCGCGGCGCGATTCGCCGCATAGGCTTGCAGCGCCTGACGGAGCGCGCCGGGCCCGAGACCGGGATGGAGCTGCTTGAGGAGCGCCGCGGCAGCGGCGAGCAGCGGCGTCGCGAAGGAAGTGCCGCTGAACCGGCCGAGGGCATTGGGGGCGCTGAGCACGCAGACGAGCACGCCGGGCGCGGTGAGGTCCGGCTTCAGCCGGCCATCCGCGGTCGGGCCGCGCGATGAGAAGCTCGCGAGCGCGCCGAGCGAATCCTCCGCGCCGGCGGTGATCACGGAATCCGCGTCCCCAGGCGTGACCAGGGTCCGAAAACTTGGGCCCCCGTTCCCGGCGGCCGTCACGACGAGGATGCCGTGGGCCGCGGCGCTCTCGGCTGCCACGGTCGTGACCGCCACCCGGCCGTTCAGATCGGCTGGCGAGTAGGTGAAGCCATCGTCAAAGTCGAGATAGCCGAGGCTGGACGAGACGATGTCGACGCCGATCGAATCGGCCCACTCCAGCGCGCTTACGTAGTTCAGCTCCTCGATACGTGTTTCGGACCGTACGTCCTCGGTCTTGGCGAGCAGGTACGCGGCACCGGGCGCGACGCCGCGCAGCCGGCCAGGGACGCGTCCCGCGAGGAGCGACCACACCGCGGTGCCGTGGAACTGCGCCCGGGGCTGGTCGTTCGGCTGATCGCGCACCACGGAATCGCCGAACACGAAATCGTACTGCGCCCTGACCGTGACGCCCGCGAACGCCGGAGCCGCCGTGTTGAAGCCGCCGTCGAGAATGGCGATTCGGA
>Ga0209236_1001143_pt1 | contig 15898 bp, 13 predicted proteins | sample GraSoi013_1_40cm_FD_185819 | JGI IMG/M metagenome (GOLD analysis project Ga0209236, IMG submission 185819) | Grasslands soil microbial communities from the Angelo Coastal Reserve, California, USA - Sample 09_27_2013_1_40cm (SPAdes) (version 2) | ecosystem: Environmental > Terrestrial > Soil >... | reverse complement strand
AGGATGTTGGCGATAAGGACCGGGTTCGAACCCCGGAGCTCCAGCGCCAGGAAGTTGCTGTTCATCTCCATCCGGACGCTCAACTGCTCACCCAGCGTCAGGGCGGCGTCGCGCGGCGACACCAAGGAGAACTCGACGGTTCGGCTGGGCGCCAACCTTCCCGACGCGGGTACCCACTGGAAGCCCAGCCGGCGCCCCACCGAGTCACCGACCATCCCTCGCTCCAGTTCCACGCCGTTGGCACCGTCCAGAGTGTATTCGCGGCCGTCGGCGCTCACGCTGAACGCGTATTGCCCCGGACGAAACGTATCGTTCACGCGAAAGCCGACGAAGGTTGCTTGATCGGCGGGCCGTTTTACTGCGAGGTACAGACGCAGATCACGGACGACCTGGTCTAAGACGATGTACGACCGCAACAATTCCACCCAGGCGTCTTCATCGAGCAACGCTCGCTGCTGGATCGGCCCCCGCGCTTCGGCACCGCCTTCCCCGCGCCGGTCTAGGACGTCGACCCAGACGTTGGCTTGTGCGCTGTAGACCGGAGGCAGTTTGCGCGTGGCCGCGAACCCCCCCCCCAGGCCCAGCGCCACCGCGAGGAGAACGAGCCACTTAAATCGTAGCAGCGCGCTCACGATGCGCCGCCAGTCAAGGCCTGATTCCTCATCGTCCAGACCTGCCATGGGAGGCGTGCTGGGGCGCCGTAGAACTGCCGGCGCAGACTGACTGCGAATCGCCGGAAGATGCCGAGGATTCATCAGGGCGTTGGAGGAGCAAGACGCGTACCGGGCATCCTGTCACCTCGCTGTCAGCGGCGCCGTCGCGCCCTCGCTACGGCGCGGTGCTGGTGCGATGTGGCACCGGGACCGCACAAGCACTGTAAGTGGCACAGCCTTTGCCACTTCCGCGGGGCATGACGCTGCCCCGACTGCCTTCATTCGCCTGGACCGCCGCCGTCGTACCCCCGACCGACGAAGGGCGACGCTTGCTCAATGTCCTGATTGCTATGGTGGGTTTGGTGGTCGCGCTGCCATTGATGGTGGTCATCGCGGTGCTGATCAAGCTCACATCCCGTGGTCCGGTGCTGTTCGCGCAGGAGCGGATCGGCCTCGATCGCCGCGCGCTCGGCAATCCGGCCGGCAACTACCGGCGCCATTCTGATTACGGCGGCCGGACGTTCGTCATGTACAAGTTTCGCACGATGCGGGCGGACGGCGGAACAGCGCCGCAGGTGTGGGCGCAGCGCGACGATCCGCGCGTCACCGCGGTAGGACGCGTATTGCGCAAGCTCCGGCTGGACGAGTTGCCCCAGCTCTGGAACGTCCTGGTGGGCGATATGAACATCGTGGGCCCGCGTCCGGAGCAGCCCGCGATCTTTGCCCAGCTGCGCGAGAAGATACAGGAATACCAGCGGCGCCAGCGCGTCTTGCCGGGGATCACCGGCTGGGCCCAGATCAACCTGGCGTACGATAGCAGCGTGGAAGACGTCCGGGAGAAGCTCAACTACGATCTCGAGTACATCCGCCATCGCTCGGCGGTCGAGGACTTGAAGATCATGCTCCTCACACCGGCCGTGATGCTCGGTCAACGGCACGGCTGGTAAGACCGCGCCGGGTCGGCTCCCATAGAGCAGTTCCCCGCCCCCCCACCGCTCTGATCCAGGCATGCAGTACGGCGATGTTTCCACTCACCGCGTAGGATGGTAGCGCGATCAGGCGCGGCAGCGGGCGTCCCTCCGGCCATATCCAACCGATCGCCGTCAGAAACGCGGCCGCCCCACCGGCGGCAAGGGTTGTCGCAGCCCACCAGTGCCGCGGCGTAAGCGCGGCGACCGCGGCCGCCGCAAGAAGGACAGTCCAGGGCGTGAGCCAGCGACACAGCTTGTGGCTCCACAGCATCCACGCGAAACGGCCATGGCGCGACGGGCTGAGCAGGATCCGCTTGTGCCACAACGTCCTGAGGCCGCGCGCCATCGTGCGGACCTTGCGCACGTACTCCCGCCGCAAAGAGGTGCCACGCGGGACGTAGCAGATTGCGGCGGTGACCGAGACAGCGCAGTACCCCCGTTCGCGCGCCATGAGCGCCGCAGCGAAGTCTCGGCTCAGCCCCTCCGGCATACTTGACATATGCAGATCGCGTCGGACCGCATAGAGACATCCTGACGCCCCCACGATGCCGGAGAGACTGGTCTCGAGGTCACGCACCCACATTTCGTAGCCGACGTAGGCCTGCTCACCAGGATTGAGGTGGTCGTCGAGGTTGGAGACGCTGACGTCGCGTCCTGAGGCAACACCAACCGACGGATCGTCGAAGGCGCTCACGAGATGTTTCACGGCAGCTTCGTCGATCCGCACAGACGCGTCGGTGTTGATGATGATCTCCCCGGTGAGATGCGGCCTAGCAGCGTTTTCCGCCCCCGTCTTACCGCAGCGCTGCCGGAGACGCAGCAGCTCCACTCCTCGCGGGGCGAGTCCCATGACGATGTCGTCCGTCGCATCCATGGATGCGTCCGACACCACGAGGATCTGTCGACGGTCACTTGGATAGTCGATCGCGAGGATCCGCTCCAGCGTGTTCGCGATAATCGCAGCCTCATTGTAGACGGGAATGACGATGCTGATCTGCGGCCATGCTCTGAACGAGCCCCCCGGGGGCTGCACAGAGCGGGAGCGCCGAGATCCGCTCAGTATCCTGAGGATTAAGGGATAGCCGACATAAGTGTAAAGGCACAGCGTCAAGGCGATCGCGATCACGACTTCAGCAAGAAACATCATACCGTAACGGCTGCCGAGCCTTGTTGGTCACGAGCCTGTAGATCGCGTCGTACCGGCTGATCCAGGGAGGCACAGTAAAGTCTTTGAGCAGGCGCTCGCGCGCGCGTTGCGCGCGTATCCGCGCCGCTGCATCATCGCAATAGACCACGCGAATTGCTTCGGCCAGTGCGACCGGATCGGCGGGAGGCACAAGTACCGCTTCCGCTGAAGTAACGACGTCCGGAACTCCTCCCACCTGGGACGCAACAATAGGCACGCCAGCGGCCATCGCCTCGAACAGGACGATCGGCGTGCCCTCGCTATGAGAGCTCACGACGAAGACATCGAAGGCGGCGAACAGACGTCCCGCGTCTCGGATCATCCCGTGCAGGCGGACCCGCCTCTCGATGGCGAAGTGCCCCGCACGGGAGGCGAGGGCGCCGCGCTCCGGCCCGTCCCCAACCATCGAGACTGTGATAGGAAGGTCAGTCAGATGCGGGAGCGCGTCCAGCAGGACATCTGGCCCCTTCTCGCCGCTCAAGCGCCCGACCCACCCAATGACGAATCCGGCTTCTCGTAAACCCAGGGCAGACCGCGCGGTCACGCGATCAAGCGGGGGCGTTGTTTCCCGCCACGCGTTCTGCACGAAATGAATCCGCTGCGGTGAGACCCCATCTCGGATCAGCTGATCGACAAGTGGGCGGGAGACCACGACAACCGCGTCGAACCGCCGGTAGGCGCGTCGCTGTAGCCGCTCGTAGAGTCGATTCTTCCAGCCGCCACCGCAAAAGCCGTGAACGGTCGTGACCGCTGGGATGCCGAGCTGGCGCGCCGCACCCGCGTCCACGAGGTCCGGACGATAGCCGTGCGTGTGTACCACGTCTGGCCGCAGTCGGTGGCCAAGCCTCGCCACCGCTGTACGCTCCCGCCAGTACTGCCGGCCGGGAACGACGACCGGATGCACGGTGACCCCACCTGTGGCCAGTTGCTCGACGAAGGGGTGATTCTCGGTCGCCGGGTCGAGCACCGGCGCGGCGTGGACCTCTTCCCCGCAGCGCGCCTGCCCGAGGGCGAGCAACTGCGCGACGCGCTCGAGACCGCCGACGGCCCCAGGGGCTAAGACATGAAGAACTCGCATCGCCTACTGGCGCATCAAGATCCGTGCTGCAACGACCCGATCCATCGCGCCATATTCGCGTTTCAAGCGACGTTGCGGCAGCACAACAGGTAGGTGCCTTCGTGCCACACCCTCGGCGCTCGTGTTGATTCCAGATCGTCCGCCGCGCCAGGTCCACAATGGCGCCAGTCTTGCTGCTCATAAGCAGTACGCCATGACCAATCTGACTAGGGCCTCCCTCGCTGAAAACCCGTCAGTTACTGTCTCCGCGACACTGCGGGATCGTCATTGGGATTTCTTGCTAGTGTGCGTCGCCGCCTACCTCACGACGGCGGTGGGGCGGTTACACCAGCTGTTTTTGTTCCTGTCGCCGCTCAAGCCTGTCTTCGTCTCGGCCGCGCTTGCGATCGTCTTGTATGTCGTGCAGCAGGTTGGTGCCCGGCGCATCAGATGGGTTCGCTCGCCAACCACGACATATCTGTTGCTTCTGCTGTTGTGGGTCGCACTCTCCGTGCCTGGGGCACTACACCAGGGACTCGCGTTCTCGCTGCTTACCAGCTTCATTAAGACTGTCGCGCTGTACGTTCTCATCGTCGGCAGCGTGAGAGGCTTCCACGATCTCGAACGGCTAGCGTTCGTGTACTTCGCGGCGGCCAGCGTATTTTCCGTCGTCGTGCTCACCCGGTTTCCCGTCGGCGGCAATAACTGGCGCCTTGGCGGCCTCTACTACTACGACGCAAACGATTTCGCGGTCTTCGCAGTGACGGCAGTGCCATTGGGACTTTACTTCGGCCTTACTCAAACGCAGTTGCACCGTCGCCTCGTTAGCCTAGGGGGCGTCCTCGCGGTCCTCATCGCGTTCATCTGGTCAGGGTCACGTGGCGGTTTTCTGGCGATGCTGGCCGTGGTGGCGTTTCTCCTGTTTCGGTACACCGCCATGCGACTCCACTGGCGCTTGCTCACTATGGCGTTGATCATCGCCACCGGTTGGCTGACAGCGAGCGATCGATACTGGACGCAGATGGCGACCATTTTGCAAGCCGACAATGATTACAACCGTACAGAGCTGAACGGGCGTGAAAAGATTTGGCGCCGCGGCATCGGTTACATGCTGAGCCACCCGGTCTTCGGCGTGGGCGCCTCTAACTTTGGAGTGGCGGAGGGAACCATATCGCCGCAGGCCCGGCTGCAGGAGCGCGGCATTGGCGTTCGCTGGAATGCGCCTCACAACAGCTTTGTCCAGGTCGGCGCGGAGCTCGGCGTCCCTGGTCTGCTGCTGCTGCTTGCTGTGATCGGTAGCGCGTTCGTGACGTTGCACCGCGTTGCCAAGGTGGAGCGTGCGCTGTCCACGCGGTCGCGTGCACCTCCGCAGTTAGCCCAGGCCATGCAGGCGTCACTCGTCGGCTTTGTCGTGGGCGCATTCTTTTTGTCGCTTGCGTACTCGGAGATGCTCTATTCACTGGTGGCGCTTGCCGTCGCGCTGGGGAAGGTTGTGCGGATCCAGACCCGCCTCGACCGGTGGGCCTGGGCACGGGCGGCATGATCCTTCTTATCCTGACGTCCGGCCTTTGAGCTGCATCTTGCTCCTGCCGGGAAACTCTCTTTGGGCACGAAAAAGGGCCGCCAGGTGTGTGGAGGCGCTGGCGGCCCGGTGGACAACTCGCTTGGGCGTGCGCTACTGACGCACGCTGTTCTGCAGCACGTCGTTAGCTCGTCCGCTTATCTGCCACTGACATAGAAATGGTCCATCCACATGTACTGCGTTTGTCCCACCGCATCACCGACTCCGCCCCAGATCGGGTTCCACGACAACTCGTCCCCCCAGAACTTGCTCTGCGAGCTACTGCTGTACTGAACGTCCCGGTACTCGCCCACCTTCACGCCGTCGATCCACCAGTGTGCCTCGCCGTTCGCCAGATCACCGGTGTTGTCCACCAATACCGCCTCCCAGTGATGCCACTGCCCCCGCGTAAACTCAAGATTGGCGAGGTTCGGCGTGAGATTGCGCGCGCCGGCAGGCGTGTTCTGCAACCGCACTTCCGGGTCGAGCGGCGAGCTCCCGCTCCCTTGGGCCGAGAAATAGACGACGGGGTCGCCGTGGACCCAGACGAACCCGATCTTGTTCACGCCGGAGCTATGCCCCTGCCAGTTGCTCGAGAGCTTCAGCCACATGGAGACATACACCTGGGTGTAGCCCCGGCTATTCACGCCGTCCAACCACGTATTCGCTGGTGCGGAGCCGCCGCCAAACCCCGCCAGATACGTGACCTGACCAACCGAGGGCGGCGACTTGGGCCCGTTGAGGTCAACGAAGAGCGACAGCGCCGCGCCGGCTCCCCAACCGAGCTCCGTCAACGCGTCAAAGGGCCGGTCCGTAACCGGGGTGAACCCGGGCGGCTCGTTACTCCCCGGCGGCGGCGGCGGGGGCGGGAGTGAGCCCGTTGTCGTACCGTTCGCCACGTTCGACAGCGGGCCAAACACCGCGTTCACGTTGATCGTGCCACGGAACGCCACCAGTTGGAACTGATACGCCGTGGCCTGTGTGAGCCCCAGCGCCGTGCACTGGCGCCTCGCGCCAATCGTCGTGCCCGCCACGGGGATGGTGCACGTGCCTTGAGTCACGCTGGACGCGGAGCCCCAGTTGATCGTGCCCGGGGCGTAGCGGATGTCGTAACTCGCGGGCGCACCTATCCCATCGTTGACTTCCGTGAAGGAGAGCGTCGCTGAGGTGTTGGTCACGCTCGCGACTGCGAGATCCGTCACCTGTCCCGGACTGCCCGGGGGCGGCGGGGGCGGCGGGGGCGGCGGGGGCGGCGGCGGCGGCGGCGGCGGCGCTGTAATCGTAACGATGGAGGTGTCAGCAAGACCTTTCGCCTGCGTCGCGATGATGCGGAAGCCCCCAGCAGTGGTCGCCGCCGTATAGAGGCCGCCCGTGGCGATCGAGCCGCCGGTGGCCGCATACGTGACCGACACCTGCATGGTGTCGCCGTTATTGCGGATCCCTTTCGTAGTGAACTGCTGCTTTCCACCGGCCGCCAGGGTCACGGCTGCCGGCGTCAGGACGATCGCGATAAGTGCGTGCTTGTGCACGATCGCGCTTCCGGTGAGCAATGCCGAAGCTGCGGAACTTGCGATTTGCTCGGTCATCGACGCCGTGACGGTCACATCATTCTCAGAAGAATCGGCCGTGAAGAGGGCGCGCTGGGTGATCGTGCCGGCAGAAGTGCTCCACTGGACGCTGACCGGAACGCTGTCACCCGTATTCGTCCGCCCATAGGCGGCAAACTGTTGGGTCGCGAGTGGATTGATTGTGACGGTACCGGGCGTCACGAACACGTGTGCGACTTGAACTTTCGGGCCGGTGGCATGACGCGGTTCGATGTTACACGCAACAAGCAGCAGGGCGACGATCAGGCACGCGCGACGGAGCATCGGAGCCTCCAATTCGACTGAGGTCGACGCTGGCGGCTCGGCTGGCGTGGCAGCACATACCGCGGTAGCCCCGTAGCTCTGCGTCACCGCCTTTCGGCGGTTTTGCTCTGAGCAGCGATGATTAGGTCATGTCGACTCCGGTAACACGGCCGGGCCGCCGCAATCGATGAGAGTCGATATGCTGGCGGCCCGGCTGGCGTACGGAGATTCCCGTGGTAGCCCCGCGGCTCTGCGTCTCCGTCTTTCGACGGGTTTGCTCTGAGGCAGCGCCCTGATCCTCGGCAAGAACCATTCCCGGCTCGGCGTGCGGGAGTTTGGGGATTTATTGCGCAACGTCACGCGCGTTATGCGTCGCACCTCGCATTTCGCTCGCCCAGCGCGGGTGCGACCTAGATCACAGCGCTCTTTTCTTCAACTCGAGCCACCACGCCATCCGCTCTTTCACCGTTTTTTCATAGCCAAAATCGCTCGGCTGGTACCAGGCACGACCTCGCAGACTCTCCGGCAAGTACTCCTGCGGCAGATATGCGTCGGCAGAGTCGAACGCGTACTTGTATCCCTGGCCGTACCCGAGCTCCTTCAACAACGGCGTCGGTGCTTGTCGGATATGGAGTGGGACCGGCTCGGCGGGGTGCGCCTCGGCGGCGGCCATCGCATCGCCGAAGGCGGTGTACGCCGAGTTCGATTTTGGGGCTGTCGCCAGATAGATCGCCGCTTCCGCAAGTGCGAGCTCTCCCTCGGGACTGCCGAGGAAGTGGTAGGCGTCCTTCGCGGCCAGAGCGACGCTGAGCGCGCGCGGATCCGCTAGGCCGATGTCCTCGCTCGCCATGCGCACCAATCGCCGGGCGATGTACAGCGGATCCTCGCCGCCCGCGAGCATACGCGCGAGCCAGTAGAGCGCACCGTCGGCATCCGAGCCACGCACGGCTTTGTGCAGTGCGGAGATCAGATTGAAGTGCTGTTCGCCGGCTTTGTCGTAGACCGGTAGCGGCTTTTCGAGCACTTGCTGAACGATGTCGCGGGATGCGGGATGCGGGATACGGGATGCGTGGATGTGCTTGAGGAGTGCCTCGAGTGTATTGAGGGCCCGTCGCGCGTCACCCTGGGCATGCGTGACGAGCAGATCAATCCCCTCCTGTGACACGCATCCCGCTTCTCGCATCTCGCATCCCGTCTGCTCAAGTGCCCGAGTGATCACAGTCCGGATATCCGCGTCGTTCAGTGGCTCGAGGACGAAGACGCGACACCGCGACAGCAACGCGCTCGTCAGCTCGAAGGATGGATTCTCGGTCGTGGCGCCGATGAGCGTGATGATGCCGTTCTCGACCCAGGGGAGAAACGCATCCTGCTGCGCCTTGTTGAACCGATGGATCTCGTCGCAGAAGAGGATCGTGCCCTGCCCCTGATACTTCAGCCGCTCCTCGGCCTCTCTGATGATTTCGCGCACTCGCGCGACGCCTTCGGTCACCGCGGAAAACGGCTCGAAGTGCCGGTCGGTATAATTCGCGATGATCTTGGCGAGCGTAGTTTTGCCGGACCCCGGCGGGCCCCAGAAGATGCACGATCCCAAATCGCCCCTGCGGATCAGATCGCCGAGCGCTTTCCCCGGACCGAGGAGGTGCTCCTGACCGAGGAACTGCTCGAGCGTCTTGGGGCGCATGCGCGCAGCGAGCGGCTCGGCGGAACCTTGGAAAAGCGTCGGCTCGGTCATGACAGTCCATCCACCAGCGTCTTCGTGAGGAAGAATAACGCCGTGCCGGCGAAGAACGCCGCCGGCATCGTCCAACCATGTTTACCCTGGAGCTCGGGGACGAGATTCGATGCGGCCACGTAAATCGTGACGCCAGCCGCAATCGCCAGCCCGTGTTGGACAAGGAAAGACACTTGATCCGTGAGGATGACCCCGACGAGCGTCGCTAGGCCCAGCAGCGCGGCCGCCCCGACCGCTCCACCCACGGTTCGGCCTCCCGCCATCATGATACTCGAGATCGTCACGCCCTCGGGCAGCTTATGAAGGAAGATGGCGATGAACACCATAAAGCCGAGCTCGGGGCGAACGAGAAAGGCGCTGGCGATCGCGACGCCGTCGAAGAACGTGTGCAACAACAGTCCGACGAGTGCCGACGTGCCGGCCACGGCGCTGATGCTGTGAGTCTCTTCCCCGAAGTGAAAATGCGGCGTGATCGTATGCTGCGTGAGATGAACGGCGAGGTACCCCGCCAGCACCAGCACGGGCGCGACGGCGCCGCTGCGGGCAAATGCTTCCGGCAGCAGCTCGATAATCGCGACCGACAGCATGAACCCCGCGCCGAACGCCAGCAGATGCTCGATGACTTTCAGCTCCAGTACGGCCCGGCGCGTGACGGCCAGGGCGCCGAGCACGTTGCCGGCGGCGGCGACGAGAGCGTACAGAAGAGCTTTAGACACGGGAGAGTAGATACTCACGCGTATTGCGGGCCGGATCCTCCAATACCTCGTCCAGCAAACGCTGCAATGTCTCGCCGACGTCCGGACCGGGACGTACGCCAGCCTTAATTAATTCATCCCCCTTGATGGCCAAGTCCTTCAGCTGCAAAGGCTCCTGACGCTGCATGATGGCGGCCACTGTCGCTCGCAGCTTCGGGCCCCCTTCGATCGTCAGTAGATCGCCGACATGTTCACCCACCTTGGACAGCCAACGACGCACCGCCGGTAGGTCTTTTGCGTCCGGGTAATGGTCACGCCACTGTCCAATCGCACGACCGCGCTCGATATCACGAGTTGAACACTTCAGGCGGATCAGCAAGGACGCTGGATCCTTCGCAAGAAACGCTGTGATAAGCACGGGATCGCGAGGCAATTTGTCGATGGCCTTCAGTGCGTCACGCATCCCGCTTCCCGCATCCCGCATCTCGGGGAGCCAAATCCTGGTGGCGCCAACATCTCGCCACAGCGCCACCAGTTTCGACGGGCGCGCCGCACTCAGCAGGCCCTTGAACCATTCGTCCCGCACCCGCTCGGCGGAGAGCTGCGCCAATCCTTGCGCGTTGGCCTTCGCGGCCTCGAGCGTCCGCGAATGAATGCGGAAGTCGAACCGCGCGCTGAAGCGCAGCCCGCGCAGGATCCGCAGATAATCCTCCTGAAATCGCCAGTTGGGATCGCCGACCGAGCGGATCAACTTCTTCGCGAGGTCCTGCTCCCCCTGAAAGGGATCGCGCCATTCGTGGCGGATCGGATGATAGGCGATGGCGTTGATCGTGAAGTCGCGTCGCGCCAGATCATCCATGAGGGACACGCCGAATTCCACGACGGCATGCCGGCCGTCGGTCTCGATGTCCTTACGGAAGGTTGTGACCTCGTGTGGCTGATTGGTCGCATCGAGGACTGCGACGGTCCCATGCGCGATGCCGACGGGCACCGTGCGCTTGAACAGCCGCTGCACCTCGGGCGGCGGCGCCGCGGTCGTGAGGTCGAAGTCGCGATTCTCGAGGCCGAGGAGGTTGTCGCGAATGGCACCGCCGACACACCACGTCTCGAACCCCGCGTCTTCGAGCTTCTTGGCAATCTTCAGGACCTCGGGTGGAATGGGCAGCGAGGCGGGAAAAGTCATCCGCAGAGTACCGAGCCACCATTCACATTCAGAATTTCGCCCGTGATGTGGCGCGCCAATAGGGAGCACAGAAATACAATTGGCCCCGCGACATCATCGGCGCTGGCCACACGGCCGAGTGGAATCGTCGTTTCGATCTTCGCACGTCCGCCGGCGGCGTATGGCTTCGCCGACATCTCGGTATCGACCCAGCCTGGCGCGACACAGTTCACGGTAATCCGAGGCGCCAGTTCGACAGCAAGCGATTTCGTAAACGCGATCACGGCGCCTTTGGTCGCCGCATAATCCGCGTGAAACGCCTCGCCGCGCTGGCCCGCGGTGGACGCGACCAGCACGATCGTCCCGCCCGCCGCGAGACTCGGAATCGCCGCACGGCAGACATAAACGACCGCGTCGAGATTCGCGCGCCGCGTGGACTCCCACTGTTCGTCGCTCATCTTGCTGACGGGAACGTCGTCGGGCGGCCAGACGCCATGATTGACGACGAGGATGTCGAGACCGCCGAGCTGTTTAATCGCATCGGCGACGATCCGTCGCGCGGTCGCCGCGTCGCCGAGGTCGCCACCCTGTGTCCGGCTGGTCACCGCAACGGTCGCGCCCGCGCGCTCGAGCAGTGTCGCGGTCGCGCGTCCAATCCCTCTCGTCCCCCCGGTCACGAGCGCCCGCTTGCCGGTGAGATCGATCATCCCCGCAGCCGATCCTCCACCAGGTCGCAGATCACATGCTCGATCGCGAGGTGCAGCTCCTGGATGCGGGCCGTGTCGTCGGCCGGCACGACCAGCGCAACGTCGGCGAGCTCCTTGAGGTGTCCGCCGGTTTTCCCGAGCAGCGCCACGACGCCCACCCCCCGCGCTTTCGCCGACTGCGCCGCGCGGATCACGTTCGGGCTCTCGCCGCTCGTCGAATGCAGCACGAGCAAATCGCCCGGCTCCGCCAGCGCCTGGATTCGACGAAGTATTACTTCGTCGAATCCCATGTCGTTGGCGCACGCGGTCAGGAGGGACGTATCGGTGGTGAGCGCGATCGCGCGCATCGCGGGACGGGTGGTCTGATAGCGGACGACATACTCGGTGGCGACGTGCTGTGCGTCCGCGGCACTGCCGCCGTTGCCTGCAAAGAACAGCGTACCGCCGGCGCGGAGTGTCGTCTCGTAGCGGTCGGCGATCGCGGCGATGGCGTCCGCCTGCTCCGCCGCCACGCGGCTCGCGAGCGCAGCGAGGCCGTCCAGCGACTCCCGAATTTTCTCGATGCTCACCGCGCGGCCTCTACAAACGCCCTCAGATCGTGCTTGGCCCCTTCTTCTACAACGGTGCCGATGACCACGAAATCGGCCCCAGCCGCCCGGGCGGCGCGGGCCTGCTCAGGCGTCCGGATTCCCCCGCCCACGAAGAGCGGGCGGTCGGGCGGGGGGGGGGGCACCGCGGAGCGACAGGCACGGATGATGTCGAGTGGAACGGGACGCTCGGCGCCGCTACCGGCCTCCAAATACACCGCCTGCATGCCGATCAGAAGCGCGGCCGTCGCGTGCGCGGCGGCAAGCTCGGGTTTGTCGGCCGGCAGGGGCCGCGTCTGGCTCACCGATTCGACACTCGTGACGCGACCGCCGTCGATGAGGATGTACGCGGTGGACAAGGTCGCCACCGGATGCTGCTGGAGGAATGGGACGGCGCGCACGTGCTCTTCGATCAGGTATTGCGGGTTGCGGCCTGAAACGAGCGAGAGAAAGAGCACGAGATCCACCTGATCGGTGAGCTGCATGGCCGAACCCGGGAAGAGTGCGACCGGAATGCCGGGCGCGTGCGTCCGCAACGCGCGCGCGACCTCGTGGGTTTGCGCGGCGCCATCGAACGACGACCCGATCAACAGGCCTCGCACGCCCGCCGCTTTTGCCTGGCGACCGATTTCCGCCGCTTCAACGCCCGACGTGCGAACGGGATCTACCAGCACAAGCAAACCCTGACCATCAAGCTTCATGCAGGGATCCCTCCTCCGCCTGGGCTTCGAACGCGTAGGTGGCAAACGCATCGGCAGCGAGCAGGTCGAGCGCGAGCTCGCGTCCTCCCTTCGGTTTGCCTGCGACACCTTCGAGCAGTGTTCGGCCAAGCTGCGCCAGATAAGCAGGGAGCACGGAGCTCGGAGCAGGGAGCAGTTCGTCTAGCGCGCGATTGAGTCGCGCGCGTAACGCGGGTGGTGGCGCCGGCCTGCGCCCGTCCAACCAGGCCAGCACCTCGTTGCGAGTCAACCCTTTTTCTCCATGAAGGCTTTCATCATATCCACCAGCGTTGCCATGGATGAGATCTTCGCCGGATCCCCGATGCTGCCAGACGCAAAGTGTGGACGCCCACCGCCTCGTCCGCCAGTCGCTGACGCAATGAATTGAACGAGCTCGTTCGCCTGAAGGAGACCCCGGCGTTGTAAATCATTTCCAATGCCCACCGTGACCGCCGTCGACGGCTTCGCCGCGCTCCCGGAGACGACCACCGAAACACCGGCGGGGTGGCTCAGTGTGAACGCGTCAGACATCATCGCCACCTGTTTCTTGTCCTCGACTTGAACCCTGCGAATTTCAAAGTCTACGCCCCGAATCTGCACATTCACGACCTCTCCGCCGCCGCCCCCACCCTTCAAGAGATCTTCAATACGCTTCTCGAGTCGCTTGTTTTCTTCGAGCATCGCCTCGATGCGCTTCGCGAGATGCTCGGGCGGCACCTTCAGGAGTCCCGCCGCCTCCGACAACCGCTCCTGCAGCTCGACCGCGTACCGATACGCTGCTGGACCGGTGAGGGCCTCGATGCGCCGCACGCCGGCGGCGGCGCCTGTCTCGTGCGTGAAGCGGAACAACGCAATCTGGCCGGTGGAGCCAACGTGCGTGCCGCCGCAGAGCTCCAGCGACACGCCCGGCACATCCACCACGCGCACGACGTCGCCGTATTTCTCGCCGAACAGCGCCATCGCCCCGGCCGCGATCGCGTCCTTGTACGCCATTTCACGCGTCTCGATGGGCAGATTCTCCCACACGTGCGCGTTGACCTCCGCCTCCACCGCCGCCAACTGGTCGCCTTTGACCGGAGCTTGATGGCTGAAATCGAAGCGCAGTCGTTCGGGCGCGACGACCGAGCCGGCTTGATGGACGTGGGTGCCGAGGACCTTGCGCAATGCGGCGTGCACGAGGTGCGTCGCTGTATGATTGCGCTCGATGTTGCGGCGCCGGGACTCATTCACCTGAGCGAGAGCCGCCGTAGGCTCGAACGTCTCTCCGAACGTTCCGACGACCGCGCTCTTGCCGTCGACCTTTTCGACGTCCTCAACGGTGAGCTCCCACCCCTCGCCCTTGACCACACCCGTATCACTGACCTGGCCACCCGATTCGGCGTAGAAGGGATTCTCTTCGAGCACGAGCTCGAGCTGTTCGCCGGTTTGCCGGAATGCGATCGGCTCCGTTTCCGCCTTTGTTGTTTCGTAACCGATCCATTTTTGGCGACCCTGCTTCTTCACCTCAACCCATTGGCCGCGTGCAGCATCCTTCCCCCTTCCCCCTTCCCCCTTCCCCGCAGTCCGTGCCGCCCTCGACCGCTGCCGCTGTTGTGTCAGCGCTTGCTCGAACCCTTCCACGTCCACCGTATGTCCGTGCTCCGCGGCAATCAGCTGGGTGAGATCGAGTGGAAACCCGTACGTGTCGTACAATCTGAACGCGTCGTCACCGGAGATGACCGGCTGGTGACGGAGCTCCTCCATTCGTGAGAGCCCGCCTTCGATCGTCTCGAGGAACCGCTCCTCCTCGGCGCGCGTCACGCGCTCGATGTGCTGCTCTTTGGATAAGAGCTCGGGATAAACGTCGCCCATCACGCCGCTCACGGCGCGTGTCAGCGGCGCGAGCGTCGGCTCGCGGCGGCCGAGGAGCCACGCGTGACGCACGGCGCGGCGCAGGATTCGGCGCAACACATAGCCGCGACCTTCGTTCGACGGATAGACGCCGTCGGCAAGGAGGAACGCCACCGCACGGGCATGGTCGGCGAGAACGCGATAGGGTGCGCCGGCGGGGCTGCGATCATAGGGCCGGCCGACGATCTCCACCGCGTGCGCGATGATCGGCTGGAATAGATCCGTATCGAAATTGGAAGAGACGTTTTGCATGACGGCCGAGATACGTTCCAATCCTGCTCCGGTGTCAACGGAGGGAGCGGGGAGCGGGATGCGGGATGCGTCCGGTTGCTGATCGAACTGCATGAAGACCAGGTTCCAGATCTCCAGCAGTTTCCCCTCCTCGCTCAAGGCAACGAACTCCTCGAGGGTCAGTTCACGTTTCCCGTGTCCCGTTTCCCGTTTCTCGCGAATATCGACCAGGAGCTCGGAACATGGACCGCAGGGACCCGTGTCGCCCATCTGCCAGAAGTTGTCCTTGTCGCCGAGGCCGAAGATGCGGGCGTCGGCGATGCCGGTGACCTGGCGCCACAGCCTGCGGGCTTCGTCATCCGAGTGGTGCACCGTGACGTACAACCGGTCAGGATCGATGCCGAGCCACTCCTTGCTCGTCACCCACTCCCAGGCGTACTCGATCGCTTCCTTCTTGAAGTAGTCGCCGAAGGAGAAGTTGCCCAGCATCTCGAAGAAGGTGTGGTGCCGGGCGGTGTGGCCAACTTGCTCAAGGTCATTGTGCTTGCCGCCGGCGCGAACGCATTTCTGGCACGTCACTGCGCGGGTGTAGTCGCGGCGCTCCAGACCCTGGAATACGCGCTTGAATTGCACCATACCGGCATTGGTGAAGAGCAGCGTGGGGTCATCAGGAGGTACGAGCGGGCCGCTCGGCACCTCGCGGTGACTACGAGGCGGAGCTTTGAAGTAGTCGAGGAACTTGCGGCGGATGACGGACGACTTCATGGCGCGGAATATAGCGCGGGGAGGTGCAACTGAAAGGATGGACAGGAGTTAAGCGGTGCCCTGGGTCTTAGCAAGCCAGCCCTTCCACCACCTCTCTCACCTCGGCACCAGAAAACCCTCGCCGCATCAAGA
>Ga0209236_1001134_pt1 | contig 15926 bp, 10 predicted proteins | sample GraSoi013_1_40cm_FD_185819 | JGI IMG/M metagenome (GOLD analysis project Ga0209236, IMG submission 185819) | Grasslands soil microbial communities from the Angelo Coastal Reserve, California, USA - Sample 09_27_2013_1_40cm (SPAdes) (version 2) | ecosystem: Environmental > Terrestrial > Soil >... | reverse complement strand
TCCTCCAGACAACCAGTTTGCTTACACAGTTAGTGCGCGATTTACTTCTTCTCGTTCTGCCTAAGGTAGCGGCACGAAGGTTGGCACCCAGTATCGCCTTTGCTTTCATTGCTCATCCAAGGGACCTCGACGATGTTCAGCGGAAATTCCCTTTTGCGGCACTGTTGCCGCCCCGCCTCGTCGAATTGTGGATCCGCTATCAATGGCCGTTAGTCGGCTCCTACGTCACAGGGCTTAAGACAAGAGACGGCAAGAAAGTGACCGGGGCCATATTATTTTCCCCTCCAACCACCGAACAGATGATCCGCAATCCTCGCCTGGCGAGAAAAAGAGTGTATCAGACCGCACGACTGGCTGAGAAAATGGGCGCTCGCATCGCAGGGTTGGGCGCCTTTGCCTCCATTGTCACAAAGGATGGCAAAGACCTGCAGGGAAAAGTCACGGTGGGCCTTACCACTGGAAATGCCCACTCGGCCGCTATCGCAGTACAGAACGTGCTCAATGCTGCTGCGTTGACCAATTTAAGCTTGCCGCACTCCACCGCCGCGATAGTCGGCGGAGCAGGATCCATGGGATCGGCCTGTGCCAAGCTCTTGTCTCGACTCGTGGCTAAATTGATTCTTGTGGATATAAAAAAAGAGGAATTGAAAAAGGTTTTGCAGCAGCTTCATGGCCATCCGTGTCAACTGGAAGGCACGACCTGTATTGATGCGGTGAAGCAGGCCGATGTCATCATTGCCGCCACTAACAGCCCTCGCACGATAATTTCCGCTGAGCATCTTAAGCCAGGAGCAATCGTCATCGACGCAGCACAGCCCAAAAATGTGTCCGAGCAGGTTCCTCTCAAGCGTCGGGATGTCCTCGTAATCGAATCGGCTATTGTCAGCACCCCGAGGGTGGAGTGTAATTTCGATCTCGGGCTCGGGACCGGCGAAACGTTGGGATGCTTGTCGGAATTGATGATCTTGACGGCCATCGGTTGGCAAGGAGATTATTCTTTGGGCAAAGCCGATCCCAATCAGGCTGCCGAGATGATCAAGATCGGGCGTGAATTGGGATTTAGGCTTGCCAATTTTAGGAACTCCGAAGGATACATAACGGAGAAAGATCTCACGCGCGTAGCCAGAGCGCGGAGGGCAGAATCCGTTTGTGTTTGACCTTTCAAATTATGCGCTGAACCCCCACGCGATCCCGATCGTAATAATCGGGATCGCCTCACTCGGCTTTGGTCTCCTGGCCTATTCTTCCAACAGAGCCGCAGCTGCAAACCGCCACTTCCTGATCCTGTGCCTCAGCATTTCGGCTTGGTTGCTCGCGACAGGGGCAGGACTGTCATCCCGGGATCCTGCATTGGCGCTCCGATGGTTCAAGCTCGACAACTTCGGCGTCATGTATATCTCTGTCGCCTTCTATGCCTTCTCTGTCGAGTTTTTGGGGTTGCGACGACCACGCTCAATCAGACTCGGCTACGCTGCTGCCTCGGCGCTCGCAGCAACCGTCCTACTGTCAGACGGATTTGTCACGGGGGTGCAAGAATATTGGTGGGGCCGTTACCCACGTTGGGGCACCTACAGCATCCCGTTCTTCGTTGTCTTCTTCAGCTATATGGCTGCTGCGTTCACCGCATATTTTCAATCCTACCGTGCCGTCCAGTCCCCCATTAAACGGAATCAGATCACGTACGTATGGGTCGCCTGCCTCATAGGCTACATCGGCTCAGTCGATTTCCTACCTGCCTTTGGGTATGAAGTCTATCCGTTCGGTTACATTCCTGGATTTTTCCTCTTCGGAGGAATCGCCTATGCAATTCTCAGATATCGCCTGATGGACATTTCCATCGTCATCAACAAAGGCGTGGCTTACAGCTTGCTGCTCTGCGTGATTTTTGTCCCCTCCTACCTGGCTATTGCGGTCAGCCACCGGGCCACTCCCTACTCCATTCCACCCTTGCTCGCAGGGACCATCATCTTTGCCAGTGGTCTATGGACCGTATTCAAGAATCCGCGGGCGACAACGAATAGATTATTCGGCCTGCTCTGTTTAGCGCTCTGCTTCTGGTTGTTTGGAATTTTCATGGTCTATTCGAGCACCCATGAGACTGAGGCGCTTTTCTGGGGAAAAATTATTTACGTCGGGGTGGTCTTCATTCCCGCTGTTTTCAGCCAATTCTGTACCAATTTTTTACGGAGCAAACGAGAGAAAAACCTGACCCTGCTCACTTACTTCATCAGCACACTCTTCGCGTTGCTTATCCCGACTTCCTACCTGATTAACGGGCAGTATAAGTTTTTCTGGGGATATTACCCCCGGGCTGGTCTTCTCCATCCACTCTTTTTGGTTTATTTCCTCTGGGTTACCAGTCTTTCGTTAAGGAAACTTTATCGGGGGTATCAGGCTAACGAGGGGCAATCAGAGCTAGAAGCAACCAGAATTAAATTCGCCTTCTTAGCCTTCACAGTTGGTTATGCCGCTTGCATCGATTTCGTTCAAAGCTATGGAATCGAGTTCTACCCCATGGGCTATCTCTTTGTAACCCTCATGGCGATGATCATCTGCTATGCGATTCTGAAATTCCAAGTGATGGATATTGCACCCGCCGGGACCCGCACGCACGCTCTGCCGTACGGCTACGCTCTGATGCTCATCCCCTTCTATATCGTTGTCCTGATGCTGGTGCGATTGTTTACGGGTTCAACGCAGTATTTGCTGGCTGGAATCCTTGTCGCCCTGTTCTTGATCTTCTCGGGAATCCTTGTGAACTTACAGAGAATAACGGAAAAGGCGGTCGAGAAGATCCTTTTCCGGAAAACGCACGACGCGTATGAGACCCTCTCAGCTTTCTCAAAAGCCCTGGTCAAGATCCTGGACCTGAAAACCCTCAGCGAGGAGATCGAGCGCACGCTCGTGACCGTCCTTGGTGTCGAAACCGTGACCCTGTACCTGTTCGACAAGGAAAAAGACGTGTACGCGCCGGTGTCCACTTACGGCCCCGATCCCAGAACTGGGGGCCGTATCCGCTTGGCCGCTGATGAGGAACTCCCACGCTACTTGGCCATGGGACAAGCCATTCTGGTCAGAGAAGAGATGGAGCACTTCTCACGCACCGAGGAGCAACGCGCCCTGATTGACGCCCTCCGGAGAGTCAAAGCCGACGTGTGCATCCCCTTCGTCAACAAGAACGCCTTGATCGGGTTTTGCGTCCTGGGCCCACGGAGCACGCCCCAAATGTACTCCGACCAGGATCTCAGGTTGCTGACGATGCTGGCGCAGGCGGCCGCCATCGCTCTGGACAATGCCATGCTCTACGAGGAGCTAAAACGCTCGGAGTCGATTGTTCGACGAACGGACCGCCTGCGCTCCCTGGAGACGATTGCGGGCGGCTTCGCCCACGAGGTCCGCAACCCCTTGACGTCCATCAAGACCTTCATCCAGCTCACCCCGGAGCGCAAGGACGACCCGGAATTCATCGGTCAATTCAGCACGGTGGTGGCGGAGGATGTCGCCCGGATCGAGCGCCTCATCCAGGAGATCTTGGACTACGCGCGCTACATGCAGCCTAAGTTCCAGGAGGACGACATCAATGTCATCGTGGAATCCTGCCTCTACTTTGTCCGATTTAAGGCGGACTCGAAGGCGGCCCTGGTGAAGAAGGACCTGGCCGCCGATTTGCCCTCAGTCTTGTTGGATCGCCAACAGATCAAACAGGTGCTGCTCAATCTCTTCATCAACGCCATCGAAGCCATGGATGACCGCGGCGGCCAGTTGATCGTGCGCACCCACCGGCTCTCCAAAACCCCCGAGGACACCTGGGTTCAGATCGAAGTCACAGACACCGGCTGCGGCATCGCCCCAGTGGACCTGGAGCACATCTTTGACCCGTTCTACACCACCAAGCACGAGAGCCAAGAGCATGAAGGGACCGGCCTGGGCTTGACGATCGCGCACCAGATCGTCCAGGAGCACGGGGGGCACATCGAAGTCAAAAGCGCGCCCGGCCGCGGGACGACGTTCCTGGTGAACCTGCCGGCTGTCCCCGCGCGGGTGCTGGAAGCCCCGATGGAAACGCGTGGCGTATGAAGAAACGGGTCTCGACTTTTCCTCAATTCTCAAACACTTAGATCAACCCAGTGCAACCTGCCACCTCAACAAAGCTAGCGCCCTCGAACTAATACCATTAACGCTATCAAAGCTTATCTTGTTGCACTTGTTGCATTTATTATGAAAAATACTATCATATTAGGCTTCCGTGAAGGAGATCTAACCACCTCGGATCGTGAGCAATACAGTAGTGGCTACAAAAGGATCGTAAGGAATACAGTAATGTCTACAAAAAAAACAGTTGAGCATCGTACACGTAACACAACCAGTGGCGTGGAGACAGCCCTGCGGATTCCTTTCGAGTTACCGGTGCGGGACAAAGCAATCGCCGGTTACACTAAGGCTCTTACTCCAGAAGGCCTGCGCGTGACCAGCGCTAGTTCCTTGAAACCCGGCACTCCCTTGAACCTGCAGTTCTCCTTCGGAGAGAATGTGTGTTATCTGAACCTCTCTGGTCAGGTCGCCCTCTGCACCCAAAGCGGAAAGAGCCCATCCGACGCGTATGACATCCAGATCAGGTTTTCTGCGATCCGAGAGTGGGAACAGAAAATCCTGATCTCAGCGATAGAAGCGCTGAAACAGAGTTCGCGTATGCAAGAGAAATCGCTGGTGAAGATTCAGGTCTCCCGCGACACTCTGGCTCTGGAAGCCGCGCAATTACCTACCTTCGCTGCCGAATCTCATTCGACGGAAAGACCAAAGGAGGGGAAGACAAGGAAGGGCTTCACCCCACACCCTGCCTGGATTCTTGAAATGAATCGGTGTCTTGAGCCCTATCGGAATGCTATCCTGGAATGCAGACTTGTCAGGGAAGCCTCTACGGGGACCCTTCCGGTCAGAAAGATGAGGACGTGGATCATTCAATTATATCCTTTCATCGAAACTTTCCCCAAATGGATCGCGCTGAACATCACCAAGACCCATGACTCGCGTTCTCGTGGGTACATGATCGACAATGTCCGCGTCGAGAAACGGCATGCAGAACAGTGGGTCTACATGGCTCAGGGATTCGGCATCGATCCATATGTGCTCTATACGGTCCAGCCGCTTCCTGAGGTTGAAGCGCTCACACACTGGCTTTGGTCCATTAACACCCGTGGGTCGCTTGCAGAGGCAGTGGGAGCCACTAATTATTCGGTTGAAGGCGTCACTCAGGACATCGCAAAGTCAACGGTCAAGGGCTTTCCGCACTATGATGGCTTGGAAGGCGTCCACCTGGAGAAGAAAGCCTATTGGTGGATGGAGGCGCACGGCCGTTACGATGACCTGCATCCTTTGCAAGCCCTTGAGGTCATGAAAATCTATGCGCCTACGAAGGAGCTGCAAGAAAAAGTCATTTTCGCCACGCAGCGAAGCTTTGAATATTTCTTGATGGCTTTAGAGGCCTGTTATAATTGTACTGACACCTACGAGGTCAACAGAGCTTATGCGGCATCAGAAAAATAAATGTCCAGTTTCCACAAAGAGCCTCACGTGTAGGCACCAAGCACGTTCTGTGCAAGCATGTGGATGAGATCCTGCGTCAGGAGAATGAAGCCATGGACGCCTTGCGATCAACAGCACTTGACGGTCGGTCCTGCACCTCACACACTCGCATTCCCAGAACTTTCATTTCCCCATCGCGACCCATCCCGCTATCTGAAACACCATTCCGTCACAAGACATGAATCCCTTCGCGCTTTCCGGACTCTTAACAGGCATTACCTCTTTAAGCTTTGGGTATTTCGTCTACCTGAAAGGTAGAACCCAGCCGCTCAACAGGCTCTGGTTCGTCTTTACCGCTTCGGTGGCGGTGTGGGGATTGGGCGGCCTCTGGATCGGCCTTGCGAGAACTGAGACGGAGGCCTTGTGGGCATGGCGCCTTGCTTTTGCCTGTGGCGTGCTGTGGATTCCTATCCTGTTCTACCATTTCGTCCACGTATTCTGCGAACGTTCAGAAAAGCGATTCCTCTATCTGTCTTATGCCATCGGGGTGATCTTCTTTCCTGTGATCTTCACCGAGCGGTTCTTCTCAGGAACCCGGTTGGCTTTTTCGTCCTTTTATTACTCCCAACCCGGCCATTTGTTCCCGTTGTTCTTCCTGTGGTGGGTCGGAATGGTGGTCTTCAGCCATTATGAGCTTCTCAAGACCCATCACCGCAGCTCGGGCCTGAAGCAAAATCAGATCAAATATTTCTTCTTGGCGACGGGCATTGGTTACTCGGGAGGATCGTTAGACTATCTACCCATCTTCGGATTGGATCTGTATCCATATGGAAATTTCGCCATTGTGCTCTACCCGATCATTATGACTTATGCCATCGTCAAATATCGGCTTATGGATATTATAGTGGCAATGGAGAAAGGGCTCACTTACCTGATGCTCTTGATTATGTTCCTGGCCCCTTCCTACGTCATCCTTCTGATGGCCCAGGAAGCCTATTTCGGCACAGTCAGTCATTCGTTTTCGATTTTACTGGTCCTGCTCATCGCCCTCCTCCTGATCGGAACCGGCAGGCTCAAAGCAGAGACGCAGAATGCAATCGCCCGAACCTTATTCAGGCGCCGATATGACATGTCCGAAACCCTATCAAAGTTCTCCAAAGCCATGGTCACAATCCTCGATCTCAAAACGCTCACCGAGGAAATTGTACGGACACTGGTCACCGGCATGAACATTAAAACCGTCACGCTGTACCTCGTTGATAAGGAAAAAGCCGTCTACATCCCCGCCTCCTCCTATGGGGCCGGTTCGGGAGAGAAAATTTACTCTCGGCTGAACGCTAATGACGACCTTGTAGACTTCCTGGCTAAATGTCGAGCGCCTATCGTGGTGGAGGAGTTGAAACATTCGGCTCAAAACGATGCAATCCGACCTGTCATCGGCCGCCTCCAGAGCATGGGGGCTGAGGTCTGCATTCCCTTCATAAACAAAAACTGCCTTGTCGGTTTCTGCAACCTGGGGGCACGGACCGACCATTACCTGTACACCGACCAGGACCTCAGCTTGCTGACCACGCTGGCGCAAGCTGCCGCCATCGCCCTGGATAACGCGGCCCTGTACGAAGAGCTGAAACACTCTCGGTCGCTCGTCCAGAGAACGGACCGCCTGCGCTCGCTGGAGACGATTGCGGGCGGGTTCGCCCACGAGGTCCGCAACCCCTTGACGTCCATCAAGACCTTTATCCAATTGACCCCGGAGCGCAAGGACGACCCGGAATTCATCGGCCACTTCAGCACCGTGGTGGCGGAGGATGTCGCCCGGATCGAGCGCCTCATCCAGGAGATCCTGGACTACGCGCGCTACATGCAGCCCAAGTTCCAAGAGGATGACATTAACGTCATCGTGGAATCCTGCCTGTATTTCGTCAGAATCAAGGCGGACTCGAAGGAGGTCCGGCTGAAGAAGGACCTGGCCGCCGATTTGCCCTCAGTCTTGTTGGATCGCCAACAGATCAAACAGGTGCTGCTCAATCTCTTCATCAACGCCATCGAAGCCATGGGCGACCATGGCGGCGAGTTGATCGTGCGCACCCACCGGCTCTCCAAAGCCCCCGGCGACACCTGGGTTCAGATGGAAGTGACGGACACCGGCTGCGGCATCGCCCCGGCGGACCTGGAGCACATCTTTGACCCGTTCTACACCACCAAGCACGAGAGCCAAGAGCGTGAAGGGACCGGCCTGGGCTTGACGATCGTGCACCAGATCGTCCAGGAGCACGGGGGGCACATCGAAGTCAAAAGCGCGCTCGGCCGCGGGACGACGTTCCTGGTGAACCTGCCGGCTGTTCCGGTACGGGTGCTGGAAGCCCAGATGGAAACGCGCGGCGTATGAAGAAACGGGTCTTGGTAGTCGACGACGAGCCGGGGATACGCGCCTCCCTGCAAATGACCCTCGAGCCGACCTACGAGGTCCTGTGCGCCACAAACGCGCAGGAAGGCCTGGCCCGGTTCCGGCAGGAACTTCCCAACCTGGTGCTTCTGGATGTACTCATGCCCGGGTCGGACGGGCTCGGGCTCTTGCAGTCCCTGCGCTCGGAGGACCCCACAGTTCCCGTGATCATGCTGACCGCCGTCAAGACAGTCAAGACCGCCGTCGAAGCCATGAAGATCGGCGCGGCCGATTATCTCGCCAAGCCGTTCGACGTCGAGGAACTCCGCATGATCGTGGCCAAGGCCCTGGCCACCCAGGCGCTGGAGCACGAGGTTCGCTACCTCCGCGCGCAGGTCCTGAAGTCGTACGCCTTCCACAACCTGGTGGGCAAGAGCCCAGCCATGCAGGAGATCTACTCCAAAATCGAGCAGGTGGCCGACACCCGCACGACCGTCCTGATCACCGGCGAGAGCGGCACGGGCAAGGAGTTGGTCGCCCGCGCCCTGCACTACAACAGCTCCAGGCAGGAGCGGCCGTTCATCGCCCTCAACTGCGCGTCCATCCCGGAGACCCTCATCGAGAGCGAGCTGTTCGGGCATGAGAAAGGCGCCTTCACGGGCGCTCTGGCGCGCCGGCTCGGCAAGGTCGAGCTCGCCCACGGCGGCACGCTGTTCCTGGACGAGGTCGGCGACCTCGGCATGCTCACGCAGGCGAAACTGCTTCGCTTCCTGCAGGAGCGGGAGTTCACCCGCGTCGGCGGAACGCAAACGATCAAAGTGGACGTGCGGATCATCGCCGCGACTAACAAGATCCTGGAGGATCTGGTCCCTCGGAAGGAGTTCCGGGAAGACCTGTACTATCGCATCAACGTGGCCGTACTCTCCATACCGCCCTTGCGGGATCGTCGGGAGGACATCCCGTACTTGTCCAAGCATTTCCTCTCCAAGCGGCTGGAGGCAGAGGGACGTCCACCGCTGGAGATCTCGAAAGAGGCGATGGAACTGCTGACGCGATATCATTGGCCCGGCAACGTTCGCGAACTCGAGAACGTCATCGAGCAGGCCATCGTGTGGTGTCGCGGCACGGAGATCACGATCGACCACCTCCCGACCACGATCAAGACCGAAAGCCGGCATACCGGGCTACGACAGAGCGCACTGTCCGGACAGGTCTCCCTGGAGAAAGCGGTCCAGGAATTTGAACGAGAGTTGATTCTCGATGCCCTGACGCGGACGGGCCATGTCCAGACTCACGCCGCGGCCCTGCTGGGCATCACCAGACGGATGCTCAAGTATCGGATGGATATGCTCGGGATCAAATGCCCGGACACGCAAGCTGCGCCCGGCCCCAAGGACGTGCCCTCGGCATGAGTCGTGATGGCGCAGGACTACAACGCACGAAATTTCGTAATTGGCCAAACCTGTGATACAATGGCCCCTTGTTCAATTTTGTACGGGAGCGTCAATGTTTGCTGCCTGTCTCGATGCAGCGACGCAACGGAGCGACAGGGCATGTCAGCTTTGAGCGTATTGGGGAGCGCGGGTTCTGAACATCTCGGAAGGCATGGCAGTTGCTAGAGGACAACGTTAGGATGCGCTTCCTCAGACACAGGAGACAGAGGTGCCGGTAGAGACTTCCCAGTTCCACGTTCCCAACGAGCGCCACCAAGCGGTCCGGGAGCGAGACTCGTCCAAGCCGACCATCCTGATCGTGGAGGACGAAGCCGGCCCGCGCGAAGCGCTCAAACTAATCCTCCGTCCCTTCTACAACCTGCATTCGGTGGACAGCGCAGAGGCCGCCCTCCAACTCCTGAAAGAGCAGGCGATCGATTTGGTGACCCTGGACCTCAAGCTCCCGGGCAAGCAAGGAGCGGAGCTCCTGCAGGACATCAAGCGCGATTACGAGCACGTGGAGGTCATCGTGATCACCGGCTACGGGAGCCTGAAATCCGCGATGGACGGGCTTCGGTACGGCGCGTCCGGCTATCTGCTCAAGCCGTTCAACGTCACAGAGTTGATCGCGATCATCAATCAATCGCTGGAAAAAAAGCGACGGCTCGAGGGTCTCCGGGGCTCTCTCAAGCAATTCGAGGACGCGTGGCAGGCGCGGCATGACGCGTCCAGCGCGTGGAAGGCCTTGTCCGGCCTGCTAGCGGCCAAGGATCCGGAATTGGTCCGCCATTCTAACCGTGTGCACGGTTACGCCGCCCTGCTGGCGGACCGGCTCTCTCTGACCCAGGAGGAGCGGGAAGTGGTCAGGATCGGCGCCTTGCTGCACGACATCGGAAAGTTCGGCATTGACGAACGCCTGTTTTCGACCATCATCCGGCAGGGGGACCGCGAAGACGAGTTCGTCAAATTTCATCCTGAAGTCGGCGCTCGCATGGTCCAGTCGCTCGCCTTGCCTCCTGCAGTCAGTGAGATCATCCGCCACCACCACGAACGGTATGACGGGTCCGGCTACCCGGATGGCCTGAAAGGCGACGCCATCCCCTTCCTCGCCCGTCTGGTCGGACTGGCCAACGCGTTTGATGAACTCTACGGGGAGAGACCCGAGAATGCTCCATTGCCACTCGAGGCGGCGAAGGATTACCTCCGCCGTCAGGCCGGCATTCTCTTTGATCCGTCGATGGTGAAGCACTTTCTGAAGGACAGTCGCTAGCCCGCCAATCTTCTCAGCCTCGCCTTTACTCTCTCCGAAAACGGTGTTATATTGTTATAACATTGTAGTACCATCGAGGAGAACACACATGGTCAAACGTTTAACGAAGCATGGCAACAGCCTCGCCTTGGTGATCGACCGCGGGGTGCTCGATCTGCTGGACATTGATGCAGACACACCACTGACCATTACGACCGATGGGAACTGTCTGGTCGTGGCGCCGATTCGTGATCCAGCGCGGCAGAAGAAGTTCCGCGCGGCGCTGGAGAGTGTCAATAGAAAGTATGGCCGAGCTCTGAAGCGTTTGGCCGAGTGACGCCGGACCCGCTATTCCTGACCCTAGCCGAAGTCGTGGACATCCATGCCGACCAGATTGAGCGCTATGGGGGCAGCACCGGCATACGCGATCTGACTCTCCTGGATTCCGCCATCGCCATCCCCCAGGCAGGTTTCGGAGATCAATACCTGCACCAAGACATTTTCCAGATGGCCGCGGCGTACCTGTACCACATCGTCCAGAATCATCCCTTCGTAGACGGCAACAAGCGAGTCGGTGTCGCCTCAGCGATGGTGTTTCTGGAACTAAACCGCATCGCTGTAATTGTCACCAACGAGGACTTAGTCGAGACCGCCCTGGGCGTGGCTCAAGGGAAGATGGGGAAAGCGGAAGTCGCAGAGTTTTTCAGGAAGCATTCGCGCAAACGATTAGGAGGGAAGAGACGAAGAGAATGAAAACGGCGTTTCGACCCGTTGCAATCGAGCGGGTGACACCGCATGGGCGCCCAGAAGCAGCGCAGGGCGTACAGCCGGGTCTGCGGGGCCTCGACGGCGAAACGCCCAGTTGCGCTGGGCTGTGCGGGGGCAGGACCCGCTCAAAGAGCAATGGGTTCCCCGTGGTACGTCAGGGTGACTCGGCGACAGGACCCGCTCGGAATTGCCTACTTCGTTTCTTGCCAGCTCCGGACCCGCCGCACCTGTAACACCCCGTCGATCCGCTCGATGGCCTTGAGCACGCGTTCCAGGTGCGCCGTGTTCTGCACCTCCACGACGAAGTCGAGCACGGCTTTCCGGTCCTCCCGGGTCGTGATCTCCGCGCGGCTGATGTTCGCGTCGGCATGGGTGATGGCCGCCGAGACGTTGGCCAACATCCCCGGCTTGTCGAGGGTGAGGGTCGTGATCTTGACGGACACGGTGGAGAGATGCGCCATATCCCAATCCACATCCACGAGCCGCGCTTTATCGTAGTCGAGCGCATCGAGGTTGGGACAGTCCACGGTGTGAATCGTCAGGCCGCGCCCGCGGGTGATGTAGCCGATGATCCGGTCGCCTGGCACGGGCTCGCAGCACTTGGACAGGTGCATCATGAGGTCGTGGATGCCTTTGACCTTGACGCCCCTATCCTCGGTCCCCGCGGCAGCGCGTTTCGCCACGGTCTTGTCCTCCCCTTCCGGGGCGGCGGCCACGGCCCCGCGGTCCCCCTCGTCCTGGCAGAGCCGGTTGGTCACATGGATGGCGGAGACACGTCCGTAGCCGATGGCCGTGAACAACTCGTCGACGCCGGGCAGGCCTGACTCCCGCGCAACCTCCTGGACGCGGGTGGTCTTCAGCAGCGTGCCCAACGCGACGTTGTGACGGCGGAGCTCCCGTTCCAGCAGGCGCTTGCCCAGCTCCAGGCTCCGCTTGGCCTCTTCCACCCGCAGCCAGTGCTTGATCTTGTTTTTGGCCCGCGGGGTCCGGACGAACTTCAGCCAGTCCCGATGGGGGACCTGCGCGGGGGATGTAACGATCTCGACCGTGTCCCCGCTGCGGAGCTGATATCTGAGCGGCACCATCTTGCCGTTGACCTTGGCGCCGCTGCAGCGATCGCCGATCTCAGTGTGGATGGCGTATGCGAAATCGATGGGCGTCGAGCCCTTCACCAGCTCCTTCACTGCGCCCTTGGGGGTAAAGACGTAGACCACGTCCGAGTAGAGGTCCAGCTTGACGGACTCCATGAACTGCCGGTTATCCGTGACATCCTGGTGGGATTCCAGGAGCTGGCGCAGCCACGTGAAGACGCGCTTCTCCGTCTCGTCGATCTCGCCCTGTTCCTTGTACGTCCAGTGCGCCGCAATCCCTTCCTCGGCGACCCGGTGCATCTCGTAGGTCCGGATCTGAAATTCCACGTGCTCGCCCTGGGGGCCGACCACGGTCGTGTGCAGCGACTGGTAATGGTTGGACTTCGGCACGCCGATGTAGTCCTTGAAGCGACCCGGGACCGGCCGCCACAGCGAATGGATAAGGCCCATAATGGCATAGCAGTTCATCTGGGTGTCGGTGATCACCCGGATGGCGGTCAGGTCGTAGACCTCGTCGAAGGAGACGGCTTGATGCTCCATCTTTTGGTAGATGGAGTAGAGGTGTTTGGGCCGGCCGGCCAGCTCGCCGACCAGCCCGTGCTCGGCCAGCTTGGCCTTGACGATGGCGATGACCTGCTGGATGTACTGCTCGCGCTCCTCGATGCGCTTGGCCACCCGCTCGGCCAGCCCTGCGTAGACGTCGGGCTTCAGTGCCTTGAAGCAGAGGTCCTCGAGCTCGGCCCTCATCCAGCCGATCCCGAGCCGGTTGGCCAGGGGGGCGTAGATATCGAGCGTTTCCTGGGCCACCGTCTTCTGGTGGGCTTGGCTCAGGTGCTCCAGGGTGCGCATGTTGTGCAGGCGGTCCGCGAGCTTGATCAGGATGACCCGGATGTCGTCCGCCATCGAGATCAGCATCTTGCGGAAGTTCTCGGCCTGCTTCTCCTCGTAGTTCTTGAAGGGGATCTGGCCGATCTTGGTGACGCCGTCCACGAGGCGGGCGATGTCCTTCCCGAACTCCGCCTCGATCTGCTCCCGCGTGCAGACCGTGTCTTCCACCGTGTCGTGCAGCAGCCCGGCCACGATGGCCGACACGTCGAGCTTCAAGGTCGCGAGAACCTTGGCCACGGCCAGCGGATGTTGCAGGTAGGGCTCGCCGGACCGGCGGACCTGGCCCTCGTGCGCCCGCGCCGAGAAGTCGTACGCGCGCCGGATCAGGTCCACTTGCGCGTTGGGGTTGTACCGCTGGACCCGCTCGATCAGGTCGTGAATGCTGGTGGCGGTCGAAGTTGCCATATGACAGATGATAGTCGAGGGGCAGACCCGTAGTCAAACGCGAGGAAGATCGGACTTAGGGGAAACCGTATAGGAGGTTCTCGCGAGACGGACCGGCAACGCGCCGGTTAGGACGAAACCTTGGCGGGCAGAACCTTGAACCGCAACGTGCCGACCTGGTTCATGTCGTGACTCCCCGTCCCGATGAGAATCTCGACTTTGTAGTCGCCGAGGGGCCAGCCGTTCTTCGGTCGCTTCAGCGACACATATCCGGATTCGTCCTCCGTCATCAGGATCATGGCGTCGGTGCCGAGGACGTAGTTCGGGGGCGTCCCCTCGCCCCTTTCAACCACCCAGCGGCCATAGAGCTTGAACTCGCTATCGTGCTGCTGGAGGGAGAAGACGACGAAGATTTCGGGCACGTCTGCGGAAAACGTCTTGGTCGGCTTGACCGGCACGATCTGGAAACTGCGGGCCTGCCCCATGACCATCTCCTGGCCATGGGCCGTCACGATGGAGGAGAACATGCCCTCCGGGTGACGATCTTCAAAGCCGCTGTTGTCGAGCGGAGCCGGCGGGACCTTGGCGGACTGTGCAAAGGAGGAAAGAGGGAGCAAGAGCAGGATGCCGAGGAGCGGCGTCAGCGATTTCATTCACCGCCCTTCTGCACGTAATTCTTGATGAACTCTTCGGCGTTCTCCTCCAAGACGTCGTCGATCTCGTCGACGAGCTTGTCCATATCTTCCTTGAGCTTCTTGCCCGCTTCGACGACCTTGGCGCTCGCCTTGGCCTCGTCCTTCGGCTGCGCGCCGCCCCGCTTGGTCTCGGTCTTTTTCTCCTGCTTTTCCATGCGGCCCTCCTCCACGGAGTCACGCCGGCAGAATCAGGCCGGCGTCTCGCTGAGCAGCCGACACTCAGCATACCCTAGAGGGGAAAGGCCCGTCAAGGCTGAGGGCTCAGACGATGAGCGACACGATCAGCAGCGCCACGATGTTGATGACCTTGATCATCGGGTTGATGGCGGGACCCGCAGTGTCCTTGTACGGGTCGCCGACCGTGTCGCCGGTGACGGCAGCCTTGTGCGTGTCCGTGCCCTTGCGCCCCTGTTCCTCGATGTACTTCTTGGCGTTGTCCCACGCGCCGCCGCCGCTGGTCATGGAGATGGCGACGAAAAGCCCGGTCACGATCGTCCCGAGCAGCACGCCACCCAGGGCTATCGGCCCGAGGATGAAGCCCACCAGAATGGGAGAGAGCACGGGGATCGCGGCCGGCACCATCATCTTCTGGATTGCGGCCTTCGTCACGATATCCACGCAGGTCCCGTATTCTGGCTTGCCGGTGCCTTCCATGATCCCCTTGATTTCTCGGAACTGGCGGCGGACTTCGGCGACGACTTCGCCAGCGGCGACGCCCACCGCCTTCATGCACAACGAGGCGAAGAGGTACGGCAGCATGCCGCCGAGGAACAGCCCCACCAGGACCTGGGGGTTCGACAGATCGAAGCTGCTGGAGACACCATGTCCGCGCACCTCTGCCACTTTCCGGGCGAACTCGGCGAACAACACGATGGCCGCCAGGGCGGCCGACCCGATCGCGTAGCCCTTCGTGACGGCCTTGGTGGTGTTCCCGACCGCATCCAAGGGGTCCGTGATGTTCCGCACCTCCTTGCCCAGGTGCGCCATCTCGGCGATCCCGCCGGCGTTGTCTGTGATCGGACCGAAGGCGTCGATCGCGACCACGATGCCGGCCATCGAGAGCATGGACACCGCCGCCACCGCCACCCCGTAGAGATTTGCCAGCGCGTAGCTGGCCATGATGGCCGCACCGATCACGACGACCGGCCATGCCGTCGCCTGCATGCCGACCGCGAGCCCCGCGATGATGTTCGTGGCATGCCCGGACTCGCTGGCCTTGGCGATCTGCTGCACCGGGCTGAAGCTCTTGGACGTGTAGTAGTCGGTGATGAAGACCAGCGCGAGGGTGACCACCAGGCCGATCACCGCGCAGCCGAAATAGGCAGCCCCACTCACGTTTCCTATGCCGTCCATCAGCCAGGCGGTCGCCGGATAGAACGCCACGGCCGCCACACCGCCAGCCCAGAACAGGCCCTTGTAAAGCGCCCCCATGATGCTTCCACCCTCGCTCACCTTCACAAACCAGATGCCGAGGATCGTCGCGAAAATGGTGATCCCGCCCAAGAGCAG
>Ga0209236_1001133_pt1 | contig 15930 bp, 21 predicted proteins | sample GraSoi013_1_40cm_FD_185819 | JGI IMG/M metagenome (GOLD analysis project Ga0209236, IMG submission 185819) | Grasslands soil microbial communities from the Angelo Coastal Reserve, California, USA - Sample 09_27_2013_1_40cm (SPAdes) (version 2) | ecosystem: Environmental > Terrestrial > Soil >... | reverse complement strand
TTCTGAAACCCAACGGCGCAACCCTGCTGGCTTTCTTCCCGGGAGCATTCACCACCGTATGCACCCGTGAAATGTGCACCTTGCGGGACAACATGCAAGAACTGAACAAGATCAATGCGCAGGTCGTAGGAATAAGCGTCAACGATCCGTTCACGAACAAGGCGTTTGCGCAGAACAACAATCTCAACTTCCCAATTCTCAGCGACTACAACAGGGAAGTTGTGAAACTGTACAACGTATACCACGAAAACTTTGGCAACCTTAAGGGTTACACGGTTGCAAAGAGAGCTGTCTTCATACTAGATCACAATGGGGTCGTGGTCTACAAATGGGTCAGTGACGACCCGACCAAGGAACCGAACTACGACGAGCTAAAGAAAGCGGCCGCAAAAACGACTTAAGACAATCTCTCACGACAGTTGGATCAAGCGGGGCTTTTTCAAGCTAACGATTCTAGAATCTTCAACGCCCTAGCGGCGTTGTCTCCGTTCTCGTCGTGGCGGAGGTAGACGTAGACAGACTCTCTTCCCCTGCTCGTTTCTTTGATCTTCCCAGTCCAGTCGTCAATCATTTTCGCATCATATGATTCTCTTCGTAGTCTGAAATATGGCGTTTTTCCGGTCACTTTGAAGACTGGTTTCATATCCTCTGTTTCTGCGATGCAAAAGTCAGCATCGTGCTTCTCCAGAGTAGTATAGGTGGGATCGTTCAGCCAAGATTCATGTCTGAACTCGAACACTCTTTCTCCGATCCTAGAAGCGCTCGTGAGGAAGTCTTCAAGGAGTTTCAAGTCCTGTTTCGAGTAGGGTGGAAGCTGAAAGAGAACAGGGCCATTCTTCTCTCCAAGAGATCTCAATGTGATTCCAAGTCTCTCGGTAGCTTCGACCGATCCCTTCCCGAGTTTCAGAATGTGAGTAATCTGTCTAGGTGCTTTGAACGAGAACCTGAAATTGTCGCCGGTCTTGCTGGCCCATGATTTTACCATTGCGAGGCTAGGAGGGGCGTAGAAGGAGCTGTTGATCTCTACAGTGTTGAGCCGTTGAGAATAATAGGACAGGAATTCCTCATTCTTCAGGTTCTCAGGGTAGAAGTTTCCTTTCCATCCAGCGTAACTGAACCCTGAGACGCCTACCATTGCTCTTGTCTTCAATCCGCCCCGGTCCATATGGAATCAAAGCCGGAAAGGTTTCTAAGGCCTTCCTCATGCCGATTCGACTATGCCTACCTCACCGACAACCCTAGACTCAGTAGGACTTCCACTGGGTTCATCCGCGGTCGATTTTCAATTAAAAGGAGTCGACGGCAAGACTCACAGTCTGAAGAGCTTCTCAGACAAGAAAGCCGTGGTGGTTATTTTCAGTTGTAATCACTGCCCCTACGTCCAAGCCTATGAAGACCGCATGGTTCAGATCCAGAAGGATTACTCAGCGAAAGGAGTTACCCTGTTGGCGATAAACAGCAACGACGACAGCGGCTACCCAGAAGACAGCTATCCAAACATGATCAAGAGAGCCAAGGAACGCAGCTTCAACTTTCCATACCTGAGAGATGAAACGCAGGAGATCGCCAAGAAATATGGCGCCATATGTACGCCACATGTTTTCGCGTTTGACCAGCAACGCCGACTTCAATACAAGGGTAGAATCGACGACAACCGAAACCCAGAATCAGTGAAAACCAAAGATCTCAGAGTCGCGTTAGACGCGATCCTCGCAGACCACAAGCCCTCCGTTCAAGAGACAAGGCCCTTCGGTTGCTCGGTTAAGTGGAAAAACTGAATCGTCGCGGAATAACGTCTCCGCATTTTGGCCTTTAATATCACCGCTATTCTCTAGTAGGATGATAGTATGGGTAAGCGAAAGGTCCTCAGCGAGGCCAACCTCAGCGAGATGCTCACACCTGGTCCTGGCCAGCTTTACGGGACCGTCAAAAATCTCCTTGGCTACGACAGGGTACTGGTCGAGTGCGCAGATGGCGTCACCCGGGTATGTCGAATTCGGGGAAAAATGAAACGTCGAGTCTGGATCAAGATGGGCGATACCGTCCTAGTCGCTCCTTGGGACTTCCAGCCAGAGCGCGGTGACATCATGTTCCGGTACACTCAGGGACAGGTCGAATCTCTTCGTAGGTCGGGCCAACTCAAAGTATAGCGATAGCCAGAAGCCCTCGAATCCTTCACCTTCTAAGCATTCGTAGCCCAATTCGATAAATTTTGGACTTTGAGGACCCTAAGAAATCGGGGACAATTCAAAAGTATTGCGGCACGGAAGTGTACCGAAGTCTGCTTGTCTTCCGAAGATGGCGGGTTGTACGACCTACATTCCGTGTTTGTCTTTGGTGTGCTGGTTCAAAGCGGCTTCAGAGCTGAACTTAGCACCGCACTTCGCGCAAGCGAACTGTCCAGCACCCGTCGTAGCACCTACACTGACCGTCTTCATCATAGCGCCTCCAGCAGCGATAATGGCGCCTAAGACTGCCAGGCCAATGCCTCCGAGCTGAATTGTATGGTGTATGTTCATGGAGTAAAGGTACCCCCAGGTTCCGAGACCTGCAACGAGTACTACCACTCCCAGTACGAGTATGGGCATTTTCATTTTTCGATCAGCGAGATTCCGTTATTGTTTCCCATTTAAGCCATACCAATGACACGATGAATTGCCCCATCTTATCGTGAAGGCTTAACTAAGATTAGGCCGTCGGTAGAGGCCGGGCGTATATGGCCAATGCCCATTGAAAAAAAGCAACTTCCCAAGAAGGACGTTCAGAAGTTCGATCCAAGTCCTCTCTATCTCTATACAGCGAAGGACGCACTGAACCGTGTCACTGTACTCAAAGAAGCGAACAAGGACGCATATCTCATAGCCGGCCGATACTCCGGCAACGACAAGGACAATCGGCTCTACACCTCCCTCAACGAGGAAGAGAGTAAAGAGATCGAAAAGCTTGTCCGAATCGGCAGGAAGGACGCGACGATCAGCTTCCTCTGAGCCGCGCTCGGCATAGATATTTCTACATGAAGAAGTGGTTCAGGATAGCATGACTCCTCTCGAAGAGCTCTCGCTTCTTATCTCTGAAAAAGGCCGTCGGATACTTGTCGCGCAAACCGCTGTTGACCTGAAAACCCTTCAAGGAGAAAACTCGGTCTATATTCTCCAGCTTCCTGAGGAATCTCACGCTGCTGGAGGTCGAGCTGGGGGATTTGGCGAGAGACGCGTCGAGAAAATCTACTGCTTCCACTACGAGAACGGTGCCTGTCGTAAGCTCTTTGAAGTTGAGTCTCCTGAGAAATTGGAGAGGTTCGAGCTTCCCTATCATGCCGCTGGCACGCCTGTAATACTTCCCGACGGTTCCGAGAGAGTTATGTCGGGAGTAATAGATCCGGAATTTGTCGCATCCTACAAGCAAGTTGTCTAAGGGTCCTGCCAAGCGAATAAGTCGCTAGAGCGCCGCGAACCCTGCGGTTTTCGATAATAAGATGTAAATCGTAGATTGAGTGGAAGGTCTCGTAAGTCGCTTCTCCAAGGCCTGCTTCTCCTCGGGAAGCAAGTCTCGAGCAACATAGATGTCGATCGTCTGGTGCTCCTGTTCGGCAAGTTGTTTCAATCGAGTTTCTAAATAGCCTACTGCAGAGCGAAAGAAGTTGTCCGGAAGGTCTGGAAGCTCAACATCAACGAGCGTAGTCGGGTCAGCTCTGACGCGTAGCATTTCATAGAGCTCAGGAATATCAGGTATCTCAATCTTCAACTGCTCATGATGAAATTCCTCGATGTCGAAGCTCATTCTTCCCCACTTCTGCCTCTTCCACAGTCTCTGGTGATCACTTGGCGAGAGGCCGCTACCAAAATCAGCGTACTCTAGCGTGACGTTCGCGTTTTCCAGGTACTCTGAACGTACGACCCTTCCCCGGTGAACGTATCTGGCGGTCCCGGCAATATCAGGGGATTTTCCGACATTGTCAATCGGTGAAATGTCGTCTGTTATCTGATAGATGGAAGCTTCGCGGCTTGAGGGACGCGTGGAGAAGAGGAACCGTCGGGCGGCGTTCTTTTGGTCTTCGAATATTGCTGGGTCGGCGAACAGGCGTTGGAATCGAAGCCGGACCCTGTAGAAATCGGCTTCAATTACCATGAGGCCACCATCTCACCGTTTCTTAGCCTAGAGACTCAACGTATGCTTGCGTATTCTTTAACTGATTCCAGCCGGACCGTTTAGATGTCCATGTCTCGCAAAGTACGGGATTACTTCGAGCTCGTCTCTCCTCAGTGGGACGTGATGAGAAAGAACTTCTACGGCGAGGAGGTCCGGGAGGCCGTCCTGAACGCGGTTCATGTCAGCTCCAGCGATACTGTTCTAGATGTAGGCGCTGGAACAGGGTTTCTGACAGAAGCGGTTGCGAAGATTGCCGCGAAAGTTATCGCTCTCGACTTCTCCAGAGGGATGAGTGAAGAAGCGATTGCGAAGATGGGAAAGGGGAATGTGGAATTTCGAATCGGAAACGTAGAGAGCATGCCACTCCAGGACTCGTCTGTAGACGCTGTAATCGGCAATATGGTCCTGCACCACTGTCCTCATCCTGAGATTGCGATCTCGGAAATCTCTAGGGTGCTCAAACCAGGTGGAAGAATCGCGATCTCGGACTTGCAGGAGCATAGCCACGAATGGCTGCGGAAGGAGCATGCGGACCTTTGGCTGGGGTTCAGGATGGAAGGTGTTGTTATGATGATGAAGAAAAATGGGCTAGATAACGTGAAAGCTGATGCTCTATCTTCCTGCTGCTCCAGCGTCGAAGAAGAGCAACAGGTTAAGATCCCGATGTTCCTGGCATCGGCTCTGAAGCGGGACTGAAGAGAACGGAAACTTGTCGTTTAGAACCGTTAGACTATGGCGTCAATTTACGTCTGTTGGCTAATGCTCTCGGAACTTGCGTTAGAGGCTTAAACCGGTTCTTCTCGTCGACAAAGACGATCTTCGGATTCCAGTGCTCGGCCTCTTTCTCGTTCACCGAAACGAACGCTGTGATGATGATCTCGTCCCCTGGCTGTACTTTTCGTGCGGCTGCACCGTTAAGCGCTATGATTCCGCTTCGCCGTTCGGCAGGGAGTGCGTAAGTAGAGAACCTATCGCCGGTGGTAATGCTCCAGATATCGACTTTCTCGAAGGGAAGAATTCCAGCCGCTTCCATTAGAGACGAGTCTATCTCGATGCTTCCCTCGTAGTTGAGGTCAGCACCTGTGACCCTTGCTCTGTGAATCTTGCCCTTCAGCATTCTCAGCTGCAATCTAGCTCTGCTCTGCCCTTTTCCCTACCAAGACCACTGTGACTCGCTAGATTTGAACCGGGGCTACTGTCTCTCTAGAGAACTAAAGAGAAACACGTGTGCACTCGACCTTAGCGTGTACTCGTTAAGTATCGATGGCTAAGTCGATAGTAGAGTTGAAGCAATGAAGAAGCCACCGGACCCCGCGGACATCGTCCTCAAGGAAATCGAGGCTATCGGAGAACGTTCGTTTATCCCATCTATCGGACCCGTCAAGGGAAAGATACTCGCGGAGATAGTGAAGAAGACTAAGCCGAAGCGGATTCTAGAAGTCGGGGCCCTCTATGGATACTCTGCCATACTGATGGCCAAGAACTCGCCCCCTGGAGTTGCGATCGTCTCGGTCGAGAAGAACCCGGAACATGTGCGCATAGCCAAGAAGAACATTAAGCGGGCAAACATGGAAGAGAAGATCAAGATGGTAGAAGGAGATGGAAGAACAGAATTGCAGAAACTCTCTGGAAGCTTTGACCTAGTATTCTTAGACGCGGAAAAGACGCAATACCTAGCCTATCTGAAAGCCGTAGAGAAGAATCTTGACAAGGGCAGCGTCATCGTCGCCGACAATGTAGGCATATTCGAGGATCAAATGCAAGACTATCTAGACTACGTCAGGAAGAAAGGTCCCTACAAGAGCCGGACAGTGGAAACCCTCCTGGAATTCTCAGACAATACAAAAGACGCTATGGAGATAAGCGAGAAACTAGTCTAGGCTTCCAGGGGAACTAGGGGAGTGAAGAGCTGACGGGATTTGTCTTCTCGTTCAGCTGGGCACTATTCATCGTATTTGAAAAGATGACCTTGCTCATGCCATGGCCACTCAAGCATTTTCTGATCGGACAGTTCCCCGGCGAGTTTGAAGCACAACAACAAGTCATGAAATTGAGATGCGTAACCGTAGTCCGTGAGGGTAAGAATTTACTTAAGGCTCTCCAAGATAACATCGGTCAAGATTGCAAGGAACAACCGATTATCCATCCGTTAGACGCCTCTTGTTCTACGAAAAAGGTGCCATGTCTTTTCAAGCCAGAGAAATCGAGGCTAAAGTCTTAGAGAAAATTCTGGAGGCATCAACCTCATGCGCCTGGCTCGGGAAATGGAAGCTCGTCTCGGTTTCCAAGAAGGAGAATATTGTCAGAGTTGTCGAATCATGGCAAAGTGGTCTCCGTAAGATAGGGCAGAATCGAGATGTTGAGTTCGTTGAGAGATGGAAGAAAGCACCTCTCTTAATCGCATTCTGCCAGCCTCGGAAACTCGACCAATTTCATTTCGTGGCCGGTGATTTAGTTCGCATCTTCAGCGTGCAAGAAATCGGAACGGCTGTAAGGAGTGTCGAACTCACAGCCCTAGCATACGGAATAGGGCTTCACGGGATAATGGGAATCTTGGTTCCGGAGGTCGTGGAGCCCATCAATGAAGTGCTAGAGATTCCACGAGACTACGAGATAGTTTACTTTGGTCTAATGGGATACCCAGACGAGGAGGTTGCTCAGAGATTCCCGAGCCTAAACGAAGTCTGTTACGCTGAGAAATGGGGGATTCCTGTAGCCTCGAACCTAACCTAAACTAGAGGTTCCCGGCCCTTCAGGGACTGAAGGTCCTTGGAGTTTTACTTCTCTAGAAGCGTTCTGTATCTCGGAGGACGTTGCAGTATCCGGAGACAAACCTGCTTATCTCTCCGGTAACAGGGTCGTAGCTGTGTCGCTCCGCGTGGCCAATATCACGGCCATAAACGTGAATGCTTGTCGTTGGTTTTCCCGAAATATTGTCGACTCTATGGATGCCATGGTTGCCTAGAACTGTCATGTGGCCCCTGGTGTTGATCTTCTCGCTTACCTTCTCGATCTTTGCAACCTTTGGATTCGATCCATCATCTGTTCTGCGGAACAGTGCTTCCCGCTCTTCGCCATCATAGACCCCGATAAGCGCCCATGTCAGATGGTCGTGGATTGGAGTTGTCTGGCCCGGATGCCAGACTCCTCCGATTATCGAGAACGTCTCGTCTCTTGGCATATGGATCAGGTTCATCGCGAACCTGTCCTTTCTCGGGGCGAAAGCCTCGGTCGGAACCGACCTGGGGCTCCGAATGAGCTTCTCGAGGAGCGGTTTGATCTGTCTGAGAACTTCTGACTCATTCGGGTATTTCCGGACACAGGCGTCGACATCCCTGGCGAACTGGCCGGTCGAGTATTGCTCCGTTTGCATCAATGGATATTTCAGGAATCCAGTACTAATAGCCTTGGTGTCCAATCGGGATTGATTAGAGGGTGACGCGCGCGGAAGTCGTCAAAACAGAAAGCAATAAGTCAATTCCCGTAGGCTGATTCTCCGTGAAGCTCGACAAAGTCCCCCTCAAGATGGAATTTCTCAGGAAGAAATTGAAGTGGATTCAACAGACGATGAGGGAACAGGGAATTGATATCTGGATCACATTCACGCGGGAAGGGAACGAGGATCCACTAGCTCAGGATCTAAGGTTCAGTGATCTGACGTGGCGGTCCGCCGCTATAATCGACCAAGATGGAACGAAGACCGCTGTTGTCGGAAGCTTGGAAGTCGATACGATCAAGCAGAACAAGTTCTACGACGAGGTGGTCGGCTACGCAAGCGAGGGTGCGGCTCCCAAGCTGAAACAGATCATCGGAAGAAGGAAACCGAAGAGCATCGCGGTTAACACAAGTTACGACGAAGGGGCTGCTGACGGCCTGACGAGCGGCATGGAGACGTATCTCAAACGGGCTCTGAAAGGATATGCCAAACGGCTCCTGTCAGGTGAGGACTTGGCTATTGCGTTGCGTGCGAGGCTCGTTCCCGAGGAAGTCGAGCTAGTAAAGAAGGCGATTGTTGAGTGCGAAAAGATCTACGATGCAGTTGAGGATGCTATCAGACCGGGTAAGAGGGATAAGTATGTCCACGAGTTCGCCCACAAGCTTGTCGCTGAAAGGGGTCTATCGACAGCATGGGCCTATGACCGATGCCCCTCTGTGAACGTCGCTGGCAATCCGATGGGACACATAGGCTATCATAACGCGATTATTAGGAATGGTGATTTTGTCAAGCTCGACTTCGGGGTCAACTATGAAGGGTACTGCAGTGACATCCAGCGCGTCTATTTCGTTGGGCCCGGAACCGTCCCGAGCTCCGTGAAACGGATGTTCGAGACCGCTAGGGCCGCGAACGATGCGGCTCTCGCAACGCTAAAGCCAGGAACGATCGGATACAAAGTCGATAGTGCCGGTAGAAAGCTGATCGTCAAGAAAGGGTATCCTGAGTACAAGCATGCCTTGGGACACGTTTTGGGCCGGAGCACCCATGAGATTGGCCCACTATTAGGTCCTAGGTGGCCGAACCGGTATGGTAGGCAGGTGGAGAAGCCGGTTCAGAAGGACATGGTCTTCACGATAGAGCCCTCAGTGACAAGCAAGCTTGGAACGTGCAATCTGGAGCAGGATGTCCTGGTTACGGCGAGCGGCTACCAACAACTATCTAAGCCACAGGAAGACATAATCAGGGTCGGGTAACGCTTGGAACCGACCAAAACGTTGGAGCAGACAACTCACACCTGTCCGGTCTGTGGGACTGCAGGACCCTGTACTCGTTCATCTGGGGAAACGGACGAGTTTAGGTATCATAACTGCCACGTCTGCGGGTCCACTTGGAAGGAGCAGAAAAGCTCCTCCGCGCCGAAATCTGAAATGAAAAGCTAGACCATTCAGTCTTTTGGACTTTCGGGCGCGTTTTCTAAGCCTAGTTCGGGTCTGCTACCGCTGCGGGCGGATGCTTGCCCTTAGCGTGGAGGAAGAGGTGCTTGGCGGACTTGTACGTATGCCCCGCCGACAATGAGACCAGGCTCGTAAAGACCCAGAAGAAGGGGACGCCTTGAATAGTAATATTCTTGACCTGATACTGGTAGACGCCTTGAACCCCAACACTTGTCTCCGTGATACTTGTTACTGGAGGCGTGGTGAGGAAGACGAAGAGAAGGAGGAGCGTACTGGCAAAGCCTACGAGCGATACGAGGCTCATCAATGACTCGACTATTCTCTCGAACCTTACCAGGAAGCCCATGGCAGAGCCCACTTGGAGCCGTCCCCGAAATAATCGAGTTGTTACCTAACAGGGTGAGTTGAATGCACTCGCCCATTATCGGACCACTCGCGAACTAATGACTAGGCTAAAGCTCGTTCGATTTCTTAGAATAGCGCACCGTGAGCGAGTCTTGAGTCCTCCTCAAGGAAAGGGCCGAGCGCTAACCAGGCGCGATCTTTTCCAAAAAATTTCTTTTTCTTGTAACATTTGTTCTAACGTAACTTTTCTCTTCGCGTAACTATTTTTTTCCGCTAACTAATATGCGACCCCCCCGGGGTGGTCGATTTTCGCGCGCCCCGCCCTTCATGAATACACCCGGGTTCACCCAAATACCCGTGCTTGAGGAAACCCCTTCAGTCGTGGCTTCTAAGCGCCCTAAGGGCGTTCAATGTCACCCAAGGGTTGGCCTTGCCGACCTCGCCAAGGCTTGAGTATATGTTCGGAACCTCCACTGCTTTTCCCGCGCTCTTGTAGATGTTGGAGAGATCAACGCCTTCCTCTTGCACAGAGTGCCATTGTCCCGTCTTCTGATCCTTCACGAAATTCCGTCGTAAAGCGCGAAGATACGTGGCTTCCATCGGCCAAGTCCCGTCAGGCAACCGCTTCGACAATAACAACTCCCGAGCATCCTTTGTCCTCTCCTCTCCACCGAAACCAAGGGCTGCCACCACTCGCAACCCATGTAAGATATCATAGAAGTAGAACAGAGGAAAATGCAGTTGCGTCCATTCCGGCCGAATCACCTTGCCGGATCTATCACTCTTGAATAGGCGATGCATAAGCATGAATTCAACGCCTCTTTCCACCGCTTCCCGTCCTCCGCGTGGCCACTTCTGGGGATCGAGAGAAGAAAACGCCCACAACGGCTCTATCGTCGACATGAACGAGCTATGGTGCACCGTCCCGCCATCTCGTTTCTCAGTCTCGCAGTTCCAGCCTCCATCATCCCGCTGGTACTTCACGAGCCATTCAAACATCTCTCGTACGCGGGGATCATTCTCAAACCCGAACTCTACGAGTGCCCGTCCCATATTGCCTGTTACACAGGGCTCCCAGACCAAACGCCACCCTCGCAAATCCTCGTCAGGATACTTGGGCGGGGGCCAAGAACGATCCTGCCCATCCATAACTCGCAGAAAATACTCACAACCTTTCCTAATCGAGGAATTCGTCCCGGGAACACCCATTTCAGCCAACAATATCAGCGCCCAGACCGTTGCGCTCCACTTGGGCCAGTACACGTCCTCCCCATCGCTCCAGTACCCTGCCGGGTGTTGTCCTTTCAAGTACTCGGCGACAGGACCCCAAGACGCGATCCCGTTCAAGGTTGATACAACTTCGGTATCGCTCTCGGACCTTCCGAGAACATCCTTGAGGGTCCAATATCGAACGCCCGGATTCTCATTCTTTAGTAGCCAGGCGACAGCCTGATCCCACTTCGCGACCTCGACAGCGCTAGCCAATACGGTGAAACTCCGTTGGAGGGAACGGTTATCGTCCTACCAATTAAAGCGAACTCTACAAACTCTTATCGGAACTAACGATGCAATCAGGAACTAGCCGCGCGATGAAAGGGCGTTAGGCCGAGTATTTCTGGTAGAACTCTTCAAGTTCCTTCCGCGTCGGGCTTCCTCTAGTCTCTGGCCTACCGGCCTTGAGAGCTGCTGCCACATTCCCGTGCTTGAGCGCCTCGATGTCGGCAAGTCCTAGTACCTTGTAGGCTGCGAACGCTCCGACGAAAGCGTCTCCGCACCCGGTCGTGTTGACGATCTTCCGTCCCATCTTTGCCAGGTTGACGCTCTTCATCTTCAACTGTTTCCCCTTATCATAAAACGCGAAGCCTTTGCTTCCTAATGTGACGAGAATTTTCATCTTTGGCGCGACCTTGTTGAAGGCGATGACAGATTCCGCTAGATTGTGCGTACCAGCGAACGCCAGTGCCTCATGTTCGTTCAAGACTAGATAGTCCAAGCCCTCCATCTCACCTCGAAACTCTTCCATTCCGAATCTTGTCAAAACACCTGGATGCCATAGAACGGATCGTCGGAGGCGGCGCCCTTCCGAGAGTATTCTCCCAGCCACGTGGCGTGGCGGGTCGATGACGACCATCATCTGGCAATTGCCGAAGAGATTCTGGACCTCTGGGAGCATGATGTGGTCCCGTTTCAGCCCAGAATTCGCGCCGAAATGCGTCTCAATATTGTTCCTTCCCTTCTCATCAACGGTAATGTACGCCTGGCCAGATTCAAGCTTGATCAGCGTCTGGACCGCGGAGGTGTCCACCCCATCTTGTTTGAGAATCGACAGCTGCTTCTTACCGATCTCATCCTTCCCGACACAGGCTATCAAGGCCACCTTTCCGTGGCCGAGGATTCGGGATGCGGCAACCGAGACATTCCCGCCTTTTCCTCCTGGGACCCGGTCGATTTTCTCGACGACCACCTCTTCACCAGGGCGGGGAAGTCGTTTGACGAAGAGGTTGATGTCCCAGTTGAGGGCACCTGTCACAATCAGGTCTAACGGCAAACTAAATCTGCCCTCCCAGTTAGACCGGTCAACGCTGCATCTTCAGAATCGAAATTCGCTTTTTAGCTCTTCAACGCAGCCGCTATGACCGGAGCGACAGTCACCTTAGTGATTGGACCGGGATAAGTGTCTGTTCCAATCACCTTCAGCACCCCAGCGGCTTTGATCCGTTTCAGTGCCCCCTCAGCGAGGACAGGGTGAGTGCAGACCACAAAAATGCGATTTGCGCCTCCCTTCTTACAGGCTTTCGCAGCCTCTGCGATAGTTCCGCCTGTGCTAATAATGTCGTCGGCGAAGACCACGTCTCGTCCTTTCAACTCAATGTCACCAGCGTCAACGTCAACCTTGGATGAGGTCATGCCCTCTTTTCGGACTCGTACCTTACGAAACGCCGTATGTTCTGCGTCCAGTTCCTTTGCCACGACTGCTGCCCACTGGCCAGCTTCCTCGTCAGGCCCGATCACGATAGCGTTGTGTGGTTTGAAGTGTTCCCGTGCGTACTTTCCGAGTTCATGCATTGCGGTGAGATTGCGGGCTGGAATCTTGAAAATTTTCGCGACGTCTCCAAGTCGGTGAAGGTGGCAGTCGATTGTGAGAAACGATGTCGCGCCAGCGGATTCGAGGAGTCGGGCTACTGATGCGGAGCTCACTGCTTCCCCTGGGAAGAATCGCGAGTCTTGTCTAGCGTATGCGAGGTAGGGTACTACGGTGGTGATGGAGCGGGCTCCTAGGTCCCTAAGTGTATCCGTTAGCAAGAGAAGCTCGAAAATGTTCTCGTCAGGAGTCCGATAGAGAGACTGAATCGCCACAACATCTTGGTCCTTGACGTTATCATGGATTCGGAGATATTTTTCGCCGTCCGGAAAACGCTTCACTTCCAATTGGCCGGCTTCTTGGCCCAATTCTTTCGCGACTTTCTCTGCGAGGGGTTGGCTCGCGGAGCCGCCTAGTATGAGCATGGGAGAACGAGACCAACTGTATGGTGCTAATAAAAGTGAGCGCTCAAGACGTTTACGTTATAACAGCTGAACAACGAGATCCTTACAGATGTCTCTACTAGGAAGAGCAGGGCTCGACTTTAGATCATGGGCCAAGAGCCTGCGAATTGCGAAACAAATCATCCTGATATGCATAGCAGGAATCGTGCTTGCGTTGCTAGGTCTGCGGATACTCGGAACCTCAACAGACACTTTCATCGCCATTGCCCTCTACCGCTCCATATCCAGTGATACCCTCGTCCCTCTAATCTATGGGATAGCGACGGTTGGCGATCTCATCTGGGCTCCCCTAGTTTTCTGGCTCTACGTCTTCCGCAAGGACAGCAATGAATGGACCAGCTCGCTGATACTGGCCGTGGCGATGGTGACTGCGATGAGTCTCACGGACGTGTTGAAAGCGGCTTTCAATCTTCCAAGACCGTTCCAGGTGCCTTCGCTCGGAATAGTGGCCCGTGGTGAAATCCCCACTAATCCCGGATTCCCCTCGGGACATACGACAAACGCGTTTACAGTCGCCACAGTGATATGGTCCAGGTATACTGCCTGGCGTGTTCCCTTCGTTCTTCTCGCGATCGCCACCGCTGTCTCAATGATCATTCTGGGGTTGCACTTTCCGAGTGATGTTATCGGCGGTGCTTTTCTTGGAATCTTCTCCGGTACATTCGCTCTGGGATTGGCGAAACTCAGGTCGAGCAACTGATATTGTCACTTTCGGATACTGGTCCAAGTTACATGGCCCCTTTCGAACTAGAGCACTTGTCTGGTGGAGAGAGAAAACGGCTACCGTTGAAACCATCTCCAGTTGATCATAGAGTAGAGGCGGTGCAGCCGACAGGCATTCCTATTCTCGACAAGGTAAGCGGAGGAGGTATTCCTCGACCGTCCAGTGTTGCGTTGATGGGTCCGATAGGAAGCGGGAAATCCGCTCTTGTACGTGAGCTAGTGGCGAATTTTCTCCGGCAAGGGTGCCAACTTCTCTACTACTGCATAGATGATCCGGCTGATGTAGTCAGGCTAGGACTCGAGGACCATCACATTGCGGTGACGAAGATCGAGGAGGAAGGGCGTCTCGAGTTTGTCGACATGTTCTCGCTCGGAGCTCAGAAGCTGGCCGAGTCCCTTCCCAAGATGGACCCGGGAGATATCTTGGAGGAGACGTTGAGGTTTCAGGACCTTCTTTCCTACGGGAGGAGCTTTGCCATGAAGCCGAGCGTTGGACCAAAGGTGATCGTGATGGACTCCATCACGCCATTTTTCCTGTTAGCAGAAGCGAGGCGTGTCTACCAGTATGTTCAGGTCATGCGTTTTGCAACCCAGATCGCGCGGGCAGTAACTATCTCGGTCTTGCACACGGAGGTTGTGGATGTGAACGTGGAAAACGCGACCGCGAATTTGGCAGATGGGGTTATCGAGATGAGGAAACGGCAGGGGGAGGTCTTGTTGAAGGGTGGCACGTTGAAGGTGTTGAGGATCGGGCGTAATCCGACGCCGTCACGGGGATATTTCTACCAGATCACGCAGCAGGGAATCGTGTTCTCCAACACACCAATGTTCTAGAATCTATGTTTGTAGCTCACACCTTTTTTTCGGCCTACGAGGGTCATGTGAAAAGAGTCTGTGGTGACCGGAGTTAAGCGGTCTGTACTAGCATAGGATTCGAGAACCTTCCAGCCAGCAGAACTCGCGACTTGCTTCAACTCGTGAAGGGAGTATACTCTGTGAGAAACCGGAACCTCCAATAAAAGCCGAAGAGCCTCGTGAGTCTTGCGGTAGAATCTCCAGTTGTTTTCCATGTGAGAATTTTCGAGGTTGAGCTTTCGAAAATCATGCCATTCGATATCGTCAAGCACGGAGATCTCCTTTTCCCGGAAGTTCTTGACGAGATAGTCCCTATTCACCGTGTCAATGACCAAGATGGCACGCGAGGATGTAACGCCGAGTAAACTCTTGAATGTCCGTACGTCCTCCTTCTCTCCGTAATACCCCATCGACGTGCCGAAATTTATAACCGCGTCAAATTTTTCTTCCCCTTTCTTACGAAGCTGTCGAGCCGCGTCTCTCATGTCAAATCTGTAAAACTGAACTCTGTCTGCGACGTTCTCCTTCCTCGCCCATCTCTCTGCGTATCCCAGATAGAACGGTGAGATGTCTACTCCCACCACCTCGAACCCGGCTTTTGCTAGGTTCACCGACATTCTGCCGATTCCACTCGCGAGGTCAAGCACTCTAGCTCCTTCGCGAATTCCGAACTTCTCGAATATCGTACGGAGGCCGCCGATCTCGGCCGGAGTCCGCTCTTTCATTGACTCCATCCAGGGAAGAAATAGTTCAGGACGTTTCACGAAAAGCTGTTGAGTCCAATCTTTCCCCTTCAATCCGTTTTCAACCATCCTTAAAAGAAAACAGGAAACACTTAACATTCTAATCGCTTCAGGCTTTAGCGACGAGGATTGGGGATAGATCCGAAAAAGTTGAGTATTGGCTGTAGCGGCTGGTCCTATCAGGACTGGGTCGGCCCATTCTATCCGAGAGATGCTAAGCCTGCCGATTATCTTCGGATGTACTCACAGGTCTTCGACGCAGTTGAGATCGATTCCAGCTACTATCGGACGCCTTCGCCCTTCATGGTGTCCAACTGGAAGCGTGTGACTCCTGAGGACTTTCTTTTCACCGCGAAGTTTCCGAAGAAGATAACGCACGAGTTGAAACTGCGGGACAGTCAGGCACAGCTAGAACGGTTTTACAAGGCTATGTCGGAGTTGAGAGAGAAGCTTGGGGCCTTGGTTATCCAGCTTCCGCCGTCGTTCAACTACAAGAAGGATAGAGAGGCGCTGGAGACGTTTCTTGGACAGACGGACAAACAGTACGTGCATGCTATCGAATTTCGCAACAAGTCATGGTTCAAACCTGACATCTACAAGCTTCTAGAGGCGAACAATATCAGTCTGGCTTGGTCGGAGAACCAGTACGCTTCAACTCCGCCCGAGGCTACGTCTGACG
>Ga0209236_1001132_pt1 | contig 15934 bp, 13 predicted proteins | sample GraSoi013_1_40cm_FD_185819 | JGI IMG/M metagenome (GOLD analysis project Ga0209236, IMG submission 185819) | Grasslands soil microbial communities from the Angelo Coastal Reserve, California, USA - Sample 09_27_2013_1_40cm (SPAdes) (version 2) | ecosystem: Environmental > Terrestrial > Soil >... | reverse complement strand
CCCGCCTCCCTACAAACAGCTTCTAGGTCTGCCCCCGAGTAGCCTGCGGCTTGACTGGCGATCTGGTTCAGATCAACATCCTGGGCCAAGGGCATGTTTCGAGCGTGGATCTTGAGAATCTGCAGACGGGTGGCGTGGTCGGGTGCCGGCACGTAGATTAGCCTGTCGAACCTGCCAGGTCGTAGAATTGCTGGGTCGATCATGTCTGGCCGGTTGCTGGCTCCTATGACGACCACATTGACCAAGGACTCGATGCCATCCATCTCAGTGAGTAACTGACTTATCACGCGTTCTGAGGCGTCGCCGTCGCCAGAGGCCGTTCCTCTCCGGGAGGCAACCGAGTCCAGTTCGTCGAAGAAGACAATGGATGGGGCGGCCGTACGACCTCTTCTAAAGACCTCGCGTATGGCCTTCTCTGATTCCCCTACCCACTTGCTGAAGACCTCAGGACCTTTGATGGAGATGAAGTTAGCCTCACTCTCAGTAGCAACAGCCCTCGCCAGCATGGTCTTACCACATCCAGGCGGTCCGAAGAGCAAAATGCCCTTTGGAGGCCGGATCCCAACTCTCGTGAACACCTCGGGCCTCTTGATAGGCCATTCTACGGCCTCCTGAAGCTCCTGCTTGACACCCGTCAGCCCGCCGACGTCAGCCCAGTTGACGGAGGGCACTTCAATGTAGACCTCGCGCATGGCGGTGGGTGTTATTTCCCGGTAGGCGTCCATGAAGTCGCCCAAGTTCACTTCCATCTTCTCAAGCATCGCACTGGGGATTCTTTCCTCCGCCAGGTTGATCCCTGGAAGGTAGCGCCGCAGTGCTTTCATCGCGGCCTCTCTGCAGAGGGCTGAAATGTCCGCGCCGGTGTAGCCGTGACAAATGTCCGACAACCGGTGAAGGTTCACGTCCGAAGTTAATGGCATCGCTCGCGTGTGAATCTGCAGAACCTCGTGCCTACCCACTTTGTCGGGGACTCCGATCTCTATTTCCCGGTCGAAGCGTCCCGGGCGTCGAAGCGCAGGGTCTATGGCGTTGGGCCTATTGGTAGCGCCTATCACAATGACATTTCCCCTGGCCCCCATGCCATCCATAAGGGAGAGCAGTTGCGCCACAACTCTACGCTCCACTTCGCCGTACACTTCTTCTCTCTTGGGAGCGATGGCATCCATCTCGTCGATGAATATGATGCTGGGAGCCATCTCCTGAGCTTTCTGAAAAATCTCTCTCAGCCGGGCTTCTGACTCGCCGTAGAACTTGGAGATGATCTCTGGGCCGGAGATGACGTAGAAGTCGGCGTCTGACTCGCTGGCAACGGCCTTCGCCACCAGTGTTTTGCCGCAGCCTGGCGGTCCGTACAGAAAGATTCCTTTAGGGGGCTCAATGCCTAGTCGTTGGAAAAGCTCTGGGTGTCGGAGTGGAAGTTCCACCATTTCCCTGATTCTTTGAATCTCACCGTGGAGTCCGCCTATGTCCTCATAGGTGACGATGGGTAAGCCCTTCTTGTCAGGGATAGGCTCGCTCATCACTTGTACGAGGGTAGACTCTGTGATCCTGACCGGACCGTGCGGCCGGGTTCGGGTTGTAGTGAGCGGTACCGCGCTCCCGAATATGTTGAGGAGGGTCATGTCTCCTTCGACGAAGGGCATGGCCATGAATCGACGCTTGACAAAGCTCACGAACTCCTCGTCCACGCTCAAGCGGACATCAGAGGGTGCAAAGACAATTGTCTGGGAGTCTTTTACCTCCGCCTTCTTGATACTTACAAACTCGTTTAGGGCTACCCCTGCGTTCCTCCTAAGAAGCCCATCAATCAGGATGATCTCCTGACCCTGGTCCTCAGCATAAGCGGGCCAGGCAATGGCGACCGTGCTCCGCTTTCCGCGTACTTCTATGATGTCGCCGGCCGTTATGGCGAGTTTCTGCATGGTCTCATTGTCGATGCGGGCTTTACCATGCCCAATATCCCGCTGCTTAGCATCAGCTACCTTCAACTGTACTTCTCTTGCCATCATTCTTGGTTCAACTTTCTAATTGTGATGCGAAGGTAGGGTTCAGGAGAAGGCCGGCGATTAGTGTTCCAGATACTCCCAACCTTGTGTTTCATCCGTCCTATTTCACCTCAGCGTTCTGGAAGCGGCTTTCCGTTCGGCGGAGCCAATCCTCCGTATTCCGACTTCCTCTAGAATTGACACTGACGGTTTCCAGTGCGAAGGCGTCTTGAGTAAGGTTGAAAGATTTGGGTCGGGTGAAAAAATAGGTGCCGGCGAAGAAGAAAGGTAAGAAGAAATCTTCAAAGTAAGGTGGCATGTAGCTAGAGAGTTTAGGCAAGGCTCGGCGGAGGCCGAGCTGGAATACGGGTCTTCGGGGATAAATTGACCCGGAAGTTATTCAAGGTGGCACCCCTAATTCTGGGGCCCTTGCTAGTGAGAGCAACGGGCGTTTCTTCTTACTAGCACACCATTTACAGTCACATGTACAGCGTTCATTGTGACCCGCAATTGTAATCGCAATGCGACTCATGCCCCTACCAACCTTAGTTCCGATACTCCTGTCATGCTCAAAAGGACATTTCGACACCCAGTTTCCCCTATCCTTGCCGGGTTTTGGACTTACAAAGCAACTCTATGTTCGAGGCTAATGATTTGTCCAGAAGGTTGGATTCCCAACTACGCAGTTCACCGACGTCTCTTCCATACAAGGATTCCTCATGTTCATGAGGAAACGACCAAGACAGTGAATGCGCAGGCACCCCAATTGGACGGAGCGTACGACAAGATGCCTCAGTTGTCATCGGGCGGGAGTCGAAGGTGAAGGTGGACCACTTCAGGACTGACCGTGAAAATCTCATGAAGCCTAGTTGCGACCCTGACTCCGGCAACCTCGAACCAAGTCTCACGCCTTCGCGAATATGTCCCTTCGCCTTTTTCCAGATCTTTCTCTTTTCTTCGGGCATTTAGCGAATTCCCTCTTGAGGCTGACTGGGACTATCGTCTCTTGAATCTGGTTACTATGAATCGCCCCAAGGCTGCGGTGCATATGGAAGGGTCCAGGCATCCACCGACTGGAATGTGGAAGAACAGTAGGAAGCTGTGTCTTCCAAAACGGGCCATTAGAGTAGTGAGCACACAGTTTCCCTGCCCGGGGGGCTCTTTGGAAATCTCGAAGAGCAATTGGAGAACGGGGTTTCTGGCGAGGCTGCTTTTCACGTGCAGCCTTAAGATTCGGAGATCCGGAACAAGGTCTTCTCCGATGGGTCTTACGATTAACATCTTCCCGGAAGGGTGCATCTAGCCTATCACCATTAGATTTCAGCCCTGGGGATTAATTCGACTCGACCTTGGACTCTTTTTTTGAGGCTGAGATGGTCGGCCATACTCTGGGCTTGTCGAGCCTGCAAGAGAAGGCCTTCAGTGTTTTCGTCAAAACTGACTAGGGGATGAAACGTCAGTGCCAAACCTATTGTGAAGACCACATAACAGCTGTTCAAACCCTCTAATAGGCTTCTAACCAAGAATGACAATCATCGGGCGTGGGAGCAAACGCAAGTTCAAACCCCTTTCTCTCGGCAGTCCCAGACAAAGAGTATAAGGACCGAGATTCTGGTCCATGCTTGGGCGAGCTCGCTCAAATGCGAAGCCCCGCTAAAGTCTAAGTTCTACTGCTAATTTCTCGATTCTCTCAGTCATTTTGAGCAAGTCTGCAGCCGGTGCGTCCTCTAGTATCCAAGGCTTGCACTCCACGCTGATAGTAATATTCTCGCCGAGCATTTGTTCCAGACAGAAGTACAGAGATGGAACTGGAGAGTACACTACATCATTTCCGCACGTTGGACAACGAATCACGAGGATTCCTCACTAAGTGCAGTGACGAGAGCAGACCAAGAAATAACCATTAGTGCAAGACGAAAGATTGCGTCCCACGTGTCTTTAGCGAATGCAACAAATTGAACACTTTTTGAAGTGAACCGCGGCAGCCATGACTACGCGGGTTAGACGGAGGGCCTAAAGTTCGTGAGTTCCCACTTGCTGAAGTAAATCTTTACCTTCATCTGCTCACTGGTTTAGGATAGTACGTTAGGAAGAACTCCCCTGGCTTGCCACAGGCACAGTTGAGGGCGTAAGCCATACGATCAACGCTGGACTTGAAGACTACTCCACCCATGGCCTGGGACTTAGCCTCTATCTCAGCCTTACCGATGCACTCTGAACAGTATGCCGTCATTGCTCTTGCCAATCTGTCTGTGAGCGCCCTGTTAGCCTTAAGGGGATTCCTAAAGCTGAACAAGCTGACGCAAAATCTCCTATCTTGCATCAGGAGCCGAGGCTGAGAGCAGGATCATGGAGGATGGATTTGTCCCGGTAGTTGGGTCATCAGTAAATGCATCGATTAGAGTTATGCCAGATCTTTGTTTGATTAGGGCAGTCTTCATGACGCCGGGGACCGGTTGGTTCCGTGCTTGGGACCCATGAATCAGTTGAAGGTTCCTAGTAACAATTTCATCAAAGGCCGAGATCCGGTATCTTTCTGAGCTGCCAACTAACTTCGCCCTTGACAGTATCGATCCAGATGAGGAACGCCTTGCCTGTGGATCCTTGCGATCGGTAGGAGTTTAGGTCCTCAACTAGCTTGGGATCGACGACAGCCTCAGCAGACGCCCCTTCACCACTATTAGGGTCCACGAGTTCGAAGCTTAGCCTAGTCATGGTTTCCTCCGGAATGGCTGAGTATCGGAGTACATGGAATCCTCGGCCGTCTAGGCTCAGAAGGATTGGCTTGTCATTAGGATCAACAGTCAACCAGTACCAAGATTCGATCGCCCTGGTAGGCATAATAGACTCTTCTCGCTAACCCTATCGGTTGTCGGAACGGGTTACGTCCCTGAACTTCCAACGAGTCGAGACGAGCTGGGTCCCATATCCACTACGGACTCTCTCTCGATAAGAGATGCGCGAATCTTTTTCGCAAGGTCTTCGGCGTTCGTCGAGAAGAGGATCGGCCATCCGTCAGGAGCATTTGCGATAGGGTGAACGATTATTCCTTCATCCTGGATCATTTTCATCTCGTCAGAAGCGTTCTTGAAGTTCGACTCCGGCACCAGTAGGTCAGTGACCTTGATCTTCTCGGCCTTCAGAATACCCACCAGCTTCCCAGCTTCTCTGCCTCTTCCACCGAGCCCCCCAACGGGTCCGATGTCCATCTTCAGCCCTATCGTTCCGGTCATCACTCTGGACTGTGGAATCGGGATTCCTGACAGCTCCGAGACTAGCGCGTTCAGCATCGCGTAGCCCGCACTTGGACCCGACACTCCCTGACCCGGTGCGCCTTCGAGAATGGATCGGATTTGAAACGCGACATGGAACCTGGATAGGTTCGCCCGAGCTTTCAGCCACAGCCATGATCTGACTGCCTCAACAGCGTTGGTGGCGCTTTGAATGACGGAATCGTCCGGGACGAAGCTCTGTCCCATCATCATCGAGCTTGCTTGCCCGGTAACCGATACGTGCCTCTCTCCAGGATTGATGGGTCTCACGGTGCACTGAATAGTTAGGATACCGCCACTTCCTCTATCACTCGTGTAGAGACCATACGTTACTCCAGGGATTACTTGCGTTAGAATCAAAGCTTCAGCGATTTCGCGGTGTTCCTTGTCCTCAAGAGATTCAAGGCTTGAGATCGCACGCTGGAAGTGGAAGAGTCGTATCTTGTAGTTGTCCTGGGTGACCTGGTCAGGCGTAAGTGCGCTTCCCTCGTTCTTGTAAATCGCGAGTAATTGGTCCAAGCGTTCCAGATCATCTTGGTACTTTATCGTGACAGCTTGAAGTGATGCTTCTTGGCCTTTGGCTTGTGTGACCTCGCGAGCCGCAGCGACCTCCGATGCCCACATGCGGTGGGCCTCCGACACCGTCTCTGCAGCGCCTCTTGGACTGAGAATTCGTTGTCGTCGGAACATCTTCGTGATTTTGGCCGCATCCACTTCTGGGTGTAGGTACGTGCCGAATTTCTTCAGATGAATTCCGACAACCTCGTTCCATTCGCTATCGTTTTGTGGCGGGTGGACGTAGTAGATGTTGGGTTCGAACCTGTCCCGGGTCGCTTGGTCGATCAATTGTTCCTTGTTCGAAGTCGCGATGACAACTACCTTATCCTCAGGCCTTAGCTCGCTCAGCTCCGCCTTCACTTGGGCAAGGATCTTGTTGCTCGAAGGGTCTCCTCCCCAGAAGATCGCGTCCGCCTCGTCCAAGAGCAGTATGCAGGGGCTCTTCTGTCGAACTAGCGAAAACAGGTCTTTGACTCTTTTCTCGGGGTCCCCCATGTAGTTCGCCCCGCTCATGAGTTCGCCGCCTCTGACCTTGATGAATCCCACGTTGTTCTCTGCAGCAGCCACCATGGCGAGAAGAGTTTTGCCGGTGCCCGGCGGACCCATCAGGAAGAACCGGGGGTTGGACTGGTGTCCCAGCTCAGCCATTGACGGATTGAAAGCTAGTGCGATATGGTTCAGAATCTTGTTCTTGACATCGTGTAAGCCCCCGACATCTTCTCTGTTCACTTTGGGTTTGCTCACGTAGACTGCGTCTGTCACTTCTTGGGATTTCTCTTGTTCGGAGTAGAGCTTGATATTCCTCGCCGCAGCTACAAAGTCATCTATTTTGACAGATATTTTGGGTCTCTCGATGCTAGCGGAGAGGTTGCGATTGTCTCTGAATTTCTCTCTAAGTGGAGCTTCTTTGGATTTTCTGACCTCGCGGAAGATTTCTTGGATATCACTGGGGGTAAGTGAGGCTCTTCGTCTCATGGTGACCTCTCGCTCCATCAAGTCGAGAAGATCTTCCGCTTTCAAGCCTAGCCAGGCTTCTCGTTTTATCGAGTCTTCTACAACGGCAAGAAGCATTTCGCGTGTCACTCCATCGTTGAGGCTGACCTTGGTCAACCGTCGCCGTATGTCCTCCCTGATCTTCTCGTAGGCATTAGTTGCGACAACTACGAGGGTCCTGGTTTTTCCGCTAACTATCTTGTCGAGCCAACGATTTAGCTCGTCTTGGAGCCTTGTATCTTCTATCTCGGCACCGGTTTCTCCCCTCACTTTTCTTCCGAAGCTCTGGAACTCGTCAATATACACGACAGATGGGACCGAGCTTGCGTAGTCTAGGAATCTGCCCAGTTGTCGGGTGCTTTTTCCATAGAATTCCGAGTAGACATCCGATCCCTTCAGGATTACAGGTGTAACTAGCACCCCGGCGCGATATCCTTCCAAGAGCATCTGTCTCAACGTGACCATGGTCAGAAACGTCTTCCCGGTTCCACTATCACCGGCGAGACAGATGGCCTTTGGAAGTTCGTCTCGGCCGAAGTATTTTGCGAGCATCGGATGTCTTAGTACGTGGAGTCTGAAGGAATCCATGAGAGTGTTGAATTCTTTGTCTCGACCGATCAGGTTTGCCGGCGAGAATTTGTCCGGTGGATACTCCCTGTCCAGGCGTTCTTGGATTTTCCGGAATCTTCTGGGCGAGACTCTGGCCTTGCTCCATCTGGAGTAGGATTTGTCGACTGATTTGAGGGGAATGACAAACAATCGCCTAAGCCATGGTTGTCTGTCCCACCACGGTCTTACGGATCCAAAGAGGAATTCGGAGAGTTGATCATCGTTCGAGGCGACTCTTATCTTAGATGCCACGAATTAGTCCTCCATGATCGGTTTGAGGTCGAAGATACGCTCGAGGCCCTCTCTCGTAAGATAGACTAGGGTTCCCAGGGCTGCCACGAAGAATATGGAGAAGAAATCAATGAGCGATACCAAGTCCAAGTTGACGAATAAGAGGTACTGAGCAATCAGTAGTACCAATACCTCGCCTATCATTATTGCTAGACTTATGGCGAAACCGGCAACGAGAGTGCGAAATACAACCTCGGTCCAAAGATAGACCTTGTTTCCTCGGTCCAACGGGGGCAGGTGTCCTTCTATCCTCCTGCGCTCATCCTCGAATTTTATCCACCTGTATCCGACAAAGGCGAATTGGAATCCTAGCACTGCGTACAGTATCTTGATCCAGAAGGGGAACGCTCCACCGAACTGAGAGACCCAGCCATAGAAGGATGCCCAACCTAGGGGCGTGTTTGGCCCGGTTGAGGGAGCAGCTTGGAACGAGGCGAATATTGTGAGATTCAGGTCACCGCCAGAGACGAAGTAGGATGTGTATTGGGTCCTGGACCCTGACGAGGGATCACTGATGACTATCTCTGAGGTGTAAGGGGCTTGGTATGAGAGCAAGAGGTCAACCGTGTACAGTTGGGTTGAATTGGTTGTGAGTGTGAAATTCTTGGCGGGATACGCGTTGTTCGAGAGTATAGCTGCAGTAAGGTTTCCTCGAACGACGACGGATTTTATTGATGGCTGGTTTGAGTCGATTATGAGCTTGTTACCAGTGTAGAGATTCACGTTCTCTTGGGGATTCATTGTGGCAGAGTAGACTGGGGAGACTAGCAAAGCCATCGCTGTAATCATGAGGACAGCTAGCATACCAATCCGTTTTTTCAACTAGAGCGTCGATCCCTTGAGTTTCGACTCTAACACTTAGCGCGCGACCATAGAATCGCGTTCCGCTGAGGAAGGCTGTCCGAGGAATAGACTAAGGTCCCGTAACCCCGAGAGAAACCATTTGGTTACAGGGTCCATTGGTTTTTTAACAAGGCCGAGAGCGGCTCAAAAGGACACGCCGGGAAAAGGGAATTGTCCGAACAATACCACAGACTCTTTTTACGATGGGAGGTTCTCCGCGGCTGGATTCCAGCTATCATATTCGCCGCGGTTTGCGTAGGCTTGGAACTTCTCTTCTTCTATAATGCGTTGAACACTGGCTTCGTTGACAAGAGCCTGTCTATCCCAGTAGGCTCCTGGACTCTGCCCATTTCTATCGCATTATTTCTATCGCTTGGAAACGCCCTGGTGGTAGTCACCCTTTGGATGAACGTGTTTGAAAGCACTGCTTACGTGAAAGCTGGGCCAGACAGGCAAGTTCGGAGAATATTGTATCCTCTCAGGATGGTCAAGACAGCAGCCTTGGTGCTCGCACCATTTACAATCATCTTGTTCGTTCCTTACATAGTCGAGGCAAACTGGTTCGTCAACGCGGCTGCATCGATCCAAGCGTTCAAGCAAACCACGGAATCGTTCTACAACTGGGCCTTCACTGTCTCACAGATTGACGGCGCAACTAGATTCATCATATCCCAGATGTTAGCCGCCCTCGGCGCGCTAACCATCGCGGGCTTGCAACTCTGGCGCGTTAAGGGTACCAAGAACCTCGTGAGAGCATTTCAACGACGAAAGTAGGACTGTACAGAATCGAGTTGAGCGTAATGTGGAGTGTCCCCCACATCCGCGATGTTAATTATGCAGGCGAGCGCTAAGACTCCTACCATGGCCTCTTCCCGCGAGAAGTTCTTCTGGAGTGGCATATGGATCTATTCCTTGGCAACTGGTCTAGCGAGCATGATCTTCATGGCCTGGGCGTTTTACGTAGAATCCATAGAAGGGCGAGGAGCGTTATTCATAGAACCCAACAGAGTATTAGCGGCGGGAGAGCTTGCCACGGTCGCCACGGGGATGCTGGCCCTTTTCATCCTCTTTCTCCGCGGCCTCAGCCGCTCTGACTGATTCCTCAGTCGTGAATTTCGACTCAAAAATATTCGCCAGCATCGGCTCTATTTTTCTTGAGTATCCCCTGGGGAAGCTGGTTGATAGAGAATTACTGTGGGTTATCAAGTAGAGCCTGCTCTTGACAAGTCTAACCTCCACTAGATCGTCGTATTCGATCTTGATGTCGCTCTCTCCAACAGTGGTCAGCTGCATTTCGCTCCCGATCTTGTTCCGCATTCTCTGAGTGAGAAACTCTTGCAGAGAGAACCCGGTAATTCCTCCCATTAACGCTCCGACAATTCCAAGAACCTCTAATCCGACAACCGCAAGAACAAATGCTAGAATGACAGTCACCGTGACGGAACTCAGCCGTTTGAGTATAAGTTTGGAATTTAGGAAGACAAGCTGGTAAATGCTGGCACGGACAACTCCTCTGTCGATCACTAGTCTGATGTTGGCAGATCCTGGCTGAATTTCTAATCCTGGAGGCGTTCTGGTGACTAGCCCGAGTATGATGTTGAGAATCGATATTGGTATGCTGAAGAGAAGACCCTCGGGATACGAGACTCCGAAGAGAAGAGCCAAAGCAAGCAGGGTGATTCCAGCCGCGAGAATGTTCTTCCTCATCCCGTATCACTTAGAGAGCATCCGTGCGGTGATGAGCCTCCGGATGCAGCGTCCTCTTCCACGGTAGTTGAGGACTACCGGGACGATGCGAGCTTAGTCATGTACTTCTTTACGAGATCCTCGAACATTTTCTGGACGATTTCGGGTGACGGGCCTGCAACTTCTACCTCAGAGTTCCCCTTCTTCACCCTGATCTTCCAGGCATTCGTTTGGTCGGGCATGGCGCAATTGCACAGTTCAATTGGCTATTAACTGTTCCACGCAGGATGTCGAGCGGGACCCCTCTTTCATCTCAACTCATTATAAGGAGATGATTCGGTTGAGGTGCGCGAGGGCCGGTAGTCGAGCCAGGACCAAGACGGCGGCCTGCGGAGCCGCAAATCGTGGGTTCGAATCCCACCCGGCCCGCTTTCGAGCTCGAACTGAACCGGAGAACCAAAGTAACAATCGGAACTTATCGACCCACTCCCAGAGGCTACCAAGGTTCGAAACGAGATCGAGAGAGCCCAGATTTGACTAAATCGCAGATGACGACGCGAATTGGAGTGAGGAGAATAGTAATCGAGGTCAACCGAGACTTGACTGTGGAGCAGATTGAAATGCTTGATGAGACGCTGAAAAGGCTCGGGTTAGTGAAGGCAACGAAGGTTACCCTCCATGATCAACAGCCCCACCGGGTTCGCCCGCAGCGAGCGTCTCACCTTAACAGGCTTCAAGCCCATGGCAAGTACTCCAATGACGCGTCATCCGAGGTCAATGACGCACAGAGCACCTGATCATAGTAGGATTCTCGATAGAACACAGGCACGCCCACCAAAGTAACTACCTATGCTCCGAATGTAGGAAGACTATGATTGGTCACTTTCACGAATGCATTCGTGAACCTGACCCACTGTGGGAAGTTATTCTTCAACCACAATATCTCCGCAATCTTCTTACGCTTGATCAATCTCTGGACAGGGACCGAGTAATGCTCCGCCTCCGGCTCCGATATCTGATACTCTCTCTCTCGGATTAGTTGCGAGCTATGTTTCTGTAAACGTTCTAACCTCGTATAGTTACCTGCCAAGCGGAATAGGAATAATGAACCATGGCTTCCCTTTACCTTGGGAGACAGTGAGCGGAACCCTTTGCACCCAAAGCCCTCCTCAGCCACTTGAAGCCTACCCGGTTTTGATTGGGTCATGCTTGAAATCTTGTTGTGTGACGACTTACAATTTGGCCTTCTTGTTGTTTGACGTGCTCTTTTACATGGCAATCGGCTACTTGCAACTTTTCAGCTATCGCAAAGTAATGCGAGGCATAGATAGACGAGCTTCCGAATTGGTTGCTAGCCAACCGGCGGAGCCCGAAGAGTCTGCGAACGTGGAGAACTAGCAGAATCAGGGAGAGTAAGATACGTCGACTTCAGGAATTCTAATTCTCCACCAAAGTTTCTTTGACGAGTCTCTTTTCCATGATAATCGCATTTTCTCCGTCGCCATAGTATCCTTCTTCCAACCCGGTTTTCGTGAACCCCCTCTTCGAATAGAGATGGATAGCAGCCAAGTTGCTCTGGCGTACTTCGAGCCTCAACGGCCTTTCTTTGGAAAGCCGTTTTTCGAGCTCCACAAGCAATGCCTCTCCCAAGCCCTTCCTTCTACTATCCGGGCGTACCGCGATCGAGATTAAGTGATCATGGTCCTCCCAGTGATCAACAACACCATAGCCTACGATCTCATCGTTCAAAGTGAGCACGAGAAAGGTCTCGGGATTGTCTCGTGCGAGTTCGGACAGAAAGTAGGATGGATAGGGGTCGTTGAAGCTTGCCTCTTCAAGGAGTGAGATCGCGTCTATGTCGTCCTGCCTTACTGCGCGGATATTTTGCTTCGCGATTGTTAGCAACGGATTCCTATCCCTTCGAAGATCTTGCGGCGGCGACCAGAGCGGCTGCCACGTTTTCCCTACCCATGGCGAGAATGTATGGTCCGAGTCTGGGACCAGAATCGGCTCCAATCAGTATCCTGTACAGAATTTTGAAAAATGGGCCTGGTTCAAGGCCATGCTTCTTCGCCATGGTGAATATGGCGTTTTGTAGATAAACCTCGTCAGTGCTTGCGTTGATTATTCCGGCGAATTCGAGTACCGCATCTCTCTCTTTTCCTTCGATTTGTATCTCTCTGGTTGCGATGGTCTCAATGTCTCGTGCCCAATTGGACGCCCTTTCCAATCTCGCCAAGAAATCAGGGTCTGTAGGGCTGACTTTGTAGCCGTAGCTAGCGAGCTTTTCTCGAACGAATTCAGTCTCTTTGCCCTTAGGAGCGACTTTGACAAGGTAGACCAACAGATTGTGCGGAACATGAACGGAGGGAGCTGAGGGTGGCTTCATGTTCCAGCAGTATTCGTAGAGCCCTCTGAGCTTTGCGAGTTCCTTAGGATCTCCGACCTGTTTGCGGCCGAAGTAGATGTCGTCCAGCTCATCCAGTTCGGCGATGTACACGGGTATGTCCTTAACCCAGACCGCTCTAGAACCAACACTCCTCTTGAACATCAGAAGAAGTAGTGTTTGCGGAGCCCCATACTTCAGCCATAGCTGAGGAGCTATGACATTGCCGACCGATTTGGAGATCTTTGAGCCCGTCTTGTCGATGAAATGCTCGTACCTCGTGTGGAAGGGCGGAGGCTCACCTAGGACCTCTTCGATCACTCGATCGTTTGCTCTCACGGATTCAATCAGGTCCTTTCCATACCCTTCGTAGTTGATCTTGAGTGCTGACCATCTAGCCGCGAATTCGACCTTCCAGCTGAGCTTCCCATTTCCACTTCTAACATCAACTTCCCCGCGGCGACCGCAGCCCTTGAGCGTCTCTGCTCTGAGTTGCATACCTTCGCAGACGTACTTGACGACATGTCGCTCAGGAATGTACTCAAGCGCTTTGGTTGTGTATATTCGGCCGCAATTCTCGCAAACAGGAAAGTAGGGTAAAGTTTCCGTGTATTTCTCCTGTCCGAGGGTTTCCTTGATTATCAGACCAACCTTTGTGGAGTTGCGAAGGATCTTGTCGATTTGTTCGTTGAACAAACCCTCTTTGTATGCCCGTGTCCCTGACACTGGGCGATACACTATTCCCGTCTCGTCTAAGGCTTCGAGAAGGAGCGAACTCATGTGTTGTCCGTAGCTCTCGTGGCAACCGAACGGGTCTGAAATGCTGGACACTGGGAACCCGAGGTACTTTGACAGCGACTTCGGGAATCCTGCAGGGACCCTTCTCAGCCCATCCATATCATCAGAGAAAGTGATGAGTTCCGTGGCGACACCGATGCTCTCCAGAGCCATCTTGACCCCGTGAGCTCTTGCGGCATCCCCAAAGCTCCCGATGTGTGGGATACCTGATGCTCCAAGCCCACTCTCCACTCGCAAGAATCTTCCCGCTCGTCCGAGTCTCTTTTCGCGCTCGACGACATCGGCGGCGATCTTGTCGAGCCAGGTTCCTCTTCCGATGATCTGCGGAGGTTCGAGGGCCAAATCCGACAGCCTACGATGTCATGAGTGGCTCATAAAGAATGACAAGGACTTGAGTCAGATCTCCGCGACTGTTACCTGTGCCCTCATGGCACGAACATATTAATGACATTCGCAGTTTTTGTTGATCGGTGTCGGCGTGTGAATTATCGAAGACTTGGTGCGGCGGGGCTCAAACTAAGTGAACTATCGCTTGGTTCTTGGGTGACCTTCGGTGGACAGGTCGGCGAAGAAGTCGCAGTCAAGTGCATGTCCATTGCCTACGATACGGGCGTCAATTTCTTCGACAGTGCTGAGGCCTACGCTGACGGGAAGGCCGAGATTATCATGGGGAACATTTTCAAGAAGCTGGGATGGCCTCGGGAGAACATAGTTGTCTCTAGCAAAGTCTTCTGGGGAGGCGACGGACCCAACGACAAAGGGTTGTCTCGCAAACACGTCTTCGAGGCCTGCCGCAAGTCTCTCAAACGATTGCAGTTGGAGTATCTCGACCTCTTCTTCTGTCATCGCCCAGACCCGAACACCCCTATCGAAGAAACCGTTCGTGCGATGGACGATCTGGTTCATCAGGGGAAGATACTCTACTGGGGCACATCAGAATGGAGCGCTGCGGACATCATGCGAGCGCACGCTCTTGCTAGGGAATATGATCTGACTCCTCCGCAAATGGAACAACCCCAGTACAGCATGCTCCACCGTGAACGCGTCGAGAAAGAGTATCTGCCGTTGTACCGGGAAATAGGACTGGGCACGACGATATGGAGCCCGCTCGCTTCCGGGCTCCTGAGCGGGAAGTATGCCAAAGGCATCCCCCCAGGCTCCCGCGCGACATTGCCAGGGTACGAGTGGCTCCGAAAAAACACAATCACATCAGAAAACGTCGAAAAGGCCAAGCAACTTGAACCAATTGCCCGAGACATGGGATGTACTCTAGCTCAGTTAGCGCTTGCTTGGTGCCTGAAGAATCCAAACGTGAGCACGGTCATTACTGGCGCGAGCCGGCCAGAGCAAGTTAGTGAAAACATGAAGGCACTCGAAGTCGCACCAAAACTCGATTCAGATCTCCTCGAACAGGTTGAAGTTATTTTGGGGAACAAGCCTCAACAGGGCCAGGAATAGGATAGAAGAGACCTGCTTGGCAGTGGCCAAGCAGGACCGATCGAGTGGAGGAAGAAAAAGTCGACGCCCAACTGGGATGCCATTCTCGCTGGCGAAGAGTTCGCGTTAGGCGAAAAGTGCGCGTGTACGCCGGCTGTAGCCCTGTTGTCACATGGGTATTGGGTTTATGTTCGCGCTAAGCCTGATTTCCTTTCGACGCTAGCGGTTGCCAAATGACGCGGCTAATGAGTTATGTAAAGAACCCGGTCGAGCTTGGTCAGTCTGGTGGTCGTGACTGCTTAACCGTGTATGGTATTGGGGGTCTGAAGGGAGCTTTCCGTGGGAGGGACTTGTCTATTCTTGGATACAAGGAGTCGATGAGACTGCTAGGTCAAACTGTCAATTCGAGTTGTCGCAACCCACTTGCGCAGAATATACCGTCGAGCAAGGTCACGTTACTGTGGAATTCGATCCCATCGACAAATTTCCATGTGTGGGGATTGTTACCTCAAATGGGGAAGGGTATATGATCGCTCCAGCCCTTAGGCTCGATATGGGCAAAGGACGCGATATTGTTCTGATGCTACTATCGCCACCAGCAAGGCCTCATAATGTATCGGTCGAGAAAACTGTTCTCGCTATCCCAGGTGAAGAGGCAACGATGACTCTTACAGCCGAGAGCGGCGGGCTTCGTTGTCTGGGGACTTTCTCAACGGGGTCGAATGGGGCAAGGGTCATCTTGAACAGAAACCCCAGAATCCCAGTGTACAAGGCAGGATTCAACGAGACTCTCGGCAAGTTCAAAGGGCCCGGGCAGATAAGCGCTGTTTGGAGACCCGTCGGAAGGAGCTTTGAAGAACTCGCTCTAGTCTTCGACCCATCCGCCATTTGTTCCTTCGAGGCGAACTCGCTGTCCTTTGACAGGATACCAAGCCATCTCAGCCGGCGCGAATTCAAGGACTCTGGAAACATCGGCGATTATGCAATCGGAGATGGAATCGGGGTGAGCTATACGATTCGTCTGTTGTTTGACCGCGGCCTTGGAAGACATTCTTCTGATGAGGCAAGACTCGTAG
>Ga0209236_1001127_pt1 | contig 15943 bp, 13 predicted proteins | sample GraSoi013_1_40cm_FD_185819 | JGI IMG/M metagenome (GOLD analysis project Ga0209236, IMG submission 185819) | Grasslands soil microbial communities from the Angelo Coastal Reserve, California, USA - Sample 09_27_2013_1_40cm (SPAdes) (version 2) | ecosystem: Environmental > Terrestrial > Soil >... | reverse complement strand
TAGGACAGCACGACGACGCGCCGCTGCTCCTCGGAAAGGGCGGCGAGCGCTGCGTGCACCTCCCGGTGCACCGGCCACCCGGGCACCGCCGCTTCGTGCGACGCGGCCGGCGCGCTGCCACCGCCCTCCATCACTTGGGCCTGCTCCAGATGCGCCGACTTGCGCCACCACCGCCGCCGGCGGCGCAGGGCGTCGAGCGACCTGTTGCGCGCAATCGACAGTATCCAGGGTACGAGCGGCCCGCGGCCCCCGTCGTGCTGGTCGATGTGACGCCACACCTGCACGAACACGTCGCCCACCACGTCCTCGGCCTCGTCTTCGTCCTGCAGAATGCGAAACGCCAGACCCAGGATCCACGGTGCGACAAGGTCGAACAACTCCCCGAGCGCGTGCTCGTCCCCCGCTTTGAGGCGCCGCTGGAGCGAGCGCTGGTGCTCTTGACTAAGACGTTTCGGAGAGGTCACTTAGATTGTTATCCTAGCAGCGAACCAGGGCGAATCCAGCCCCGGTCATGTATCTTGAAGGCTCGAACGCGGAGGTGGGATGTCGGTTCATTGCCAAGCTGACGACGAGCGGTTCTCGTTCGAAGCATTCACCCGTCACCCGTTCTTCACCGAAGTCAACCGGTGGATCGTGGAGCGGGTGATCGGCCCCGGCCGGCGCAAGATCGTCGACCTGGGGTGCGGACCCGGCGCGGTCACCAAGCTGATTCTCGAGCGCCTGGGCGGCGACGCGCGCAACGTGGAAGTGATCGGCATCGATCCTTCTCCGTCCGCACTCTCAAAGGCGCGCGCGGCGATCCACTCCCAGGTGGTCAAGTTCATCGAGGGCAGCGCCGAATGGGTGTCCCGCATCGTGTCCTCCGTAGATGCGGTTGTGTTCCTCAATGCAATCCACCTCGTGCCGGACAAAGCACAAGTCATCGCTGAGATCCGCAAGACGTTGAACAAGGACGGCGTCTTTGCGTTCAACACGACCTTCTTCAACGGCGCATACGTCGATGGTACGGGGGCCTTCTGGCGCCGCTGGGTAGTCCGGGCTGTGCAGGTGCTGCGAGAGCGCGGTATTGAGGTCAAGCACTCGGACCACGCGGTGGCGCGGCAGTTCCTCACGCCCGAGGAGTATTCCGACCTGTGTGTGCAGGCGGGGTTCGCACGGCCGTCCGTCGACTTGGTCAGGATCGAGATGCCGCCCGAGAGCATGCGCGACATTGGCCGGTTCTCGCTCTTCATCGAGGGCGCGCTGCCCGGCGTGCCACTCGAGGAGGGCTCCGCAGCTCTGGAAAAGGGGCTCGAGCGGGCGATGGACGAGACGGGCGTGTGCGGCGTGCCGCGCAATTGGTTGGAGTGCGTCGCCAGGGCACCGTAGCTCAGTCCGCCGGTTCCGTCAGAAACTCGAGTCGGGCATGGGCGGCGCGCAACGCCGCCTCTACGGCCTCGGACGTTCCCCCCCGTGCGAAGATGAACCCCGGGTAGCGCGAGCCTTCGGGCCACGGCACGAGCGGCTGGCCGGGGTGCATCGTGATCACGACCTCCTCGACGAGCGGCACCGCCTGGGCCGCACCCACTCCCCGCACGTCCCGTAGGACACCTGCTCCCGGTACCGGAATCATCATCACGCCGGACGCCCGCCGCTCGCGCTCCAAAGTCGGCAACTCCATACCCAGCGCGTGCCGAATGATGATCTCCTCGAGAGACGTTTCCCGTTTCCCGTTTCCCGCTTCCCGGATTTCGAACCGCAACGCCCCGCTGCACCGCCCACCGATAGGCCGCGCGGCGAGCTCGATCAGCCACGCCCCCCGATCGTTGTGGCGGACTTCCGCGTGGATCGGTCCGTCCCGGAGGCCGAGCGCGTCGACCGCCGCCTGCGCGCACGCCGCGATTTCCTGCTGGGCCGTCCGCGCGAGGCGCGACGGCGTGACGTAGATCGTTTCCTCGAAAAACGGGCCGTCCAGCGGGTCGGGCTTGTCGAAGAGCGCGAGCACGTGCAAGGCGCCGTGCGTCACGAGCCCTTCCACGGCGACCTCGCGCCCGGGCACGAATTCCTCGACGAGAAGCGAGCGGCCGCATCCCGTTTGCTCGAGGATCCTCTTGATGCGTTCGAACGCTGCCACGAATTCTGCCTGCGTATCTGCGCGGATCACGCCGCGCGACGCGGACAGCCGCAACGGCTTCAACACGCAGGGGTACGAGACGCCGCTCGCGACCTTCTCCGGGTCCGCCGCGATCGTGAGGAGCTCGTAGCGAGGAACGGCCACACCGGCCGTGGCGAGCAGCTGTCGCTGCTGGTGCTTGTCGCGCGCCGCGGCGGCCGCGGCCACCGGGTTCCCGCGGAGCCCGAGCGCCTCCGCGATGGCGGCGGCGACCACGGCGGTGTCGTCGTCGACGGCCACGACGCCGTGCACCGGGTGCGCGCGCGCGAACTCTCTAGCCTGTGCGGCTGCGTGCGTCGGGTCGGCGAAATCGAGGGTGACGAGGCCGGTGGGGTTCGCCCGCTCGAAGGTGCTCGGACGCTCGGACGCGACGGTCAAGTCGGCGCCGAGCCGGCGAGCCGCTTCCACGAACGCGACCGTGCGGTAGGTGACGGTCGGCAACAGCAGGAGCAGCCGAGGCGAGGAGGGGCGCAGCATGCCGCGCCCTTACTTTTTCGCGGCGGCGAAGTACGGGTTCGAGCCCGCGGTGTGATCGGTGATGTCGACGATGCCCTTCACCTCGGGGACGTGCTGGTGCAGCATCGCCTCGATGCCCTGGCGCAGCGTGACGTCCGCCATCCCGCACCCCTGGCACCCACCCGCCATGCGCACCATGACCACGGCGTCCTGTACGTCGATCAGCTCCACCCGACCACCGTGCCGCGCGACCATGGGATTTACCTGGCTCTCGAACAGGTCGGCGACGCGCTCGTACAAGGCATCGTCCGTCGTACTCCCCCTCCCGGCGGGCGCGGCGGGCTTCGACGTCACGGCCGGTTGACCTCCCGCGAGCGCCGCGCGGATCGCCTGGCCGACCGCCTTCCCCACCACAGGCCAGGGGGCTGGGCTGCGCTTCCCCACCGTGACGAGGTTACCCGACACGACGACCTCGCTCACGTCCGCTCCCGGGATGGCGAAAATCGCCTCCGCGAGCGGAGAGCCGCGCGCCTCGTCGGGCGAGGCGAACCGCCGCACGCCGCCCGCGTGCAGCGGCTCGCTCACCAGGAACTTGCAGCGGCCGTTGTCGATCGGCTCGGCGGTAATGCGAACGTCGGCGCTCATGATTGAAACCTAACTTGCCGCCCCCGTCGGCGCGGGCACGGGTCGCATCTGCCGCGCCGCCTGGACCATGTTCCGGAGCGCCAGCAGCGTCTCCTCCCAGCCGCGCGTCTTCAACCCGCAGTCGGGGTTCACCCAGATCTGGCGGTCACCGAGCACTTCCTGCATGCGCTTGAGCGCCTGCACGATTTCCGCCGTGCTCGGCACGCGGGGCGAGTGGATATCGTAGACGCCCGGCCCGATCTCGTTGGGATAGCGGTATTCCTTGAACCCCTCGAGCAGCTCCGACCCCGAGCGCGCGTTCTCGATCGAGACGACGTCCGCGTCCATCTTCTCGATTACGCGGATCACGTCGTTGAATTCACTGTAGCACATGTGGGTGTGGATCTGTGTCGCATCCGACACGCCGGCGGTCGCCAGCCGGAAGGCGTTCACCGCCCACTCGAGATACCCGGGCCAGTCGGCCCGGCGCAGCGGCAGTCCCTCCCTGAGCGCAGGCTCGTCGATCTGGATCACACGAATTCCCGCCGCCGCCAGGTCCGTTACTTCGTCGCGGATCGCGAGGGCCAGCTGCTTCGCCGTCTCCGCCCGCGGCTGATCGTCGCGCACGAACGACCACTGGAGGATCGTGACGGGGCCGGTCAGCATGCCCTTCACCGGGCGCGCGGTCTTCGACTGTGCGAACGTGCTCCAGCGCACCGTCATCGCCTTGGGGCGCGAGACGTCGCCGTAGATGATCGGCGGCTTCACGTAGCGGCTGCCGTACGACTGCACCCAGCCGTGCTCCGTGAACGCGAACCCTTCGAGCTGCTCGCCGAAATACTCCACCATGTCGTTGCGCTCGAACTCGCCGTGCACCAGCACGTCGAGCCCCAGCTCTTCCTGGAGCTTGAGCGTCCGCGTGATCTGCTCGGCGATGAACGCGTCGTATTCCGCCGGCGTGAGCTTGCCGTCGTGCAGCTTCTTGCGGGCGTTGCGCACCTCGGCCGTCTGCGGGAACGAGCCGATCGTGGTCGCCGGGAACAGCGGCAGCCGCAGCTGCTTCTTCCGCCGCGCGGCGTGTGGCGACGTGCGGCGCATGTCGTGCTCGGTGACACCCCGGGCGCGCTGCTTCACCGCGGGATTGTGAATGCGCCGCGAAGTGCGTCTTCCCCCGAGCGCGCGCGTGTTGGCATCGAGCTGCGCCGTCACGCTGTCCCGCCCTTCCCGCAGGGCCCGCGCGAGCGTCGCCACCTCGACGAGCTTCTGTTTCGCGAAGGCGAGCCACGCCTTTAATTCGCTGTCGAGCCGCGTTTCCAGGTCGAGGTCGATCGGCACGTGCGACAGCGAGCACGACGGCGCCACCCACAATTGGGCCGCGCCGGCGCGCTCCAGGGCGTCCTCCAGCTGGCGCAGCACCGCCGACAGGTCCGCCTTCCAGATGTTCCGTCCATCGATCACACCGAGCGACAACACCTTCCCTTCGCGCCCGCCCCCCGCCGGCCATGCCTGGAGCAGCGCCTCGAAGCGTCCCGCTGCGCGGACGACGTCGACGTGCAGCCCCGCGACCGGCAGCTCGAGGGCGGTCGGCAGGTTGTCGTCGAGCCCCGCGAAATAGGTGGCGACGAGGATCTTCAGCTTCGGCACCCGCTCCGCCAGGAATCGATAAGCGCGCACGAACGCGGCGCGCTCGGCGGGCGTGCGGTCGAGCGCGAGGCACGGCTCGTCGAGCTGAACCCAGGTGGCGCCGGCGGCGCTGAGGCGCGACAGGACCTCCGCGTACACCGGCAGCAGCGCGTCCAGCAGCGTGAGCCGGTCGAACCGCGCCGTGCGCGCCTTGCCCAGGAGCAGGAACGTCACCGGTCCGATGAGCACCGGCTTGGTGTGGATGCCCAGCGCCTTGGCCTCCTGGAACTCATCCACGGGCTTCGAGGACGACAGGCGGAACGCCTGTCCCGGCTCGAATTCGGGCACGAGGTAGTGGTAGTTCGTGTCGAACCACTTCGTCATTTCCATCGCCGTGACGTCCCGCCCGCCCGACTGGACGCCGCGCGCCATCGCGAAGTACGTGTCGATGTCCACCGGACCGCCCGCCCAGCCGTAGCGCTTCGGCACGGCGCCCACCAGCGTGCACGTGTCGAGCACCCGGTCGTAGTACGAGAAGTCGTTCGACGGGATGAGATCGATGCCGGCGTCCTGCTGCAGCCGCCAGTGGCGGGCGCGCAGCTCGGCACCGGTCTTGAGGAGGTCCGGCAAGGAAACCTTGCCGCTCCAGTAGCCTTCGGTGGCGCGCTTCAGCTCACGCGCGGCCCCGAGGTGTGGAAAGCCGAGATTGTGGGCGATGGGCATAGGGTGTGGAATCTACCTACGCCCGCGGTCGAAGGTAACGCGCCCGTGCCGGGTGGGCCCGGCGTCAGGGCTTGTGCGGGTTGCGCGGCTTCCGTTGCCCGGGTGGGACCCAGTCGGGAATGCGCCCCGGCGGCGTGCCACCGGCGGCGCGCGCCAGGCCTGCAGCCGCCTGCGCCGGTGTGGCGCCGCGAGCCACGCCCGCCTGGACCTCGCCCGGCAGCCCGAGCAGGTCGCTCGGGGACCGGCCCGCGCTGATCATTCCCTGCACCAGCTCGAGCGCTTGCTTCGGAGGCACGCCGAGAGCCGCCAACGTGGCGGCCACGCGGAGCGTGAGCGCGGGATCTTGTGGCGGCTGGCTCACCCGCACCAGGTCGCTCACCTGACGCGGACTGATCCCCGCGTTGAGCGCGTCGGCCCCTCCCTCCACGACATCCCCACTCGGTGCGGCGACGCCCCCTGAACGCACGGCCTGCCGCGCCTCACCGAGACGTCCGGCCAAGGTGCGCACCGCCGCGATCACGCGATCAGCCGGTACGCCCTTCGCCGCACCCTCGATCGCCTTCTGCACCAGGGGTTCGACCGGCAGGCCGCGGGCCGCAGCATCCGCCGCGATGCCCCGGACGGCCCGCTGCACCTCCGGCGAGACACGCCCGTCGAGTTGCGCCCGAACGTCCTGGGCGCTGAGCGCACCTGTGAGGGTCGAGCCCAGAACGAGGGTAAGGGCCAGGCCGATGGTCCTCACAGGTGCGCTCCTTGCGCGGTCACTGCGACCACGCTGTTACGACGGCCGAAGCCGTCGTCCACCGCAGGCGCGGCCGGATCCACGACCCAGCGGGCCCCGTCCACGACGAACGCGTATTGATGCTGGCCGACAGGGAGGGCGAGGGTGGTGGTCCACACGCCGCTCGTCCCGGCGGGGACGAGGGGCGCGGCGCTCCGGTCCCACTGATTGAACGTGCCCGCGACCGCGACACGTCGCGCCCCCGGCGCGTACAACACGAACCGCACGAAGACTGAATCGCGCGTACGGGCCCGTGCCTCGTTGCCGGGCCGCGGCCCTGACGCGGGGCGCCCGACCAGCAGCAGAGCCAGCCCCGCTGCCACCGCGAGGGCGCCGGCCCACACAGTCCACGGGCGCACGCGCAGCCGCAGCTCGACCTCTCGCGGCGTGTTGAGCCACCGCCAGGCGCGATTGCCGGGCGAAGCGGCGTGGCTACGGACGGCGGCCATCACGCGCTCCTCGAGCGCCGGCGACAGCGCAACCGGCGCGCCGTTCGCCGCGCCCACCAGGCGCAACGCTTCCTCACCCTCGGCTTGGAGCTCAGGCGGCAGCTCGGCGAGTGACACCTCGCCGTCGAGCAGCCGTTTCACCAGGGGATGATAGCTCGCCATCATAGATGCTCCTTCATCAGCTCCCGCAGCCGGTCGTACGCGCGATGCATCCGCATCTTGAGCGAGGCCACCGTCGCGCCCGTGACCCCTGCAATCTCCTCGTACGCCAATCCTTCCATGTGCTTCAGCACGAAGACCTCGCGCTGCTCCGGGGTCAGGTGCTGCAGCGCCCGCTCCAATGCGTGCGCGCGCTCCACTTGCTCGTACGCGCCGTCCGGTCGGTCGGGCCCCGCAAACATCTCGTCCGTCGAATCGAGCGGCCGTTCCTGTCGCTGCCGGCGTCGCCGCTCCGCGTAGCAGCGGTTCCGCAAAATCAGGAACAGCCACCCCGCAAACTTGTCCGGCTCGCGGCAGTCCGCCAGCCGATCGAACGCCCGCACCAGCGCGTCCTGCACCGCATCTTCGGCGACGTCCCGGGAGCCGAGCATGCGCGACGCGTAGCGCGCGTAGCGATCGCGGTAGCGCCGCACCAGGACGGCATAGCGCTCGACGTCGCCCGCCAGTACCGCCCGCACGACCTCCGCGTCCGTCGCCTCACCCTCGAAACCCAACAGGACCCCCACCGCCGTAAGTGATGCAGGGGATGGTAGAGCACCGGGGTGTCGCGGGCAACCAGTCCCAGCCTAAAGAGTCGCAACTGGTAACTTTGGTAACGCCCTGCCCCATAGGCACTTCCGCCGTGCGCGTTACCTGGCCCCGGTTTCGACCGTCTTCATAGCGTTATGCCCTACGACACGACCCTGGTGGCGGACCGTCATCTCCTGGACGGTGTGGCGCGCGGCGAGGCGGATGCCTTGCGAGCCCTGCACCAACGTTACGGCGAGAGTATCTACGCGCTCGTCTACGGGGTGCTCGTTGACCCGGGTGAAGCGGAAGAGGTGGTTGCCGAGACGTTCGCTCACCTCTGGCGCACCGCCGCACGGTTCGTCGCCACGACCAACCAGTCGGTGTCGGCCTGCCTCAAGGAGATCGCACGGAGCCGTGCCCGCGGCCTTCTGCTGGCGCGGGAATGGCCTGAACGACTGAGTCTTCCGCCCAGGCAGGGCCCGCTTATCACGATGATTGAGGAGGTTGTATGACCAGTAAGCTTCTCGGGCTGGCGGTGACGCTGGGCCTGCCTACGATGTTGGCGGCGCAGACACCGCAGATCCCCAACGAGCACGCGTCCGATAGAGGGAAGGCCATGGTCGCGTTGCATTCCCAAGGAGCCGCGCACCGCGCGACGCACCGCCGCGGCGATGTGGTGGCGGTCCCACACACGCGCAACCCCAACGCGGCGACGCCCGCCGTTCGGGCCACGCCTGCCGTTCCCGGGCATGGGGTCGTCCCCACCGTCCCCGCCAAGCGCGCCACGCCGGCGGTGCCGGCGCACAAGGGCGGTCAGTCGGGCAGTCACGGACCCTAGCGGTCGCAAGCTCACTCGGTTCAACTCATACCGTAGGGGCGCATCTGTTGCGCCCCTACTTGTTTTTCCCCGCTGTTTCCGTCCTCCGCGGCGCGGGCTAGCTTTGCACCGTGAAGCGAAGGATCATCGCGCTGCTGGTGGCGGCGAGCACCTACGCCGCGCCGGCAGCGGCCCAGGTCGACGGGTCCGTGGGCGTGGGCGCGGGTACCGTGCGCTATCCCGAGGGCACGAGCTTCGGCTCGGCCATCCTCTCGCCCGGAGTGCGGTACACGAGTGCAGCGCTCGTCGCGGATCTCTCGAGTTCGATCGCCTCGCTCCCCGGCGGGGAGTGGGTCGGCCTGGGCCTGATGGACCTGTCGGCGGTCACCGCGCCGTCCGGCGGCGGACGCCAGCTCGGCGTCGAAGCGATTTTCGCGGGCACCACGGTCACGGGCTCCGGCCCGACCGCAGCGGCGCACGCGGTCGGGGAGCTGCGCTGGTCCGGAACTGCCTGGGGAGCGGGGGTGGGTGCCGGTCCGTCCACCGGGTTGGTTTCGGGTGCGCCGCCCGTGACGGCTCTCCACACACGGGCGCGCCTGTGGTGGCGACCCAGCGGCGGCCTGACATCGACGACCGTCCAAGTGAGCGTCGAGCCGACTCACTTTCCCGATGGCTGGTTCACCGACGCGAGTGCGGGCGCCACCTTCGAGCGCGGCCGGGCGGTGGTATCGCTCTGGACGCTGGCACGTCTCTCCTCCACGTACCCCTCGACCGTGGCGGGCAGCGCTTACCTGCAGGTATTCGTGAGACCACGGGTAGCTCTGGAGCTCGGGGGCGGGAGCTCGCTGAGCGAGCCCTACCAGGGGCTTCCTCGCGCCGGGTTCGTCACACTCGGCGTGCGATTCCACCGCTCCCCCCGCCCCCCGCCCCCGACTGCTGCCCCGCAATGGGCCCCCCTCGTGCCGGAACCGCGTGGTGACAGCCTGGTCGTGCAGTTCCGTATGCCCGACGCCCGCTCGGTCGCCATCGCGGGCGACTGGAACGCGTGGCAGCCGGTGCGGTTGCGACCCTTGGGCGACGACGTTTGGGAAGGCACGTTGGTGCTCCGACGTGGGTTGTACCACTTCAATCTGCAGGTCGACGGGTCGGACTGGGTCGTGCCCAACGGGGTGGCGACGGTTCCCGACGGACTGGGTGGGATGGTCGCGTTACTAGTCGTGCCGTGAGGCTAGCTTGCTTGACGGCGGTTGCGTCGGCTCGTAGTGTCGGGGCGGCGTGCTGGGCATCTGTCTCCCTCCGCGAGGTGCACTATGGGCAAGATCAATTGGGGTCGCGTGGTGCTGGGCGGGCTGCTGGCGGGGGTGGTGCTGAACATCGTCGATTACCTCACGTACGGCGTGTGGCTGAAGGCGGACATGGCCGCCGCAATGACGGGGCTCGGCAAATCGCCGGCCGCGATGGACAGCGCAATTCCGTTGTGGGTGGCGCTCGATTTCGTGTCCGGGATCGGCTTGCTGTGGGTGTACGCGGCCATTCGGCCGCGGTTCGGGGCGGGCGTGAAGACGGCGGTGATCGCGGGGCTCGCGGTCTGGTTCTTCGTCGGGCTGCTGCACGCGATCGGCGAATCGCCGATGGGGTTCATGCCGCAGCGACTCATGGTGATCGGGACGTGCGTGGCGCTGGTCGCGCTTCCCGTCGCGACCGTCGGGGGGGCGTACGTCTATAAGGAGATGTAGAAAGCAACAAGGCGATATAGAAAGCGACGAGGGGCGCCAGGTGCGGCGCCCCTCGTCAATTCCGTCTCGCTCCGTCCACCACTAGCCTACGTCAGCGGGGGCTGGCAGGTCACCACGCCCGGGATCACCTCGCTCGCAGTTAGTCCGCGCGCGTCGCATTCTCCCTTCGGGACAGGCATGATCGGCGGGACGCGGCCTGGCCCGGCAGGAAACGACGGAGGAATGTCAGGCGGAATGTCGCCGAGCCTGTTAAAGCGCCGAGCGTCAATCCAGCGGGTTCCCTGCTCCCACAAGAGCGAGAAGCGTCGCTCGTACATCAAAGCCTTCACGAACGTTGAGTCCGGGCTGGCGGCCGTGACCGTCGTCGCCGCCAGCCTCCCGGAGTTCTGCCGCACGTTATTGAGGTCGGTAATCGCCTGAAGCTTGCCGCCGGCACCGCCGGCGAACCACTGCGCCTCGGCGTCAAGCAGGATCAGCTCCTCGTTCTTGATGATCGGGATCGCGTGACCCGCGTCCGCCTGTCCGTTCGAGAAGTACAGAACGAACTTGAGTTGTCCGGCAATCGGAATGCTTCCGAGCAGTGCAATCTGGGTGTCTTGCGCAGCTGCGATCTTGTCGAGTACGCGCTGGTCTTTCGCGCCACCCGACGCGGGCTGCGTGTCCGCGTCCGCCCGGTTGTCCTGGAGCGCGAAGAAGGTCAGCGCATTGAGCGGATCCGACAGGTTGTTCGTCTGATCTCCGGGGCCGGTGGAGAAGTCGAAGTACGCACCGTTCTGGAAGGTTGCCGGAGCAGAGTTGATGAAAGACGCACCGAGCGCCGTGATTGCGGCACCGTAGCATGCGGCGCTGTTGCCGGCACAACCGGCGGTGGCGCGTAGCGCATTCGCCTTGGCCGCCAGGGCTCGGTTGAACGTGATGAACGTCGCCGGCGTCGCGAAAGCGGAAAGGCCCGGCGGCACGTGGAAGAAGAAGCTTGTGCCTCCGGCGGCGAGATCCGTGGCCGCGCTGTTGAGCACGCCGATGATGTAGGCGTAGGCGCTGTCCTCCCGCACGAAGGGTGCGGGAGCCGCGTCGACGGGACGATCGACATCGACCGGCGCTCCAAGCGACGCCCGCGTTTCGACCACATAGAGCAGCGCCAGGGCCTTGAGGGTGTTGGCCACACCGCGCGCCCCGGCGACCTCGGATGCCGTGAGTCGCTCCGTCGCCGGCAACGACGCAGTGCCATTGCTCGCGAGCGCCTGCAGGAAGATGTGGACTGTGCGGATGTGGGCGTAGCGGTCGATCCACAGCGTCCCGCCGAAGCTACCGCCCGCCACCACCGGCCCGAAGTACGGCTCGATGAAATCCGGCTGGTTGTTACCGGAGAGATTGACCCCCTCGCGACCCATGGAGCCGAGGCGCCAGATGAGCGCCTGGATGCCACTGCGGGCGCCCGCGAACAAGCCGGTCGCGGTCGCTGAAAGCCTAGCGCGGGTGGGGTTCTTAACCAAGTCGTCCAACGTTGGCTGGTTGTCGTTGGTGATGTCGAAATTGCAGGCAGCCAGAGCGAGGAGGCCTGCCGCGATCGCGAAGTGTCTCGTGCGCATGGTCAGAACCCCGCTTGGATGGAGAAGAAGAACTGTCGCGAAGGCGGATACGGTCCCAGGTCGATGTTGCGAGTGACCGCCTGAGCGCCATAGTTGGACACCTCGGGATCGTAGCCGAAGTAGTTGGTGACTGTGATCAGGTTCACCCCCTCGACGCTGACGCGTGCCGACGTCGCTCCGAACCAGCTCGCCCATCGCTCGGGGAGATCGAGGGAGAGGCTCGCGTTGCGAAGTTTCAGGAACGTCGTGGACTGCACGAACGGTCGGGCGTCACCGGTGTTGATGCACGCATCGTAGCGCGCCGCACCGGCGGCTGTGCCGCCATCGGGGGCGAGGTTGTTGCAGTCGTACAGTGAGAGCGTCTGGTTCTGTGCCACTCCGCCGTACTGCCAGTCCCACAGGAACGACAGCGTCGCACGGTGATACGTGACGTTGTTCAGGAACGACCAGCGGAACTTGGGGTTCGCCTGGCCGAGAGAGATGGTGTTTCCGTTGGCGTCGGTGCCGATGATCTGCGTGATCGGCTGCCCCACCTGGACGAAGAACTCCCCGAAACCAAGCCCATAGCCAGCATTCGCCGGGCGGAACCCCGTCGCCCCACCGGGAAGGTTAAGGGACAGGACTCTGTTCCGGATGCTCGTGAAGGTAGTACGGAAGACCCAGCTCGCATGCTCCGTCCGGAGCGGCGTGAGACCGGCCGCGATCTCGAGCCCCTCGTTCTTGATCTCGCCGGCGTTGGCGAAGTGCAAGGAGAAGCCTGTAGAAGGCGCCGGCGTAACCGGGACGAGCAGGTCGCTCGTCTTGCGTTGGAACAGTGTGAGCTCCATTGTGGCGCGCCCGCTTGCCAGTGTCGCGTCCAAGCCGGCCTCGATCTCGCGGGTGCGCTCGGGTTGGATGTTCGCGTCCCCAGCGACGCCCCCGCCGATCGGAACCGCGATGCCGGCGTTTCCCCCGATCACGAGGCCGCCCTGCAGCGACGTGAACTTCTGGCCGAAGAGCGGCTGATTCCCTGTCTCGCCGTAGGCGAAACGCAGTTTCACCTCCGTGCCAGCGCCCAAGAGTTCCGGGAACCGGTAGGAGCCCGTCGCGGCGGGGAAAAAGTAGAATTTTTTCACGTCACCGTTGGCGCTGGAGCGTTCGGCGCGCACGCTGCCCGACACCAGCAGCCGCTCACGTACACCGAGCCACTCTTCGTGGCCGTACAACGCGATGGTGCGCTCGTGCGTGTTCTCCTCGAACGGCGTCACGACTGAACCCTGATTGATGTTTTGTTGACCGGGCAGCAAGCCGCTCGCGATGATCCGCGAGCGCGATAGCTGACGGTCTTCCCATTGCACGCCGACGGCGGTCGTCGCTTTCCACGAGCCGCTCGCCGGCGTGTACGTGTGGATCGCGTTGCCGTTCCAGTTCGCAAACCGGCTGTCGTCGTTGCTCAGTGTCGACGTCCCGGGGTTCGTCTGGCGCGCCTCGAAAAAGAGCTCCGGCGGCGCGAAGATCTCGTCCTTCTGGCTGAAGAAGTCGATCCCACCGCCGCCGACGAGCCTCAAGCCGTGGCGCGCGGTCTGCACGGCCTGGAAAGACGCCGTGAGTCCCCCGGTGAAGCGCAGCACCGTTTCGCCGGTCTTGCCGACCGCCGTCGTCTGCAGCGGGTTCGAACCGAAGTAGCTCAGCCCGCCCGGATCGGGATACACACCGTTCACAGGCATCAAGGGCACGAAGCCCGGGATGTAGGCGATCGCGTAGGTGACGCTCGCGCCGGCATTGTCGTTGTTGGTGAACCCGCGCTGGGCCGTCGAACGATTGAAGGCCGAGTTGAACGAGATGTTGAACCGATCGGAGAACGTCTGATCCAGGTTCGCACGCAACGCTTGCCGCTGGGCGCCGGTGTTCTGAATGATTCCACCGTCGCCCTTCACGTTGCCCGACAGGAAATAGCGCGTCGCGCCGGCACCCCCGGAGACGTCAAGCTGGGTTTCGTAGTTCGTCGGCTTATTGCCCGCGAGCTCCCGGAGGTGGTCGTACGTCGGGAGAACACCGTTCACCTTGTACGAGCGGATCAAGGTGGACTCCGCGGCCGCCTGTTGGCGGGCCGAGAGCGTCGTATCGCTCGGCGCAGCGTACTGCGCGAACGCCGTGGTCGTGTCGAACACTCGCGTGGCGGGTCCGCGCTGCAGCTCCGAGAACCCCACGCGCTGGATGATGTTGGCCCGCGGTTTGCCAGCCTTGCCGCGATTCGTCGTGATGATCACGACGCCGTTCACGCCCTTCGACCCGTAGATCGACGACGCGGCAGCGCCCCGCAGAATTTCGACCGACGCGACGTCGTTGGGATTCAGGTCGGCCAGTCGGTTGACCGGGTCGTCCTGCTTCTCGCCGTCGTTGCGCGTCGATTGCGGATTGCCGCTCCCCGTCACCGAGAACAGCCCGCTGGAGAGCGACGCGTCACTGATGATCACGCCATCTACGACGTACAGGGGATTGGCCGAACCGATCACTGTGTTGGAGCCGCGGATCTGTACTTGCGTGCCGCCGCCCGGGGCTCCCGAGTTCTGCTGGATGTAAGCGCCGGGGACGCGCCCCGCGAGCGCCCGGTCGAGCGCCGGTGCCGGCGCGGCGGTGATCTCGGCTCCGGTGACGACTGACGTCGCAATCGCGGCGTTGCGCCGCTCGACGCCCGTCGCCTGGCCAGTCACGACCACCGCCTCGAGGTTGAACACGTCGGGCTCGAGCGTCGCGTCGGCCGTGGTCTGGTTTGCTGGGACTTGCACCTCGCGCCGCTTGAATGCGATGCGGCGGAACACCAGCGTGACAGTGCCGGCGGGTGCAGGGATCGCATAGCTGCCGTCGGAGTTCGTGACGGCAGCGAACGCGGTGCCGGTGACGGAGACCGTGACGCCCGCGATCGACTCGTTGGCCGCCGCCGACGTGACGCGGCCAGTGATCTGGCGCTGCTGCGCCGACACAGCGGCCACGCCGACGAGCGTCGCCAGGGCCAGCGTCAGTAGGGAAATGCGCGTTACCACGATACCTCCTGAGGGAATCCCACGGAGTTCACGACACCGCCGCACGAACCATCACATATGCTGCCGCGCGAACCGCGACCCCGCAAGACGGGGGACCGCCGGCCTTGACAGCGTTTTGGAACGGCCGTATTCAGGCTACCAAGCCGCTCCTTTCACACCACGTGCCCACGCTTCGAGCAGGGAGAGTTCTATGGTCATCCGTGGATGTCGGTTCCTGACCCTCGCCGCCCTCGCCGCCACCCTGTACGCCGCTCCGGCATTTGCCCAAAACGGTCGGATCAGCGGTGTGGTGCGCGGCACCGGCGGTCTGCCGATGTCGGGCGCCGCTGTTCGGGCGACGAACCAGCGCACCAGCGCAACGAGTCGCACGACCACGGCCGCCGACGGGAGCTACACCGTCGCCGACCTGGCGCCGGGCACCTACATCGTGTCCGCGTCACTGCCCGGCCTGCGGACCGTGTCCAAGGACGTTCAGGTCGCGGCCGGGGCGACGGTCTCGCTCGACCTGGTGGTGCAGCCCATAACGCTCGAAGCGGTCACCGTCACGGCGATGCTGCGCGAGCAGCAGCTCAAAGACGTGCCCTTTTCCGTTGCCGCGCCCACGGCGCAGGCGCTGATCACTCGCGGGGCGGATAACATCGAGACCGTCGCGGCCAATGTGGCCGGGTTCAGCGTGCAGAACCTGGGCCCCGGTCAAAGCCAGCCCGCCATCCGCGGAGCCTCCTCCGGGCAGATCGCCCGGGACCAGCCCGGGGTCAAAGAAGACGTTGGAGCCTATCTGGACGAGGCACCTGTCTCCCTGTCGCTGTTCACACCGGACCTGGACCTGTTCGACATCTCCCGCGTTGAGGTGCTGCGCGGTCCCCAGGGGACGCTGTTCGGCGCCGGTTCACTCGGCGGCACGGTGCGCTACATCAGCAACCAGCCCGAGCTCAACGTGAACAGCACCTTTGGCGAGGCTGAGATCAACGCGATCGACGGCGGCGCCCCAGGGAATAATGCCAAACTCGGCTTCAACGTGCCTCTCGGTGACAAGGCCGCGTTCCGCGTGGCGGGCTACAGCAACCGACTGGGTGGCTGGATGGATGCGGTGCAACCCAACCTGACCGTCAACCACGCTGTCAACGGCGGCGAGCGCTCAGGCGTGCGGGCCGCCTTCCGGGTCGTCCCGAGCGGGCGCCTCACCTTCACTCCGCGGGTTGTCTACCAGGACGTGAAGATGGATGGCTGGAACCGCATCG
>Ga0209236_1001124_pt1 | contig 15976 bp, 5 predicted proteins | sample GraSoi013_1_40cm_FD_185819 | JGI IMG/M metagenome (GOLD analysis project Ga0209236, IMG submission 185819) | Grasslands soil microbial communities from the Angelo Coastal Reserve, California, USA - Sample 09_27_2013_1_40cm (SPAdes) (version 2) | ecosystem: Environmental > Terrestrial > Soil >... | reverse complement strand
CATTGATGCTGTAGGCGTTCAAGGCATTGCTGACAATGGTCACCCGGCGCCGTCGGTGACCATTGTCAGCAATGCCTTGAACGCCTACAGCATCAATGGTGTGCCGTACACGCTGGAGTGGAAGGGCGTCACCATGGACGCTGCAGCACACCCCACCGAGGTCATCGCCGCCGATGCGGCAGGTGCGCGCAGGTTGCAGGCGGCCATCGGGCTGGCTGGTTCTTCGCTGGAGCACAGCGTTTTCCAGTCGCAGTTCGGCGCCGAGTCCGTGTCCGCGGACAAGCTCATTACCCTGGCACGGGCCCAGAACGCCACCGTGCTCACGCTCACCTCGCCCAATGCGCCTGAGCTGGCCGCGCTGCCGGTGGCACAGGCCACCCGGGCCGAACTGCGCTCCTGGCTGCAGTCGGGCTACAGCGTCGAGATTCCCGCGCAGAGCATCGCCCATGCCGCATGGCGCGGCATGGGCTGGGTCGTCAGTGATCCAGCCACGGGCGCCAGTGGCTACTTCCTCTCGGGCGGCATTGCCGGCGGGGCCACGGTGCAGAGCCCCTGGACGCTCCAGTTCCTGACCGATGCCCTGGCAGGCGCCCATACCGATGCGGCCAACAACGACCCGTCTTCGGGTGCCAGCGTCGAGATGCTCAATGCCGGAACAGACCTTGAAGGCACGGTCGGTCAGTCGCTGGCGGGGCAGTCGATGAGCGTGCGCGTACGTGACCGCGACGGGCGGCCAGTGAAGGGGGCCAGCGTCAGCTTCATGGCTGTTCGCGGCGGCGGAAGTGTCAGCCCGGCGACCGGCACGACGAACGCATTGGGCATTGCCAGCACCACGGTCACGCTTGGCCAGTCCACCCTCGCGTCGTCGGTCTATGTCCTGGTCAAGCCTGGAGACAAGCATGTCACGCAGGCTGGCCTGAACATCTTCGATGTCTCCGTAGCCTCTGCGGCGGGAACTCTCAAGCCCCCGCAGCCTTTGCGGGTGCTGGCGCTTCCGGGCGTTGCGGCCACCCTCACCACCAAGCGGCTTGGGCAAGGCAGTCCAGTGCCTGGACTGGCCAGTTTGCAAAGCAGCTTTTCCGTCGAGGTCCTGGACAAATTCGCCAATCCTGTGGCCAACGTCCGCGTCACGGGCACGGGCCTCGCACCCTCCGCAAATTGCGACCCTGCTGTCAGACCTGTACCCGCCACGGCGGATGGTCCCCATGACACCAACACCGACGGAGTGGCGTTCCTGGAAATCACTCCAGGACCGACCAATGCCACCCGGTCACCGGTACAGATATCCGCAGGCGGCCTGTCCACCACGGTCGAGGTCCAGGTGGAAACGAGCTGTTCGGCATGGCCCAGATTGCTCAGTCTGGCAAAGGCCTACTGGGACAAGGATGGCCGGCCCAGTGCCGCGACGGGTGCGGGCAAGCGCTTTGCAAGGCCCTTCGGACTGACGCTTTTTCAGGAGCGCGCCAGCACGGGTACGGACTCCAGCGGCCGTTGTGTCTTCACCGGAACACGCACTTTCGAGCCCACCGTGGGCGCCACGGCCTCACTGCAAGTGTCCGCCGGTGGTCGGGCGGTGAATTTTTCACAGGTGGGCGCTGCCGAGTGGCAAAGCCATGTCATCACGGGTGCCAGTCCCGCCAGCAACGATTTGCTCTGGAATCTGGGGGGAACTTACACCCTTGATGTGATGGGGACGGGCTGTAACCCCGTGTCGAGGAGCGAGCCATTGACCATGGCCTCGGCAGGCGGGGCCGTATTCGGCGTACGGACCGCCATCAGCGTGATTACGTCTGCCAATACCGATCAAGGTGTGGACCCCGGGCGCCTTTATCTGTCGGATGCGGGCCTGAACGTCTACCCCATACAGGTCGGCTTCCAGGTGGAGCCTGACGACTATGTTGCCCCAGCGGTTCAGGTGCGCGTGTTCGAGGACGGGCAGCTTGTGGCTGTTCGCCCTTCCGAGAGCCGGCAGAAACAAGGCAATGCACAGATCGAGCGCGGCAACCGCTTCGACATCGCCAAAACCTACCAGGCCGACGCCTACATTGACGACGACATCATCTCCGAGAAGATGGAGCTGCCCTTCAGGCAGCGCATCGTCACCAGCTACGACCGCGTGCTGCGCTTGATGCGCGACGTGGATATTGCCAATGACCGCTTCTGCGCTCAGGGCAGTGCGCTCAACTTCATCCTGAGCCAGAACGCCAGGATCACGCTGGAGGCCACCCGCCTCAGCGATGACGACAATCCGGTGCCCACGGGCAGCCCCGTGCGCCTGGTCGATGGCCAGGCATTTGCCACGGGCGCCAACAGCATCACGCTGGCGCCCGATGCCCTGCTGCCTGCCAGGAACGGCTATGCCTTCACCCTCACGGCCGTCAGTGAAAAGGATGGATCGGTCGAGCCCAACCAGGGTTTGGTCATCTCCAAACTGATGCTCAACGACGCACTGCCGGTGGGCAACATCCTCATCCAGGGCGTCAATGTCAAATCCGGCCGCATCAATTTGTCTGGCATGGGAATGGGCGTGGCCGCACGCGGGCCGCAGCTGGCGCTGCGCCCGTCCTACTCGTCCGGAGGATCGGGCAGTGTCGGCGTACTGGGCGTGAACTGGGGGCACAACTTCGATGCCTCCCTGTCCACCACGGCCTGCGGCGACATCCTGGTCAATGCCGGAGACGGCGGCTTCATCCGCTTCCTGCCCCAGGGCAACGGCTCGCTCACACCGGCCAAGGGCTACCACGGCACTCTGATCGCCAACAACGGCGACCGCAGCTACGACTTCTATTCCAAGGATGGCACGCGCTATCACTTCGGCTTCATCGGCGGCAAGCGCCAGTGGGCCCTGCAGTCCATCACCGACACCAACGGCAACGCGCTGACCCTCACCTATGACATCGGCGTGGATGCGCCCTTGTTGCAGGTACAGAACGCCTATGGGCAGTCCCTGCAATTCTTCTACCAGACCCGGGCCTTCGTGGGCTCGGGCGCTGCGGTCAACGTCCTGCAAAAAGTGCAGGGCCCCGAGGACATGGGGCTGGCGTTCGAGTACGACGCCGCAGGCAACCTTGTCAAGATCACCCGCACCGACGCGCCGGAGGCCACCGAGAGCTATAGCTACAGCGACCACACCGGCCCGCTGGGCATGTCCAACCTGCTGCTCAGCCACACCAACGCGCTGGGCCAGGCCACGCAGTTCAAATACCACTCCGGTCCCGTCCTGCGCCAATTCGGCAATGGCCAGATTCCTTCGTTCGAATCCACCGTCATCGGCGTCACCGCCGCCGATGGTGCCCACACCGCCTTCGCCTACAACGCCAAGCCGGAGGAGCCGGCCACCGATGTCACCGACGCCCGTGGCAAGCTGACGCGCTACGCCTTCAACAAATACGGCAACCCGCTCACCATTGCCGGCCCAGCGGGCACCACGTCCATGACCTGGGCTGTGAACGACGTGCTCATGCTGAGCAAGACCGATGCCAACGGCGTCGTCACCAGCTACACCTATGACGCCAACGGCAACCAGACCAGCGAGCAGGTGAGCGGTGGCGGCGGCACCCAGGCCGTCTCCACATCGCAGACCTGGCTGGCTCAGACCGCGCCGCCCTTCATCAAGAACAAGCGCCTGAGCTTCACAGACCGCCGTGGACTGACCTCCACAGCCAGCTTCGATGCGCGCGGCAACCTGACCGGCGAGCAAATGCCCGATGGCAGCCGCATCAGCCACAGCGTAGCCGCCAACGGAGACCGACAAAGCACCACCGATGTGCGCGGCAATGTCACCCACATGCGCTACGACGCACGCGGCATGCGCAACGCCGTCATTGATGCCCTGGGCGGCACCACCGCCGTGCGCCACGACAACCGGGGCCGGCAGATCGCCGTGGTCGATGCCGAAGGTCGCACCAGCGAAATGCAATACAACACCCTGGACCAGCTGACCCATATCACGCTGGCCGCAGGCACGGCCGATGCAGGCCAGCGCATCCAGACCTGGGATGCGGCGGGCAACAAGCTCAGCGAAACCGACGAAGAAGGCCGCACCACCAGCTACCAGTACGACGCCATGGGCCGCGTGCTGCGCAAGAGCCTGCCCTCGGGCGCCATCGTCACCACCTACGATCTGCTGGGCAACAAGACCAGCGAAACCAATCTGCGTGGAGACAAGACCACCTACGCCTACGACGACGCCAACCGCCTGGTCCTGCGCACCGAGCCTGCAACCCCGCCCAAGACCACCGGCTACGCCTATGACGGCGTGGGCAACATCACCACGGAAACCGACGCGCTCGGCCGGCAGACCACCCATACCTACAACCATCTCAACCAGCGCACGGCAACCAAATTTGCCGACGGCACCACCAGCACTGCCGTCCATGACGGCAACGGCAACAAGACCAGCGAGACTGATGCGCTGGGCCGCGTCACCACCTATGTCCATGACGCGCTGAACCGGCTGCTCAGCCAGACCATCGCGGGCCGCAGCAAGCGCAGCATGGTCTATGACGCAAGCGGCAACCTCATCAGCCGCACGGATGCCAACGGCAACACCAGTGCCTTCGCCTACGACGCCCTCAACCGTGTGGTGGCGGAGACCGATGCCCTGGGCCGTGTCACCCACACCGACTACGACAAGGTCGGCAACAAGCTGCAGGTCACCAACCCGCTGCGCCAGACACAGAAATGGCAGTACAACGCGCGCAACTGGATCGTGGCGCAGCAGGACGGCGAAGGCCACCAGACCCGGTACGGCCACGACAAGGTCGGCAACCGCGTGACGGAAACCTGGCCCAACGGCAACATCGTCAACTTCGAGTACGACGCGCTCAACCGGCTCATCCGCAGCGAGGACTCCATCGGCCTGCTCGGCACCACGGCCTATGACGCCGACGGCCACATCACCAGCCAGAGCGATGCGCGCGGCAACGCCACCAGCTTCACCTGGGACGCCATCGGCCGGCAGCTCAGCCGCAGCAAGCCCACGGCAGCGGGCAATGCCGTCACCTCCACCGTTTATGACGCAGCCGGCAACATCGTCAGCGTGACCACGCCCGGCGGCAACGTCATCACTACGAAATACGACAGCCGCAACCGCCCCATCGAAGTCCGCGACAGTCTGGGCATCGCCAGCGCCACCACCTATGACGCGGTTGGCAACCCCCTGACCCAGACCGATGGGCGGGGCAGGGTGCTGACCCACCAGTACAACGACTTCAACCTGCGCACGGCCACCAGCGACGGGCTGGGCCAGGTCGGCACGGTCGAATATGACCTGCACGGCAACAAGACCAGCGAAACCGACGCCAACGGCCACGCCACCAACTACCAATACGACGCGTTCCACCGCGTCATCGCCACCACCCGCGCCGGCATCCAGCTGCAAAAGACCGAATACGACGAAGCCGGTCGCATCCAGTTTGAAACCGATGCGCGTGGCAACAAGGTCGGCTACGAATACGACAAGCGCGGCCTGCTCGTCAAAACCAACCGCAGCCTGGGCGCCATCGACCTGTTGCAGCGCGACAGCATGGGCGACGTCACCCTGGCCACCGACCCCGAAGGCCGCACCACGGCCACCGGCTACGACAAGCGCCGCCGCGCCATCAGCGTGGCAGACGGCCTGGGCAACACCACCCAAAGCACGTTCGACCTGGCAGGCAACCTCACCGAGGCCAAGGCCCCCAACGGTGCCACCGTCAGCTACGCCTACGACTCGGCCAACCGCCTGGCCACCATCACCCAGTCCCTGGACAGCGGCCAGGCGCAGGCCACCATCACCTACGACACCAGCGGCAACCTGCTTGAACAACGCGATCTCAACGGCCAAAGCACACGCCATGCCTACGACGCGCGCAACCGCCGCATCCGCACCACACTGCCCGCTACCCAGGCCGGCGAAGCCGTACAGACCAATGGCTACGACAACGCAGACGGCCTGACCGAACACACGGACGCCAATGGCAACCGTTTCGTCCACACCCTGGACATCCGCGGGCGGCGCACTCAGACCGTCACCACGGCCAGCCAGGGCAACGGCCCGGGCAGCGTGCTGCAGACCACCTTCGGCTATGACGCCAACGGCAACCTGACCAGCACCGCCCAGACCGACAGCCAGGGCACGCGTACCGAAACCACCACCTACGACGCCTTCAACCGGCCCGTCAAGGCCACCGACGCCTGGGGCAACAGTCTCACGCACAGCTACGACCCCCAGGGCAACCGCATCGGCACCACGGCCGCCACGGCATCCGCCCCGGGCGGCAGCGTCACCACCATCGAGTACGACGCCCTCAACCGCCGCAGCAGCCAGAGCGGGGCAGGCGGCACCACCCGCATCAGCTACGACAAATCCAGCCGTGTCACCCAGCTGCTGCACCCCGATGGCAGCAGCACCAGCACCCGCTACGACAAGGCCGGTCGCGTGGCTGGCGAAACCAGCAGCACCCAGGCCACGGCAGGCGCAGGCAACACCCTGCTGGACGTTGCCTACACCTATGACGTCAACGGCAACCGCATCGGCAGCAGCAGAACGGAATCCCTGTCTGCCGCCAACCGCAGCGCGGCCCTCAGCGCCCACCTGCCCGGTGGCAGCAACAGCGCCAGCCACAACCGCACCCGCGTGGAAAGCTGGACCTACGACGCCCAGGACCGCCTGACCAGCCACACCACGCCCGAGCGCCGCACCACCTGGCAGCTGGATGCGGGAGGCCGGCGCATCCAGCAGACCGTGGTCGCCACCGTCGGCGCCACGGGTCCGCCTGTCGGCAGCCCCAACGGCCTGGAAACTGGTGCCTCGGCACCTGAAGGCACGCTGGACTACCACTACAACGGCCGTGACCAGCTCGTGCAGATCAGCGGCGTGGCCAGCGCCAGCTACACCTACGACGCCAACGGCAACCGCCTCACGCAGGCGCAGACCAAGGGTGCCGTCACCTCCACCACCAGCTACCACTGGAACGCCCAGGACCAGCTCGTCCGCGTGGAGCAGGACCAAGGCAGCGGCGCACAGACCCTGGCCCAGTACCGCTACAACGCAGGCAACCTGCGTGCAGAAAAATTCCTCAGCAACGCGGGCCTGAACAAAGCCACGCAAGGCAGCGCGGCTACCTACAGCCCGCTGGCCTACGAACGCATCCAGTGGGATGGCCTGCACGCCCGCCGCAGCTTCGAGATCAGCGGCGCCGACAACAGGCAGACTCTGCATAGCGACACCGACGCAGCCATGCTGGCCGGCAACACCGCCCCCTGGCTGTTCAACCGCACGCAATACGCCAACGGCCTGGGCAGCACCAGCAGCACCACGCAACTGCATGCCGACAGCAACGGCAACCTGGTGGCCACCGTTGCCAGCGAAGGCGGCACGGCCAAGGCCGACAGCCTGCTGCTGTACGGCGCCTACGGCAGCGTGGACAGCGAAGCCAGCGGCAACGCGGGCATAGGCCTCAAGAGCAACGGCAACAGCTTCGGCAGCTACTACGCGGACCCGGAAACGGGCCTGCTGTACGCCAGGGCACGCTACTACGACCCGGCCAGCGGCCAGTTCATCAGCCGTGACCCGGTGGAGGGTGAGGCGAGGCTTCCGATCACCTGGGGTGCGTACCAGTACGGCAGGTACAACCCGTATCGGTATGTGGATCCGAATGGGGAGCAGTCGACCTCCACCCTGATCGACAACGCTGCAGAAGGATGTGGCCGCTTCACCTGCGCCCTCTACGCCCTGGGCAAAGGCCTATACGTGGCCTCCACGCTGGGCTTTGCCAGCGTGCACGACCCCATGCGAGATGCCTACAACGAGGGCAAGATCAGCCAAGGTCAGTATTGGGGCGCAGGCGTGGGCGGCGGCCTGGCCGTGGCTGGACTGAACGTGGCTACTGGAGCTGCTGGAGGTGCCTTGGTGGGCGCAGCCAGCAGCACCGCAGGACGAGTAGCAGTGGCTGCTGTTGTAGGAGCCAGCAGCGGCGCGGCAGGCGATGCTGCCACGCAGGCGGCGCACATGGGTGGTGGCATCCAGAGTGGCTATGACCTGCAGCAAACGGCAACGTCGGCGGCCGTGGGTGGTGCGTTGGGGGCCGGATCGGTACCTCTGGCAAATGCCATCAAAAGCAGCCTGGATCGGAGGACCGTAGCAAGAGCACTGGCAAAGGAGCTCCAAACCACAGAGCCTGTGCTGGCAGCTAAGACGCCGACCATAGAAGCGGCAAAAGTCCGGCCAGAGGTGAGCGATACAACGCCGACACTGGTGGCCGAAGGGCCCAGGCTCCGAGCGACAGGAGAAGGGCAGTCGGCCACCAGGACAGCGAGGGCTGTACCCAGCGAAGGTCCCTGCTGCTTTGCGCCGGGCACGCTGGTCTCCACGGAGGAGGGCGACCGATCTATCGAAACCATCCAGGTGGGCGAGCGTGTCTGGACGCGCATGGAGGACGGTTCAGGCGAAGCCTTCCTGGCGCCGGTGACCGCAACGCATATCCGTGATGACCGTCCAATTCTGCGCCTGACAGTCGAGCAGGTTGCACTGCCGGGCGAGGAGACCGCACAGACTCGCACGGAAGATCTTCTGGTCACTCCCGGCCATCCCTTCTATGTTTCGGGGCGCGGCTTCGTCAGCGTGGAAGAACTGCAGGTGGGGGATGAACTGGTATCCCTCGCCACGCAAACCCACTTGCGCATGCGCGCTCTGCGCCTGGAATCGCGTCAGGGGACGACATACAACCTGACGGTTGAGACGGGGCACACGTTCTTTGTGGGGGGGCTGGGGACTTGGGTGCATAACGTGGGGCCGTGCAATACTTGTGTAAATGGGACGTGCGGCGTGGATTTGGAAGGCGCCTCTACAAATAAGCTGACGGGTGGAGTAGATGTAAGTGGTGTGCCTAGTTTCCCTATCAGAAGTGTTGAAAGCTCTTTGGGAAAAATTGATCAATTACGGCGGTCCTTGGAAGTTGGAGGGAGGCGGAATATAGCATTCGCAGAATACAATATTAATGGAGAGATTGGAGAATTAGTGGGGATTAGTGGTGGCGCCTCACGATTGGGGACTGTTGGAGTTCCTGAAAAGCGTTTATTTGAAACTATTGCGACAGGTAACAATTCTAGAATGATGGATTCTGAGGTAAAAATACTTGAGCATCTCGGTGGCAATATTCCATTTGATGCAACGGGTACATTGCATTTGTTCTCGGAACTGCCACTTTGTATTTCTTGCTCCGGTGTGGTTTCTCAATTTCATGAATTATTTCCAGGGATTAGAGTAATTGTTAATCATGGGCCTAAAAGATGATGCTGAATAAAGAAGCTATTATCTCCTGTTTGATTGATAAAAAAATCTGCACAAAAGAAGAGATGGAGGGTTGTTCTTTGGAGAATGTTGAGATGCTGGAGAAAAATGCGTCACTTAGTCTACCGCTGCAATATAGAGAATTTTTGCTTGGAATAGGGAGGGGGGCTGGCATCCTTTTTCAAGGAACAGATATTTTTTTTCCTAGTATTATTGGATTAAAAACTGATGCCGTTAATTTATTGAAAGAAAATGGTGAAAACTTTACTCTTTCGAGTGTTGATTTCGTATTTTCGATGCATCAAGGGTATGAGTTTTGTTATTTCAATACTTCTGAAGGAGATGACCCTCCGGTCTATCAGTATATTGAGGGCAGTGGGTCGCCTATGATTGTCTGGAAATCATTTAGTGATTTCTTAATGGATTCGATAGATATCTATTCTCGTTCGCGGAATATGTAGATTATCATGAAGATAGATAATTATTTAATTCGTGCATCTCAGGGGGAAAGCTAATTGGTGTCAATATTAAGGTCCACTCATCCTTATGCCATTATCAGCTTGCTTTGCATCCATAAATTGCCCAGCGCAAACAGCGTATGCAACTGCGTGGTGAAGCGATACAGCTCCATGGTTAAGACAACGCTGATGGCCTGACCGTGTATTGACCCAGTGAATTCCTGCTCAGGTGTTAACGTTGAAGGAAACGACGATGAGCACCCTGATAAGACGGTTCAGGTGAGGCGTTCCTGGCGGCAGTAACCGCAACGCATATCCGTGATGACCAGCCGATCCTGCGACTGACCGTCGAGCAGGTTGCACTGCCTGGCGAGGAGACCGCACCGACTCGCACGGAAGATCTTCTGGTCACTCCCGGCCATCCCTTCTATGTTTCGGGGCACGGCTTCGTGAGCGTGGAAGAACTGCAGGTGGGGGATGAACTGGTATCCCTCGCCACGCAAACCCGCTTGCGCATGCGCGCTCCGCGCCTGGAATCGCGTCAGGGGACGACATACAACCTGACGGTTGAGACGGGGCACACGTTCTTTGTGGGGGGGGGCTGGGGACCTGGGTGCATAACGTGGGGCCGTGCAATACTTGTGCGGATGGGGTATGCGGGGTTCAATCCGTAGGTGAGACGGGCCTGCTGTACGCCAGGGCACGCTACTACGACCCGGCCAGCGGCCAGTTCATCAGCCGTGACCCGGTGGAGGGAGAGGCGAGGCTGCCGATTACCTGGGGTGCTTACCAGTACTGCAGGTACAACCCGTATCGGTATGTGGATCCGAATGGGGAGCAATCGACCTCCACCATGATGACAACGCTGCAGAAGGATGTGGCCGCTTCACCTGCACCCTCTACGCCCTGGGCAACGGCGACGTCTGCGGCCGTGGGTGGCGCGTTGGGGGCCGGATCGGTACCTCTGGCAAATGCCATCAAAAGCAGCCTGGATCGGAGGACCGTAGCAAGAGCACTGGCAAAGGAGCTCCAAACCACGGAGCCTGTGCTGGCGGCGAAGACGCCGAGTGCCGATGTCGAGGCGGTACTGCCTAAATTAAACGATGCGACGCCCAAGCTGGTAGCAGAAAAGGACGCGCTTGTAGCTTCACCACAGACGCAGCCAGCCGTTAAGACTGTGCAGGCTAGGAGGGGTGAAGTAAATGGCAGTACTTCATTGGTGGAAAATAATACCGTCAGAATTCTTGGTGCGAAGGGCCCAAATAGTGGTAGAAATTTTGAACCGGAAAATGTCGGCGGTATTGTTCGTGAGCTGAATACAAATCGAGTAAAGGTAACAGAGCGCGGAATTGGTGTGGTTGAGGGGCATCTTGCGAGGTTTGGTCAAGATGATTCCAATAATTTTATTATTTCCAGACTAAAAAGTATTTCTAATGGCAAAATGCCTGCTGAACAAGTCGATTTAAATTTCTATACTCATGAATTGAGGGAGTATGTTCGATACAGAATGTTGGGTTGGGAAAAGGGAGTTCCATCCTCTTCGGATGAGGCATATCGACTATGGAACAATACCCACACGGCAACGCTTAAATATTATGGGCTTAACGAAAAGATGATACCAAATCCGCTATATCATAAGGATGCGCCATGATCTCTCGAGATATAAAAATTTTTATACTTGGTTTTTTCGAAAAACGGCCAAAAGGTGTAACTTGGTATAACTTGGAAGTGGCATTGTCTAGAGCAGGCTTTGGAGGTGAAGTAAATGCACTTGAATTAATGACGCAGTTGGTTTCTGAGGATATGTTGAGTGTTTCTGCTAGTGATATAGAAGCTCTTCCTTGGTATAGACTGACAGAAGGTGGGCGAAGATTTCTAAAAGAATGTTGCTTCAAGTGAGCGTTTTCGTCGAAGCAAGTTGCTTGATATGACGCGCTGTCACTGACAGCTACAACGCAGGCAACCTGCGCGCAGAAGAATTCCTCAGCAACGCAGGCCTGAACAAGGCCACGCAAGGCCGCACGGCCACCTACAGCCCGCTGGCGTATGAGCGCATCCAGTTGGACGGCCTGCACGCCCGCCGCAGCTTCGAGATTCGCGGGATCGACAGCACCCAAACCCTGCACAGCGACACCGACGCAGCGGTATTGCCCGGCAACACGGCCCCCTGGCTGTTCAGCCGCACGCAATACGCCAACGGCCTGGGCAGCGCCGTCAGAATCAGCCCCTGTCGGTTAACTGCGCTGGCCTTGGTGCGAGGTGTTATCCGGGCCTCGGCGCAGTCGGACCTCGCCATGAGAGAGTTGGTTCTCTTGACCCACGCAATTCAACGCCGCTCTTCAGCAGGCGCCGACTGTTCCTGGCCAGCCTTGGATGCGCGAGGAGGTGCACCGGTATGGGAAACCCCACAAGCGCAAGCGCCACCGCAAAGGGCAGCAGGCAGTAGAAAAGCACGCGCCTGGGCTTCACTCGCCAGACATCGGGAGCTGGGCCGGTCTTCAAGTGCCCCGTATTCCTGGCTGCAAATCAGTGCGCGGCGGCTGAACCAGAAGTGGCCAATGAATGGACCATGGCGGGTGCTACTGCGGATCGGCCTGGTGCCTATGCACCGCTTCAGCGTTGCGGTGCGCAAAGTAGATGCTGGAGCCCCTGGTGAACACCGCCCAGATGAGCAACGCATAAACGATCAGCTTGGAGACAATCCCCTGGGCAGCTTCCAACCCTGACAGCGCGGGGGCGGCAATCATCGCGACCAGCCCCACCACCAACAGCGGGCGTGCCCGGGCGTCGCCCCTCAGGATGCCGATGCCCACCACGGTCAGCACCACCCACAGTACATGCATCCAGGCCAGGAAAAGCAGCGGGATGCCCAGGGGCGCGACGCCCGACAGGAGAGCCTTCACCGTACCCGGAAGGAAATAGCAGGACATGCCTGCGCCCCACAACAGAAGTACGGCAGCGACAACTGTCAGATACCAGGGGCGTCGGATTGCGCTGGACTGTTCGTTGGAAGAAGGCATGTGACTGGCTACATTGAGCAGTTGATGGGAAGGAATGCCGTGGCATTTTGCCCAGGCTTTCGTGCCGCACAAGGCGGGATTGGCAGGCGCAAAGCCGCGCCGCCCTGCCTACATGAAATTGCGCGTATGCAGCGAAGCCAGCCGCTCGGCATGCCCGCGCTCGAAGCCCAGCCGCAGCAGCTTGGAAAACCGGCCGTCGGCCATGTCGCGCATGAGCTGCTGCACGCGGGCGGCGCCCCGGGCCAGGGCTTCGGGGGTGAGGGCGCCGGCGGCGATGAGGATCAGGGCGTCGAAGACTTCCTCGTTCAGGCCCGAGGTGCCGGCCAGGTTGTCGAAGCGCTGCTCCACGGCCTGGGCCAGCTGGTGCTGGAAGCCGGGCTCGTGCTGCAGGCGGTACAGCAGGTGGGACATGCCCAGGGCCACATGGCGCGCCTCGTCGCGCGCGGCCAGGCGGCAGATCTGGCGTGTTAGGGGGTCGGGCGCCTCGGTCTGCAGGAACTGCAGCAGGTGCACGAATGTGCCTTCGCCCAGCACCGACAGCAAAAAGCCTGCCACGGAAAAATCCGTCTCGTCCAGCAGGCTCTTGAGCGAGGCCTGGCCGCCCGCCGTGGACAGCGCAGGCTCGCGGCCGTGACGGCGGATGCGGCGCGTGAAGACATCGATGTGCCGCGCCTCGTCGGCCACCTGGATGGCCAGCGCCGCCTGCAGCTCGCGGTAGTGCGGGTGCAGCTGGCCCAGAAAGCGCGCAGGCACCAGCAGGGCCGCGTTCTCGTTCTCCACCATGTAGGTCATGAGCTGCACGATGGCGTCCTCCACGGGCGCGGGCAGCTCGGGTGCATCACACCAGTCGATGTCGGTGTCGGCGTTCCACTGCGCGGCCACGGCCTGGGCGTAGAGGTCGGCGGCGCTGTCGGTCCAGACCTGCAGCTTGTTGCTGAGCCGGAAATGGAAGGCCGGCGCTCCGGCTTCCACCTGTGCGCCACGCGCGGCCAGGCCCCAGGAAGGCTGGGCCTGCGCGGCCACGGCATCGCCGCCCGAGCGCGCATCGCTGCGGCCCGTCTGCGCCGCGCCCCGCCAGCGCCCGGCCTGGGCGCCGCCGCGCGCCACGATGGCCATGGCCTGTGCTGCACCCGCGCCATCCTCCCAGCGCAGGCCGTGGCCCTGGTCGCTGCACCAGCCCGACAGCTGGGCCTGCCAGCCCGGCGCGCTGCCGGTCACGCGCAGCTGCCCGCCCACGGGCAGGGCGGCCAGCGCGTGCTTGACCAGAAGATGGGCACCGGCATCGAAGCCCAGGCCCTGCAGGTCGATGACAGGCAGGGTGGAGGCGGGCAGGGCGCGGGCGTGCAGGGCGCCGCTGTCGGAATCAGGCATGGCCATGGCGCGTATCAGTAACGGTAGTCCTGCACGGTGATGCGGCCTTTGGCGTCGTAGAAGGCCTCGTCCGTCACCGCGCGCTCCAGCAGGCCGTAGCCCGTGCCGCGGCCCGGGTGCCAGACCTTCAGGCCTTCCAGTTCCAGCAGCGGGCGCACGGCCGCGTCGTCCCAGGACATGGCAAGCAGGATGTCGCGGAAGGCGGCGGCGCGTTCGGCATCGATGTGCGGGCCGGCCGTCATGTTGCAGTGGTCGAAGGCGCCCGAGGTGGCCAGCACGCGCGTGCCGCCGGCCGGCAGCGTGCCTTCGCGCGCAAAGGCCTGGTAGTTCTTGCCCACCATCCATGAAGCCTGTATCTCGCCGGCCACCATGGCGGCGGCGGCCAGGCGCTCGCCGCCGATGTGGTCGCCGTGCTTGCCGCCCAGCACGTCAAAGCGGCGCGCCGTGTAGTCGCGCCCGGCCAGCAGCCCTTCCTGGCGCAGATGGTCCAGCGGGATCAGCGTGGCCTGGGGCGAGTCCACCGCACCGAAGCCCACGGTCTTGCCGCGCAGGTCCTGCACGCTCTGGATGGGGCTGTCGGCGGGCACGACCAGCAGCGAATGCAGGTCCAGGTCGGTATCGCGCATGGCGATGGACTCCACGCGCAGGCCGCGTGCGCGGGCCATGCGGTCGGCGCGGACAAAGGCCAGCGGCGAGTTCCAGGCCAGGTGCACATCGCCTGCGATCAGCGCCTCGGTCAGCGACTCGTAGTTGGAATAGAGCACGTAGTCGAAGTAGTAGCCGCGCTCGATGAAATACGCCTTGAAGCCTTCCCAGATGGTGATCACCTTGGGGGCGTAGGCCACGGCGCCGAGCTTGATCACGGGGGCGGTTGTCGTCATGCGGAAGTCCTTTGCTGGATGGGGAAGGGGATTGAGGCTATCGGCAGGATCTGCGGCGCAGGTTCAGGCAGCGGCTTCGCACATGGCCTTGCCGAGCATGTCGTAGATCACGTCGGTGGTGGGCGCCATGACCGAGGCGGCACGCGCATCGCGGAACAGGCGCTCTATGCCCAGCTCCTTGCGGAAGGCGGCGCCGCCGCACACGCGCATGGCAATGTCGGTCACCTCCAGCGCGGCTTCGGCGGCGGCGGCCTTGGTCTGCAGCAGGCGCGTGCGCGTGTCGGGGCGGGCGGCCTGCACGGCGGCCACGGTGTCGTCGCGCAGCAGGCGCGCCTGCTCCAGGCGCAGCTGGGCGCGGGCCAGGTAGGCGCGGATGGTGGGCAGGTCGGCCAGCGAGCTGCCGCTTTCCGCAAAGCGCGTGCCGGCCACATGGGCCACGGCGCGGCGCAGTGCGCCCTGCATCAGGCCGATGGAGGTGGTGGCGATCAGCGTGGGGAAAAAGGGCATCAGGTGGCGGCCCTTCACGGCCTCGCCCTCGCCATCTGCGCCCAGCATGCGGGCGCGTGGCACGCCCACATCGCGCGCCTCGATGGGCGACGACGCATTTCCGCGCAGCCCCATGCCGTTGAAGCGCCCGGGAATGGACAGCCCCGGCAGGCGGCTGTCCACCAGCCACAGCGTATTGCCCTCGCCCTGCGTGGCGCGCGAGATCCAGACATAGGAATCGGCCTCGCCGGCCGAGGTGATCATGCTCTTGAGCGCATTCAGGTGGATGACATCTTCAGCGGCGGTGGCCGTGCCCGTGGGCGCCCAGATATGGCTGCGCGATCCCGCCTCGGACACGGCCAGCGTGGTGATGTGGCGGCCGGCGGCAATGTCGCGGCGCACCTCGTCATCGGCAAAGGGCTCGATCAGTGCCACGCCGCAGTAGAGCATGGTCAGCACCATGGCCGTGCAGGGGCAGTCCTGGGC
>Ga0209236_1001122_pt1 | contig 15987 bp, 10 predicted proteins | sample GraSoi013_1_40cm_FD_185819 | JGI IMG/M metagenome (GOLD analysis project Ga0209236, IMG submission 185819) | Grasslands soil microbial communities from the Angelo Coastal Reserve, California, USA - Sample 09_27_2013_1_40cm (SPAdes) (version 2) | ecosystem: Environmental > Terrestrial > Soil >... | reverse complement strand
GGGATTTGGTCGAAAGTATTTCCCACAATAGCAGAGTCAAAGACAGTATCGCCAAGAGAAACAGTGTCAGTGGGGCAAAGAGGGCCTCCATTAGGCCACAGGTAGATGCAGGTCGGAGTACGCGTGTTGGCCTTACCGACGCTGAAGGGCTCGCAGGGACTAGTTGAGGCGAGATAGTTCAGGTCTCCGCCATATGTCGCTTTGAAACTGTAGGAACCCGAGGCTAAGGGACCAACTATTGAGGAAATCGGAACGACGCCGCCAATCAATAATGAACCGCCGACTGGAGACTCCTGAGCCCCGGTGCCCGAACAAGCGTTATTTGTGAAGAAGGTGTAGACGACATTGCCAGTAGGATTAATTCCACTAACTCCGCTCACTGTCGCCGTATCGTAGGCTGAAGAACCTGTGACCTCTGCCCCAGACCAGGGCAAGCCACCTGAGGCGTCGTAAACGATAGTCGCAGTCGACGACGCGGCAGGGCTTACAGTGACAGTTGCGCCCTGGATATTCTCAGAGAGCGCATTTCCTCCAGCGTCCGCGACTAGAACACACACGTTGGCAGGCGACGCAACGCTACTCACGAAGCAGCCTGGAGCTGTTGGAAAAGCAAGATCAACGCCACTAGTCGTAGCCATTGCCCTGTAGGTTATTGTGAAGGCCATCCCGGAACAGACGGAAAGACCGGAGCACTCGTTGAGCCCCGAGCCCTCGATCGCTTCAGCCATTACCACTCCAGGACCATTAGCATAACCTGGACCGATTCCGCCTGGGTCGCCGGGTCCACAGGTGCCGTCATTGGGGGCGAAGCTGTTGATGCAGATATCCGGAAAACTCTGAGAGGCGATGAGAGTACTAAGAGCGGCAGCAACCGGATTCAGATACATAGGGTCGGACTTGACATAGATCATTATTCCCCCCATTGGGGCAGAATCTTGGACGAAGACTCCGATCGTGAATGTCGAGCCGACACTGACTGGGCCGATATGAGCAGGAGTGGTGGGACAGGTGACAGCAACTGGAGAGGATGTAATACACACCATGGGTGGACCCGGGTTCACGATGAAGGGCTCGCAAACACTCATCGAACCCTGATAGTTCGAGTCACCAGCGTATTGGGCATTAAAACTGTAAGACCCAGCGGGTAGTGGACTAGTAGACGAAGAAGGTGGAACAGTACCTCCTGACAATGTTACCATCTCGGTCGTCGCCGCTGTGCCACTGCAACCTCCATTGTTGAAGAAACTGTAAACGAGAGATCCCGTGGGAGTGAGACCACTGATACCCGTCACAGCAGCCGTATCGTGAAACGAAGAACCCGTAACCTCGCTGCCCGAAGGAACAGTATTCGTCGCATCGCTGATCACCTGTGTGGAACTGGTAGTCATGCACAGTGTCACTGCCACCCTCAAGTCGAACATGGTAGTATGGGTCAGACTTCCTGAGGTTCCGACCACGGCGATCGAGTAACATCCAGGGGGCGTAGAACCGGTTGTAAAGATGGTCAACAGAGGCGAGGAAGGAGGTGAGACGGTACACGGTTGCTGGTTGCTACATCCGACGCCACCGCTGAACCCAGCTGTTGCACCGTTCGGAAGGGGGCTCACGGTAAGGGTTACCGGGTGTGTCGGGCCGTTCACCAGACCAACGGTAATCGTGTTACTGCCGGACCCGCCTGGTGAACCAATTGAGATATCGCCAGTATTTGATAAAGAGAAATCGAAACCTGCCACCCCCACGTTCAAGGAAAACGTGGTCGAGTGCTTGGAGGCCATCGGCATGCCAGTAACAGTGATGGGGAACGTTCCCGTCGGGGTGGATGGCATTGTGGAAATAGTCAGTGCAGGTGATGCTGGTGGAGATACGATGCAACTAGTCTGGTTGATACAACCACTCACACCAGCATTGAACAATCCGTTGGCCCCGGGCGGGAAGCCGCTTGCGCTTAGGGTGACACTTTGTGTCGTCCCACAGAGCCCTACGTTTATCGTGTTGGAACCCGATCCCCCCGGTGAGCCTACAGATATGTCACCTGAATTTGACAAAACATAACCAAAGCCTCCTACTCCCACACCAAGTGTGAACAATGTTGAGTGCGTCAGACCCCCTGATGCGACTCCGGTTACTTGGGTGAAGTAACACCCCGTTGGAGTAGAAGAGGTAGTGAAGATGGTCAGGAGGGGCATCGATGGTGGAGAGATAGTGCAGGTCGGCTGGTTACCGCAACCCACACCACCACTGAATCCGGGCGTAGCCCCTGTAGGAAGACCGGTTACCGAGAGCGCTACAGGCTGAGTAGTGCCACTTACCAAGCTAACAGTTATTGTGTTACTTCCCGAACCACCAGCTGAACCGATAGAGATTCCTCCTGAATTTGCCAAGGAAAAATCGAAACCTGAAGCTGAAACCGTCGCGAGTTGACTGCCTATCGTCACGCTTGAAAAGAGCAGGAGAATCATGATGACCAGCGAGTTCGACTTTGACGCTTGCAAATCTGAACGGAACCAGCATACTCTCTGAATTTTATCTGGGGTTTTTTCATCGCCACAAGAGTCCATTTTTGACCTGAAACGAATTGCTATGGACTAGAAATCCGCCCAGTGCAATGCTTCGCCTCAATTTGAAGGGCATCGTCCGAGCGAAAGCCATAACATAGCCGATATTCTCGATCGGGAGTCGATCCTTCCTCCAAGATTTTTCAGAATTTTCCAAGATCAGACGGGTGCCGAACTATCTCGGATCCGGCGCGCCGGCCTCGGCAGAATCTACGGTGGAACTGTCAGGGCGAGGTCATCCACAAATCTTCTGACTGGCTCCTTTTCGTAAGAGACTCGAACCTTTACGATGTTGCCGCCTCTTCCTCTCTTTCCAGGGAATACTCTGAACTCGACGACTCCGTTCTTTACGAGCTTCCCCAGAGGCTTTCCGAAAGTGTGTCCATACCTCGCATCTCCGTAGACTTGACTACGAGCAATCTTGAGGGACCTCACTATGTCAGGGAGGCCACGCCAGCCAGCGTGATCAAGCGAGAGCCTCCTTCTCATGTAATCCTGGACGAATGCACATGCGAGAAAGTTCGCAATGGGAGAATTCGCCAAGGTCCCTCCGGAGTGAGGGGACGGTACACGTTCGACTTCGCCATGATCCCGAACAATGATCTCCAACGGGTCAGGTTCGTGGATTCTTCCGTGCCCATTCTCGTCGAGGTAGAGTACTCTGGGACTCAGGGCAAGCGGTCCTTCCACCTTCGGCTTGAGGACAAAGCTCAGCTCTTCAGTCTTCGACGGCTCCAGTAGTCGGCCTCTCATAATCAAATTGCGCTTCTGCATTAGGTGACCTTCGGGCTCCTCTACCAGTTCGAACCCTTCTGGTACGGCACTTTCCACTCTGACCAATTGTGCGGTGTTCAGTCCGGCGTTGGCCAATTCAATTTTCATGCTCACTCGTTCACCTAGCCTCGGTCTTTCGGGTGAGGAAAACAGGCTTGCAATCACGAAGGCCCCCTGAAGCTTGTCGACGCCACCGGAATCTCTTGCGGGCAAGACACTTGTGGGAAAAACACCAGCCGTAGTTACAAACGAGGTTGCCAGGTCATTACCTATCGCCAATGTAAGGTCTTTCTCCTCTCGAACGCTATCGAGCATGTTTGTAATGTGGTTCTTCTTTGCCACGTGCCCCGACTCGTCGAACGATTCTGCCGATGCTCTTAGCAATCGTTCGACCGCAATGTACAGCTGGGCTCTCTTCCCTTGATCTTGCTCTTTGTTGGCTATTCCGAGATACAAGTGTGCCTCGAGAAGTCGTCTCGTTCCCTTGGACAGTTCTGATGCGTTGTGGAATCCTGATGTGATGTAATAGTTTGAAGCGCTATCTAATCTCGCCACAGCCGCATCATAATCTGAGATCCTTCTTTTGTCGAGGAATCTTGAAATTGCCTCGAGTGACGAACAGTAGCGGCTGTGCCCTCTCAAAAGGACTCTTGCTTTTTCATTCGGGCAAGATTTGCCTGCCTCTTCGAACAAGTCAGATGCGGCCCTGAATAGCACCGGTGACGTGTCCGCTTCTGCTCGAGCCAAGGCCTGCCACGCGTTGGACAAAGCAATGAGGAAGTTAGCGTCGCTTCTATCGGGTCCTTTCTGGAAGACCTTTGTGATGCCCTGAAGTGTCTCGATCGCTCGAGCGTATCTTTCTTTGGCGGTTCGTTGCTCACCTTTCATTTGTAGAACCCTTGCCTCTTCGAAATCCGATCTTGCGATGCTGTACGACTCTCGGGCGAGAGCGGTTCTCGCGAGCGCTTCTGTCTCTTTCTTGACTTCGGGCCTGTTATTATCTAACGCGTGCGTCTCGATGGATATTCGTGATTCGCGGAAGACGCACGCCGCTTCTTTGAATGCGAGAACGACTTCTTCACCTTGATGTTTGATGCTTTTGTCCTCAGCTGCTTCGAGCAGTGCAAGGGCATGAAGCCCTGGAGCAAGATAATCCCATTGTCCACTGGATTCTTGCAGTAGAGCTGCGTTGTGGTAGCTCTCCTCTGCCAGATTGTACTCGCCATGACTGTGCTGATTCCTGGCCCTCTGTATCTCGCTGCGCGCCTTCATCCAGTAGCTCAATTCTCCGTAGATTTTGTCGAGTGATGGGATTCTTCTGGCAGTAAGATTGTAGTTGTCGGAAGCGAGAATGTAGGCTTCACTTGCTTTGACGTAGTCGTTTGTTTCCTCGAGTGCCGTTGCTGCCTTCAAGTATGCTCCTCCCATTCGAATTCTTTGATCGACTTTCTGGAAGGAATCTGCTGCGGCGAGGTATTTTTGTGAAGCTAGGCGGAGGTTCTCTGGATCTCGTCGCAGTTCGTAGAGCCTTCCATACATGTCACCGCATTCAAGTTGGTGCTTTCCCAGTGAGCCGTAGAATGGGCTTGGTCCTCCGGACCCCCAGTTCAGTACAAAAGTGTCGGCAGCGCATAGCTTCAGTGATCTCTCTTTGAGCGCGATGACATTCAGTAGGATCCTCTCCTTGTCTCGTTGACTTGTGAAAAGGTGAAGGCGTTCAGCTTCAATGTCTGCGAGGTAGGCATCGTTTATCCCGATATTCCACAGGTCCGTGGGGCCTCTGATCTTTTCCCACACTGCTGCGCTCCGTTTTCTATGTAAATAGGCTCGATTCAGCAACGATCGTTTTTGTCCGCGATCTTCTTCTAGAGCGGCGTTCGCGGCTAGGACCTTACTTGCGACGTGTTCGGCATTAGCAATGGCATCTGGAATTGCAGATCTCTTCGATATCGTTAGAAGGCGTGGAATCTCGTCTAGCGCAGTCCGGAGTCTCTTCCGCTTCTCTGTCGTGTCGATCTCGAACTTTGCGAGGTGCAAATGGTAGTCGGGGCTACCTGCTGACAAAGCGGGGAGGCTCTGGGGTGGCAAACCGAAAGAGAAAGGCGCGTATAATTCGGCAGATTCCTGCAGCAAGCGCTTCCATTGTTTTTCTAGGGCTTCGGATTCATCAGGATCTTCGATTGTCGTCATCTTGTAGAAAATATTGAACGCAAGCATATCGAGGGCTGTAGTGATTACGATACTGTCTCCGGCCTCTCTTGCGTATTCCAACCCTTTTTCCATGGAAGCGATCGCTACATCCGATCCCAGGATCTCGGTATCAGATTGTCCCATAGAGAATCGTGATTGAGCCGTCCTTTCAAGAAAGGCAGCCTTCTTAGATGTCTCAACTGCTAGATTCCATAGGTTCTCTGCCTCGGCGACCAGTTTGACCTTTTTCTCCGGTTCCGAATAGTAGGAAAGAGTTCCGACAAAACCGCAGGTAATCGCGTACGCTCTCGCAAGCACATCTTGATCGGCACTATCAGCGAGCCGTTTGATTGCCTCTCGACCATACTCGACAGCTTGTTCCGAGAGTGAGGTTCTGGCCTTAACGTTCCATTCGAGTAGGAACGTGAGGCCGGCTGTTATTGCAAGTTGATTGTAGGTGGTGCCAAAGCCCGTGTCGTCCGGCGTCTTTCGAAAGGATTCAAGGGAGCGAGTTGTCAATCTCCAGGCGTTACATAACAACCGCTTGTGGTCTGCGACTGTGCGAGCGGTCCATTGGGCAAGATAGGCCTCCATGGCTTGACTCCTGAATGCCTCTCCTTCGCGTCCGTAGGCTCGGTAAGATCTGGCAGCGGTTTTGTATGCCCGAATGGACCCCCGAATTTTCTCAAGAAATTCACCTTGTTCTCTCGACTGCATTGAAGCTCGATAAAGAAAATAGCCCAGATTCTCGTATCGCGTACTTCTTTCGACGGTGTTCTGGTTCGGTTCCTGTTTCAACCTCTCCGTTAAGGTCGAGGCGAGTCCTAGCCAGTTTCTCGATGAGCTTTCTTCGTGCTTCTCGTTCACAGAAACAGGATTTTGAGGCATCTACGCTTAAGCTTTGACCGCTAGACAGCGACGAGACGGAATTAAGAAGCTAACACAGTTTTGCGGATTTTGAAGGGGATCATTAGTCATCGAGCATCGAAAGGCTTCTCATTGTGAACCGAAAAAGGCGACCGAGGCCCGGCGGTCGATATCAGTTGCGAGAAAAATCGCAGCCCGCCAAGATGGCTTTAGGAGCGTGTGGCGAAGGCCGTCGTGGGTTCAAATCCAACGCACCAATTTTAGAACTAACGGCCGCTCCTCTATGGACCATTCACCGACCCATGATCTCAGATCTCAGAACCTGATCGAAGAGGCCACGTTTTCTCGGAAACGCCTGCAGGCTCGCCTCAAGATGGAGCCGTTTCCGGTCAAAGCAAGGGTTACGAGAGTGAACGCAAGTAAGAATGTCAATTTCCCCGGCTCCTCTGAGCATTGCGTCAATAGAGTGAGTGTCCCCTCGCCACAGGGTCGCTGTGGCGAGGGTGAAATCTTCGACAACTGGGACAGCCCCTAGTACCGGTGTGGCAAGGGGAAAAGGGCGATTGCTGATTACGTTATTGGTGATCGCGTTTATTGAGAAAAAGGGGGAAGGTCCGATGCGGGACCTCCTTTGGGGGATGTTTACGTTATGAGCTGTTGGGCGAAATTCAGGTCGTAGTCGCCGCTAGGGTCGTTCTGGATCCAGAATATTCCTAGGGTGTAGATTTGGCTAGTTATCGAGGCAGCGTTGTAGTAGCTTCCAATAGCCATGTCTGAGGCTGCGCCGGTTGTGGTGTATAACTGGGTCTTGGGGCTCCAGTTTCCGGGAGCTCCGGAGTACTGGTAGATCTGGTTGAGAGTGTAGTTGTAATAGATCACATACCACCTAGTTCGGAGGGGGTCGTAGGTTGCTGTCCATTTCGGATTCGAAGCGGTGTCAGCTATGGCGACGGTCTGTGGTGCGTTCCACGTGCCTGATGTTGTGCGGGACGCGAACTGGAGCTTCTGGCTGGTTAGTTCTTGCCAGATCGCGTAGACTGTGCTGTTTCCAGTGCTGAAGCCGAAGGCGTTATTGAGGACTTGTGTCCCGCTGGGCGTTGCGACTTCTGCGTTGCCCCAGGCTCCGTTGCTGTATAGTCGTCCTCGGAGAGTGCCTGACCATGGCCAGTAGAGCACATACATCTGCCCGCTGGGAAGCTGGACAATGCTGAATCGCCACTGGTCTGGGACTGTCCTCAACTGTGTGTTCTGGATCCATGCGGCAGAGTAGTTTGTGCCGTTCGAGTGTATTATCCAGGGGAATCCATGACCCCCGTCCGTTGTTACGTTCGTGTATGCGACGAAGGCTTGGCCTGTGTTGCTGATTCGGATGGACTGATCAGTCCACTCTTGGCCTGAGGTCGCTGGTTTGATGGTCGCTTCTGGTTGCCAGGTGATTGTGCCGTTCGGGTTTAGGGCTCCCACTCTGAACATCAGAGCCTTGCCTATGGTGCTGCCTGTTCCGTCGTATCGGACGTAGAATACGTGAGTTCCGTTGGTCACGACTGAGGGCGTCTCTGATGTGACAACGCCGAGGTTGGTGGTTGTCCAGTTGGCGCCGTTGATGCTACTAGCGTAGTAGAAGCAGTTCTGGCTAGCGCCTTCACAGCTTGTGGTCCAGTTGATGTAGAAGATCCAGTGTCGGCCCTGGGCGAAGAAGCCGCTGCCATCCCACGGATACTGGAAGCCTTGTGTGTCAGCATTAACGAGAGTGGCTTTGCTTGGCGTCGTGAAGCTCTTGTACGTAATTAGTGTCCCCCACTGGTAGAGGTTCAACGATCCGTATTCTCCTGCACTTGTCCAGCTCGAGGCGACCCACAGTAATCTGTTGATACGTGGGCTCGCGGCGTCCTCGTAGTTGATGAGTGTCTGTATGAAATGGAACGAGACTATTGAGTAGCCCGCGGATCCTGTTACAACGTACGGGCATGTCGTACCGCATGATGTTCCGCCTTCAGTGTTGAGTATTGGCCATGCTGTCTCGTTGAGGAAGTCTAGGTAGTAGGACCGAGCGACGCTCTCGGCGGTTGAATTGTTCCAGACGGAGCTGCAATTGGTAGTGCAGGTGGTGCCGTATGCTGAATTGTTCCAGTCCATGTAGGTGTGAAGGCTCTCGAAGACTTTCCCGGTTGTGTCGTTCACGGTTGGATAGTCCTTCCAGTAGTACTGGACTGTCTGGCCGCATCCGTAGCTACATAGGTTCTGGACTACTACCCAATGAGTGTCGCCGATGCTCCTCGCCTGGTTGATCCAAGACTGGTAATCGTTGGACAGGGTTGCTGTTTGGCCGGCGTCACCTCCACCGGGTAGATTGTTGGGCTCGTTGAGGGGTTCCCAGATGATTTTGGAGTATCCTGTTGTGAAGTTCTGTACGACTGGTTTCCAGAAGTTTAGCCAGCAGGTTGTAAGTGTCGAGTTCATGAGGTCGTCGTAGCCGTGGTAGTCGACGACGATCCACATTTTGTAATAGCTGGCTATGTTGACGGCCCTGACCAGCTGGCTGTAGGTGTAGTTGCCCATGAAGTCTTGCGGCGTGGCGTAGTTTACCTTGTAAAGGACTGAGCAGTATGGAGCGAAAGAGGCTCTGATCATGTTGTAGCCCAGTTGTGACTGTCTAATTGCGATCTGTTCGAAGTCGCTTTGCTTCTCACCAGAAAACACTAGAGATGCGGGCGCGCTTGAATTTTGAGCAGTGTCTTTCAGCCTGGTGCCCCCCCAACCGCCGAGGATGGGGGCCGAGGATGATGTCGCATGAACTTGGAAATTGGAGGGGAGAAGGAGAAATGTTGAGAATGAGAGAGAGACTAGTATTGTGGCGAAGAGTATTCTTCGCGTGTTAGAATGCTGCTTTTCGATTTTCCATGTTTGAGACATTTTCGACATGACAGAAGCATTGCTTCAATATAGCTAAGAGAGGAACGAAGTTACCTATGGAACTAAGTTACACTCTTCCAAAAGTATTTTTCTTGAAGAGAATCGGATTGCTCGCACTTTCGCATAGCTCTCTAGATTCAATCTGGATCGACTGGAGCGTTGTTGCGTTGTCTACTCGCTGTATAGCAAAGGATTTCCTGGGAGAGTTCGCTCTTGCGAGATTTCATGAGGGTTATCAAAGTGTCTTGTGATTTTTAGAAAGGCTTCTAGTTCTTTTTCTATTTCTGACAAGTGTGAGAGAAACATTTCTCCTTTGGTGGTTAGCATGTATCTGAGTGCGCCATCTGACATTGTCAGTCTCAGATGGCCTCTTTGCGTGAGAAATCTGATGTATTTCTTTGCCATAGGGGAGCTTATCCCGAGTTTTCTGATGATTCCAGTCTTTGAGGCTCCGCTGGCTGACAGTAGAAGGATCTCGAAAATAATGCGAGTCGAGTCGCGACGTTGTCTCAAGGATGAGTAAAGCTCTCAGGAGTTGAGAGCATGTGCAGCCGAACCATCGATCCGCTAAAATTTGTCCTCAGAACCGCGGAGAGAGGATGATGAAAGTTTCTGTGCAATTTTCCGGAATAGCCCACAAAAGGTGTCGGGTTCAATTTGTGATATATCGCGACCCAACCTTTTTGAGTATAAATCGTGAAAATACTACTCAACTCGAGATCGATATGACATGCAGGGGAGCTGCTGGAAGGACTGGGCACCTAAGGTTCGAAATTACTGTGGACTATTCTCGATTTGAGGATCTCCTTCTTATCAAAATCCGTTTCAGCCACGTTTCGAACGAGCTTTAAAGGAAGCTAGAGCGGTTTACTGACGAATCGAAGATCTCTGCAGGGTGAAACTGCATGCAGGGACTTCCCATAGGGCTTTTTCTGGGCGACTCTTCCGAAACAAATCTTTCTAGGAAAGGCGGCTCTCATGACGCGAGATGCTAAGGTGTGTACCCCTTTTTTTGAGAGACTCCAGGGGTAACCTGCGTTCTATTCTTGTGTCCTGGTTCAGGGCGCAGAACGGGCTTAAAGGGCATCACGAAAGCCATGAGATTCGCCTGGGATTTTCGCGAGTTCAAGCGTGGGAGACTTTGATTTCTGATATATCGATCTGGATTCGTAATCGGGGCTTGTTCTGGCGTTTTTTCTTAGAAGCCGAAGAAGCTCTATGGGATGGGAATGGTTCGCAAGAGCAAGTTGACCGCGACTGATACGAAGAGGAATGTTCCGAGGAGGACTGCCAGAAGTATGAGGAGAATGGCCACGTCGTGGTTCCTCTTTTTCTTCTTCTGAAACGGTATGATGGGTGAGTCCGTTGTGTATACACTCAAGCGAGTATACTAGGCTTGTAGTGCAGAATAGGATAATGTAACCAGGGTTTGAGCCGTCAATAAGCAGGGTCAAAGAAAAGGGAGGGGGATAGAAAACGTCTCTACCCACAAGAGGGTTGGTGAGGAACACTCGCACCAACGAAAGACGAATTCCGAGAAGAAGTTTCGAAATGGGCACTTTGGAAGAGCAGAGAGAAGATGACCGGTTGACCTAGCTGCCTCTTTTATAATAGAAAATTCCTGAACTTGATAACTCCAGAGTGGGAAGAATCATGTCCGCGGATAATAGCTAACGAGACCTTGAGGGGTCTGCGTCGCCTCCAAAAACAAATTACGGAGATGGATGCCGAGAAAGCGGCAGAATATCGGAGCCTTATAGATCGCGTCAAGAGCCTAGAGAGGGGAGGGTCGCTTGGAAAACATAGGAGGGGCGTCAATCGGGAGGCATTATGCCCAACGGAGCGCTTGGTCCTGAACAGATTGAGAGGATCCAATACTATCGTCGAATCGGTATGAGTTATGGAGAAATTTCGTACCTGATGGCGATCAGCAAATCTTCAGCTTACAAATATGGTAAAGACATCCAATCACTCTCGTAGGGAGTTTGAACTTGCACTTGCACCCACGCCCGAGGCTCCAAAATTGGAGGTTTGAATTACTCTATTCATAAAGGAGTATTGGCTATCTCCAGATAGATAACAACTGAAAGGACTCGTCATCTGGAATGCTCAAGGGTGTCCGCATTGAGACAGGGTTGCATAGTTAGTTGATACGGCCAGTACGTTGGCAGGGATCGGCGAAATATTTGCTCCCGAAAGAGTATACTCTCCCGGGATAACTACTGCACGCGTATTTTCTTCAGCGATGCTGAGCTTCTGTCGCGGATCAGCCACTGTGTGACAGCATCGTCCCTGACTGGTCAGCTTGACAACCCACACGTCGCTGTAACCTGGGCGGAATGAAAAGTCGAGTCCGCCCATTATGTAGCCTCCATCAATCGTCTGCTCTACCGAAGCGGCAAACCCACCGCCGCCCAAACTCCTAGCCCAGACAATGCCGCCCGTGGAGTCTAACCGCACTACAACTCCGGCCCCATCATTTCCGGATAGCACGTAGCCGCCGTCGCTGGTTAGGCTGACCTGTCCCGGCACCATCTCGTTCATTCCCGGATAGTATTTGTCCCAAACAATCCCCCCCGATTCGTCGAGTCTCAGTAGCCAGGCCGTTCCGTTGAAGCTGCGCCCCAAGACGACATATCCTCCCTCCGAAATCTGCCTAACAGAGTAAGCTGCCCGGCCACCGGAATCGGTGGTACCGTATAGATACTGCCAGATGACCCTCCCATCAACATCAAGCTTCATCACCAACGCCTGACCCGTATCACCGAAGGGGTCATAGTTATGCCTCCAGCCGGCCACCACATAGCCTCCGTCGCTCGTCTGCTGACCAGAGAAAAATTCTTCGGCAAATTGGATTCCACTATAGGACTTTTGCCAAGTCACATTTCCGAATGCATCCAGTTTGGCGACCCAACCATAAGGGGCATATCCTGTCGCGGTAAAGCTGCCCACCGCAAAATAACCTCCGTCGGGCGTCTGCTCAATAGTGTGGATGTGTCCCTTGTAGTACTTCATGGACCAGACGACGTTGCCATTAGAGTCAGTCTTCAACGCGTAGAGATCGCCGGACGCGACATATCCCCCATCACTCGTCTGCTCGACGGCGGAGAAGTCCGCGAGGCTCACGACTCCTCCTGATGAGTAGTATTTCTGCCAGACTATATTTCCCAACTGGTCTAGTTTCAGAATCCGGGCCCCTCCTGTCAAAATGTATCCTCCGTCAGAGGTCTGCTTGACCGAAAAGACATTTCCGCCGCCATAGGTTCTAGACCAGGCTGCTCCTGCCCTTTGGACGTTGAAAGCTGCATTCGCCTGCGCATGACTGATTTGGACTAGAGGCATCGAAGCGAATGATCCCAACAATACAAGAGAGAACACGAAAAGGGACTTCACCCTGTTCACGGGACCCACCGTAATCACAGGCAGAAATCTTCCTAATAAACCGATGGCGTGGGTCGACCAAAAGATATCCCGGAAGACTCCGCCACGCTGTTGAAGAGACTCAGACCTGGTTAGCTAAAACTCTTCGAAAGTTGGTTTGACCCGCTATAGTTCCGTAGCCGTGTTATACTCTCTGGGTGACAATGAATGGTTTCAGATGAAGACATGCACGAAACCCGCCAACGGGATCGAGAACGTTGATTCTTTCCTCATCCACAGGAATGACCAGAGGGTTTGAACTTGCATTTGATCCCACGCCCGAAGTTCTGAACTACGAGTTCAAACCTCTCGGCTCCGAAACATCATCCAAGGTTCGAGCGTGACATATCCTTGAATAGGCTCTGTATTAGTCGCTCCACGAGCCCAGGCTCAAAGAGACGAAAAAATGAGGAACCTGTGAGTCCAGTTCCCACCGAACCAAGCAAGTGAGAAGCAGTTTGGCCTACGCCAAGGTCAAAACTCATGGTGAAATGCCGAAATGTTAGGCCATTCTCGACAGTAATCTATAGAGTAGTAGGCATTGCTAATTCCAGGCGACCTCGACTGGGCGAAAATGCTTACAAGCTATGGTTCAATTGGACCGTCCGAGCGGCCGTGGTCCAGAGCCACCACTTGAATTCCCAAATTTGGGTGTTGGCGGGCAGCCTGGTCTATGACACCGGCTTCCCATTCCAATCAGGAAACAGCCGGGAACCCGGGTTCGAATCCCGGCGGCCGCACCACGATTTCATTCTCTAGGTTTCCAGCCCGGTATGGTATCAGGGTCAAAGCATATAACTTACTATCGGGATAGCATCATCCGAGAGCTATTATGCGGCGCAAGAATATTGCTGGAACTCTAGTGTGTTCAATTCTGCTTATCGGATTAACTCTATACCTTGCACCTTCTATTCTTCCATCTCCTCTGCCGGTGAAGGCATCTTCCAAGACAATTTCCCTCGTGGCTACCACCAACGGTGCTTACTACTACTGGAACAGTTCTAATCCGACAATGACAGTCACTCAAGGCGATACTCTCGCCATAGATGTCTCCAGTTCGAACAGCGTAGCTCATAGCTTGCTAATAGATCTAGACAACGATGGGTACACTGACACCACTGATTGCGGATGAGTTGACGTGTGTTCCAACACGGTTCCTCCCTCTTACACGATACCTCCCTTCACTATCAATTCTGATCCCGGCACCCACACGTATTATTGCACGATCCACCCTACCTCGATGTTTGGAAGCTTTGTCATATTAAGCCCAACATCGTCCGTGCCTGATTTCACCATCCTGCCGAGCGCAACATCGCTGACTGCTGAGGGATCGTCGGCTACTGCAACCATCACTTTGACTAGCGTGAACGGTTTTTCGGGGTCTGTAACCCTCGCTTCTGCTGTTTCACCTTCTGGTCCCCAACCATCTCTGAGCCCCGGCTCGATCAACTTGTCGGCTGGGGGCTCTGCCTCATCGACACTGACAATTTCCACATCATCCCCCAGCTACTATTCGACTCCGGTTGCTCAAGGAAACTATGCGGTGACGTGACAGCGTCAAGCGGGTCCCTATCTCATTCAACGACCGTGTCGCTGGTTGTTGGATCGACAAGCACGTCACCACCCGGTTCTTCAAGCCTTCCAGTGCTACCGATCATCGGAGGAATGATTGGAGCTATTGTGGTAGTTGGGGTCGCCGTGTTTCTGATAAGACGCAAAAAGTGACCTTGGCAGCGCTCTCGCGGCCGGACTTGTTTTGGACAACGAGAGGGTGCAGTGCTTTAGGTTACAGCCCTAAGCTGTTGATTACGTTGCCAGAATTTCCGTCAATTACTAGAACGATTTTAGTCCCACTATGATCATATCTTACAAACCAAATTGGAACATGCAACAGCTCCGTGTCAGACACATCCTCTTCGGAAGTAATCTGCTGAATCATGTGATATTGAGCATGCGCTTTCTGAGATTGGAGTTGAGTTGGCTTCCGCATTTTAGACAGTACATTTTGCGAGATCTCCCGACGTGAGTCCCTTCGGCGATTTGAACTTTCCAGTATCAGTTGAACAAGCTCGTGGAACAGGGTTCTATTGAAATCTAAGGTTTCATTCGTGAACCTGTACTCTTTCCTGGGATCGATGGCTTGAGGTTCTATTGGATCGGGTTTCAAGGGCTTGTCGGAAGTCGTCCATGAGGTCTTGAGTAGCTTCGATTCCCACCGAGAGTCGTATGAGTCCATCAGAGATTCCTAACCTTTGACGATCTTCGGCAGATAGTCCGGAATGTGATGTCGTTGCGGGTCGGGTCACCAACGTTTCGACTCCGCCCAGGCTCGGAGCGACGGCGGGCAACAGAGCCGCGCGCATGAATGATTCTGCACCTTCGACGCCGTCGTGCAGTTCGAAACTCATCATGCCACCGAATCCATCGAAGAGTCTCTGTGCTCGCTCGTGATTTGGGTGGCTCTCCAAGCCGGGATAGTTGACTTTGGCGATGGCGGGGTGCTTCTCTAGAAATCGGGCTATTTGCAACGCGCTCTCGTTGTGGTGCTTTACGCGGAGGGCGAGCGTCTTGATGCCGCGGTGCAGCAGGAAGGCGGCGTGTGGATCAAGGCTCCCTCCCAGATGGTTTAGTTTGTGGGTCACTTTCTCGATTAGACTCGACTTTCCGATCACTGCGCCTGCCACGATGTCTGAGTGGCCGTTGAGGTATTTGGTGGCACTGTGGAGGGACAGGTCGAAGCCCAATTCCGATGGACGAAAGTTCACGGGGCTCGCAAAAGTATTGTCAATCATGGAGACAAGCCCGTGGCTCTTTGCAAAGCTTACCACGGACTCAAGGTCTGATACCTGCATCAGAGGATTTGAAATAGTTTCAACATAGATCGCTCTAGTGTTAGGTTTCAGCTTTCGCCCCCATGATTCTGGGTCGTTGCCGTCAATGAAATCGTAAGAGATTCCAAACTTTTCGATATCCCTAGTCACAAAATCGTGAGTTCCCCCGTACAGACAGTCCTGCGCCAGAAAGTGGTCACCCTTACCAAGAAATGTCAATAGAGATGTCGAGATCGCGGCCATCCCACTTGCTGTTACGAGCGCATCTTCGGCGTTCTCAAGAGCCGAGAGTTTTTCTGCTAGGGCCAGATGGTTCGGAGTGTTGTTGAGGCGAATGTACCTCACATCATCGTAGTTCTTTTCACCCGCGTATTGATACGTGGCGGACTGGAAAACGGGCATTACAACGGCGCCGGCGATGCGGGGACGAGGCTCTC
>Ga0209236_1001117_pt1 | contig 16031 bp, 14 predicted proteins | sample GraSoi013_1_40cm_FD_185819 | JGI IMG/M metagenome (GOLD analysis project Ga0209236, IMG submission 185819) | Grasslands soil microbial communities from the Angelo Coastal Reserve, California, USA - Sample 09_27_2013_1_40cm (SPAdes) (version 2) | ecosystem: Environmental > Terrestrial > Soil >... | reverse complement strand
ACGGCCGCTTCCCTATTGCCCAGGGCCTCGGTGACCACGGCGCGGCGGCTGCGCTCGGCGGACATCTGCCTGGTCATCGCCTCCTGCACCTCCCGCGGCGGGAGGATTTCGCGGATCTCCACCGTCGTTACCTTGACGCCCCAGCGCTCGGTGACCTCGTCGAGCTTGGTCCGCAGCACCTGGTTGATTTGCTCGCGTTTGGCCAGCACATCATCGAGGCTGATGTCTCCGACGACGGCGCGCAGGGTGGTAGTGGCGATGCCTCGCGCGGCGCCGGCGAAGTCCGTCACCTGGATAACCGACAGGTCCGGCTCGAAGACCTTAAAGTAGATCAGGAAGTCGATGTTGATCGGCGCGTTATCTTTGGTGATACACGTCTGGGAAGGGATTTCCAGGAAGAACTCTCGCAGGTCCACCCAAACCGCCCGGTCGACCACGGGCCACAGGAAGACCACGCCGGGACCTTTCTTCCCCACCGATCGGCCCAGCCGGAACACCACCAGCCGCTGATACTCCCGCACGATCTTGATTGCCGAGCTTAACAGCGAGATGGCGACGATGATCCCGGCAACAAGATACCCGAAGCCCAACAGCGCGGGCATGCCCACACCTCCCCGAGCTCATATCAAGAAACCCGGCCCTCTACTCTTCCTGGTGCCCCTGGGGGATTCCTATCGTCAAAGGGAAGAAGGAAGAAGGAAGAAGGAAAAAGGGGAAAAGAAAATGCCCCGTACCCTCTTCCTTCTTCCTTTATGCTGGGAGGCTAGGTCTGGATCAACCCGCGGCGGATGGCATACCGGACCAGGCCCGCGGTCTGGTGGATATCCAGCTTTTTCATGATCCGGGTGCGGTGCGATTCTGCGGTCTTTACCCGGATGCCCAGCAGCCCCGCGATCTCCTTGGTGGTCTTCCCCTCTGCGACAAGTTGCAAAATCTGCCGTTCCCGCGGGGTGAGCGGGTCAGGCATCACGTCGCTCTTGGTCAGGAACGCATCCACGACCGTACGGGAGACCCCGGGACTCAGATAGATGGAGCCGCGGGCGACTTCCCCGAGGGCCTGCGCCAGGTCTGGCGCCGCCTGCGTCTTCAGCACGTAACCTGAGATCCCCCCCTGCAGCGCCTCCAGGACGTAGTGGTCTTCCGCGTACATGGTGAGGAGGATGACCTTGGTCTGCGTCGAGCTCTTGCGGATCTCCCGCGCGGCATCCAGACCGTTCATAAGCGGCATCGCCAGGTCCAGCACCACGATATCGGGCCGCGTATCCCTGGCCAGTTGAATCGCCTCCGGCCCGTTGCTGGCTTCGGCGACGATCTCGTAGCCTTCCCGCTCAAGCAGCGACCGCAGCCCCTGACGTACGATTTGATGATCGTCGGCCAGTAAGATCCGCTGCGTCATGAGATTCCCACAGGCAGTGCCATGGTCAATTTCGTCCCTCGCCCGGGGGCAGAGAGAATCTCCGCCTGCCCCCCAAGTACGTGGACCCGCTCGCGGATCCCCAGCAGCCCGAGCCCGCGGCGCCCATTGCGGCCGGTGACGGCGTCGACGTCGAACCCCACACCGTCGTCTGTCACCACGCACCGAACCGTGTTGCCGTTGCGGCGTATGTCTACCTTCACCTTGGTGGCCTGCGCGTGCCGGGCCACGTTGTTCAGCGCTTCCTGCACGCTGCGATAGATCGCCGTCTCGACGAGTGGCGGCACACGCCCCCCCGTCGACCCGCCCACGCTGATGCGCAGCCCGGTACGCTGGTGAACGCCTTTGGCCAGAAACTCCAGGGCCGGCATGAGGCCATGCGTGTCCAACATCGGCGCGCGCAGCTCGTGGCTCAGTCGGCGCAACTGCGACTCCACTTCTTTCAGCAGGTGCTGGACCTTATCCAGCCGGTCCGCGGCAGGTGCCGGAAGGTCGTGAGCGATCTCTGCCACGGCGAGATGGACGGCGGCGAGCATCTGTCCCGCTTCATCGTGGAGGGCGAGGGCGATCCGCTTCGCCTCCTCCTCCAGCGCCTCGTTCAGGCGGCGCAGCACCTCTTCTGTCTCGCGCTGGTGGCGGATGATGCGCTCGCGCTCTTCCACGAAGCTGACGGCCACCGTCGTGGCGATGCGGTTGGCCGCCGGTTCATAGGCGTTCAGCACGCGATCCAGTCGTGCCGGGTCGGCCTGGTACTTTGCAAACAATGACCGCGCCAGTACGTCGCGCAGCAGCAAGACGATCCCGACGACCTCGTGAGTTTGCACGCCCCGCGGGATAATGCGCTCGGAGAGGTCTTGCGCGTACGCCTGTAACACTTCAAACGTCCCGGTCTGCAGCGCCTTCACATAGTTGTCGTAAATGGAGGCCACCTCAGCGGCGACCTCCTTCCGGTTCATCGCGGTAAGCAGGCGGGCCTCGATGATCCGTTGTGCCCACTCCATCCGCAGGCGGGTGCGGTGTTCACGGAGATGCGCCACCAGCTCGCGGAAGACGGAATTGCCCCGGCGGCGAGTGGCGGCCGGAACTGTGCTGGCGACCTGGCGTGCGTCGGTCTGGATCGCTGGCATGCAGGACCCTCATTCGATTTTTCCCAACTTTTCGTATGAGTAATGGGGAAACGGACTATTCTGCGGGGTTTGGCTACGTGCTCAGGTGGGGGGCCAGGGCCGACAAGTCGATACGCCGCTGTACGAAGTTTGTGTACACCTCGCCGCGGCGGAAGAAGGCGTTGTCCAGGACCACCAGGTGGAACGGGATGGTGGTGGGTACGCCGGCGATCTCGAACTCAGCGAGGGCCCGCCGCATGCGCGTGATGGCCTCGGCGCGGTCGGCGCCCCAGGTGATGACCTTGGCCAGCAGGGAATCGTAGTACGGGGGGATCGTGTAGCCCGCATAGACGTGGGTGTCGACCCGCACGCCCGGACCGCCGGGCGGGACGAACATGGCCACCGTGCCGGGGGAGGGACGGAAGTCATGCCGGGGATCCTCGGCGTTGACGCGGCATTCAATGGCGTGGCCGCGAATCTCCACGTCGCCCTGGTTGATGCCCAACTTCTCCCCCACGGCCACCTTTATCTGCAACTTCACGATGTCGGTGCCGGTCACCATCTCTGTCACCGGGTGTTCGACCTGGATGCGGGTGTTCATCTCCATGAAGTAAAAATGACCGTCGCGATCCACCAGGAACTCGACCGTACCGGCACTGGTGTAGTTGATAGCGTGCGCCGCGCGGACGGCCGCCTTGCCCAGGGCGCGGATGAAGCGATCCCGCACCCCCGGGGGCGGAGACTCCTCCAGCAGCTTTTGATGGCGGCGTTGAATCGAACAGTCGCGGGCGCCCAGGTGGATGACGTCGTTGTGCTTATCCGCCAGGATCTGCAGACGTCGTTGTGCTTGTCCGCCAGGATCTGCACCTCAATGTGGCGGGGTTCCTCGACGTACTTCTCCAGGTAGAGCTCCCCACTGCCGAACGCTGCTTCGGCTTCCGCCTGGGCCGTCTGCAGGGCGCGGCGGAGGTCCTCGCGGGTGTGGACGACGCGCATCCCGCGGCCACCCCCGCCCGCCGACGCTTTCACAATGATGGGGAAGCCCACGGATCGCGCGACGTCCGTCGCCTCGCTCTCATTGCGGACCGGCCCCTCGCTGCCCGGGACCACCGGGACCCCGGCGGCCTTCATGCGCTGCCGGGCCGCCGCCTTGTTGCCCATGATGGCGATCGCCTCCGGTGGGGGGCCCACGAACGTGATGTTGACGTCCTGACAGATCTCGGAGAAGTGCGGGTTTTCCGCCAGAAAGCCGTACCCGGGGTGAATGGCATCCACCCCGAGCAACTCCGCGGTGCTCATGATGTTGGGGATGTTGAGGTAGGACTCCGCTGCCGCCGGCGGGCCGATGCAGAACGCCTCGTCGGCCATGCGGACGTGCAGCGCATGCCGGTCGGCGTCCGAGTAGACGGCCACGGTGCGGATGCCGAGCTCCCGGCACGCACGGATGACCCGCACGGCAATCTCTCCACGGTTGGCGATGAGGAGTTTGCGGAACACGTCTACCAGTCTACCTTGTCTACCTGGTCTACCTAGTCCTACCGCTGGTGCCAATTCCCCCGCGCACGATTGGCTGGAAGGACGCGAGGGGTGACCGAATCAGTTCAGACCAGGCAGACCAGGAAGGCTAGGTGGACCAGGGAGACGATTTTAGGAAGCGGTGATATCCACGAGCATCAAAGATTGTCCGTATTCGACCGGGGAGGCATTTTCGACCAGAATGCGGACGATGCGGCCGCGGACCTCGCTTTGAATCTCGTTGAACAATTTCATCGCCTCGATGATGCACACCGTCTGGCCGGTCTCGACCATGTCGCCCTCGCTGACAAACGGCGGCGCGTCGGGTTTGGCCGCGCGAAAGAACGTACCCACCATCGGCGCGGTGACGGGGACCAGATGGTCACCGGACGCCGCAGGCACGGCGGGTGCGGCCGGGGCCGGATGGGCCGGCGGGGAGTGGACGGCGACCGGGTTCCCGGCGTGCTGCGAAACGACCGCGCGTACCCCGCCAGAGACTTTCTTCACGGAAATCTTCAGCGTGGGCGACTCGACTTCCAGTTCGGCGACGTCGGGCGACTCGCTGGCAATCCGGATCACCGCACGGATCTGGTCAAGGTCGAGCTTCTGCTCAGTCACTACGGCCTCCCGAATCTACTCAATCCACTCGATCTGCGCGATCTAGGCAGCCTTCACCCGTCCCCCGCCAGCGGTCGCGGAGATTGAGAAGACTGCGCAGATTGCTCTGATTCTTCAAGAATGCGGCCCATACGCCGGTACTTCTTGTAGCGCCGGTCAAGGAGGATTTCGATGGGCACCTCACGCAATGCCTGCAGGTGTCGCCCGAGCGCCTCGCGCACCGCGGCAAATGTTGCGTCGGGATCGCGGTGGGCGCCTCCGAATGGCTCGGGCAGTACCTCATCGACCACCCCCAACGTCTGTAGGTCCTGCGCCGTCAGTTTGAGCGCCTCCGCCGCCTCACGGGCCCGCGATGCATCGTGCCACAGGATGGCGGCGCAGCCTTCCGGTGAGATCACAGTGTAGACGGCGTACTGCAGCATCAGCACCACGTCGCCTACCGCGATGGCCAGCGCGCCGCCGCTGCCCCCTTCTCCGGTGATCACGACGACCAGCGGGACACGCAAACGGCTCATCTCCTGGATGTTGCGGGCGATGGCTTCGGCCTGGCCCCGCTCTTCCGCTTCATCTCCGGGGTAGGCGCCGGGGGTGTCGACGAACGAGATCACCGGGTATCGGAACTTTTCGGCCAGCCGCATCGCCCGTAGCGCCTTGCGATACCCCTCGGGGTAGGGCATCCCGAAGTTCCGGGCGATGTTTTCCTTGGTGTCCTTTCCTTTATTATGGCCGATCACCACCACCGGCTGGCCCTCAAACCGCGCCAGAGCCGCCAGCAGGGCAGGATCGTCCCGGTACAGCCGATCGCCGTGTAACTCCATCACGTCTGAGCAGAGGGTGCCCACGAAATCCAGCAGGCGCGGCCGCTGGCTCTGACGGGCCAGCTGCACGATATGCCAGGGGGACGGATTCGTATAAATCTGCACGCGTAGGTGGTCAGCGCGTTCCAGCAGCGGCCCGAGCTCTGCATCCACAGAGACGGACTGCTCCCGGGATCGCTTCCGCAGACGCTCGATCTCTTGCTCCAGGTCGGCCAGCTGGCGGTCTAAGTCCGCGGCGGGGGAGGGGGTCCGCTCCGTCATGGCTGCGCAGCGGGTGCCGGTTCGATCGCCGCAGGCAGGACCCGCGGGGCGCCGACAAACGCCAGCAGCCGGGCCAGGGCGCTGCGCATCTCGGTGCGCGGCACCACCATGTCGATCAAGCCCTTCTGCAGGCAGAACTCCGCGGTCTGGAAATCATCGGGCAGCTTACGGCGGATGGTTTGCTCGATCACGCGGCGACCGGCGAACCCAATCAGCGCGCCGGGTTCGGCCAGGATCACATCGCCGAGGAATGCAAAACTCGCCGTGACGCCCCCGGTGGTGGGATCGCACATTACGGAGAGATAGGGGAGCCCGGCATCGTGGATCCGCCCGATGGCCGCGCTCGTTTTTGCCAGTTGCATCAGGGAGAGGACGCCCTCCTGCATCCGCGCGCCCCCCGATGCGGAGAAAATCACCAGCGGGAGACGCTGCTCGTACGATCGTTCGGCGGCTCGTGCCACCTTCTCCCCGACCGCCGAGCCCATCGAGCCGCCCATGAAATGGAAGTCGAGGGCTCCGATGATCGTCTGCGACCCATCGATGGTGCCCTCGCCGGTGATCACCGCTTCAGCCTGATCGGTCTTGGCCCGGGCTTCGGACAGTTTGGCAGGGTAGTTCTCAAATCCCAGGGGATCGGTGGACGTGAGCCCAGCGTCGTATTCTCGGAAACTATTCTCGTCCAGGGTGATCTCGAGACGTTCCACGGCGGTCAGTCGGTGATGGTAGGCGCATTTCGGGCACACCTTCAAGTTCCGCTCAAGTTCCTTGCGGTAGATGAGGTTCCGGCACCGCGGGCACTTCGCCCAGATGCCCGCGGGCATCTCACGGCGCTCCAAGGATCCATATTTGGGGCGGCGCAGCCAGTTCAGCACGTCGCACCCGCCTGGATGAATGAGGGATGGATTCTGTTAGAAGTTCTTAGATTATAGCCCACGGATGCCCTGCCCGGCAAACGACGAGGGCGAACAGCGCCAGCGGCGAACAGGGAACGCGCCGCGCGTCCGATACGCTTTGCATTCTGCATCATCTCCAGAATCATAACAAATGCCTTGCCCACCGATGCGACGTTCGAGTCTATCGTTTCTTCTTGTTCCCTGTTCGCTGTTCGCCGTTGTGATAACCGTTGTTATAATAGGTAGGTCTTCGTAAGGAGGGATTCGCTCATGCGTCTGAAGTCAACGCCCGGTGGATTACTGATCCTGCTGGTCGCGGCCGCCCTGGTCGGCGGCACGCTGGGGACCGCGGTTCTTCCACGGTTCTTCGGCGGCGGGCCGCAACTGGCCGAAACCGCCCCGGCGGCGACCCTGCCCCCGCCGCAAGCGCAGGCTCCGGCCCCATCGCCGGCTCCGCGCCCGCTGGTGTCTGAAGAGTCGGCGATCATCAGCGTGGTGGAGCGCGTGCGGCCATCCGTGGTCAACATCAACACGGTGGCGCAGGTGCAGACGGTCCTCGGCGTCTTCCCCCAGGAGGGTGCGGGTTCCGGGGTGATCGTCAGCTCGGACGGCTACATCCTCACGAACAACCACGTGGTGGAGGGCGCCCAGCAGATCAAAGTCACATTGCTCTCCGGGAAATCCTACTCGGCGCGCCTGGTCGGCGCCGACCGATTCTCCGACATCGCGGTCGTGAAAGTCGCGACGGCCGAGCGGCTGCCCGCCGCCGAGCTCGGCACATCCGGTACGTTGCGGGTCGGCCAGCTGGCGGTGGCGGTCGGCAACCCGTTTGGGCTGGGCCACACGGTGACGGTGGGTGTGGTCAGTGCGCTCAACCGAAGTATTCAGGTGCCCGGATTGATTATCGAGAACCTGATCCAGACCGACGCCGCCATTAACCCCGGCAACAGCGGTGGGGCACTGGCCGACAGCGCGGGGTCGGTGGTCGGCATCAATACCGCGATCGTCCCGAACGCCACGGGAATCGGGTTTGCCATCCCCATCGACAGTGCGCGGGCCATTATGGATCAGCTCATCCGTAGTGGACGCGTGGTCCGCCCCTACGTCGGCGTGGTGTGGGGTGGTGATGTGGATCGCAGCATCGCCAGCCAGTACAATCTGCCGGTGGACCATGGGATCATCGTGCGCGAAGTAGACGCGAATGGCCCCGCCGCCACGGCGGGTCTGCTGGCCGGCGATATCATCGTGGCCGTAGATGGCAAGCCGGTGGCCAATTGGAACGAGTTCATCCGCGAGCTGTTTACCCGCCGGCCGGGGGATCGCGTGCGCCTCGAGGTCGTCCGCGACGGCGGCCGTCGCACCTTTGTCGTCACGCTCGCCCAGCGCACGCAGTGAGGGACGGTCGCCCGGTCAGGCGGTCCCGCCGCCTGGTGACCATTCTGGCATGAGTCCTGCGCCGTCGGCCGCGCGCGTGCCGTTTCACTCAACGCAGCTCGCCCCGGTCCGGCGGCTCGTGGAGCAGGCCCTGGCGGCCGGGATATTTCCCGGCGCGGTGGTGCACGTCCGCCGTGAGCATTGCATCGAGTGGCAGCAGGCCTTCGGATGGGCGGCCGTCACTCCGAGGCGGCGCGCGATGCGGCCTGATGCCATGTTTGACCTCGCATCGCTGACCAAACCTCTCGCCACGGCCACCGCAGTACTGCAGTTGTGGGAGCAGAAAGCCCTCGATCCCGATCGCCCGGTGGCGGACTACCTGCCGGCCTTTGGCGCCTCGGGCAAGCAGGCGGTGACGGTGCGGCATCTGCTCACACACACGTCCGGGCTGCCCGCGTGGATCCGGTTGTACCTGCATGCGCACACGCCGCAGGAGGCGCTGCGGCACATCTGCGCGCTTCCGCCGCAATCTCCGCCGGGAGCGCGTGTGGAGTACAGCGATCTGGGATTCATCGTGTTGGGTGAACTCGTCCGCGCCCGCGGAGGACTGCCGCTCGACAGCCATCTCGATGCCCGGATCGCGCCACTGGTGGGATGGCGGCGCACGCGGTTCCGGCCGCCGGCGGCCTGGCGGCCGCGCTGTGTGGCCACGGAAGCAGGCAACGAGTTTGAACGCGCCGCGGCCGGCGAGGAAGGCGCCGGTTTCCGCTGGCGCACCCGCGTCATCTGCGGTGAGGTGCACGACGGGAACAGTTACTACCTCTATCATGGCGTCGCAGGGCACGCCGGGCTCTTTTCCACTGCTGAGGAGGTCGGCCGCTTCGGGCAGGTGATGCTGGATGGCGGGGCCGCACCACACGGCGCGGTGTTGGCCCAGACCACCGTGGCCGAAGCGACCCGGGATCATACGGGGGGTCTCGAAGATGCCCGGGGGCTGGGCTGGCGCTGCCGGCGCGGTAGCGCCTTCATGGGAGTTCGCGTCTCCCCCGCCGCATTCGGACATACAGGATTCACCGGCACCTCGCTGCTGGTCGACCCGCGGGGGGCATTGGTGGTGGTCCTGCTGACGAACCGGGTGCACCCCCGCGCCACCACGACGGCCATCGAATCATTTCGCGCACAGTTCCACGACGCCGTGATCGAGGCGATGGAGCGATGAATGACGAGAAGACGCTGCCTGTCACTGAGATGCGGAATCCCAGGTCCATGGATCTTGACGTCTTGTCCAGTGAGCAGATGCTTCAGGTGATCAATGCTGAGGACCGCACAGTGGCCGACGCTGTCGCCGCACAGATTCCGCAGATCGCCAAGGCGGTAGAAGCGGCGGCTGGCGCGCTGCGGGGGGGAGGCCGGCTGATCTATGTGGGGGCAGGCAGCAGCGGCCGGATTGGCCTGTTGGACGCGCTGGAATGCCCGCCGACGTTCGGCGTCGCCCCCGAGCTGGTCCAGGCCATCGTCGCCGGCGGCGGCGCGGCGGAGGCGGGTTCCGCGGCGGAACTGGAGGATGATCCGGCGCTGGGGGCGGACCTGATTGCGCAGCGATCCGTAGGCTCACGCGACATCGTCGTGGGGCTGGCCGCCAGCGGCACTACGCCCTTTACGCTGGGCGCATTGCGCGAGGCGCACCGCTGCGGTGCGATGACGGTAGCCATCACCTGCGTGCCGGGATCACCGCTCGCCCAGGCGGCCGGCATCGCCATCACGCCGCTGGTGGGACCGGAGGTGCTGACCGGTTCCACGCGGATGAAGGCGGGGACCGCGCAGAAGTTGGTCTGCAACATGCTGACCACGGCGACGATGGTGCGGTTGGGCAAGGTGTATAGCAATCTGATGGTTGAAGTGCAGCCGCGCAACGCGAAGCTCGCCGTGAGGGCGGTGTGGATGATCGCCCAGGCTGTGGACTGTTCACCCGAGGACGCGCGGGCCTGGCTGGGCCGGGCCGGCGGAGACGTGAAGACGGCGATTGTCATGGCCCGTACTGGCGTGAGCCGCGAACGTGCGCAGGCGCTTCTGGTCCAAGCGGACGGGGCCGTCCGCGTCGCGTTGCAGCACGCGTCCGGCGGCCCGGAGATGCGATCGTGACGGACTGGACGGCACTCCGGGCTGCGGATCCCAAGATCATTGTGGGGCTGATGTCCGGCACGTCGGCGGACGGGATCGACGGGGCCGTGGCGCGTGTACATGGATCCGGCGTGCAAACCCGGGTCGAGATGATCGCGTCGGTCACCGTCCCCTATCCATCACCGGATCGTCGGGAGCTGTTCGCGCTGTTCTCCCCGCCCACGGGGACGGTGGAGCGAATCTGTGCGTTCAACTTCCGCCTCGGGGGGTTGCTGGCGCAGGCGGCCGCGGAGGCCATCGCCGCTGCGAAGCTGCGACCAGACCAGGTGCACCTGATCGGCTCGCACGGCCAGACCATCTATCACATTCCACCCCAATCCGCCGGCGCTGGATCGACTCTGCAGATCGGAGAGGCGGCCGTGATCGCCGAGCGCCTTGGCATTCCGGTGGTGAGTGACTTTCGCGTCCGGGACATGGCCGCGGGCGGGCATGGGGCGCCCCTGGTGACCTACGCCGACTACCTGTTGTTCCGCGACGCACGCCGGGGGCGCGCCGTGCAGAACCTTGGGGGAATCGGCAACGTCAGCTATCTGCCCCCTGGCGGCGGCATCGACGCGCTACTGGCTTTCGACACGGGTCCCGGCAACATGGTAATCAACGGCGTGGTTGAGCTGATCAGCGGCGGGGCGATGGAGTTTGATCGCGAAGGCGGGCTGGCCGCCGCCGGCAGGCCAGATGAGGCGCTGGTGGAAACGCTGCTGGCCGATCCGTATTTCGCGTCGCCGCCGCCCAAGACGACCGGGCGCGAAAAGTTCGGTCAGGGGTATGCGGCAGGATTGCTGGCCTCAGCCCGGCAGCGCGGATTGTCGGATGCCGACGTCGTAGCCACGGCTACGCTGCTGACGGTGGAGTCTATCGCTCGCGCGTACCGGGCGTTCCTGCTCCCCCGGGGCCCTCTCGACGACGTGATCATCGGTGGAGGAGGCAGCCATAATCCCGTGTTGCGGCAATGGCTGGCCCGCTCCCTCCGGCCGGCACAGGTGCGCACGACAGACGAGTGGGGGATCGCAAGCCTGGCCAAAGAGGCGGTGGCGTTCGCGATCCTCGCCAACGAAGCAGTGACCGGCAACCCCGGTAACGTTCCCTCGGCGACCGGTGCCGCCCATCCCGTGGTGCTGGGAAAGCTCGTGCCTGCCTAGTTAACAGTCTGCAGTAGGCAGTCTGCAGTCAGCAGTCGACGGTCATGCAATGACGCCGCTGTGGACTGCTGACTGCCGACTGCGGACTGCCGACTGGATATAATGCATCCATGATCTACACGTACGAGGCCGCTAAGCGCGAGGCGCTGGAAGCGACGCGCCGGGCCGCCGGCGCAGAGGTCAGCCTCTCACTGGCGATCCCGCCGGCCGGTGTCGCCGCCGATCTCGCCATCCCGTGCTTCCCGCTGGCCGCCGCGCTGCGCGCGGCTCCTCAGGAGATCGCCACTCGACTGGCGGGTGCCGTAAAGCTGGGTCCACTCCTCGAGTCGGCGCACGCCAGCGGCGGCTACCTCAACGTGACCTTTGCCCGCTCGGCCTTTGCGGCAGGGGTGATGGGCGATCTGCGGCGGCTGGGCGACCGCTACGGGAGCAACGACGCCGGCGGCGGGCGCACGGTGGTGATCGACTTCTCCGCGCCGAACGTGGCCCGGCAGATGTCGGTGGGGCACCTGCGCTCCACGATCATCGGCGCGGCGTTGTACGAGCTCCACAAGTTCGCAGACTACCGGCCGATCGGCGACAACCATCTCGGCGACTGGGGCACGCAGTTCGGGACGCTGCTGTATGCGTACCACACCTGGCTGGATCGCGCGGCGTATGAGCGTGACCCGGTCGGCGAGTTGCTGCGCCTGTACGTGAAGTTCGATGCGGAAGCCCGCCGCGATCCGTCGCTGCGGGACCAGGCTCGTCAGTGGCACCTGCGGCTGGAGCGGGGAGACCCCGATGCCCGCCGGCTGTGGCAGGAGTTCGTCCGTCACAGCCTGGCCGCGTTTCAGCAGATCTACGATCTGCTCGAGGTACGATTCGATTACACGCTGGGGGAGAGCTTTTACGAAGACAAGATGGGCGAGGTGATTGACACCGCGCTCCGAGCGGGCGTTGCGGTGGAAGATCAGGGCGCCTTGATCGTCCGGCTGGACGACGTGGGGATCAAGACCCCGCTAATCCTGCGCCGCAGCGACGGGGCGACCCTCTACCACACGCGTGATCTGGCCACAGCGATCTACCGGATCCGGACATTCCATCCTGCCAAGATCCTTTACGTCGTCGGCTCCGACCAGCGGCTGCACTTCCAGCAGTTGTTTGCCACCCTGCGCAAGCTCGGGTTCGGCGACGTGGACTACGTCCACGTGGATTTCGGGCTCATCCAGCTTCCCGAGGGCCGCATGAGCACCCGGCGGGGCCGGGTGGTCTTCCTGGAAGACGTCCTGCACGAAGCGATCACGCGGGCCCGCCGGCTGGTGGAGGAGAAAAACCCGGAACTGTCAGAGCCGGAAAAGGACGAGGTGGCGGGGATCGTCGGCATCGGCGCCATCAAGTATGCGGACCTGTCTCAAAACCGCGTGAAGAATATCGTCTTCGATTGGGAGCGAATGCTGGCCCTGGACGGGGACAGTGCGCCGTATCTACAGTACACGTACGTGCGCGCCCGTGGCATTCTGCGCAAGGCCGGTGACCACATACCGGAGGACCCCTTTGATCCCGGGGCCACCGCCACCATCCCGGAGTGGGCGCTCATCAAGTCCTTGGGCAAATTCCCCGAGGTTGTGCAGGAGGCGGTGCAGGCGTACCACCCCCACCTGTTAGCCAATTATCTGTTTACGCTGGCGCAGGTCTTCCACGGATTCTATCATGACGTGCCTGTGCTGCAGGCGGACACGGAGGCGCTGCGCCGCAGCCGCCTACAGTTGGTGGCCGGGGCCGCCGCGGTGATGCGGATCGGGCTGGGCCTGTTGGGCGTCCGGGTCCCGGAGCGGATGTAGGGTGGCATGTACCTAGAGAGTCGCGACGGCGTGTAGCGGGTCTTCCCGCAGCGCAGTTATGGAGGGCGGGGCGAGGGCCGCTGCGCTCCGAGTCGGCTCGCCTGCCGGGCGTAACGCTCGCGCTCGCTGCTCCGGGCCCCCCTGTACAACTCCGCTGGACTACGCTCCGTGTACAGGGCCCGACCCTGCGCGACGCGGCGCTCGCTAACGACGGCGACGGCTCGCCTCCAGGTCGCTCCGCAGCCCTCACCCCGCCCTCCGCAATATCGATAGGTCAATATGGGCGCGCGTCACGGACCTCTAGGATGCATTGATGCGTGTGGACGCCACCACCCCCAAAGGTTGGGATCGATGCGGCCTCAAGGAGCTGAAGATGCCCTCCGTAGAGCCGCGAAGGGGAGTCTGGGAGGGAACGGATGAGGTATAATTGATTGTGGCAGGGTAAGAACGCCGGCAGGAATTTCTTGTACCACAGAGAACAACGTCTAGGTTTCGAATCTACGCCCGCCCGGCTCACTCGCACGGCTCAGGACGCCACGCACGTACCCTGGACCCATCAGCCGGCGGTCACCTGATCAGCCACCTGTCATTCCCAGTAGCGAACGAGCCATAGGGGAGATCGATGAGGACACGAACGAACCGTACCCTGCGCCTGCGCGGATGGGGGACGCTCGTGCTGGTGGCGATGATCGTGGCCCCGGCCTGGGGCGCCATCTTCACCGACATCGTGGGGTTGCCGGCGCAGCGGGCTATTGAACGTCTGGCCGCCAAGGGTATCTTTAAGATCGGCACCGACAAGTTCATGCCCGCGGGGACGGTGCCCCGGGGAGAGTTTGCCGTTCTGCTCACCCGGGTCCTCGGCGCGTCTGGCCAGGGTGTGCCGCTTCCGGCCTTCAAGGATGCCGCCGAGATTCCCAAAGAGATGCAACCGGCCGTGGCCGCCATCACGAATCTGGGTTCGGTGTCGCCGGTGCGGGCCGAGGTACGCAAGGGCGCCGTGGTGTACACGCTCACGACGGACAAGCCGGTCTACGGACCCACGGATGTCGTGGAGTTGCGTTTCACAATCACCAACACCGGCAAGGAGAACGTGAAGTTCGAGTTTGTCAACTCGCAGTTTTACGATTTCATCATAAGGAACGGTGAGGGAGTGGACGTTGCCCAGTGGTCGCTGGGCCGGGCGTTCCTGCCGGTGAACGGGCTGATCGCGCTGGCCGCCGGAGAGTCGTTCGTATACCCCACGCAATGGAAGCAACTCGATCAGAACGATGAACCTGTCCCGCCCGGCCGCTACGAGCTGATCGCCGTCCAGACGACGAAACAGGATCCGACCACGCTCTCGCTGGCACTGTACCGAGGTGCCCTGCCGGCCTACCCGGACAACACCTTTCGGCCGAAGGCAGACGTGAGCCGCCTGGAACTGGCGGCGGTCATCGTCAGGGCAATGGGGTTGGGGGAATCGCCGTCACGGCCGCCGGCGGTGTCTGACGCGGCAGAGATTCCTGCTCAGTCGCGGGGCACGGTCGGCGTGGCCATCGAGAAGGGTCTGGTGCCCGCCTGGCCTGACCGCACCTTCCGGCCCGCCCAGCCGGCGACGCGGGCGGATGTGGCCTGGGCGCTGGACAAGGTGATGGACCAGCTCGGACGCTACGACTTTTCCAAAGGAATGCTGAAGGACATCCGCGTGGGTACGCCGACGCTGATGGTCATTGAGGAGTTGAATAAGGCCCAGCGTACGTTTCGCGTCGCCCGGGCGAATGCGGTGTACCGCAACAACAGCGTCGCGGAGTTGAAGGATCTCCTCCCCGGCGATACGCTTCTGTTCTTAAAAGTCGGCGACGTGGGCGATGTCGCCTACATCGAGGCCACCGGAAAGTGATCTGGAGGGGGATGCTGCGATGAAATTCTTTCTTGACACCGCAAACCTGGAGGAAATCCGCACCGTGCACCGCTGGGGGATCCTAGACGGCATCACTACCAACCCCACGCTGGTAAGTCGGGAAGGCATGGACTACCGCACCGTAGTGCGCGAGATCGCGTCCATCACCAGCGGTCCGATCTCCGTTGAGACAACCAGCGACAAGGCAGACGAGATGATCCTGCAGGGCAAAGAGTATGTGACCTGGGCTCCCAACGTCGTCGTGAAGGTCCCCGCCACGCAGGACGGCATTATGGCGGGAGCCGCGCTGGTGCGTGAGGGCATCCGCATCAATGTGACCCTCACATTCTCCGTCAACCAGGCGCTGCTGGCGGCCAAAGTGGGCGCGTACTTTGTGAGTCCCTTCCTGGGCCGGCTGGACGACATCGGACAGGATGGGATGCAGGTCGTCCGCGACGCCGTGCAGATCTTCAGGACATACGGTTTCGGCACACAGGTGCTGGCCAGCAGCCTCCGGCATCCGCTGCACGTGACCCAGGCCGCCCTGGCCGGCGCGCACATCGCGACCATCCCGTTCAAGGTGGTTGAGCAGCTGTTCAAGCACCCTCTCACCGATCTCGGACAGGAGCGGTTCCTCACCGACTGGCGGAAACTGCAGAGTGAGCTGGAGCGGCGGAAGACCAAAGTATAAGTTCACGGGGCCACAGGCAGGACAGATGAAGATCAACGCCCGCGGCGGGGACGGCTGTCTACCCGCGAGCGCACAGTGGTATACACGCACCCGGAGGTGCATGTGCAGTGACGGCAATCGCTGAGTTAGAACCCAAGACGATCAATGAGCTCCAGGACATGGCCAAGGAGCTCAACGTCCCGAACTACAAGCGGTATCGCAAACAGGAGTTGATCATGCGAATTTTGCAGGCGCAAACTGAACAATCCGGGCTGATGCTCCGCTCGGGCATTCTCGAGATCATGCCGGAGGGGTACGGCTTCCTGCGCCACGAGGGCTA
>Ga0209236_1001115_pt1 | contig 16040 bp, 10 predicted proteins | sample GraSoi013_1_40cm_FD_185819 | JGI IMG/M metagenome (GOLD analysis project Ga0209236, IMG submission 185819) | Grasslands soil microbial communities from the Angelo Coastal Reserve, California, USA - Sample 09_27_2013_1_40cm (SPAdes) (version 2) | ecosystem: Environmental > Terrestrial > Soil >... | reverse complement strand
GTAGGCTTCCCAGGCGCGAACGTTCCAGCGCCGGGTTGTGCCATCGAACGAATGCGCTGCGGGACCGAGGCCGACGTAGGGGCGACCGCTCCAGTACGCCGAGTTGTGTTTCGATCGAAAGCCATCGCGCGCGGCGTTCGAGACCTCGTAGAGCTCGTAGTTCTCTGTTGTCAGTCGTCTGTGGGCGGTCAAATACTCTTCGGCGTAGCGCTCGTCGTCCGGTGCTCTTGTTGCACCTCTCGATATCCAACGATCCAGCGGTGTGCGGGGCTCGACGGTCAGGCCATACAACGAGAGGTGCGTGGGTCTGAGCGCGAGGGCCATATCGAGATCGCGCTCCCAGTCGCGATGCAATTCGTCGGGAAGCGCGAAGATCAAGTCCAGCGAAATGTTTTCGATGCCGGCGCCGCGCAGCGCGTGGACGGCGGCGCCGATGCGCGCGGCGTCATGGGAGCGGTGCATCCATTCCAGGACGTTGTCGTCGAACGACTGGGCGCCGAGGGAGACGCGGTTGATGCCGGCGCGTTGCCAGGCGCGGGCGGCATCTGGGGTGACGTCTTCGGGGTTGGCCTCGAGGGTCACTTCAATGCGAAATGCGGAATGAGGAATGCGAAATCTTTGGGTGAGTTCGTGCAGCAACCTGTGGATCGCATCTGGCGGAAGTAAGGACGGTGTTCCGCCACCGAGGTAGATCGTCTCAACGGGGAATGCCGGAATCCCGCCTGCCTCCGTTAGTATGGCCTCAACGTACTCGCGCGTCGGGATTCGTTTCCTGACCGCAATCGAGAAGTCGCAGTAAGAGCAGCGGCGCTGACAAAACGGGACGTGGATGTAGAGGTGCACGGCCGTAACGTAATGAGAAACGAGCCTGCAGTGAAATTTCGCATTCCGCATTCCACATTTCGCATTCGGTTACGCCAGCCCAAACACCATCCCCGGCCCCTGCCGCACCAGCCCCCGCAGCTCGAGCGCCGTCAGCGCCCCCAGCACGTTCGCGGCACCGCTCTCGGTCGCGGCCACCAGCGCGTCCACATGCTGCGGCTCGGTGGTCATGCGATGCCACAGCGTCAACTGCAATCCCGTCAGATCGATCGGCGGCACGCGCGGCGCGGGGGTCGAGAGCGCGACGCCGAGCTCGCGGAGACCAGTCGGGAGACCGATGTCCTCGAAGATGTCGGCCGCGCACAGCGCGGGCTTCGCGCCCTGTTGAATGAGCTTGTTGCAACCGAACGACGTCGGGCTTGTGATCGGACCCGGCACGGCAAGGATCGCGCGGCTTTGCTCGAGGCCGGCGTCCGCCGTCACGAGCGCGCCCGACTGCGCCGCGGCTTCGATCACGACGACGGCGCGCGCGAGTCCCGAGATCAGCCGATTGCGGCGCGGAAATGACCCGGCGTGCGGCCGCTCGCCGGGCGGGTGCTCGGTCACGAGACATCCCTGTGCGAGCATCCGGTCATACAGCGCCCGATTCGCCGCGGGATAGACGATGCCGAATCCGTTGCCGAGCACCCCGATCGTCCCGCCACCGGCATCGAGCGCGGCGGTGTGGACGAGCGCGTCGATGCCGCGCGCCATGCCGCTGATGACGACGGCGCGCTGCGCGACCGCGCCCGCGAGGATGCGCGCGGCTTCGGCGCCGTAGGTCGTGTGATTGCGGCTCCCCACAAACGCGACGCCGGGTCGAGTCAGCAGCGACGCGTCGCCCCAGACGTAGAGGACGGCCGGTGGGTCGCGGATTTCTTCGAGCTGCGGCGGGAAATCGGGCGCTCCGGGCAGCAGGACCCTCGCGCCGAGCGTCGCTAACCGCTCGAGCACGCGAACGCCGTCGTCTGGTCGCGCAGACTTGATGGCCGTCGCCGCTGCCTTGCCGAGCCCGGGGATCAAGGCGATCCGGCTGTGCGGCGCGTCGAGCGCGGCGCGCGCGCTGCCGAATGCTCGCACCAGGTCGCGCAGGCGCTGCGATCCGATGCCGGGAACGAGCGACAGCGTCAGTGTGGCTACGACTTCAGCGTCTTCCACAAGACTTCCAAGAGCTCCGGTATGCCCTGGCGGGCGACGGCGGAAATGCTTACGAGTGGTGCACCGGCCTCCGTGCGCAATGACAGGTGTCTGGTGTCTGGTGTCAGGTCGGCTTTGGTGAGAACTACAACATGCGGCTTGGCGGCGAGCTCCTTGGAGTAGGCGGCCGCCTCCCGTCGTAGCAGTTCATACGTCGCTTGTGGGTCGGGACTGTCAACGGGCACCAACACTGCAACGGCGCGGGTGCGCTCGACATGTTGGAGAAAGCGCAGCCCGAGTCCCTTCCCTGCGTGCGCGCCCTCGATGATGCCCGGAATGTCGGCGACGACGAACGAGCGGTGGTCCGACAGCCCGACGACGCCGAGGTGCGGCTCGAGCGTCGTGAACGGATAGTCGGCGATCTTGGGACGCGCGGCCGAGATCACCGAGAGCAGCGTGCTCTTGCCGGCGTTGGGCTCGCCGAGGAGGCCGACGTCGGCGATGAGCTTGAGAACCAGCTCGAGACGCCGCTCTTCCCCTTGTTCTCCCGGTTCCCATTCGCGCGGCGAAGTGCTGATTGCCGCGCCCGCCATGCCCACCTTTGGCGACGAGCAGCGTCGCATCGGACTTCACAAGCTCGCCCAGGATTTCGCCCGTCTCGGCATCGCGGACTTCGGTGCCGGGAGGGACGGGGAGGTAGACGTCATCCGCGGACTTCCCCGTCATGTTTTTGCCCTTGCCGTGCTGGCCGCGCTCGGCCCTCCACAGCGTGTGGTATCGATAGTCGAGGAGGGTCGTCAGATTCGGATCGGCTTTGAGATAGACGCTGCCACCCGTCCCCCCGTCGCCGCCATCCGGGCCGCCTTTCGGAACAAACTTCTCGCGACGAAAGGAACTGGCGCCCGACCCTCCAGTACCCGCAACTACCTGAACAACCACTCGATCAATGAACACCTAGACCGTCCGACCCGACACGGGCGTTCTGACCCCGTTCGCAAGCCCGGGGGAAACGAAACCTGTCTCCGATGTTTTGAACCCCGGGCTGTCGCCCGGGGTCAGAGAATCACTTCGCATCCAAGGCTCTCTCTCTCACATCGGCCCACATTTCCCAAAGCTTTAGCGCCTGCTCCTTCGTGAGATCGTCTTCGACAATGGCAATCACTTCATCGACCTCGTCTCTACTCGACCCGGTATTCAACGCACCTCTGAGATGGGCATGCAATTGGCGAGGGGCGTTTTGCATAGCAATGGCCGCGAGCGTACACAGTTCTCTTCGTTTCGAATCCAGACCCGGCCGCCCCAAAATCTTCCCATACGCATCCACCACCACGAGCGGCTCGATCGCCGGATGCAGCGTCCGCAGATTCAGCATCAGCTTGTGGAACGTCCGCCCGTAGACTTCGCCGCACGCCTCCACGCCGCGCGTCGTCCAGCGCTCCCAGTCGGGGTGCGCAATCGACTCGCCGGTCTCTTTCGGCAGGCCGGCCACGCCGCGCCACACGCCGAACGCGACGAGCGCGAGTGGATACCCGACGTTCAAGAAGCTCTGAAGCAACAACTCCTCGACCCACAGCGGCGGCACCTCGGCCGCGCGCGCCGCGATCATCCGCTGGCGCAGCTTGGCTTCGTCGCCGGTCGCAGTCGCGGCGGCGATGCGGACGAGTGCGAGGGTCTGCGGATCGAGCCCGGAGGGCTTCTCGACACTCACCTTAACATGTCGCAATCCGCATTCCGCAATCGTTTCATTTCGTTAACCCTCCATTTACACGCATCTCCCCCACAGTCTCGCCGCGGGAATTCGTGATCGGCTTCTTGAGCAGCGACGCCGGTTGCGGCTTGAGACCCAGCTCCGCCAGCACGGCCGCGATGGCGAGGGCGGATGCGACGCTATGGCCGTCCTCGACCTTGAGCGTGACGCCCAGTCCCTCGCGGAGCAGTGCGGCGCTGTACACGCCCTCCGCGCCGACTTTGGCGACCACGCGACCCGGATGCGCACGCATCATCTCCGTACAGGGACGCCCTTCGCCCGCGATGAGCTCGGGATGGTGGAGGATGCCTTCGACAATGCGGAACGCGGAATGCGAAATGCGAAATGTATCAGACGGTTCATTTGCCTCGTCAAGCTCACCGTTCAATTCCGCATTCCGCATTGCGAATTTCGCATTCGCCAGTCTCGCGTATGCCAGCGCCATATTCCGCAACGGGAGCGCAAACGTCGCGACGCCACAACCATCGACCGCCACTCCGATGTCGTTGGCCGGCACGTCGGTGTAGTCGCTGATCGACTTCAGGCAACGCCGCTGCACCGGGTGCTCGATGCGCGCGTAGAACTCCGTCGGCCAGCCGTGGTGCTTCGCGAGCGCCAGCATGCCCGTGTGCTTCCCGGAGCAGTTCGAGTAGACGGCCGTGAGCCGCACGCCGCGTGTCTCGTAATCCTTGGCGACCGCGTCGGAGAGCGGCCGGTGCGGCCCGCACATGAGCTCGCGCTCCGAGCAGCCGATCCGCTGCAAGAACTCCCGCACCAGCGTCACCTGCGCCGGCTCGCTCGAGTGGGACGCGCACGCCAGAGCGAGATCCTGGCGTGTCAACGTGAAATGGTCGACCGCGCCGTCCTCGACGAGCGGCACCGCCTGAAACGGTTTCGCCGCCGAGCGCCAGAAGGTGCGGTACTCCGGCTCGCCCGCTTGGGCAACGAGGAGCCCACCTGCATCCACAACGGCGACGTGCACGCGGTGGCGGGATTCGAGAACGGTTCCCCGGTGGAGCTCCACCTCCATTCACCCTCCTTTTCGGCCGCCGGTTCAATGCGAAATGCGAAATTCGGAATGCGGAATGTAAATGGAAGCGTCGACACGGGCACGACCCTCCCTGGAAATTCCGCAATTCGCATTCCGCATTCCGCATTGCAGTTGTATCATTGCCCCCGCCATGCGCACCACCTTTCTTCTTCTCCTGCTGGCGCCCGCCGGCGCAGTCGCGCAGGAGGCATCCCCCTACGTCCCCCTCTCCTGGTGGGGCACGCCGTTCGTCGAGCACCTCATCGCGCGCGGTCGCCTGGCGGATCCGACGCCGCTCACGCGGCCGTTTCGCGCGGCCGATCTCTTGCGCGCGCTCGACGCGGTGGACAGCACCGCCGTCACCAGCGCGGAGTGGGCTGTCGTCCGGCGGATGCGCGCGGACCTGACGCGCACCGAGCGCGGGCCCGCCGCGCGCATCGACGCGCACGCCGGCGTCGCCGCCAGCTCACACGCGCGCCGTGATCCGCTGCGCGAAGCGGGTCCCGGTCACGCCACGTTTTCCGGCGGGGCTGCGTTGACGCTGTATTTCGGGCCCGCGGTCATCGTGACGCATCCGTACTTCGACACGCGACTGAAATGGGATCCCGACTGGTACGGCAAGAAAGACCGCATCGTCGCCGGGAAGGCGTCGGAAGCGTACATCAGCGCGCAATTTCGCTTCGCGGAATTGTTCTTCGGCATTCTCGATCGCAACTGGGGACCGAGTCCCGTGCAGGGACTTCTGCTCTCCGACTCGCCGTACGGACCAGATCATCTGAGCATCTCGATCGGGACCGGCGGCCTGCGCCTGGACGGCTTCGCGACGCAATTGAACAGCCTGACGGACACCGCGGGTCTGGTCCACAATCGCTACATGATCCTGCACCGGCTGTGGGTTCGGCCGCCGGGGCGCTGGACGTTCGATCTGTGGGAAGGATCGGTCCTCTCAGGCGTCGGCCGGCAGCTCGAGCCGTGGTACCTGAACCTCGTGAACGTCGGCTACATCACCCAGGTGAACACCGGCACGAATGTGAACTCATTTCTCGGGTTCGACGTACAGCGCAAAGCGGCGCTCACGGTCTTTGCGCAGGGGATGCTGGACGACATCCAGATCGACAGGAAAACGGCGGCGGATCAGAAGCCGTCGAGCTACGGCCTGACGTTGGGTGCCCAGGGCACTCTCCCCCGCTTCAGTGCGGCGTGGACATTTTTTTACACGCGGGTGACGAACCTCACGTATCGGAACGAAGACAACTTCCAGACTCCCATTTATTTCGGACTCGGGACCGGCCGCAATTTCTCCGACTACGATCAGGCGACGCTGCGCGCGAGCTTCACGGCCCCCCCCTCCCCCTCGATCCTGCTCATGCCCGAAGTGACCCTCCTGCGCCAGGGCGAGGGAGACCTGCACCTGCCGCATCCGCCGGTCAGCGCCTACCCCTCCATGCCCACCATCTTCTCGGGCGTCGTCACGCGTACCCTGAGACTGGCGCTCGCTGGTCGGGTCGCGCGCGGAAGATGGACGGTGTCGGGCGACGGCGGCGTGCATTTGATCAGCAACGCCGGTCACGTGACTGGTGCAAGCAAGACTCGGTGGGTCGGCAGCGTGCAGCTCGAGTGGAGAACCAAGAAGGAAGGGCGGATCCCCTGATGGCCGATACGCGTCTCGCGCGCGACCGCATCGAGGCCCTCCTCCGCAAGATGGCGACGACCAAGATCGTCGTCGTCGGCGACGCGATGCTCGACGTCTATCTCGTCGGTGAGGTCGATCGCGTGTCGCCCGAAGCGCCCGTGCCGGTCGTCACCGTGCACGCGAGCCGCCAGGCGCTCGGCGGTGCGGCCAACGTCGCCGCCAACGTCGCGGCGCTGGGTGCCGAGTGCCGGCTGGTGGCCGTCGTGGGCAACGACGCGCGGGGCGAAGCGGTGCGCACCGAGCTGGGCGACGAGCGGTTGAGCATCGACTATCTCGTGCTGGATGGCGGTCGGCCGACGACATCCAAGACGCGCGTGGTCGCGCGCGGCCAACAGATGCTGCGGATCGACGAGGAAATCGAGGAGCCCATCTCGGCCCGGGTCATGGAGCAGCTCGGCACCGCGCTGGAGCGCGCCATGCGCGACGCCGACGCCCTGCTCATCGAGGACTACAATAAAGGAACGCTGGTGCCGCAGGTGATCGAGCGCGGCATGACGCTGGCGAAGAAGCGCGGCGTGCCCACGATCGTCGACCCCAAGTTCAAGAACTTCTTCGCCTATCGCGGCGCCACGATCTTCAAGCCCAACCGCCGTGAGCTGGAGCAGGCGATGGGCGCCTCGCTCGACCTCGCCCATCCCGACGCGCTGCCGGACGCGCTCGGTAAGTTGGCCGTGGACAATCTGCTGCTCACGCTGGGCGGCGAAGGGATGATCCTCGTGACCAAGGATCACGAGGTCACGCGCATCCCCACCATGGCGCGGGAAGTGTTCGACGTCTCGGGCGCGGGTGACACGGTCACCGCATGGGTCGGCACGGCGCTCGCCGCCGGCGCCACCGTCCGCGAGGCGGCCCACATCGCGAACTTTGCGGCGGGTATCGAGGTCGGGAAAGCGGGCGTAGCGACGGTCTCGCCCGCCGAAGTGCTAGCGGTGCATGAGACCTACTACGACCAGCTTGGCAAGTTACGGCGCGAAGGCTTGCTGTAGAGACCGAACGATCAGAAGCCGATCTTGGTACCGAAGAAGAACGTTTGTCTGTAGTACTCCCGTTGAATGTTGTACCGCTGGTCGGGCGTGCCCTGATAGAACCCGAACACAGCGTTGTTGATGTTGAGGACCTGCGCCTGGATCTGCACGTCGGGCGTCGCGTTGTACACGATGGAGCCGTCGAACTGCCCGTGCTGGTAGAAATAGGTGTCGCCGCTGGGAGTCGGCGTGCCGTCGCCGTAGTACTGAATCATGGTACCGTTGAACGTCCATCCTAGGCGCGCCGAGATCGGCCATTTGTCGTAAGTCGCATAGACATTCGCGAAGTCTGGGGACTGCCGCAGGAGCTGGGCCTGCCGCCCCGACGTCGGATCGACGAGCACCTTGGAGCTGGTGTGCGTGTAGTTGGCATCGATGCCAAGACCCGCAAGCCACCCCGGCAGGGACACGAAGCGCTGGGTCCAGGTCAGCTCGACGCCGAACAGATGTCCCGTACCGCCGTTGTCCGGCGCGTAGCCCACGTATCCGTTGAAGGGGCCGGGACCGGTATAGGTGAACCGCCGCGTCAGGATCACGTCGCGCAGGCTCTTGTAGAACAGGCCGCCCGAGATGACGCCGACGGTCTTCAGGTAGTGCGCCGCCAGCAGGTCGTAATTCCAGGCGTATTGCGCTTTGAGGTTCGGGTTTCCGGTCGTAAACCCGCTCAGCGACGGCTGGTTGGCGCACGTCGGGCAGACGTTTCCGGACTGGTTCGGTGCGAGGTCAGGATAGTTCGGCCGGGAAATCCCACGCGTGACGGCGAGGCGAATATTGGTCTCGGGGTCGAGGGCGTAGCGGAACTGCACGCTGGGGAAGAGGTCCGTGTAGTCCTTGGTGCCGCTCACCGGCTGGAGCACGTCGGGGCCGGTCGGGTTGCCGGCGGAGTCGGTCGGCGTGGAGAGTGAGTGGCCCGCGTAGCTCGCATGCGTCGCCTCGACGCGCAACCCCACGTTCACCTGCAGCGCACCGACATCGGTGGTGTTCATCACATACCCGGACGTGATCCGCTCCGAGCCATCAAAGCTCCCCAGCGAGTCGCTGGCGGGACTGATGACGTTGCGGAAGTTCGCTGCGTGCGCGTTCTCGTACGAAATCACGGCGTCGGCGTTCGCCACCGGCCCGAGTGGGTAGCCGCTCGCGAGCCCGGAGTAGAAGTCGGGATCGGTAAAAAAGTTGGGAAACTGAGTCATCGCCGGCGCGGCGGCCGTGTCGATAAAGAACCCCGACTGCGAGGTGAAGACCTTATGCTCATCGCGATAGCGGGCGCCGAACTGGAGCGTGCTCGCGTAGGCGCCGAGGGCGTAGTCGAGACGTGCGTTGGCGGCGCCGCCCACGTCACGGCCTGACGTCGTGCGGTCGCCCTGGAAGAAGGTCCCCAGCGTGTAGTTGGCCGGATTGAAGGCCGCTTGGGAATCGGCGGCGCTCTGGTAGTGGATCTGGGGATAGACGGTCCCCGGTGGGGCCGAGTAGCCGATCGTGAGGGCCGGTCCCGCGTAGTCGAAGTTGGAGAACCGGTAGCCCTTGCTCTGCTGGCGCGTGCCCGCCGCGTCCAGTGCGTAGTCGAGCGTCCAGACGCCGACGGTGTGTTTCCCCCCCGCCGTGGCGGCCCACATCTGCTCCTTCGGCGTGCGCGTATTCGTCGTCCGCGTGAGCGACGCGCCGGGGATCGTGCCATTGCCGCCGGCGCCCGGTGTCGGCGTTCCCGCGATGTCATAGATGTAGTTGGTGCCGTAATTGTTGAAGAGGCTCCAGAGTCCTTTCACGTAGAGCTGGCTGTTGGCATTGAAGCGGTAGTCGAGGTCGCCGCCGAAGCCGAAGCGCTCGCGGCCGTAGCGATAGTCGCGCATGGCCCATTCGGTGGGGGCAGCGGTACCGCCGAAGACTCCCCAGACCGGCTCGATGTCGTCGATGGCGCGGTTGTTCCGGTCCGCCGAGCCGCCGAGCAGCAATCCCAGCCGGCCATCCTGCCCGAAGCGACCGCCGTAGGTGAAGCCTCCCTGGTACGTATTGCGTCCGGCGAGCGCGGTCTGCCCGTACTGCCCCGCGACGTAGCCCCGCGGCGCGTCCTCGGGCGTCTTCGTCACGAGCGTGACCGAGCCGCCGATCGCGTCCGCTTCCATGTCGGCCGTGAGCGTCTTCGAGACCTCGATCGACGCCAACAGGTCGGACGGGACGTCGTCCAACTTGGCGATGCGGGACGCCTCGGTGCCGGGCACGTGCGCGCCGTTGATCGTGACGTTGGACAAGCGCGGCTCGGTGCCACGCACCTGCACGAACTTGCCTTCTCCCTCGTCGCGCTCGAGCGAGACGCCGGGGATGCGTCCCGCGGCTTCCGCCGCGTTGAAGTTGGGGAGCGAACGGATTTCGTCGCCGGAAAGCGCGGAGACGATGTTGGGCGCGTTCTGCTCGACCGCGAGCGCCCCGGCTTTGGTTTCCGCCATGCGCGGCGAGGCGCGCACCACGATGTTCGCGAGGTTTACGGCGGCGGGGGCGAGCACGAAGTTGTGGACCGCCGTACCGCCCGCGGAGATCTCGACCCGGGCGGAATCGGGAGCGAATCCGAGCCGGTGGACCACGACCGTGCGGGGACCCGCGGGGATGTTCACCAGGCGGAAGGAGCCGTCTGCCGACGTCACCGCTCCCACCGCGGTGCCGGGCACGTCCACCCTGGCCGCGGAGATCGCCCCGTTCGCCGAGTCATGCACCGAGCCGACCAGTACGCCGGTGCCCGCCCGACCCCCACCCTGCGCCCGTGCCGCGCCGGCGATTCCCACGAGGCCGATAGCGATGGCGATCGTCGCGTGCCGCATAGATCCTCACAGGGTCCGGGGGAAATGAGATTTTGCGTCCTACGCCGCCTAGGCGCTAGTGCGCCGAGCGGCCCACATCGTGAACTTTGCGGCGGGTAGCGAGGTAGGATCACTGATCATTCGACCTCCGTAGGAGGGCGCTATGCGCAACGGTGGAGTGCTGGCAAGCCTTTGCCTCCTTGGAGTTGCATGTGGCGGCGGCGATAGCACCGGACCTCAAGTCCAGAACATCGCCGGAACGTACAACTACAGCGTGCCGAATCTTTCCGCGCAAGGACTGACCTGCCGAGCTCGCGCGACGATGGTCCTGACTCAGCACAGCGCGTCATTCGCAGGCACCTACACCGGTGATCTAGTGTGCACCGCGAGCGGCTACTACGACAGCACAGGCAGCGCTGGCGCGGTTGCGAACGGCGGTATCAGTGGCGACAGCGTCTACTTCGATTTCGATAACACTAATTGGCACGACATGGGCGTGATCGCTGGCGGAAGTCTCCAGGGCCTCGTCAACGTGCACATCAGCGCCAATGGAACGCCGATGGTGCTCGCGGGAAATTTTACCGCAACAAAGCAGTGAACGGGCCAGTCATACAATGATCAATGATCAATGTTCAATGATCATTGAACGTTATACATTGATCATTCGCGCGGCGGCCCACGTCGTGAACGTTGCGGGGATCGCAACTGATTTCTGACAGGCTATTGAGCTAGCCGTCGCCAACCGTGAAGCACGCGTTTTGCCACTCTCTCCGGGTGGTCCTCACCCCCTGACCCCCTCTCCGTTCCGGAGAGGGGGGACTACGGGTGAGTTCTCAGCACGTTCCGCAGTACCGCTTCCAGATGCTCTCGAGTCACATCCTTATTGCGCACGCGGATCACTCGGAAACCAGCAGCGGTTAAGAACTCACTGCGCGCCCGGTCATAACCCTGGCGTTCGATCGAATCGTGCACGTCTCCTTCCAGTTCGATCACGATGCATTCGTGGAGACAGCAAAAGTCCACGATGAATCCGTGCAGCACGTGCTGCCGACGGAACTTGAGACCGAGCACACCACGATTGCGCAGCAATGTCCAAGCATGACGCTCGGCAGGCGTGCGCTGGCGTCGAAGCTGGCGCGCGAACGCGTATCGTTGACGTGCTGTGAGACGGCGAAGCGGATCCATAGGCGTGAGGATCGAGGATCTCTGGCGAATTCAACAAACCAGATTGACTCACGCCTGGGCAAAAGTTTGCGTGCGACCCCCAAACAATCGTTCCCCCTCTCCCGAAGGGAGAGGGGGTCAGGGGGTGAGGACCACGTCACGGGGAGGGGGTCAGGGGGTGAGGACCACGTCACGGGGTGAGTCCATGGGCCCTCCAGGATTTGAACCTGGGACCTACGGATTATGAGTCCGCTGCTCTAACCGCTGAGCTAAGGGCCCGCGCGAAGGATCAATGTATAACGCTCATTGATCGTTGCCCATTCCGCGGGTATGATCAACAGCCTCCGCTTCGCCCGGGGTCTCCATGAGGCGCGCATCCGCTGTTGCGTTGCTTGTCCTTCTCCACCATCCGCTCTTCGCTCAAGATTCGCGCCGTGCGCCACCCGTCCCGACCGGCGCCCGGGTCAGAATCGATACCAAATCGGGATTGCGAAACTTCGAAGGGACGGTGGTCGCTTGGCGTGCGGACACCGTGCTGGTGAAATCGCCCGAGCGCGCCGACACACTGCGCTTCGCACGCACCGGTATCCAGAAGCTGCGGATCCTCGAAAGCCCGGCGCTGTGGCGCTACAACAGCCCCAGCGAAATCAATTATTACTTCACCGCTGCCATACCCCGCCCGTACGATATCGCGTCCGCGACCGGCGACTCGCACGAATATCTCCTGCTCATCGGCACCAAAACGCAGCTGGCCGGCGTCAATCCTACGACCGGTGCGGTGACGTGGGCACGGAAAGATCTCGCCGACCTCAAGGCAGTGGGGCTCGACATCGTGGGCAGCACCGGCTTCGCCATCGTCACCCGCGGCGACACGCTGCACATCATCGATCTGCGGACCGGTGTCGAGCGCTGGAACAGCGCGACCGTGTCAGTCCTCCGTGCCCGCGGCTGGTTACCCTCGCCCAACGCCGACACGGCTATCATCATGCTCGGCCACACGAAGGCGAGTCCTTCGACGCTCATCGCGCTCGACCTCGCGACCGGCCACATCCGCTGGCGCCAGGACAGTGCGTTTAGCGCTGAGCCCAAGGTGTTCCAATCGGGCGGCGTGTCATATCTCTTTGGCAATCAGTCACCCTACGACGACAGCGACACGACGCTCGTGCTGTATCTCAGCACCGATGGCCCGATCCGTCTCGACGCGCGTACGGGGCGGGTGCTGTGGCGCGGCACGGCGGTCCGCGGGGCGAAGCTGCCCCTCGTGGATGATGGATACGCGTCCATCCTGAAGCTCCGCGATGTGCTCGTCGTGCCTTCAGAAGACAGCCTGGTGGCACTCCACAGCGCCGACGGCTCCAGGGCATGGAGCGCGCGCGCGTACAAGAAGCACGCGTTACGCGCCATTGCGACGCGCCGCGGCCTGCTCATCCGCGGCTACGATTGGTTCGATCTTCTCGATCCCGCCACCGGACACCCGGTGTGGCGGGAGCCCGTGGAGCTGAAGAACGCCACATGGGACGAATTGCGCGGCGACACCGATTATGTCGTCGGCGACAAGCGCGTCGTGGCGATCGGCATCGCAGACGGGAACGTACGGACCATCACCGACGTGAAGTTCAAGGAAGACGAGCAGCCGACCAGCTTCACCGTCTGGAGACAGGGGCTCATCGTCAACTCCTGGCACAACCTGATGCTCGTGGATCGCAAGGGCACGGTGCGCTATCAGCGCGAGTACCCGTCGCCCAACATGAATTTTGGTGAGCGGCTCAGAAGCGGCGGGGGCGTCATGCGACCGACCACGCGCTGGGCAGGCTCCCGCATCTTTTTCTATACCGGCGTGGCGGACTCGTTGGGCCATGAGGGATTCAGCGTCGTCGAGGTCGACCCGGCAGACGGCCACGAAGCGGCGCGGTTGTGGTTCGACGGGCGCGTGCCTACGTACTCAGTCGATGGCGTCTCGAGCGTCGCCTATTACCGCCGCGACGAGACCACTCTCGAGGCGCTTCCCCTCCTCGATGGTCGAGACCTGGACTTTGCCGCTCGCAACGGGCACAGCGCCGTGGTCGAGCAACTCCTCTCCATGGGCGTGAACCCGACGGCGGCGGACGAGGACGGCTGGACGCCGCTGCACCTCGCCGCGCTCACGGGTCACGGCGATGTCCTGCGACAGCTCATCAGCCGCGGCGCCAAGCCCGACCAGCGGACCCACGACGGCTGGACGCCCTGGATGCTCGCGTTCCGCGAGCGGCATGACAGTCTCGCGCAGGCGCTCCGCAGCAGGACGGACTCGAATGCGGTCAGCGCGAGTGTTGCAAACGGCTGGCGGCTGGCGCACCAGGGAAAGATCCCGGAGGCGCTCGCCGAAATCACGCGGGCCGCAGCGCTCGACTCGACGCTTGGCCTCTGGCCGACGATGTGGCGGATGGCCTGCTGGAATGGCGCGCTCGCCGGTCAGGCGAGCGCCGTGTTGGCCGTCTGCGACCGGGCGGTCGACCGCACTCCCGCCGATGATGCCGGCTATGACTCAGCCCGTCGCTCGCGGGCGATCGCGCGCGCGCTGTCGGGGAACCTGGAAGGCGCGGCCGCCGACCTCGAGGCCACCGGCGCGTCGGCGGACGACGAGAGCTCGGCCGGCCACTGGATCGCTGCCCTGCGCCAAGGGCGCAATCCATTCACTCCGGCAGTCTTGGAGACCATGCGCCGATAGGTTTATCTTTTCCCGTCAGCCGTTCAGGGGTGGCTAGCTCAGCTGGTTAGAGCGCCGGTCTCACATACCGGAGGTCACAGGTTCGAGTCCTGTGCCGCCCATTCTGCGCAGAGTTCTCGTCCTCTCCCACACCTACCTCCAGCCCGCTCATCGGGGCAAGCTCCGGGCATTGGCTGCGCGCGGCCTGGAGGTCACCGTCGCCATTCCGCAACGCTGGCGCGAGCCGTGGTTCGGCCGGCCGATCGACGTCGCCTGGGAACGGCAGGGCGGCCTCGAGGTCTTTCCCCTGCCCGCGCACGGCATGGGCCAAAAAGGCGAGCTCGAGAAAGCGACCTACGGGCGCCGCGCGCTCAAGGCGCTGCTGCGCGACCGCCGCCCCGATCTCGTACAAATCGAAGAGGAGCCCACCACCCCCGCGGCGCGCCAGGTGCTCGCCGCCGCGCGCCGGCTGGCGATTCCCGTCGTGCTGTTCACCCGTCAGAACGTCGACCTGGAGCTCGGCTGGTGGGCCCGGTGGCAGCACCGCCGCATGCTGCGCCGGCTGACCGGCCTCGTCGCGGGGAGTGATCTAGCGGGTTCGCTCGCCCGTCACGACGCCCCCAATCTCCCGATCGCCGTGATCCCGCAGCTCGGCGCCCTCGCGCCGCACGAGCCGCAGCACGTGCCGCACGAGGGACTCGCAATCGGCTTCATCGGCCGCTTGGTCCGCAATAAGGGAATCGATAATTTGCTGGAGGCACTGGCGCTGCAGCGCGGCGCCAAATGGCGGCTCACGATCGTCGGCGATGGCCCCGAACGGGAACGCCTCGAGCGCCTCGCGACCGAGCTGCGCCTAGCGGCGCGCGTGCGCTGGACCGGCGGCTTGCCCGGCGAGCAGGTCGCGAGTCTGTGGCCGGACCTGGACGTCCTGGTGCAGCCATCGCGCGCCCTGCCCGATTACCGCGAGGCCAACGGGCACGTGCTGATGGAAGCGATGGCGAATGAGGTGGCCGTAGTCGGGACGGATAGTGGTGTTATTCCAGAATTGATTGCGGACGCCGGCGTCGTTGTGCCCTCGGGTGACGTGCCCGCCCTAGCCGCGGCGCTAGCGCGGGTGAGCGATCAACCCGCACGACGCGCGCTTGCCGCCGCCGCACGGGCGCGAGCGCTGCGGCTTTACTCGGACGACGCGATCGCGGAAAGAACACTTGAGTTCTGGAAGCAGCTGGTAAAATAGAAAACCGTGTGGTAGGAGAGTTTTCTAGTGCCCAGTGTTTTGCTGGTCCCCGATCTGCCGTTAGAGCGCTGGCCCTCTATGGACCGCTACGCTCATCGTCTCCATGACTGGCTGGAGTCGAGCGATTTCGGCTTCCGTGTCAATCTGGCCGCGACTCCGTTGGTCGCCGCGGCTCTACGGGCGAGAAGCGCAGCAACCGGCGCAAAGCGTTCGTGCGCTGGTGGTCGCAGCCCGTCGATCCGTCGCGCGTGGTGCTGCCCGGTCCGCTGCACGGCCCCCAGTCGTATGCCGCGCGCTACTACTTCTATCCGTGGCGCGTGAAGCGCGAGGCGAAGCGCGCCGACGTCGTGCACGTGCTCGATCACAGCTACGCGCACATGATCGAGAAGGCGGGCCGCCGGCCGGTCGTCGTGACCGTGCACGACTTGATGCCGGTCGTGGTGCTGCGCTCGCCGACGGACGGCTGGCGCGAAGGGGTGCGCAATCGCTTCCTGCGACAGGCATTGAAAGCGCTGCGCCAGGCCGACTCCTACATCGTCGGCACCGACTGGCTCAAGCGCGAGCTGGCGACGTGGCTCGGCGACGAGCGGAACATTCACGTCGTGCCGTTCGGTGTGGATCGCGCGTTCTTTGGCGAGTCGGCGGTCGCGCGCGACCGCGGCCGGCGCGAG
>Ga0209236_1001113_pt1 | contig 16047 bp, 17 predicted proteins | sample GraSoi013_1_40cm_FD_185819 | JGI IMG/M metagenome (GOLD analysis project Ga0209236, IMG submission 185819) | Grasslands soil microbial communities from the Angelo Coastal Reserve, California, USA - Sample 09_27_2013_1_40cm (SPAdes) (version 2) | ecosystem: Environmental > Terrestrial > Soil >... | reverse complement strand
CGAGCGGTACACAATTCCAATCATAGGAGTCCTAAGCATAATCGCAGATCTAGCGATCTGGCTTCTCGTAGTCGTTCTTCACCCGCTTGGCAGGATCTTCGGCAGCATCTGGATGGGCTTCGGACTCTTGCTACTCTTCGCCTACACGAGAATTCAGAAAACGAAACAGGACCCTTCGTCTGATTCGCATTCCGCGGAGGAGCGCCAAAGTTCGGGATAGCCATCTGTAAGTCTTTTGAAAAAGAGAGCGAACAGCTGTCGGCGACATGCTTTGCTGAACATTGGTCTCTGTTGAACCGAGACTACTCATTAAGCGTCTTCAATCGCTTCTCGATCACGTCGATCTGTTTGGACAGAAATGACTTGTATGCTCGTAAAAGCTTGACCTGTTGTGTCTTCGTTTCAGCATCGATCGACTTCATCGTTCGCTTGAACGTTTCAGACGTTTTCTCCAAGGTCTCATCTATTGTGGCAGAGACCTTCGGGCCCTTGTCTTGCACAAACTTGCTGGTCGAATCAACGGCCGAAGCAAGATCTCTTCGAGCATGATTCAAGTCTCGACGTATTCTCTCAAGAGCTATCTTGACGTCACGCCGCACATGGTCAGATCTTTTGTTGGAAGACAATTCACGATAAAGGACATCACCGTCCCGAGATAAATCTTCAATTTGAACAGCCCGGCCCAACCAATATTACTGAGAACCACAACTGAACTCCAGCATGAAGGGAATCAAGGAGAAAGTCTACCACGCCTGGAAGACTGGGACTTATCCCAGTCCCGCGACGAAGACCCTTGGCATCAAAATAATAGAGCTCTCTGAGGGACGGTCCCTAGTCGAAATGCAGATCGACGAGCATCTCCACAACATGTCAGCCACCATGCACGGAGGAGTTATGGCTGATATTGCAGACGCAGCTATGGGAATAGCCATTTCCACCACAATATCTCCAGACGAGGACTTTACAACGATGGAGATGAAGATCAGTTTCTACAGGCCTCATATCAAGGGACCGTTGAGAGCAGAAGGGATCGTGGCGAAACGAGGAAAAAGGGTGGCCTTCGCAGAAGCGGTCCTGACGAATCAGCAGAAACAAATCATCGCCAAAGCGAACGGCACGTGGCTCTTCCTGACGACATAGATTTTCAAATTTCGATCAGACCTCTGCCTAGTCCGGATGACTTATCATGCTTGACTAGATTTCTAGACGGACTCTGTACTCACCAAATCTGCTTCTGAAGAGGTCGCTGATTTCCCCGACCGTACATTCAGACCGCACCGCTCTCAAAATGTCATCGACCAGGTTAGAATCCCCAGAAGCCGCACTCCCAAGTCTTGACAGAGCGCTGTTCACCCTCGCTTTGTTTCTTGAATTCTTGAACTTCCTCAGGTGTTGAATCTGTCGCCTCTCGACGCTTGGGCTAATTCGCTGAATGTTCACGTCTTCCTGATCCCCTTCTTTGAACCGGTTTACTCCGACAATTACCGTCTGACCCTCATCCACGGACCGCTGAAACTTGTAGGCGCTTTCTTGAATCTGTCTGTGGACAAAGCCGGATTCGATAGCCTTCCTCGCTCCTCCAAGCTGTTGGACTCTTTTGATGAGAGCTGTGACTTTGGTTTCGATCGTTCTTGTCAAGGATTCTAGATAATAGCTTCCTCCAAGGGGATCAGCCGTGCGACCCACTCCAGATTCATGCGCGATAATCTGCTGTGTTCGTAGTGCGATTCTAACAGAATCCTCTGTGGGGAGACCCAGAGCCTCGTCGCGGGAGTTTGTGTGAAGTGACTGGGTGCCTCCAAGAACGGCCGCTAGTGCCTGGATCGAGACTCGAGCAATGTTATTGTCGGGTTGTTGGGCGGTCAGAGTCTCGCCGCTCGTCTGAGCATGAAATCGGAGTTTGCAAGATTCAGGGTCGCGAGCTTTGAAACGTAGTCGCATTATGCTCGCCCATATTTTTCGGGCTGCTCTAAACTTTGCAATCTCTTCGAGAAAGTCGTTTCGACATGCGAAGAAGAATGAGAGCTGGGGAGCAAAGTCATCGATCTTGAGACCGCGAACCAGTGCGGCTTCTAAGTATTCAATGGCATTTGAGAAACAGAACGCAAGTTCCTGAATGGCGTCTGCTCCAGACTCACGAATGTGATAGCCGCTGATACTGATGGGATGCCAATGAGGCATCTTCCGAGCAGAATATTCTATGAGATCGACAGCGAGCCTCAGAGAAAACTCTGGCGGGTAGATGTACGTATTCCGGGCAATGTATTCTTTCAGAATATCATTCTGCGTAGTTCCACGCAACTGCCTCTGCGGGACCCGTTGCTCCAGTCCAGCCGCAGCATACAAGCAGAGCAGAATCGGAGCGGTAGAGTTGATTGTCATGCTAGTGCTGATCTTGCCGAGATCGATTCCATCGAACAACCGTCTCATATCGTCTATACTGCTGATAGCGACTCCGACCTTGCCCACTTCCCCATGCGCTCTTGGATGATCAGAGTCAAGGCCGAGCTGCGTTGGAAGATCGAAGGCAGTGCTAAGTCCAGTCTCTCCATGAGAGATCAGATACTTGAATCGCCGGTTGGTTTCGCTGGCTGAACCGAATCCAGTGTACTGTCTCATCGTCCAAAGTCGGTCCCGGTACATGCTCGGGTAGATTCCCCTAGCGTAAGGGAACTCTCCAGGCTTTCCGAGGGAACGAACCATTCCCCTAGAAACGTCTCTGTTGTCGTACGATGTCTTGACAGGTATTCCTGAGTCTGTGGTGATGCGATCAGGCATTTTCTGACACGTCTAATCTTGCGATGGCCTTCACGAGTCTTGACGCTGCTGTCTCAGGGTCCAGTTCTTTCTTCGCAACTTGGCCGAGTAGATGCTGCCATGACTTTTCTTGCTTGAGACGAGTGACTGTCTCGGTGTAAAAGTCTGAAAACGCAGCTTCGATGAGTTCAGACTCAAGTCGCTTATTCCTCCTCTCTTCTCTTATGCCGTGATCATCTAAGAATTTCTGGAATTTTTCGATGCTGTCCACTAGCGAGGGCACTCCTGTTCCGTTGATTGCTACTGTCTTTAGCACAGGCGGTCTCCATCCGTTCTTTTCCTGTAGCCCGCTGGCGACATTGAACATTGTCTTCGATGGGTTGGTTATGTCTGCCTTGTTGACGACGAAAATGTCACCGATCTCGTTAAAGCCTGCTTTGAACGCTTGAACTTCGTCCCCGAGCTGTGGCATTACAACGACCACGGTCGCGTCTACGGCGGTGGCGACTTGGACTTCGGTCTGGCCAGCTCCGACCGTCTCTACTATTACTATGTCCATTCCGGCCGCATCGAGGACCCTGATCGTGTTTATTGCGGCGCGAGCGAGGCCGCCGACATCGCCGCGAGATGCCATGCTGCGAATGTAAACTTCTCTTTCGAGGCTATGATCCATCATGCGTATCCTGTCGCCTAACAGTGCACCTCCTGTGTAGGGACTGGAGGGGTCTATGGCTAACACGCCCACTTTTCGTCCTCTCCTGCGGAATTCTTGGATCGTCTTGTCGACGAGAGTGCTTTTGCCCGTCCCTGTAGGACCCGTTATGCCTACTGTGAAGGCTTTTCCTGTACGTGGATACAGCTCGTGAATGAGTCGGCGACGACCGAGTCCTCCAGATTCAACAATCGAAATGGCCTTTGCGAGGGCCCTGTGATCGCCCTTCAATACTCTCGAGGCTAGATCACTGACCAAGCTAGAGCCCTGATTGCCGGTTCGCTCTGGAACGTATTTCAACGTTCAGAAGATGGTCACATGAAGATAATGGAGAAATAGGAAAATCCGGCCCGTTATGGTTGTATTGTGACTATTTTGGCAAAGGGCTATTGGAAGAGGGTTCTGGACGACGTCAAGAGGCAGCGGAAGGCTAGGCCTTCAACGTTTAACGCGAAATATCTCGCCAAGCTGAAACGCCACGAGACAGAATGGCAGGCGAAGACTCTCAAGCAGTGGACGAAGGACAGCCCGGAGCGGAAGCAAGAGTTCAGAAACCCTTCCAACATCCCGATCAAACGAGTCTACACTCCAAGAGACGTCGCCTACCAGGACGAATCTCGCGACGCTGGTCTTCCAGGCGAGTATCCGTATCTCCGAGGAGTCTATCCCACGCTGTACAGAGGGCGGCTCTGGACCATGCGAATGTTCTCAGGCTTCGGCACTCCAGAAGATACGAACAAGCGACTCCACTATCTCCTAGAGCACGGAGAGACAGGATTGAGCATCGCGTTCGACATGCCGACATTGTACGGATATGACCCTGACCACCCCCGAGCAGAAGGCGAGGTGGGACGCTGCGGGGTCTCGGTTGGTTCGCTGAAGGATATGGAGATCATCCTAGAAGGAATCCCGTTGGAGAAAGTGAGTACGAGCATGACGATCAACGCACCGGCGTCGGTCTTGACCGCGATGTATGTGGGCGTGGCGGAGAGACAGGGATTGAAACCGGACGAGTTGAGAGGGACCGTCCAAGCAGATATTCTCAAGGAGTATATTGCGCAGAAAGAATGGGCCTTCCCTCCAGAGGCACATCTTCGAATAATCCGCGACATGATGGTCTACTGCACCAAGGAGATGCCGCAGTGGAACTACATCAGCATCAGCGGCTATCACATTCGCGAAGCCGGATCTAGCGCCGTCCAGGAACTAGCATTTACACTGGCGGACGGTTTCGCCTATGTTGATCTGGGAATCGAAGCTGGTTTGAAAGTGGACGATTTCGCCCCGCGACTCTCTTTCTTCTGGAACTGTGGAATGGACTTCTTCGAAGAGATTGCAAAGTTTAGAGCGGCAAGAAGAATATGGGCGCGAGTCATGAAAGAGAAGTACAAAGCCAAAGACCCGCGATCTTTACTGTTAAGGACGCACGCTCAGAATTCCGGCGCGTCACTGACCTGGCAACAGCCGCTCAACAATATCGTTCGGACCACAATCGAGGCGTTAGCCACGGTTCTCGGCGGGACCCAGTCTCTACATACAAACTCTTACGATGAAGCTTGGGCCCTACCTTCGGAACAAGCAGCGACGGTTGCGCTTAGGACTCAACAGATCATCGCGGAAGAGACGGGAGTCACCGATACTATTGATCCGCTTGGCGGTTCGTATTATCTAGAATGGCTTACTGATGAGATGGAGGGAAAAACATTCGAGTATTTTGACAAGATAGAACGCGTAGGAGGATTGTTGAACGCGATCAAGACCGGATTCTTGCAACGAGAGATTGCAGAGACCGCCTACCGTTACCAGCAGGAACTTGAGCGGGACGAGAGAGTCGTGGTTGGTGTGAACAAGTATCAAGTCGATGAGAAACAGCCGATTGAGACCCTGAAGATCAACGAAGAGGCTCAGAGGCGACAGATCGAGCGGATAGTCCGAGTCCGGGACACGCGGGACAATGCAAAGGTTCAGGATGCGTTGGACGAGTTGCGCAAGACGTTCGAGGATTCGAAGGCTAATTCCATGTATCCCATCGTGAAAGCGGTCCGAGCCTACGCAACGCTGGGCGAGATCATGGATGTCGGTCGGAAGGTCTTCGGAGACTACAAGGAGCCTCCGATCCTCTAACCAGTAAGATCATCCCAAGAGACGACCGAACTAGGCACATGAAAACAGAGAACGCTTACTCTTCCAAGGAACTGAGCCAAACTACTTGGCCAGACTTCGAAGCGTTATTCGCAAAACACAACGGTGTCTGGGGCGGATGCTGTGTATGTTCTACCACACCAAGGGAGAGTTTCTCATCAAAAGACATGGTCCAGATAACAAGAAGTCAAAGAAGGCGCTCGTCAAGAAAAGACGAGCACACGGCATAGTCGTCTACTTCGGTGAGACTCCCGTTGGCTGGGTCCAGTACGGTCAGAAATCGGAACTCCCACGATTGGACGCTAGCAAAACCTACCAGAGTCTGAGTCTCGGCAATGGAGGAAAGAAGCTCTGGCGGATTACCTGTTTCTTCGTCGATAGGAACAGTCGACGAAGAGGCGTCGCAGGATTCGGCCTGAACGCTGCTCTCGCCTCTATCAAAAAGAAGGGTGGAGGCGTGGTTGAGGCATACCCATCAACTAAGCCTAGCAAGGGAGCGAGCCTGATGTGGTCTGGGACCGTCAGCATGTTTGAAGACATGGGATTTCATATGGTATCGCAACTGGGCAAGTCTAGCGTTGTAATGCGGAAGATCATCTAATGATGTAAATTCTTTGATAACAAAGATTCCAAGATTTCAGCGGACCCCGAAACCCTGGAGAACCACCGGGTCGCGGAAACTGATTGACCTCGGGGAAGTGAAGCTGTACCGGGATAAGATAGTGTCCAAGTCTGGTTTTAAGACAGACCATCTCCGACTCTCACTCCACGACTTTTCAATAGTGGTCCCAGTATTGGATAATGATCGTCTGGGCTTCATCTGGAATTATCGCCATCCGATTCAGGGCTGGGAACTCGAACTCCCCGCCGGATTAGTGGACGACGGAGAAGACCCCGAAGCAGGAGCGAAACGGGAGCTGAAAGAAGAGACTGGTTACTCTGGAAGATCCTGGAAGAGTCTTGGTTGGCTGCATACGTTGCCAGGAATATCATCTCAGCGGGCGCACGTTTTCTTGGCGCGCCAGTTGAAGAAGGGTAGCGCGAGCCGAGAGCCTTACGAGTACATGAAGATCAAAATTCTAAAGGCTAGCGAGGCGTATCGTCTGTTGTGGAGGGGTAAAATTATCCATTCTCCAACTGTCTCGGCGTTGGGATTGGCAGAGAAGACCATCTTAGGCTAGACCCACGCAGGAAAGATTTCCAAAGAGCTGTTTTGTGCCGCGAGAACAGATTATTTTTGAGATTTCTTGATTGGTAACGGATATGGCAACCGGGACTGGTAATATCTCGGCTAGTCGTGCGTTTTCGAAGATGCTTCCGGATTTCGGATCTGGCTTTGTTCTGAGCGATTCATAACGATCGAGGGGGCTAGATAGCTGCTCCACAAGTGAGACATTTCTTTGTGCCCGTCTGAAGGGTCGTGTGGCAATAGGGACAGACCGGGGCTTTGCCGCCGCTGACCGGGCTGGAGGAGAATTGAGTTGGTGAGCCGGGGCTCGTTAATGCGAGGGTCGTTGATGATCCTTGTGAGAGAGGCGGAAACGTGACTGGGGGACCCACCGCCGACGGTTGACCATAGCCAGTATTACTTGCTGCTGTTTGCGGGCTGTTGATCTGTGGGCCTAGCGAATATGGCATTACATAGCCCGGAGTGATTGGTAATCCGCCCTTTCCGAAGAAGGCCTTCACATGAGTCCTCGTGAGATAGTACAGCATCAGACCCCAGAAGACCAATCCACCGACCCCACCGGTGATCAGACCGATTGTCAGCGCGCCAACGGCCCCGAGCAGCGAGAGTATACTGAAAATCATCCCGAGAGTCCAAGACCAACCCCTACCGTGAAGAAACCCCACGCCGGTAGCGAGCCAGATGATGCTGAAAAAGAGAACGACTCCACCAATGATCAAACCTACGGCTCCAAGCAAAGAGCCAACTGTTGGTAGAGTCGAGAACAGAGCGGAAAAGCCGATAATCACAAAACTAGCTAAGAGTCCAACAATTCCTATCAGAATCTCCAAAATGGCCAGGATAGTAATTCCTACTGGTCGAGAGGGCCTCTGCATCATAGAAACAATTCGAGAAATGACGCAGTGTTAAGGCGACTGTTACTGAATACCCGGTTTGTTAGGTCAGCTGTCTACAGAAAGATATCCGAGGATCGCGTGACCGAAATTTGATTCAGAGGTCTAGACGCTCGCGCCGCAACTAGGACACCGCGTAGCTCCAGCAGGAATGCTAGCCCCGCAGTTCTTGCAGGTCATGCCCATTTGACCCACTGGTACCCCGGCTCCCATGACACCCGTACTGCCCATAGGCATCGAACCCATAGACTGACCCTGCATTGCAGCGGGACCCATTGACGGTTTGAAGACGAGCCCCAATATACCGCCGATCAAGCCAAGGAGAAACCCTATGACGAATCCTCCAACCGAGGAGGTCGCGAAACTGATTATGGAGAGAATCAAAACGATGACCCCCCACATTTTGTGGGATTCGGGATTAGAGTACATCATTACACCACCGAGGATCATCACTATCCCGAAAATGATTCCTATGATTCCCAGAATGCCGACAACTGAACCAACTCCCGCAGTGCTTGTACCATTGGCTGTGGTTCCGATTCCCGAAATCACGGCACCAATGAAAGCCTGAAAAACGCCACCCAATAACACAAAAATTCCCCCAATTAGAGAAAGGACAAAGGCAGCTGTCGGCTTATTCGCCAAATCTAGTCGGTGCGGCTATTAAACTCACGATATTTAACACATTCTATCCCGTCGCAGTTTGAACGATTTTTTCGATTTTTCCGATAATTTAGTCGGTTTTCCTAGTATGCGAGGATAAGTTCTGCCAATTTCTAGGGCTCCAACACCACGTTGACCCAGAGGACTATCGACGAGATGTCAAGAAGCGAGCCGGCTGAACCCGGTTTATGAAGTGAAAAAAGGGAGTTTGGCACTGCGCGCTAGGCTAGCGCGTGACCTGCTGACTGTTAGACTAGCGGAGCCTGTTTACTTCTTGCTCCAGAGGCCTATGACGTTGCCATGCGGATCTCCGATGGTGCCCCAGTAGCCCATTCCGCCACCAATGGCCTTCCTCTTCTTCAGTATTCGTCCGCCTAGACTCTTCGCCTTCTGTTGTGTTGCTGGTATGGTGTCAACGTTGACGTAGAGTGTGGTTGAGCCGGACTTGATTTTCTTGCCGAGCTGGAAGCCGCCGCCAACGCCGTTCTTAGAGGTCTTGAACATTGCATAGCCGTCGCCGAACATTTCAAATTTCCAGCCGAAGAGTCTGGAGTAGAACTTCTTAGTAGCCATTAGGTCCTTCGAGGCTAGTTCTATGTGGCCGATTTCTTTTCCCATAGTAGCTCTATATTGCCAAATATTGAGTTTAAAAAACCACACCTTTCACCCGAAAAACACGCTAGTTGACGAATCCGACGCTCAGGCACTGGTTAGACGCTTCAAAAAGAACTGTTTGAACCTCGGGTCAGCGTTTGTGCAGACCATTACCGGTCTTCCCACGAGTTTGTCATCTGGCAACCAGTCGCGCCTGTCAGCGATAGTCATTCCCAACGTGTACTCGCCTTTCGTCTCAACCTGAGCGTGGTAGTTTGAAAATTGGAAGAGCGATGGTTTGATCTTAACTGCCACGGCCATCGGATCATGTAGAGCGAATCGGCCATATGTTCTCATGTTATTTTTCAAGATTGAACTTGCGAAAGCAGAGATACGGCTTTTCCGATTTCTTAGCCGGTCATAGTCACTTTTCGTTAGCTGGACAAGAGGATTCATTGTCGCGTCGAGGCCTACTGCTTTGACTTGGACGTCTGCTTCGAACACGATTTTCGTGGCTTCTGGGTCCGAGTAGACGTTGAACTCTGCTACCGGAGTCTCATTCCCGAAGCCGTACTTTGTGACGAAGTACGCGCCTCCCATGATCACAATCTCCTCGATCATCCCTTTAGCGTCCGGGAACTCTGTCAGGAGCGCCGCAATGTTGGTCAGCGGTCCCGTGCAGATGATGGTGATGGATTGTCGCTTGGATGAGGCGAGAGTTTCTAGGATCGCATTGAGCGCGGGTTTCCCTGCAGGACTAAGTTTAGGAAGCGGTAAGTTGGAATCTCCCAACCCGTCGCTTCCGTGAAAGGCTGTTGCCCGAATCGGGTCACGAAATAGCGGATTCCCTAATCCTCGCGCGACCCAGACATCTGACCTGTCGAGAAGTTCGACGACTCTCAATCCGTTGATTGTTGCTTGTTCGACAGGTACGTTGCCTGAGACCGCGGTTATGCCCGCGACCTCTAGCTCGGGAGATCTTAGGGCGAGTATGAGTGCGAGGGCATCATCGATGCCTCCATCCATATCGATAATGACGCGGGAGGGTCTTCTCGACCCGGGACCCTTCCTAGAATAGTTTCGAGATCTTCTTGGTGGGCAACGAGTCGGCAAGATACCAGAATTTGAGGTATTGCAGACCAGTCTGATACTGCAACTCTGTAAAGGAGTTCACCGCGTCCTCAGCGATGATTGTCTCGTAGCCTCGGAAGAAGGCGTCAGCGGTTGTGTGCCTAACGCAACAGTCGGTATGGAGACCAGAGATGATTAGGGTGTTGGGTCCCTTTCCATCATGAGTTCTCTTGAGTTCGCGTTCCAGTCTAGTGTTGAAGAAACTGCTATAGGTTGTCTTGGGAATCTGAACATCCTTCTTTCGTGGTCTCAATTCGCCTATAACCCTGGCACCCTTGGTGCCACGCATGGCGTGTTCTCCCCACCTCTCAATCTCGAAATCCTTCCTCGTATGGGAGTCGTTAGAATAGAGCACGGGGACACCAGCACCACGGGCAGAGTCTATGAGTTCACCGCTGCGAGGAATCATTGGGACAGCCCTATCGCACTTGATCTTACCATAGACAAAGTCGTGCAGCATGTCCACGACAAGGACGGCGTACCGTCGGTCGTTGTTGTACACGTGAGGTGCGACTGCGGTTTCTAGATTATAGACGTTGATCTGTTCCGCTGGGCCTTGTCCATGAATTCTAGCCACGAACCATCCTGGCACGCGGACCCCGCAGGCATGATTTTAAGATGATTAGTAATCGTCCTCAAGCGCCCAGGCGACACAAAATTGGAAGGAAAGGCCGACGTTGTGATAGTTGGCGCAGGAATGGCAGGCTCAGCCCTAGCATTCGAACTGCAGAAGAGAAACATCTCGACCCTTCTGTTAGATCGCAGGAAAGGGCTCGACTCGACTCCTCGAGGCATAACCTTCCAGCCCAACGGCCTGGAAGCGCTGGACAAGATCGGAGTTCTCGACAGTGTTCAGCAGATGGGCTCGGCCGAGAGAATACTCGAAGTGCGAGACTGGAACCAACAGGTCCTGTTAGAAGCCGACTACGGACTGCTTGACCATCCGCAGAACTACATTATGACGGCCGATGCAGTGCAGGTGGAACATCTTCTCGGGTCCAAGGCTGAGAACTTGGGCGCTCAGACCATATGGAATACTCGGTTCCAGGATATCGTTTGGAAGGATGGAGTTGCCCAGGGATTGCGTTGCGATGTCGAGGGTGGGCCTTCCGAAATCCAAGCTTCGATAATCGTAGGGGCTGATGGGCCACAGTCCCGTGTTCGGGAGAGCATCGGAGCCACGACAAAGACGAAGAAATATTCGGATTCTTTCACGGTTGGGCTAGTGGGGCCCGTTTCAGAGTTGAAGGATAGGGCGCGACAATACCAAGCACCGGGAAAGATGCTTGGGATAATGCCCGCCGGCCCGGGAGCCACGTACATCTTCTACTGCGTTGGAACTCGTAGCTTTGAGGATTTGAAGAGGGAAGGACTAGGACGTTTCAAAGAAGAGGTCACTCAAGCTGCCCCTGAATTGACCGAGGGTTTTGGAGCAATGGAGGCATGGACGAGGCTCGCCTATTTCACTCCCGCTTTCATAAAGGTCGACCCTTGGGTAGGGAATGGCGTGGCGCTACTGGGCGATTCAGCGCATACGTTCCATCCTCATGCCGGGCAGGGAGTGAATCTGTCTCTGCAAGACGCACTCGTATTGGCAGACGTAATAGCAGATGCCCTAAGCGCAGGGGATACTTCAGCGAAGAGATTGTCCCGATATCAGTCAAGTCGGAAAATGTTTGCTGATGTGATAGGACAGCACGCTCACTATACGTCCACATATGCGCTCAGCAACAACTGGCTGATCAAGCGACTCAACAGACGGGCGCTGAATAAGATGCGGAAGAATCAGAAGCTCATGAAAAAAGCACTCGAGATAACAGCCGGAGTCTTCACAAAGAAGCCAGGTCTGATCGAGCAAGCACGGATCGGAGGAATCCTACCCTAGGTCGCGGTAGGCACAGCGACTACGAGCTCTTCCTCTGGTAGCCTTACGTCTTTGAACACTGACCAGAAGTAACCAATCGACGTGAGGTAGAGAGCAGTGCACAGGAAGAATGGTAGCGCAAGATAGAGTGCACCACCAAGTCCCATGAAGTAGGCGCCGACTGATGTGCTGAGAGAATTAGGCAGTCTCCAGAGTGATGCTGTCACCGCAGAAGCCTGCGATCTCTCTTCTGGAGGAACGAGACCCATCAGAAGAGACTGTTCTACAGGATTGGACATCATCATCAGCGCACTTCTCACGACGTAGATCGAGGAAGCTGAGGCGAAGCTAGGAGAGAAGGGCAGGGAGAAAAGGAAAACCGTAGACGATCCCTGGGTCAAGACAATAGTCTTGACTGTCCCAAATCTTCGCGCTAGCCTTGGAGCGGCCAAGTTTGCGAACCCCATCACCAGACTGTTAACTCCTCCAAGGATCGGCGCACTGACATCATCGACAACTCCGAACTTCAATAGTGCCCAGCCTGGAATCAGAGGAATTACCATTCCCGCTCCCAGAGCAATCAGAATTCCAGCAAACGAGTACTGAGCAACAGTCTTGCGAGATCTCTTCGGAATAATCTGAAAGCCCCGATGGTCGGCTTGGGAGGATCTTGACTCGGAGACAGTTAGCGCGATCGCAGGCCCGAGCAGACTGAGCAGGGCTACCCCAAGGAACAGATACCTGTGACCCGTCACAAGGTCAATCGCGTACCAGTTTTTCAGCAACCCCAGAATGCTCGCGCTGAAGCCGCCGACGGCGGCGCTGATGGTGGATATGAAGAAAGATAGGCTGAAGGCACTCGTGCGTTTTGCGTCCGTCGCCTTGTCTGCAAGCATGGCCCCCCAAGACGACGCATACATTGCCTCGGAGAGTCCAGAAAGAACTGCCGTTCCAACTAGCAGCGGCAGATTTGTCCCAACAAGGGCGAACAGGACCAGAGTGAAGCTTGCAATGACTCCGCCCAGGACTACGAACCGTTTCCTTCCATAGCGATCCGCCAATCCCCCGAAGAGAAGAGTGCTTGAGGCGCTTGTTATGCCGATGATGGTGAGAATTATTCCGCTAGTGGCGAAGCTGAGACCTTCGAGAACAAGATAGATTTGGAGAGTTATCCAGAGGAGACCTGCGGCTGCCCAGTTGAAGAAGCTCGCATAGATTAGTAGATTGGCTTCTCGAGGAATGCCTCGGAACTCGTCGAGACTCGTAATGATACGCTGGAACAATAGACGAGCCTCGCTGGATTCTCCAGCGAGTTTGTCACTGCTTCCACTAAAGGATTGGTCTAGGCTGTCTTGACTGAGGTGTAATCACACGTCCTGGAGAATGAGGGACGGAAAAACCGGAAGCTGATAGAGAAGCGGGAGTGGTTAGCCGAAGATTGACGATTTTCCCTTTACTAGGTCGACTATCCGTTCCAGGCTTGCTGTGATGAAGTAGGTTCCTATTGTGAAAATGTAGACCAGATGGAAGTTTGCGAGAATGCCGTTGTTGAGATTGAGCCCCAGACCAGGGTCGAGACCCAGAGCCAGAAGCATGAGGTAAGCCACGGTGAACGATGTGGCGATTGCAGTTCGGACAGCTCCCTTTTTCACAAAGTCGTCTTTGCTCTCACTTTTCCCGTGCAGGACCTGAATAGTAAGAAGAAATGCGAAGAGAGACATTGAGCCGATGCCATATGCGGCAAGGGAAGGACCGCCACGTCCCAAGACTATGAGCGAGAATGAGATTATCGTTGTCGCCAACGTGCCAACTAGGGCAATAAGTAAGAGTAATCCTGAAGTCAGCGGGAACTTCTTCTGACCGAATGACAAGCTTTGGATTCAAGCACGGCTACAGACTGGCTTGAACGAGAACAGTTCGTTACCATTCTCTGCCAACAGAGGTAAGCTCATCGTCCATAGCGACTAGAGCTTGAGGAGCGGTTGTCAACGCGCTACAGCCTTGGTCTCGAGTGTCTCCCAAGGAAAGTTGTGATGACGCTTGTAGTACTCCACGAGTCCTCCTTCCCGCATCAGACCTCTAAGGAACTCAGGAACCTTAACCGCCGGGTGTACGCTACCATCCCGGGTCCTAACGGACCAGTCTTGCAGATCGACCTCTATCTCATCAAATTGCTTCACTTGCTTAGAGATTCCCGGAACCTCTAGTGCAGGGAGCCCAATCGCGAAGCAGTTACGATAGAAAATGCGCGCAAAACTCTCCGCAATCACCGCTGCCACGTTAGAATATTTGATAGCGACAGGTGCTTGTTCCCGGCTGGAGCCTCCTCCAAAATTCTTTCCAGCGACAAATAGATCTCCTGCTTTCACCTTCTTGTAAAACTCAGGGTCGAACCCGTACATGGCATACTTGGCCATCTCTACGGGATCGTTGGTTCGGGCTTTGAATCGGAACGGTATGATAATGTCAGTGTTCACATCATCGGGCCAGACCCAGGTCCGGCCCTTCAGAAGGCCCGAGACTGTCATAGGTATCTCCTAGGGTCCGCGATCTTCCCTTCTATGGCCGAGGCTGCGGCCGTTGCGGGGGATGAGAGATAGATCTTCGATGTGATCGCGCCCATCCGGCCTATGTAATTCCGCGGTGAGGATGATATGCACACCTCGTTCTCCCCTAAAACCCCAAGATGTGTTCCTACACACGCACCACATGTAGCATTAGTGAAAACCGCTCCAGATTGCAGAAATATTTCCGCCAGTCCGCTTTTGATGGCTTGTTCGAAAATACCGTTGGAAGCTGGGGTGATGACGCATCTAGTACCAGTTTTGACCTTGTGACCTTTCAGTATCTTGGCTGCGATGGCAAGATCTTCGTATCTCCCGTTTGTCGAGGATCCGATGAAAGCCTGATCGATCGGTGTGCCTTCGACCTCTCCTACTTCCTTTACCTTATCGACATTTCCAGGCTCCGCAACTTCGGGAACGATCTTTCCAATGTCAATATCGTATTCATCCTTGTAGCTAGCTTTAGACCCTGCGCGAATCTCGTACATTGACTTGCGATTTACTGACCTGAAGTATTCCTGTGTTGACGAGTCTACTTCGAAGATGGAGAGTTTACATCCGCACTCCATAGAATTGTTACTAATACAGGCTCGTGAGGCCATGGAGAGGTCTTTGACCGCGGATCCCTTCCATTCTATGGACCGATAATTTCCTCCGTCTTCCCCCACTGTTCCAATAAAGTGTGAGACTATGTCCCGAGCAAAGACCCCTTTCTTGAACTGGCCTGTAAGGTTGATCTTGATCGATTCCGGGACCTTTACCCAGAGTCTTCCAGAAGCCCACACAGCAGCCATCTCCGAGCTACCGATCCCCGTGGCAAAAGCACCGACCGCTCCAGCCTGACATGTGTGAGAGTCAGCACCGAAAAGGACCATTCCCGGGACGACATGGTTCTCAAGAAGATGCTGATGTGAAATGCTCCCTTCAACAAGTCGTACGCCATGCTTCTTGACAAACTCTCTAATCAAATGATGAAGGTTAGCGACTTTCTCATCGGGAGCAGGGAAGGAATGATCAATAACTAGATGGATTTTGGACGGGTCCCAGACCCTCGGGACACCCATCTCGCCGAAGACTTTGATTGCAAGTGGCCCTGTGCTGTCCTGGGCCATCGCCAAGTCGACGGGCAGAACGGTAATGTCCCCGGGGCGATGGATCTTTTCGGCACCATCCGCTCGGACGCTGATGATCTTCTCCGCGAAGGTCAGTGAATTATCGTTGACGATGTCTGGACGCAATGCTGTTCTGAGGCGGCGAGAAAACTGGTCGCTATTAAACGTGAACGTAGAACCGAGGCGATGAAATCATCATACGAACCCTCGATTCCCTTCATCGCGCAAGAAATCTGAAAGTTTTTGAGTTTGATTTGACTCATAATAGCCATCCTAAGCCCTGTTTTGGGTGAGTAATAGCGTATGGCTGAGAAGAAACGATTGCCTCCGTGGGAGGAAGCGAAGCTCGTCTTCAAGATGCAAGAGGAGACCCGTAAGCGTAAGCTTCTGGAGAAGGATATGCAGCAACGTCAAGGATGGGCTAGG
>Ga0209236_1001109_pt1 | contig 16094 bp, 19 predicted proteins | sample GraSoi013_1_40cm_FD_185819 | JGI IMG/M metagenome (GOLD analysis project Ga0209236, IMG submission 185819) | Grasslands soil microbial communities from the Angelo Coastal Reserve, California, USA - Sample 09_27_2013_1_40cm (SPAdes) (version 2) | ecosystem: Environmental > Terrestrial > Soil >... | reverse complement strand
TCCTGCGCCGATCGCGAGAAGAAGGTCCGCGGTCTTATCTTGAGATGATTTGGGAAACTTGTTGGCCATGGATTCTTTCGGCCCGTGGCCGCAATCTCCTCTGTTGCAATGATATCCTGTGCGTAACTCCAACGCAATCCATATGGTTACATTGCCTGGCCGAGGGCTGTGGTGAGACCGATTGAAGGGGGCTGTCTTCGACTGGGATGGAACGCTCGCCAGTATCGACGAGCGAGAATTCTACTGCATCAATCATGCCCTGACAGAACACGGCTCAACACCGATCAACAACGAGTTTTACGTGAAAAACTACTATCTCCGCGCCTATGAGGAAGGCACCGGGCCCCTAATGGTGCTAGAGACAGCACTAACAGGAAAGAATCGGCCGATGATCGACGCGGTTTACGAATCTTACAGGAAAATCTTCCAAGCCACGGCGGAAAGGGCAACACTCCAGACCGGGGCTATCGAGATTCTCAAAGCCCTCAAACGAGCAGGATTCAAGATCAGCATTGCAACAATGAGGTACACAAAATCAGTTGTCGAGTCTGAACTGAAACATCTGGCAGTCACTTCCCAAGTCGACCTGCTCTTGACCCGTCAAGACCTCGGCGTTAGGGGCACGTTAGGGTCCTTGGAAGAGACGGTAAATCAGCGAGCCCGACTTGTAACTAGAGCTCTCAGAGAAATCAGCCTCGCACCCGATGAGGTGTTTCTCGTCGGTGACTCTTGGTGGGACGTTCGAGCAGGAAAACAGCTAGGGATAAGAACGGTTCTAGTCAAGACAGGTTTCGCTTCACACAACGACTTCTCGAGAGAGAATCCAGACCTAACGGTTTCTTCCATGAATGAGCTGAGGGAAATCTTGGAGAAGAGCCACTGGGCGATCTGACCAGGATTCTCGATGAGAAGATGGGTCTCTTTAGGATCTAAGGAAATGCGACTGTAAACATTTGCCGAGTTATGCTTGTTCACGCCGTCTTGTAGAGGTCTGTCGTGGCGACTGGTTCAATGTCGTTCTTCTCCAGTTCGCTGAGCAGCCGGTTGATTCCTAGCCAGTCGCTGGCGATGTGTCCCAGGACGATTAGATTGGAAAAGTTCTCTGCGGCTAGCTTTGTCAGATCAGCTTCTGAAATGTGGATGTAGGACAGAGTTCCAACACCATTCTCGAAATATGCCTTAGCCACATCATAGCCACCATTCGTGTAGCAGGCATGAGAGACTACAGCCTTCCCAGCCTTGCGATTTGGAGAACCGAGTCGCACTTCGATCCGAGTCTCCGCCTCTCGGAACTCGGGAAACATGCTAATCCTAGAAACAAGTTGACCAACTGTAGCGTCCTCATCCAGCCCTTTGATCGCTTGGACGATCATTCTTCGACCAATCTCATCGCAGGGACTGTGAATTGTAACAAGGGGAAGACCCAGCTTCTTTGCGGCGTTCGGGACCTGATCGTAATTCTCGGGATGGTGCTGGATGTCGAGGACTCGGTACTTGTTCTTCACAGCCTCCTGAGCTACTTCTGACGGGACCCCGGCCGCCTTCAACTGGTCAATATGATGGAGGAAGACCTTGTAGCCTTCAAGCTGGGCCTTCCCTCCCGCTGGATGGTGCGCGATTACTCCATCGCAGTCGAGATTCCGGGCGAGCAATAATTCGCTGACACCCACATCAATAGAGACAAGGACCTTCCTAAGCTTGCGTCCCTTGACGTGAATCTCACTATCAGCAGGAACACTGCTGAAGTGGGCGAGTTTGAGAGCTGTCCTCATTATTTGCTGAGTATCCCGCAAGGCGCAGCTCAGCCCATCAGATGGGGTTCTTGAGGCTTAGGCCCGTCCGCCCTTCGTCATCTTCTTGAGGTCGAGAATCTCGTCCAGTTTGTCTTTGGGCAGGATTCCCTCTTCCAAGACAACCTCTCGCAGGGACTTGTTCTCGGCCATGGCCTTTTTCGCGATCTTCGCCGCATTGTCGTAGCCGATCTTTGGAGTGAGCCTCGTCACCATCATCAGAGTCCTCTCTGCATATTCCAAGCAACGCTTCTTGTCCGCGGTGATCCCCACGACACACTTCTCGCCAAGAACACGGGACCCGTTAGCCAATATCGTGATTGACTGAAGCAGATCGTAAGCGATAACCGGCATCATGACGTTCAACTCTAGCTGACCCAACATCCCGCAGACGCCGATCGCTGTATCGTTGCCGTAGACCTGAGCAGCCACCAGATTTAGAGCTTCAGGAATCACAGGGTTGACTTTACCGGGCATTATGCTCGACCCTGGCTCCATTGCAGGAAGATCAATCTCGCCCAGCGCAGTTCTAGGACCCGAGTTGAGAAGGCGGAGGTCGTTGGATATTTTCATCAGGCTCGTAGCGATAGTTTTCAAATCGCCACTCGCTTCAACGCAGGCATCCTTGGTCTGCATCGCCTCGAAAGCGTTCTCCGCTTTTCGAAACGACAGGCCGGTTAGACGGTCAATTTCTGCGATAGCCAGCTCAGCATATTTCGGGTCAGCGTTAAGACCTGTTCCCACTGCAGTCCCGCCCAACGGTAGTTCCATGAGGATGTCTCTAGCCTGTTCAGCACGTTTGATCCCATGCCTGATCATGCTCGCGTAGCCGCTGAACTCTTGACCTAGAGTGATCGGGACGGCGTCTTGTAGATGGGTCCGGCCTGCTTTCACAACGCCCTCAAACTCCCTCGCCTTCTTCTCAAGGGCCTCAGCCAAAACACGCAGACTTGGGATGAGTTTTCGGACAATCTCTTCCGCTGATGAGACGTGAATCGCGGACGGGAATACGTCGTTTGTGGACTGGCACATGTTCACGTGATCATTTGGATGAATAACCGACCTGTCCCCTCTCCTTCCCCCGAGAAGCTCGATCGCACGGTTAGCGATGACCTCGTTCATGTTCATGTTCGATGAGGTGCCACTACCCGTTTGGAATACGTCAACGACGAACTGGTCGTGGAGAGCCCCCTCCATAATCTCCTTCGCCGCCGAAACAATGGCCTCGCCCTTCTTTGGGTCCAACAGTCCCAGCTGCATGTTGGCCCGCGCAGCAGAGAGCTTGATCAGAGCCATAGCCCGAACGAATTCCTTAGGAAGGCGTAGACCCGATATGGGAAAGTTCTGAACCGCCCGCTGGGTCTCAGCTCCATAATACGCAGAGCTAGGGACTTTGACCTCCCCCATGGAGTCCTTGTCCAACCGATATTCCTCGACGGTAACCATTATCGTCACGCCGGAGACAGCCGGGAGAACTGGGACTAAAAAACACTCCCTATCAACTCTGAAAATAGTACCATTCATTCTGCGCTCTCAGTTTCGTCGACCTCTCCGCTCTAACAGTCCGAACAGGAAGATTCGGTGGAACCTTGATTTCACCTCGGAAGATGCGACGAAATAGCCAGAGGCTCAGAGACCAGATTCGACAGGTCCTATCGGTCCTCGACGAGGTAGAACAGTATCGTATGAAAAACCTCTCGAAGGCTCACGCGTGAGTCCAGAAACCTCTTCTCACCACCCTGCTGTGACTCAGTGAGGGAACAGTTTACATCATCAAACATTCGACTAGCGGCCTTCAAATCTAGGTCGCTAGTCCGTGAGACTGCTAAGGTTCCAACAGAAGCCCTCCGAGAATCGGATGGGAATTATGATCGACTCGGCTCGGTTTGCTGAGCTGGGCTCCTCAAAGAACTCGGAACCCATTCTGGACTTTCTCCAGGACCCAAAGAGCGAGGCCAAAGCAAACCAGACGCTTGAGGCGGCGAAGAAACAGATTGGTGACTCGAGAGAAGAGAATCCGAAGGGAGTCTTCAACCTCGACAAAGTTACTGTTCTTCCTCCTATCTCACGTCCAACAAAGATCATCTGCATGGGCGGAAACTTCTCAGACCACCTCCAAGAAGGATCGACAAGCCTTCCTCCGTTCCCAATATCATTTCTCAAATCTCCGACTTCACTAGTGGGACATAGAGCTCCAATCTTCTATCCTCGAAGAGTCAAACTCCTAGACTACGAAGTGGAGCTCGCTGCCGTCATCGGCGTGAGGTGCAAAGACGTGTCCAGGAAGAGTGCCCTCAACCATATCGCTGGCTTCTCAGTCTTCAACGATATCAGCGCACGTGACATTCAGTTCGCAGAGATGAAGAGAGGCTTCTGCAACCTCGGCAAGAACTTCGCGTCCTTCGCCCCTATGGGGCCTTTCCTAGTTACTCCTGACCAGGCTGGGAATCCTGACAATCTTGGAATGGAACTCCGAGTCAACGGACAGACGAGACAGTTTTCCAGCACGAAGAACATGGTCTTCAAGATGCGGCAGCTAGTCGAGTTCTTCTCATCCATGACCCTCGAACCAGGGGACATCATCACGTCAGGCACACCCTCCGGCGTGGCTATCTATAGACAACCTGACAAGACACCGTTTCTGCTACAGCCGGGAGATATGATCGAATCGAAGATCGAGAACCTAGGAAGATTACAGAATACTGTCGTCGCAGAGACGAGTCCTGTAAAGACAGCTTTCTAGGGGCCCGGAAGACCATAGCCTAGCGCGGGTAGGCCTGACCCTGTATCCTCTTAGTATACGTCGCAACCGTTGCGTTTTGAAGACTCAGCTCGCCGTTCTTCTGAGCCTTGTACGAGTCCCATCCCAGCTTGACAATATGACTCAGAACAGCCGAAAAGGTCGGCTTCGGAGGCTCCATCCTATCATACAGCCTCCTCATCTCATCCAATAGCTCCCTCGAAATCCTGACCGAGTATGGGATTGTAACAGTCAATCGACTCATCACACTACACTACGATACGCACTTCTCACTACGACCCGGTCGAGGACAGTTGATTGTGGTGTAACCTCTGCCCTTAAGCCCGGGTAACAAGAATACGGCACCCAGAGGTGAATTATGAATGAGAAGTGATCAGCTAAGGAGATTCCTTAACAGTGATGTGGTGGGCCAGTTGAACAATGGACTCTTCTTCGAGGGATATGTTGCTGACGAAGCCGGAAGAGTATCAGTCTTCGACCGGGACAGTCGAGCCCATCAAATCAGCGCAACACAAGTCAAATGGCTCGCAAAAGCGGTAAGATACTGTTGACAGGCTGGGGAAAAGACAACTGTGCTAGGATTCCCGATTTTTGGGGCGATGTTGGTTGTGGCGGGCCCGCCGGGAATTGAACCCGGGACAGCCGGGTGTCTTCCGCGAGGTAAAAGCTTCACCAGAGATGGCTCTTCCGGTGCTCTACCTCTTCAGGATCCCTGTTAGGAATCTGGCTGAGCTACGGGCCCGCGCGACGGCCGAGTTTGACCTGATCTATATTAGTTGATTTTCCAAACAAGACCAAGACGCTCTGTGAAAAAGCAAGTTGCCTCAACATTCGAGCTCTCAGATCAAGATTGGCTAATCTGACTCATCCTGACCGCGCCGACAACCTCTAGCAGGCTTCTTCCTTGCGCAATGTTTGCCGGTACTTGCTTCCTTGCAATAAGGCCTGCAATAATGAGCTTCTCGACTACCCTAGCAGTCGGTCCTAGCACATCTTGTAAAGCCTTCACGAACTCTCCAACCAGTTTTGGAATCTGATCGGGTGAGATGGAATTTCGCCTTTGGAGGAGGAGAAATATTGACTCTTTGACAGTTGGTCCCAATGCATCGAGAGCTGCGCTGACAGAGTCTACCAGAGCTTGGTCGAAAACGCCCGTCGGTTCATCACGCAACTCTATTAGACACCAACATCTGCGAACCTTTGCGTGACAGAGGCCTGACTGAGGAAGCATCTCGGCTCGTTCCGAGCTTCGCCCCTGACGTGTGAAGCAAGCCTTTGCCCATCGTGCCTTGACCATCCGCTTCTCTAATGAAAATTCAAGAAGATAGCAAGGATAGAGTCGAGATAAGAATCACGTTACTGTCAGCAACCCTACGAGGTCATCTCTGATTCAGCCGCGCTAGAACAGAGTCGCTTCTTAGTAATGCTGTGAACCAGCCTTCATACAGTCAATATTAACCATCTAAGATTCATAGCAGAGACTATGATCGACCTTGCCGCGATAACAGCGGACCTCAGTGCAGTGAGTTCGATAGCAATCATTCTAGGCGCCGTGTTCGTAATCTTTCAGCTCAGGCAGAACGCGAGACTGATCAGAACGGCCAACTTTGAAACCAAGGCCAACATGTCATTTTCAGTTCTGGAAATTATCACGGAAGAATCCTTCGCCCGTAGGAGGAAGAACATGCACGACGCGATAAAGAAGTACAGTCAGATCAACTGGGAAGGATTCGATGACAGTCTCGAAGATTTCGAAGCCCGAAACTTCGGCTACATCTACGAGCTAATCGGCGAACTTGTCAGGGAAGGAATAATTGACTTCACGATCGCCATTCACTCCCTACGCTATCTGCTCGTGTTTGACTGGCAGAGATTCGAACCTCTGGTTAAGCATCTCATGGAACGATACAAGGTCCCGGTGAACCCGTATGAAAACTTCGAATGGCTAGCGCAAGAAACAAGAAAGTACCTGGAGAACCAAGGAAGGATCGACACTGGACACCCCGAGATTCCTGCTCCCGCCAGCATGCACTAGCTTAAACATTAGAATAGAATCCTTCGCAGTCTGGTGCTAGACATGATCGTCAAGCATCTCTCCGAAACAGTACCTGAGAGAGAAGGCGATTTTACACGATGGTATCTCTCGCGTGCCGACCGAGGCCATTCACTGGCCGTTAGATACGTTGAACTCACCGGAATGGTCCCACCACACACTCACGACGTTGAAGAGACAATCTTCTACATCGAGGGGAAGGGCTTAGCCCGAGTTGGTGGGAAAGAGGTTCGGGTCAAACCCGGAACCATGGTGGTGGTTCCACCCGGCACCGTTCACAGTTCGATCAGGGAAGGCCTCGAACCACTCCGATACCTAGCGATCTTTGTAGGTAGCCCAGACCTCTAACACCAGCACGAATAAGACGACAGGACGCGAAGACACTGCAAGACCCCTCCGACTCATACAAACTAGAGCAGACGAAGATCAAGCTGGCAAGAGGTGGAGAGACCAGCATTGTCTACGGTCTGCCCTCCAAGATCCATGATCCATCGACATGCCTCATCATAGCCCACGGCGCCGGTGGACCAATGCACACGCCCTTCATACGATATTTCCACACTGAACTCGCAAAGCGAGGCTTCCTGACTGTCAGGTTCAATTTTCCATACATGGAAGCCCGCAGGAGGGTGCCTGACAGGAGAGAGGTCCTGGAGGAAAGCTACCGCACAATCGTCGACCAAGCAAAGAACGGCACACATAAGCCAGATCGAATGGTCATAGGAGGAAAATCAATGGGGGGACGAATCGCGTCCCAGATAGCATCCAACGGGGTAGACGTGAACGGACTCTTCTTCCTCGGTTATCCACTCCATCCGATAGGCAAGACTGACCAGCTTAGGGATGAGCACCTCTACCGGATCAAGAAGCCGATGCTTTTCTTGTCCGGGACGAGGGATAGTTTTGCCAGACAGGATCTTCTGGAAAAAGTCGTCTCAAGGATAGGATCAAACGCCCAGATCCATTGGATACAGAACGGAGACCATAGCTTCAAGACTCCTGATACGAAAACCGGCAACACAGGGACTTTGCGGGAGGCCCTTGCACTTCTAGTGGATTGGTTGCAAACGATAGCCTAGGGATCTGAAAGTCGGCGCGAGCTTCCTGCTCAATACTGTACATTTATTAGAGACGGACTGGGGTCGTGGGCTTAGAAGAACATTGTGCGACAGTTGCGGCTGTTCTTCAGAGCAGGAAGAGACGACTACTCAACCAGAGGAAGCCTAGCCCTATACCTGCTGGGGCATTGAAACTTCCCAAAAATCCAACGAAGGGGCTTTCATTGGCTCCTTCGATCTTTCAATCCAGCAGCTAGCTCCAAGCTGACAAATATTCCGTCCGCGGAAGGAACTATCATTTGTTCACGCGATCTCAAAGGCACGCCTACTCACGCTGAGTTCCAAGGTATCGTGAGCAAGAAAATGGAAGTCTGCTATTCCAGAAAATACCGTGTCTGAGAGGGACCGCAATTTCTACGGTCTCCAGCCATTTTGTCCGATGTCGCGGCTTGTACTTTGAATCCTTTGGGTGGGCAGTCTGAGTATCTGTCTGCAACCCATTCCAGGATAAATCCGTTACTGGCGAATCTGGATGTCATCAAGAAGGTCACACATGTTATGAGATCCTCCATTTGAAATTGTGCCCGTCACGCTGACTCAGTCCCCCAAGGTCGTAGTTGTACGGCTGGTCGCTCAGCTGTAAGGTCGTATTGGGCTTTCTCGAAGGGTCCGACGGTCGTACAATCGTGAGCCTCAGTTTCGGTCGGAGAAATGTTAGACTTTGATATAGTCAAGGTAGTTGTTTGCTATGTAGTTCAATGTTGGAGCATTTGTGTATATGTCGTACATAGTGTGCACGCCACCGTTCAGGTAATCTATCCTAGTTACGAGCACCCATGCTTGAGCCGAGGCGTCGAACAGATAATCACCGACCTTCAACTCTGTTACGGACAGTTCAGTCCATGTGCCATTGGGGAACATTACCTCGAGCTTCTGGGCTGGATTCTGGTCAGTGATTAGTGGCTTCCCCTTCGCTGTGTGGATTATCATGAGATTATCCGTCTGCACGGTTACAAATCTGGTTAGGGTAATGTTCACGTATTGACCCGATGTCATGTCGTAAGAAAGCAGCTGATCACCCACCTTTAGATTCTGGACCGGGATTTGGGAATAGTCGGCCAGGGTAATGAGAGTACCCGAAGCGACGCTACCACCGCTGGGTCCAGGGCATCCTGCAAAGTAGTCAACATGCAAAGCAGAGCTAGCGACGTGCCTCAGGAGACCAGAGGTGGCCGTAATCATGATAGTAAAGTCCCCGTGGAGATAGATATCGCCGGCCGCCTGAGCATAGAACCCAGCTATTGTCGAGCCTCCGGCCGGAACAGAGAGCGTGACGGGATTTCCGGGAGGATTTCCGAAACTTCCCCAGACCTCGGGGTTGGATGGAGAGATGGTCTCGGACAGGGTCACCGGGCTAGAGAATCCGTTAATGCTTTTCACCGTAGCCGAGAAACGCGCCTGATAGCCAGGAGTCAAACAGTAATACGACGGACTAGTGAAGATAGAAAAGTCGGGAGGGATGGGAGAGGGTGAAAGAGCAAAAGAATAGGTTCCCGTTCCACTTGTCAGGTAAATTTTTTCATAGTATGAACCCGTTGATGAAGGAGTGAACCATCCATACAGCGTATGCCCGGTTCCTGGATCGCCTCCAGCTCCACTGATCAGGTTCCAAGAGGGATCGTAGAAAGCTACTCCGAAATCAGCGGAAGGCGGTGGTATGAGATTGTAATAGATCGTCTGTCCTTGAGTCGCGTCAAACTTGTACATGTCCACAGTGTCCGCACCATACAACAGACCACTGTAACCACCCAAGGAAATCCCAGTGGCGGTCGAAAAAGAGTTCCCAGCATCGTTCCCGCTGTTCGCGTCGCTCTCATAGACATACTTGAAAGAATATGACCATCCGACTGTACAGCATGATGTTAGAAGCCCTATACCAACTCCCAACTCTACGTAAGTCGAAATTGATATTGTGTAGACATCTGGTTTGGGGAAGTTGAGTTGATATCGAAAACTAATCGCCTTATCAGTAGTGTAAGTTACAAGCACTCCACAACCGCCAAAAAGGTCAGCCGTACACCACTTGGCCCAGAACGAAGTTGAATCGGAACCCCAACCTGTTGCCGTTAGGCCGTTGGGAAGGTTAGGAGATGCTGGCAAACCATTCGTAACCGCAAGAAAGTTGTATAGGTCAACGAGAAGATTCAGCCAATCCACAGTTTGCGAGCTTGAATCATGAGGACTGTCGAGCATTCCAATATCCCCAACCCTAGAGAAGTCTAGGAATGACCCCGAACTGTCTTGCACACTGATTCTAGTTTGCTCCGTTTTTACGTCGAGATTGCTCAATGCCGGTTGCTGGCTGACGGTCGCCATCAGACTCGTGTAAATTATTGGATTATTTCCACCGTAAATATCCATGCCATTTTGGTACGATGCATCCTGACTAAGCTTAGTTTCGCTCGTCGCCTTGCCAACGATATTTGAATTGTCGATCAGATTCGCCGAAGTGATTGTCGAAACTGAATAGTCAGTAGCACGGACTGGTCGAAAGGAGGACGAGGAAACAATCGCAATAAGGAGCACTATTCCTATCATTAGTCGGGAGCGCAAATGTCTTATGCTTCTAAGAGTCATCTAGGTCATCGCATATTTGAGCGGCCTGGACGTTTTTGTGAAACAAAAGTTTAGAATATCTCATGAATAATGCGATTCGCTGGACGAAGAAGGCTGCAAATCAAAGGACTGCGCTCCCGAGAACGAGCCATATCGATTCGGCGTGCTTCATGCGTTTCCTACCCAGCGCTATGTCCACGTTCGGAAAGTAACCAGATATCTGATACCGCTTTTTAGAGTCCCCATACAATCAGGTGGTCTAGAGCCCTGGGATTCGTGGCAACACGAAGACTGCTCCGAGCGCCAGAGCTCCAAGAATGAAAATGACCACGATACAGACAATGACCGCCATTATCGAGACCCCTATCGCGCCCAACCATCCTGTCTTGAAGTAATGTTTCACGAGGAGCAGAAAAATCAGGAGCCCTACTAAAAGACCTCCTATGGAGCCGATGATCGCCGGGAGAAAAGCGATCGCGGCTCCCACCAGAAATGTTCCGACACCTGCAATGCCCAAAGCTTCGCCAAAAGTGACGCGTCGACCGACCACTATCTCTCCGGCCAACCAGAGAACGAAACCGATAATCAAAAGATAGATTATGAAGACGACCAGAAAGCCTACGAGGACACTAATTAATCCGGTCCCCAGAGAAGGTACGGCGAGTTGTGCCAACGAAGGGCTTCCTACAATCTAGTTCCAGGCTAGTCATGATTTAGTCCTTGTCGGAACCCGTCCCCAATATCGACAGTAAGTCGAAATGTCTCCTCGATACGGTTGGGAAGGTTTAAGCTTGCACGCTTTCGGGTAGCGTGATTGCCCAGGAAATCAGTATCCGGGCTCGCGCCCCGTCCGTAAAATCCGGACGCGTTAAGGTAGTATAGCCCGGTCCACGGCTTGCGGGAGCCGGCCGAAAGTATGCACGGCTGTCACCCGTGCGACACTCGAAACGAACGGTCGAGCGCACGGCGGGTTCGAATCCCGCCCTGGGCGCCAAGCCACTACACGACATCACTTCGACGCAATGGAGGATTATCTAGAATCGTCATGCTTCAAGTTGAACTATCGGGAACCCTGCCTAGAAACAAGGCTGGCTGACCAAGTGTCACAACATGCGAGGACCGCACACCTTGATGATCAGTCCAGCTTATCGGTGCTTACGTGATGACCCCGCACTAGCGCCACGCTTCCGACTATCTCGCAATTGGGAGATTATTCTGGGCGCTGCTCGATGCCGAGCCAAACAGAAGACTCAAGGTTGTATCGATTGTAGCCAGAACAATAATGCGAGTTTCTTGACTCATGTACGGCATGTGTACCCACTTGTGTTCTTGAGTACTTTAATGGCCCATGACGGGTCGAAATACTCTCGGTTGTAGACGTGTCGGTTATATGAAAAGCCGCCTAGAGTGTTCCTCATCATGAACCGCCTCAACATCGCAGTCATAGGCGCGGGCTACTGGGGAAAGAAGGTCATAGCCCAGATTCTTGACATAGCCCGGACTGGAGAAGAGATCAACCTCTATTCTGTAGCTGACAGTTCCCCGATTGCACTCGAACAGTGCAGAAAAGAATTCGGCCCCCTAAACTATCGCTTAGACTATCGCGAACTACTCTCAGACCCCAAAGTGTCTGCAGTCCATCTATGCTCCCCGAACCAGACCCATTTTGAAATAGCCTCGGAATTTCTCAGAGAGGGAAAACACGTTCTGGTCGAGAAACCGCTAGCTATGAAATCCAGAGAGGCCTATGAATTGGTTAGACTCGCCAAAGAACATGGCAGTGTCCTCTGCACCGGTCACGTCCACAGATTCAACAACGGCGTCAGAGGACTACGACGACTAATGGATAGTGGAGTTCTGGGCGACATTTACTACCTCCGCCTCAAATGGACGGGCTTCATGGCCATCCAGAATAACAGAGAAGTAATCACCGACCTGGGACCACACCCGTTCGACATCTGCAACAACCTCCTCGAAACATGGCCAAAGAAGGTCTCCTGCAAGGGCAGAGGCTACAGAACAAGCACGGGATACGAAATGGCCTCCATCTACTCTGAACACCCAGGCGGATATGACGCTGGCATCGAACTAAGCTGGCTGGACATGGAGAAACATCGAGACGTGACTGTAGTCGGCAGCGACGGCACTGCGGAGCTAGACTGCATCGAACAGAGACTGGTTTTACACCGGAAGGGAGCGGTGGAACGCGTAATGGTCGTCCCCAACAACACCCTCCGAGAAGAGATTCTCCACTTTGCCAGATGCATCGAGTACAACTCGTCTGCTGAACACTATCCCAACCGGGCTGACGGAACACTTGGAGCCAACGTCGTCAGAGTCCTCGAGACGACGAAAAAGTCTCTTGAGGAGGAACGCACGATCCAAGTTGAAATTCCTCGCGGCGAACCTATACCTGCTAGTGAACCGATGCCTGGACTACACGCGGAGCCGCCGAGTATGGGGAGCCTCTGAACGAACCAGCAAAATAACGATAAGGGTTGAGGAACTCATGACAGGGGTTATGGCGTGCGTTAGAATCACCCGATGAAAAACATGCGCACAGTCTAACCCGGGCAACAATCCAAATGTGTGACAAATGCCATCGCTTCTTCGTAATTAGTTACGAGAAGAATGAGAAAGGAGAAGTTGTGGAGATCGGGCACGAACTCGATATTCGAGTCAAATCATCCGGCATCGTCCGGCTCGATGAAGGCGAACATCCGAGAGGTTCTGAACGAACTCCTCCGGTGAGGAAATATGAAGAAGAGACTTGTTGGTAATCATTGAAATTCTCTCGCTATACTAGTTTCAGAAACGCCGACTAAGATCCTCATAAACGTCTTGCGCGCGGACTATCGTCGCTGGCTTTGTAGAAAAAATGGGCTTCGCGGAAAAAGGGGCGAAGCCTTGTGGAACTGGATTGGACTATCGCTGTGTGGCTATAGGAGATACTGGTGCAGGCATCGTGATCCGGAACTCGTTGGGACCCACGATCTGCGCGAATACTTGGTGCTCGCTCAGTCCAATGTCGACCTGAGTGTTAACCAAGTCCTTGAGAAGGGCTTTCACTGCTTCGCTGTAGAACAGCGATGCCTTTCGGCCGAAACCGTGGTTCAGTATTACAGTTGTCAGGTGGCCATCGTTGGTATATTCGAAACGGAATGCTTTGCCGTATCTGGGACCGAGTAGCTCTAGGGCTCGCACTGATGTTTCAAGGTCTACCCTCTTGAAGAGGAAGGCTATCAGGTCCTTGGCCAGGTTCTTTCCGAACCAACTGCCAAGCTCTTTGGCCTGTTCGTCAGTTGTATAGCCTACCAGCTTCTCGAAAATGTCCGAGGGCAGGGTGACGAAGCCCAGGCGGTCGGCAAAGACGTCCCACTCGACGAATTTCCGTAGGGCTTGGTTTGCGAAATAGTTGACGCTTACACGCTGTTCATGTGCTAATTTTTCGAGCTGGAAGTCGATGTCCTCGTCGATTCGGATAGTTCTAGTGACGCTCTTTGTCTTATTCTTGAACTGATAGCTTCTCAACATGGTTATAGAAGACTGCGTCGGCGTAGAATATATGCATAACTCATCCTTTGTGTTCGGACTGAAGACACATGTACTCTATTGTATTTGAATCGGCGGCGTCCCTTCGCATGTGTTCTAATTGACCCTGTTTCTGTTCCGTCGTACATTTGACGACTATTGTATTCCGATATATCACAATGTGATAGAAGCGGCCCAAAGCTAACCATCCATGCACCAGATATAATCCACAATGGGTCTTTGTATCCCAAACAAGCCCAAGTCGAGCCATTTGAGATGGGACCGCTTGCCGTTGGAGCAATCGGGCTACAAGTACTGATAAAAGAGGGCTGACTGAGGACAATATCTTCAGTTCGGGGAGGTCTTTCAGCTTTAGGACGATCGTTACGTAGTATGGTTTTGAGGGAACGGGAGCCGTCTTCGGACACCTGCTAAGGCTTAACACTCTGGGACGATATAGCCGTCTTCGGCTCAAGCATGGTTTCTATTATTCACGCTCCGCCTCAGGAGATCGTAGTCACCGGCCTCACGAGCTTCAATTCTCAGCAGAACCTCGCTTCTATGATTGCCTTCGTCATGAACGTCTCTGGCCAGGCCATGGCACTATACTGGGCGGAAGGGGTCGTATTCTTAGCTGATTTTGTCGAGCCGGAGGCTCTGCCTGATGAATATGTCAAGGGAAAGATCTATGCCTCCAACGTCTCGCACGCTCCAATGGCCAAGTACAGCAACCTCATCCGGGTGGGAAACATGGAGGTACCCGTCATCGACGTCTCATCAAACATTGCTCTGCGAGACTTGGCTCAGTGGATACGTGAGAATCACCAGTCCGCGTCCGACAAATCTTAACTAATCACTCAAGCCCGGGTGGCCTCGGTCCCGGGGTAGCTCAGCCTGGAAGAGCTTCCGGCTGTAGTCCTGCACTCAACGTGCGGGTCAGCCAGCCGACCAGGCGTACAGATACCGGAGTGGAGAAGGATCCACGGATTGTCGCCGGAGAATCGGACGTAACCGGTTCGGCGAGTTCAAAGTAGAGGTTTTCCCTCTATGGAACTCCGGCCCCCGGGACCAGCTCCGCTACAGTGGAAAAATCACAGATGGACCTAGAATCTCAGGCCACTATTTCGACTTGACAGTCGTGGGTCGTGACTCGAGCTCGCGGAGGATGAGCTCGTTCTGCTTCATCATGATATTGTTCTGGTCCGTGAGGATTCGCAGCGCGCTCGCGATTAGCGAGAGAGATGGGTTATCCCATCTGAACTCATTCTCTTTGACGGCAAGCGCTTGCTTTCCCTTGATAATCGACCCTCGCAAATTCTCATCGCTAGAGTCATCTGCAAAGGCGACACGCTGTCTGCGGTCCACCTTGTCCGACATGCTCGCGGCGGCGTGCTCCCGTTTGACGTCTGGATAACAATCTTCGCAGAACCTTTGACCTTTGAGTTCAAGGAGAGGGTCTATGAGGCTGAGAGTCTTTCCGCATCTCGAACAGAAATCTGCCAAATTTGTTCTGTTAGCTCCGTTAACGGTTTGAGTCTTGGAGCGCTATTAAAGAGTCTTGTAACCAACAGCCGAATGGCGACCCTGCGAATCGAAGACGGGAAGTCTGTCTTAGTGTCTAAGCCTGGCGACAGGCGAGACGAGGGTCCTGGAATTGCGGGATTCTCCCCCGTAGATCGGGGGTTGAAGCAGGTTGGAGTCATTCTCTCCAATGGGCTGTCCGTTCGAGTTCTGCTTTATCCAATCAGGCACTACAACCGCTCTTAGGAGCTGTTGTACTGTCACGTCCCGGTTCTTCGCCTCGTTCGATAGAATATCGTATGCGTTCTCCCCGATTGACATTATGAACTTGGCCATTGTTGATATCAGTCTTCTAGTTGTCCGGGTTCTCGCCGACGAGGAGTCTGTTCTGAAGCCAGAGTTCGGGAAGGGTCTGTTTGGCCCGCCTCAACTTGCACGACCATTGAGTAGTCGACACCAATCCATTTCAGATATTCTACCATGGCTTTGAACTCGGTCAGGATATCTTCGCTGGCGTCGACTGTCGTCTCACCGGTCATTCTGAGGAACGCTTTCCATTTACGGTTCTCCATACTTAGGCCCTTCTGGATGCTGCCTCTTCGGGGCTGTTCTGACCGTCCACCTTTCCTTCGACCTTGAAGTAGACTTCTCGGCCCTTCATCCACTCTCGGTGAGTTCCTGCATTCTCTATGTCTGTGTAGACTCCGTCGAGCCAGACCCTCACATTCAGGCTTGCGGATGAGGATATCAGCTCTGCAAGGAGA
>Ga0209236_1001105_pt1 | contig 16121 bp, 19 predicted proteins | sample GraSoi013_1_40cm_FD_185819 | JGI IMG/M metagenome (GOLD analysis project Ga0209236, IMG submission 185819) | Grasslands soil microbial communities from the Angelo Coastal Reserve, California, USA - Sample 09_27_2013_1_40cm (SPAdes) (version 2) | ecosystem: Environmental > Terrestrial > Soil >... | reverse complement strand
GAGATCGCAGATCGTCACGTCGTGGCCCCGGGTCCGCAGCGCCAGGATCGTCCCTCCCATGCCGATCTCCACGTCGTCGGGATGGGGCCCAATCGCCAGAATCCTCATTAGATTTCTGCCGAAAGGAAGAGGGAAGATGGAAGAAGGAAGGGGGACCTGCCCGTGCCCCCTCTTCCCTCTTCCTTCTTCCTTCTTCCTTGTTTCATGATCGTGCCCCCTGGACAAGGCTCAGCCGGTCGGGCAGCCAGCGCGCGACCTCCGCCTCCAGCACTCGCAGGTAGTACGCGCGGCGGGTCTGGGGGTCATCGAGACCGCCCCAGAACCTGCGGGAAGGATTCTTGTAAATGCGGGCCACAGGTAGCTCGATCACGCGCAGGCGATGATAGGCGGCCTGCACCCACACCTGCAGCGGCATCCCGTAGCTGGGCTCGGTCAGGACGAGCTTGCGCAGCGCCTCCACACGGTAAGCTTTGAAGCCACACCAGGCGTCGGTGATCGGATAACCCGTGATGGCGCGCAACTTGGCTACAAATTCCTGGTTCAGGCGGAGGCGATCTGGGGGCGGCGGATCTCCCGGCATCGCAGGATCCAGGTACCGGCTGCCGGAGACGATGTCCGCGCCGCCGATCGCCCGCAGGAAATCGGGGATGCGCTGAGGCTCGTGCTGCTCATCGCAATCGATGGTAATGGCGACATCGTACCCTCCGGCGACGGCCTGTCCAAACCCGGTGATCAGCGACTGGCCGTAACCTCGGTTGACATCATGACGGACGATCTCCACACCCGAATGCTGGGAGGCGAGCTCGGTGGACCGGTCGGTCGAGCCATCGTCGACCACGACGAGGTCGCTCTGCGGCGCAGCGCGCCGGACTTCCCCCAGCACGCGTTGTAACGCGGCCTCTTCGTTGTAGACCGGGATGATGATCAGCGAACGCACATTACACCTGACATTACCCCACTCAGTATAGGAACGGGCCGGGGATGTCGCAATAATCCGGGTTCACAACTGCCGGAATCCGGAGATCCTGGATGCAGGATCTAGGATCGGGAGTCCGGGATCGAGGTTCCCCGTTCGTAGGCCGCCATCATCTGCAGCAGGACGCGATCCAGGAATAACTCGATCCGGCGGATGGAATGTACTTTGCGATGCGACGGCAGCGGGAGATGTGAAGATACAGCCTGCGTGATCGACTCCTTGAAGAACAGGAAGGCGCGGGTGGCTTCAGCCGGCGACAGGCGCAGGGCGGCGACCTGCTGGCCTAACTCGCGGCCCGCCTCCTCCCCGGCCTGCACCGCCGCGGGCTGTCCCCGGCCGCCGGAGAGATATCCGGCCAGGGCATCCATCAGTCTCCGGCAGGTCAGCCGCATCGTCTCAGCCATCTGGGGCCCCACGCTCGCGTACCACTGCTGGCGGCGAATCTCCCGCCGCGCCGCGCCCGGCATCAGCCGCGCGCCGTGCGGACCGATGAGGTCGGAGAGTTTGCCTGCGCGTTCTTGCTGGTGCCCGCGCAGGAACGCCGCCAGGTCTTCCTGCCGGTAGCGGCGATGCCCCCCGGGGGTGCGATACGCGCGAATCCGCCCCGCGTCCGTCCACGCGCGCAGCGTCGACGCATCCACGCCGAGCACCTTGCTGGCTTCGCCCAGCGCCAGCCACGCCGGCACGACGCCACCGGGCGATCCGGCCGTCATGGAGCCACCCTCCTCGCCAGCGCCGCAGAAACCGGCCGGGCGGTGGCCAGAAGGAATCCCGCAAACATCAGCGCAGCGGCAATCAACTCGGCAAGCGAGAGCAGCGCGCCCGCCCCAAACCGCGCCAGGGTGCTCACCAGCGCCAGGGAGAGTCCCCCCGCTGCGATCAGGAGGTTACCGACCACGCGACCCGGCGCGATCTCCTTGCGCCACAACAGCCAGGCCGAGTACAGCGCGCCCCCCACCAGAGTGACGGTCCCGTAGATATTGAACACGGGTGTCAGCTTCCGCACGGTAGAGCCCTCAGGCAGGACGGCGCGAAACTGGACGCCGAGCGGCGTGCGGGGATCGAACGCGCTGGCGTTGAGGGGCTCGGCAAACACCAGGTACGCGGCGGCCAGACTCGCCCCGAGCAGGACGAGCATCGTCCCCACCGCGAGCCGTCTGCGGCGGCTCAGCAGATACATGGTCCCTTGTCCCAGCCACGCGGCAGTATACAGAGCGCCACACAAATACCACAACCGGAATACTGTGGGATACCATCCAAACGTCGAGATCAGCTCGGTGACGCCGACGATGCCAAACATCACCAGCCCCGTCCCCCACAGGAGCAGGTGCGTGCCGCCCCGCTGCAGATAGCGGCGGACTACCGACACGGCGAACACACCGATGACCAATGACGAGGCCAGCGACAGCCCGTGCGCGGACAGCGCGGCATCCCCCCGGCCTCCCCGGGTCGGAACGACACCCACCAGCACGCCGATTGCCACCACCAAAATCAGCGCGGTCGCCAGCGCGAGCACTACAAGCGTACCCGGCACCAGGACGCGGTAACCGCGGACTTGTGTCACCGGCGGGCGGGGCGCGCGCCGTAGTACGCTCATGCCAGAGCCCCTTCGGGGAGGTGCGTGCGGATGACGTCGGCCACCGCGGAGACGAAATCGAAATCGTCGTTCAGTGATCGGGCGCGGATCAATCGCAGGCCCAAGGCATCGGCCAGATCTTTCGCCTCGACATCGATATCGTACAACACCTCCAGGTGGTCGGCCACGAATCCTACCGGGCACACGATGCACTCGGTATGGCCTTCCCGGTGAATCGCCCGCACGACGTCCAGCAGATCCGGGCCCAGCCACGGCTCGCCGGTTGCACTCGCGCTCTGATACGCAAACTGCCACCGCCGCACACCTGCCGCGGCGGCCACCTGCGCGCAGGTCTGACGTAGCTGCTCGGGGTACGGATCATTCCACTCCAGGATCCGAGCCGGCAGGCTGTGGGCCGTGAAGACCACAAGGGCGTCCGTGCCGCCGGCGCACTCTCGCTGCGCCTCGCCGACGCGGGACGCGAGCGCCGAGATCAGGCCCGGATGCAGATGCCAGCTTTCCACGCAGGACACTGTCACTCCGTGCGGGGCGGCGGCTTCTTCAGCCTCGGCACGATAGGCACCGACGCTCATGCGCGAATAGTGCGGCGCCAACGCAAGGCCAAGCAGCGTGCGCATACCCTCACGAGCCGCCTCGGCCACCGCCTCCGCGATGAACGGCGGCGCGTGCTTCATCCCGACATAGGCGCGGGCTGGCAGGCCTGCCTGCGCCAAGGCCCGTACGACGCCGGCGGCCTGGCGCTGTGTGATCTCCAGCAGCGGGGACCGCCCGCCGATACGCTCGTAGCGGGCCCGCAATTCGGCCACCCGTTCCGCCGGCGGGACGCGCCCGCCCCGGATGTGCGTGTAGTACGCCTCGACGTCGTGGAGCGTGGCCGGGCTCCCATACGCCATCAGGAGCACGCCAAGCGGTGCCGTCATCGCGAGCGCAGCATTGCCGGGGTCCCCGCAGATTCGCACCACAAATTTGCGGGGGTGGCAAGCGATCTCCTCTCAGATGGAGATTGCCACGGGGCTTCGCCCCTCGCAACGGGGGAGATTGCTTCGGCCCTCCGGGCCTCGCAATGACGTGCGAGCCGGTTCGGATTGCTCATCCGGCGCCCCCCGCCTCTCGATCGGTGTATTCGTGAACCAGGTCTACGATATAGCGCAAGTGCTCCCGCGGCGTTTGCGGAAGCACGCCGTGACCCAGGTTGAAGATGTGCCCGGGCCGGCCGGCGGCCTGCCGCAGGATCTCCAGGGTGCGCCGGCGGACGATATCGCGGGGTGCCAGCAGCACCGCCGGATCGAGGTTCCCCTGGATGCCACGGTCGTAACCGATCCGGGCCCATGCCTCGGCCAGGGGAATCCGCCAGTCCACGCCGATCACCTCGCCGCCGGCGGCCGCCATCTCCGGCAGCAACCCGGCAGTACATGTTCCGAAGTGGATCATGGGCGTGCCGGCCGGACGCAACGCCGCAGCGATGGCCCGACTGTACGGCGCCACGTGCTGCGCATAATCCGTCGCACCAAGGCAACCCACCCAGCTGTCAAACAGCTGGACAGCCTGGACGCCGGCTGCGACCTGGGCCCCGAGGTAGCGGATGACCATGTCGGTGAGCAGCTCCATAAGCCGCGCCCAGACGACCGGATCCTGATGCATGACCGCCTTCGTCACAAGGTAGTCCCGGGAAGCTCCGCCTTCAATCACGTAACTGGCCAGGGTGAACGGCGCGCCGGAGAAGCCAATCAGCGGCACAGGCGATGAGCTGCGGATCAGCCGGATGGTCTGGAGAACCGCGGCGGTCGTGTCGTCCAGCTCGAACGGCCGGAGGCGCTCCAGGTCCTCGGTAGTCCGAACCGGCCGCGCGATTGAGGGCCCGCCGTCCAGTAGCTCAAACGCGACCCCCATGCTTTGCAGCGGTAGCATGATATCGGCGAACAGCACGGCGGCATCGACGCCGAGCTCAGCGACCGGTCGCAACGTCACCTCTGCACCTAGCTCAGGATGGCGCACGATTTCGGGGAGCGAATACTGCTCGCGCAGCGCCCGGTACTGCGGCTGCGATCTGCCGGCCTGGCGCATGAACCAAACCGGCGTGCGATCGACCGCCTCTCGGCGGCACGCCTTCAAGAATCGCTCAGTCGTAGCCGTCACAGCCGTGTTACTCATTCGTCTATTGCGTCTGTTGCGTCTATCGCGTCTCCAGCGCCATCACCTGTTTTTGGTCGCGATGACGCGATAGACGTCATCCCAGCTGTTGTAGCGCTTCGTCCAGCGGCCGGTAGATCGCGGTGAGAATCGGCTGGTCGCGCAGCGTGTACCGGCGCGCCTCTGTCTCCCGCAGCGCCGTTACCAGATCCTGGAACGCGGCCAGGTCATCGGTCTCGTAGGCGACGATGAACTCCTGGTCGTCCAGTCCGGTGGAGTAGGCGAGCAGTTGCCGGACCTGCGGAAAGTCGTGACCGATTCGGATGTGCTCATTCATCATCCCTTGACGGGCGTCACCGCTGAGGCGATACCAGTCGTGGGTCTTGGTGAACGGGTAGACGATCAGATACGCGGCGCGCTCGCCGGCCAGCAGCCCCTGCTCCTGACTTCCCGCTCGCTTCACATACCGCGAGGATCGCAGCAGGCCGACAAACGAGTGCGCCACCCGCATGGCGCGGCCCACCCCGGTACACAGCAGCGCGCTGTTGGATTCCTGGAGCGCGGCGAGCGATCCGGCGAACCGGATCAACACCAGGTCCGCATCGGCGCGCAGGCCGGCCGTGGCGTACGCGAGAGTATGGACCTCGCCCGCGGTCTTGTTGACCAGTTGGCGAAACGCGTCGAGGTCCTCTTCCCGCTGCGCCTGGGGCAGCCGGCGCCAGGCCAGGTCCACCTGCAGGGCCAGCACCTGGACCACCTCTGGGGCGTTCATCGGCGGCTCAGCCACGCGGCAGCCTCCTTTGCATGGTAGGTGATAATGAGGTCGGCGCCCGCCCGGGCGATCGCCGTGAGCACCTCCAGGACCGCCCGGGGCTCATCGAGCCAGCCGTGTTCCGCCGCCGCCTTGACCATCGCGTACTCGCCGCTGACGTTGTACGCAGCCAGGGGCGCCGTCACCGTTCGCCGGATGCGGGAGAGCACGTCCAGAAACGGCAGCGCCGGTTTCACCATGACGATGTCGGCGCCTTCCGCCAGGTCCACAGCGACTTCGCGCTCGGCCTCCCGCGCATTGGGAGGATCCATCTGATACCCACGGCGGTCGCCGAACTGCGGAGCCGAGCCGGCTGCTTCGCGGAACGGCCCGTAGAAGGCCGAGGCGTACTTGGCCGAGTAGCCCATGATCGCCACATGCTGGCACCCTGTCTCATCCAGCGCGCGGCGGATCGCCGCCACCTGTCCATCCATCATCGCGCTCGGCGCCACGACGTCGGCGCCGGCCACTGCCTGTGATACCGCCGTCCTGGCCAACAGCTCCAGGGTCGCGTCGTTGTCCACGTCGTCGTCCCGCACTAGACCACAGTGGCCGTGGGTCGTGTACTCGCACAGACACACGTCGGTCATCACGATCAGATCAGGATGCGCGGCCCGCAGCGTCCGCACGGCTTGCTGGACGATCCCATCGTCGGCATAGGCCCCGCTGCCGGCCGGATCTTTCGCGTCGGGGAGCCCGAAGAGGAGAACGGCATCGATCCCCAGTCCGCGTATCGCACTCACATCGGAGACGAGTTCATCGACAGAGAGCCGGAATTGGCCGGGCATGGAGGGGATCGGCTCGCGGACGCGCCGCCCGCCGCGCACAAACATCGGATAGACGAATTGATGCGGGTGCAGCCGCGTCTCGCGGACCAGCTCCCGGATTGCCTCGGTCCGCCGCAGCCGCCTCAGCCGGACGGCCTGCTCAGGACGTTGCGTGACCTGCAAGTGTCGTCCTCCTCTCCTCGATCGCCCGGATGATGCCGTCCACGCTGTGCTGTGGAGCGACGGCGTCGACCTGCCAGCCCATCTCCCGGACCGCGTCGGCTGTCACCGGGCCAATCGCCACGATGAGCACACCGCCGATCTTATCGTCGATACGCACTCGCTGTGCGAGACGAACAAATCCGCGCACCGTGGACGCGCTGGTGAACACCACCGCGTCGATGCCTTCGCTCCAGGCGTGCCGCAGCAGACTGTCCGATTCCGGCGGCGCCTCGACCGTGCGGTACGCGACGACCTCGTCCACCACGATGCCTCTTCCGCGCAATCGGACTGTGGCGACCGGCGATGCGGTCTCACCGCAGATCCGGAGCACGCGCTGCCCGGGTGATGCCGGGAGCTCGGTACCGGCAGTCTCGCCCAGATACCGCGACGGCACCCATGGATCGTCAACCCCCTCCGCGAGAAGCGCGGCGGCGGTCCCCGGTCCAATCGCTGCCCATCGCGCTGCCGCCGGCAGAGGCCCTGCGATCTCCTGCGCCCGCCGGCGCGCAAAGAACATGCTCACACCGCTGGCGCTCGTGAAGAGCACCCAGTCGTAGGACGCCAGACGGCCAAGCGCAGCGTCGACGTCCTCCCACGAAGAGGGGGGGTGGATGGCGACGGCGGGAACCACGACGGGGTCCATCCCGATCGTCTGCAGGCGGGCGGCCAATACTCCCGCATGATCCACGGGCCTCAGGACCAGCACGCGCGGTTTCCGCATTATCGCTCCTGCGCCCCACGGATCAGATCAGCGGCGCGACCCAGAAGGTCTTCGGCCAGCGACTTTCCGAGAGACTCGGCATCGGTGACCAGACCTTTGCCGGCGGCGGTCTCGATCCGGCGGCCGTCCGGCGCGGCAATTGCGGCCTCCAAACTCAACTGCGCACCCTCGACTCGCGCAAATGCGGCGACCGGGAGACGGCATCCCCCGGCCAGCCGGGTGAGCACGGCGCGTTCTGCGGTGACGGCGTGGCGGGTCGGCGCGTGATCCGCGGCACCCGCCAGGACCGCGGCCCGGCGATCACCGGTGCGCACCTGCACACCCAGTGCGCCCTGCGCCGGTGCGGGCGGTACGATGTCAAACGGGAGCCACTGGGTGATCCGCGATTCCAAACCCAGCCGGCACAACCCTGCCCCGGCCAGGCATACGGCATCGACATCTCCGGCATCGACCTTTCCGATGCGTGTCTCAACGTTGCCGCGAATCGGGACAATCTCCAGGTCGGGCCGGTACACCCGCAGGAACGCAGCACGGCGGGGACTGCTGGTCCCCAGGCGCGCCCCCAACGGGAGGGCCTCCAGCGTCAGGTGGTCGCGGCTGACGATCACATCGCGCGCATCCTCCCGCTTCGCGATGGCCGCGATGGCGAGTCCGGGAGTTGCCGCGGACGGCAGGTCTTTCATGCTGTGGACGACGGCGTCGATTTCTGCGGCCAGGAGAGCGACCTCCAGCTCTTTGACAAAAAAACCGACGTCCGGCAGACGATCCAGCGGGCGGTCGGGGTTCCGGTCCGCCACCGTGCGGATGGTGCGAACGGCGAAGCGGACTTCCGGGTGCGCATCGCGGAGCGACTGGAGCACGAGTTCGGTCTGCCGTAGGGCCAGCCGGCTCCCACGGGTCCCAATTACAAAATCCCGCGCGACGGTCTCATTCATCGGGTTTCGTCAAATGCCCGGCGGGCGGCTGCCACCGGCCGGCACGAGGCGTCGGCAGTGCATGGCCGGTGTCCCGTGGGGAGGCCAGACGCTCCCGGATATCCAGCAGGGCGGTCTTATGGCTGAGATCGACAACAGAAAGGTGCATCCGGCAGGCCTAAGGCTTGAGAAAATCTATGGAATCCTATGTAATTGCTTCTAATTCGCGGCGAGGGACTCCTGCTGCGTGAACTAACGGGAACGCGGGATCGCGGAAGCCAGGGAACGCTGAAAGCCCTGACCGAAAGTAATGGTAGTGGTTCCCGCGTTCCCCGCTTCCCCGTTCCCGGTAGTTAGAGTAGCTTGGCGCCGTTGATCTGCAGCTTGAACTCACAACTGAGAAACTTCGCCGCACGCCGGCACATGACCATCCGAGTGAGGAAGATCTCAAAATACTCCATCACCTGCGACAGTTTCGTATCGATCCCCAGTTCCAGCGTGATCGTGCGGATCTTCTCGTCTACTCGCAGGAACGAGTGCTCGACCGCGTAGTTCACCCGGTCGTGGATGTCATACGTTGTCGGATCAGGATTGCGCACGCGCGAGCGGTGCACGTCGGACTTGTCGGCCAGAATCACCGCGGCGCCGACCGGACTGACCGGCTCCCCGTGGCTCTCTTCGTGGTTGCCGATGGCTCCCATCACGATCGCGCGCTCGACGGGCTCCATCCCCAGACGTTCCAGGATGCCGTTGGCCAGCACGGCGCCGGTGTGCTCATGGTTCACGCGGCTGACTAGGTTGCCGATGTCGTGGAGGTACGCGGCGATGGCGGCCAGCTGCGCCTCCCGTTCCAGATTTCCCAGCCGTTTGAGCGTATTGTAGGCGATGCTCGCCGTGAGGTTGGCGTGCCGGGAGCCGTGTTCGGTGTACCCAATCGCCCCTGTGTACTCGTTGGCTTTGTCGATATAGGCCTCCACCTCGGGGTCCCGCTTCACGTCCTCGAGTGTGACCTGTTTGGCGCTGGTGATGCCTGTCGTTGTCTCAGCCATGCGTGATCTCACTCCTGGTTACGAGCGAAGTCGCGGTGCCGCGTACTCGCGTTGTCGCCTAGCCGGATGGTGGCGTGGGGGCCGTCGCCGGAGGTGTCGTGGAAAGCTGCGCGGGCTGCTCCTCGCGCTTCTTGTTCCGCAGGTAACTGACCGCGCCGCGGTCGGCTTTGACGCGCAGGTTGGGCGCCAGCTCGAGACTCAGCACGTCGCCGTCAACGTCCAGAATGATCGCGTGCAGCCCCCCGATGGTGACGATCCGATCTCCCTTTTTGAGCTTGCCGAGCATCTCTCGACGCTTGCGCTGCTGGTTCTGCTGGGGTCGGAAGAACAGCAGGTAGACGACCGCATACAGCGCCACCATGAAGACAATCGTACTGACCGGAAACCGTTGCGCAGCCTGAAGAACAACCACCGCACACCCCCCCGCCACAGCCGATCCTATGGCGCACCTGGCGCACCGAAAATCTGCTTCTCTATCCTACAGCAGCACCCGCCGCCGTGCCACTGCGATTACCAGGGCGTGACATACGCCCCCAGGACCTCGCTGCGCCACGCGTCGAACCGGTTGCCGGCGATGGCGGTGCGGGCATCCTCCATGAGTTGGGCCAGGAAGGACAGGTTATGATATGTGGCCAGCCGTGGTCCCAGCATCTCGTCCACATTGAAGAGGTGGCGAAGATAGGAGCGCGTATACCGTGCGCACACCGCACACCGGCAGCCTTCATCCGGTGGCCCCGCGTCTTCACGAAAGGCTGCGTTGCGGACGTTCACCCGCCCTCGCCGGGTGAAGATGGTGCCGGTCCGGGCCACGCGCGTCGGCAGGACACAGTCAAACAAATCCACGCCCAGCGCAACAGCATCCAGCAGATCGGGAGGCGCGCCCACCCCCATCAGATAGCGGGGATGGTCGGCGGGCAGGCCGGCGCAAGTCTGTTCGACCAGCTGTGCGGTCGCCTCTCGCGGTTCCCCCACGCTCAGCCCGCCGATCGCGTACCCGTCGAACGCCATCTCGACCGTGCGCGCGGTTGCTTCGCGGCGCAGCTCGGGTGAGAACCCACCCTGGACGATACCAAACAGCATCTGACCGTCGCCGGCTGCGTGGGCCCGAGATCGCCTTGCCCACTGCAGGGTCAGGCGCAGCGCCTCTTTGGCTTTCTCATCGTCTGTTGGGTAGCCCAGGCACACGTCCAGCGGCATGACGAGGTCACTCCCGAGTTGCCGCTGAATCTCCAGCACCCGCTCCGGGGTTAACAGATGCTCGGCGCCATCCAGCGGGGAACGGAATGTCACCCCTTCGTCAGTCAAGCGCCGCAGCCTGGCCAGGCTGAAGATTTGAAATCCGCCGCTATCGGTCAGAATGGGACCCTCCCAGCGCATGAACCGATGCAGGCCCCCGGCGCGCTCGATGACGTCGGCGCCCGGCCGCAGATACAGATGGAACGTGTTGGCCAGGATCATCTCGGCGCCGATTTGCTGGACTTCTTCGGAGGTCAACCCTTTCACGGTGGCCTGCGTGCCGACCGGCATGAAGGCAGGCGTGCGCACGATTCCACGCGGGGTGTGCAGGCGGCCCAGGCGCGGACCGGTGGCCGAACCGGACAGCACTTCAAACCGAAACCCGTCCATATCGCGCATGAGTATAGCATGGGACGGCAGGAACCCCTCTCGATATCATCGAAGGCGCCTCATCTGAGCCTGTATTTCACGTCAGAGGTGCGTTTCTGCCTTGCCATTTCTTGGCTCTGACGCAGTATTGCTGACCTCGGCACTGTGCTCGTGCTCCAGGCATCTCGGGACAAGGGGGTGGAGAGAATGAAGAGATTCCTCGGCTTTGCCGCGAGCTTGAGCGTCGCACTGGTAACCCTAGCGCCGGTGCCTGCTGCTGCCGACAGCGGAGCTGCTACCTATGATCTGGTTCTGTTTGCGCCGACGGGGAACGTGGGGGTTGCAGCAAACGGAGACATCGCCAGAGTGTTCGGTAATGGAACATTCTCGATCCATCCAAAGTCTGTAACTGCAAGTGGTACGTTCACACATGAGGACAGCGCGGGTACTCTCCGGGGAAGCGGAACCTGGACGGCCACGGATCTCTTGGAGTTCGTCAGCTATGGATGCGGCGTCGTGTTCGGAACACCTCTACCGTCGAACTTCTGTGGTGGAATGCTGAAGCTGCGAATATTGCTCACGACTTCGATCGGATCGTTCGACGGGATTCTTACGGTATTCTGCGTCGTGGGTCCTAACCCGCCAAATGCGGTAGAGGAGGGTGTGACACTCGACGTCCCCGGGATAATCAACTTCAATCACTCTGGTGGTGGAGGCAACATTTACATCCGAACGTCATAAGCAACGAAATCTCGAACATCGGACCCAAAGCAGAACGCCTCGAATTCGCCATCGAGGAAACGGAAGCTCACTGACCGAAAGCACGTACAGGGCGCGCGCGGCGCCCTGTACGTCTGATCATCCGACCGCGCCGCGGAAGATGGCGTCGGAACTTGTAAGGGGGCGCGTATGGACCAACAGCAGAAAAGCCGCGAGGAAATTCTGGCCGCCATCAAGGCCAAGGCCGACGCCATCCGCGCGCAGCGGGCCACGGCGGTCACAGGGGAGCCCTCCCCGAAGGCCGCGGCTCCGTCCGCCACCCTTGAAACTCCGGTCTCCGCGGTCAACGCAGCCGGGCGGCCGGCCGCCAAACCGGTCAGTCCGAAGATCCGGGCGCTGGCCACGGTGACCCAGGGCGTCGAGATCGCCGCGGACAAGGCGGAAGACGAGAACCTCCGCAAGTTGCTGGGCGGGCTCGGCGCCTACCAGAACCCCCTCAATCCCGGCATCTGGCAACTCGACTACCGGTACTATGATGAGGCGAAGCGCCGCCTCACACAGGCCGGCTACGAGATCGAAGAAGATCAGTATGGCAGCGTGCCGCTGAGCAAGTGGGACCCATATTGGGGAGGATGGTCGAAGGTTGAATACTAACTGACGCGGTCAAGCGGTCACGCAGTCGGGCAGTCGGTAGACCCCGTCCCGGGACCGCGCGACAGCCTGACTGCGCGACTGTATTTTACAAGATCAACATCGCATCTCCGAAACTGTAAAACCGATAACCCGCCCTGATCGCTTCGTGATAGGCCCGCAGAATCAGATCGCGCCCTGCGAACGCGCACACCAACATCAACAGCGTCGTTTTGGGCAGATGAAAGTTTGTGATCAGCGCGTCCGTCGCTTTGAAGCGGTAGCCAGGATAGATAAACAACTCGCTCCAACCACGGCCGGGACTCGCCGAGCCGTCATCCACCGTTACGGTCTCCAGCGTACGCACCGCTGAGGTTCCGACAGCCACGATTCGGCCCCTGTTCTGCGCACCGTCGACCGGTCCCCTCCGCGCTGCCGTGAGCAAGTCTGCCGCCGCAGCACTGACCTCGTACCACTCGGGGTCCATCCGATGGTACCGCACATCCTCCACCGTGACCGGCCTGAACGTCCCAAGGCCGATGTGCAGGGTGAGGGCGGCGATGCGCACCCCCCTGCCCTCGATGCGCGTCAGGAGCTCAGGCGTGAAGTGCAGACCGGCCGTCGGCGCGGCCACCGCGCCGTCCGCGGACGCGTAAACCGTCTGATAATCCTCGGGACGGCGCAACGGTTCGTGGACGTACGGGGGTACCGGCATCTCGCCGATCTCGCGGGCCACCTCAAGCACTGGGCGGTCGCTGGCAAATCGGATCAGGCGGACCCCTTCCGCCCGGCGCGCGATCACCTCGCCAGCGAGGTGCGGAGAGAGCGCCAGGCGTGTTCCGATCCGTACCCGACTGCCCGGCCGCAGGAGAGCCTCCCATACCTCGCCCTGGCCGGACGCGGCGCCATCCCCGGCGGGCCGCAGGAGCAGTACTTCCACCGCTCCGCCGGTGTTCTTACGCGCGCGCAGCCGCGCCGGAATGACCCGTGTGTCGTTGACGGCGAGCACATCTGCCGGCCGCAGGTACTCGGGTAGGTCGCGAAAGACGCGGTGCTCAAACCGGCCGCTGGGCCGATCGACCACCAGGAGCCTCGCCGCGTCGCGTGGCTCGACTGGATGTTGGGCGATCAGCTCCGGAGGGAGAGCGTAATCGAAATCAGACAGCTTCATTTCAAGAAGTCTACCCAGTCTACCCGGTCTCCCCAGTCTACCCGGTCTACTGCAATGACGAACGGATTTAGACTGGGTAGACCGGGAAGACCGGGAAGACTGTTATGGGCCCGTAATCTCGATGCCAACGTAATAGTACTTGAGGATTTCCGTATAGTTCCGGCCCGCGGCCGCCATCCCACGCGCGCCCCACTGGCTGAGGCCGACACCGTGACCAGACCCGCGGCCGAGGAACTCCACGAGAGGTTGTTCGTCCGGCGTGATCCGCACAATGAACAATGTGCTGCGCAACAGAGTAGCGCCCATGATCGCACGCAGGTCGGTCCCTTTGACCGTCGCCACCCCATGGGCCCCGGTGATCCGCACGAGACCGACCCGGCCTGACGGAGTGGTCTCGACAACCTCGATTCCCGTGATGCCGTTCGCAGACCGCCCGGCCCTGCGTAGGCGTTCCTCGAACGCCGGCAGATCCATGCGCACGATCCACTCGTGGTTGGGCGCACCGGTGCTGTATGGATCAGGCACGGCCTGCAAATAGGGGTACCGGCCGCCCCACACGAGTTCGCTGCTTTCCGTATATCCACCGGAGTCTGAATGGTACGCGGCGAAAATCGGCCGACCTTCATACGTCATGATCTCGCCGCGAGTGTCTTCCACGGCCGCTGTGGTCCTGGGATCCTCGGCCGAGATGCCGCCGTACACCTGAGTATCAGTAGTGGCCCGCACATCATAACCTTCGGACGCAAACCGGCCCATGCTCTGCAGCGCGAGGGTGCGCGCCGCGACAGCCTGAGCCTTCAGCGCATCCGCCGGCCACTCAGGGTCGACCTCCATTTTGAGCACACCGTAGAGGTATTCTTCCAGATCCACCTCGTTGATGACCGTGAGGCGGCCCGACGCCGTGCGGCGAAGCTCCAGCAGTCCACGGTAGGGACGGATGCCGATATACAGGCGGCCGCCTTCGGTCGGCGACAGCCGAATAGTGTTCTCGAACCGGGTGCCCGCACCGGCAACCTCGATACCGGCGGCTCTGGCCACGAAGTCATAGGCTCCAGGCTCCAGCCGCAGGCTCACCAGCGGGCCCGCGATCAGCCCAACCGGCCGGTCGAACACGATGCTGACTCGGTCCGCTTCACGCACTACCCCGACACGGATGCTCGTCGACGCTCTGACCGGCACAGGGGCTGCCGGCCACAGGACGAGCAGTAAGACAGCGGCGCACACCGCCGCAGGCGGTCTCACGTTTGAGCCCCGCACCTCAGGCTATTCACGTCTAGCGACGCGCCAGCAGGCTGAAGACGAGGGTCAGGACGACGCTCAGGACGAGGCTGGTGGCCAGGGGGATATACACGACCACCGTATCCCGCCGGATGAGGATGTCACCCGGCAGCCGGGGGACCTTGCCGATCACCGTCAGCAACGCGCCGATCATCAGCAGCGCCACCCCGAACACCATCAATATTCGACCGAACGGAGCGAGTTCGCTCAAGGTGACCCGTGACTCGTGATTCGTGATTCGTGTCCCTTCATGTCGTCGTGTTTCCCCGTTTCCGCGCTTCCGCGTTTCCGTCCCTCTCCTCGAATAGCTCCCCCTGATTTTGCGCACGGTGGTGCTCCGAGGCGGCAAGCTCCAGGTGATCGAGGGCTGCGGACGTGACACGCCGGCCCGCGGGCGTCCGCGTGAGGAACCCGATTTTCAGCAGATACGGCTCCACCACTTCCTCCAGCGTCTGCGCCTCTTCATTCAGCGTCGCGGCCAGGGCCTCGATGCCGACCGGGCCGCCCCCGTAGACCGTCGCGATCGTCCGCAGAAGATCCCGATCCAGGGCATCGAGCCCATGATCGTCCACGCCTTCAAACGCGAGGGCCTCGGCCGCCACTCCTTCGGCGATCATCCCATCCGCCCGCACCTGAGCGTAGTCGCGCACGCGCCGCAGCAGCCGGTTGGCGATGCGAGGGGTGCCGCGCGCCCGGCGCGCAATCGTCGCCGCGCCCTCCTCCGTGATGGAGATGCCCAGGATCGAGGCCGAGCGCCGCACCACCATGACCAGATCACCTACTGAGAAAAAGTCCAGATGGTGGAAGATCCCAAAACGTTCGCGCAGCGGGGACGAGAGCAACCCCGCCCGCGTCGTCGCGCCGACCATGGTAAACGGCCGGAGCTGGTATCGAAGGGTGCGGGCGTGCGCACCCTTTTCGATCACGAAGTTGACGCAGAAGTCCTCCATCGCCGGATACAAGAACTCCTCAACAGCCCGCGACAGCCGATGGATCTCATCGATGAACAGTACGTCACCGGACTGCAGGTTGGTCAGGACGCCCATCAGGTCGCCGCCGCGCTCCAGCGCCGGCCCGGAGGTCGTGACGATGTTCGCGCCCATCTCGTGAGCGATCACGTTCGCCAGCGTCGTCTTGCCCAACCCGGGGGGCCCGTGCAGCAGGACGTGGTCGAGCGACTCGGCGCGCTCTTTGGCGGCCTGGATGCTGATCCGCAGGCCTTCCACGACCTTGGCCTGGCCGATGCATTCGTCCAGCGTCTTCGGGCGTAGGCTGCGGATAAACTGTTCGTCTGCCGCCGGATCGGCGACCGGTTGCTTGTGGGTTGGCATTCCGTCCGCTTTGGTCATGGGACCCCGTTATCCCGCGCTCCGCCCCGAGCTGGCGAAGCCAGCGTGGGGGTTCCCGCGATCCCCCGTTCCGCATCTTGTTCCACGCGGTACACTTCCTCGAACAGCTCCTCCGCCGACGAGATTCCGGGCTGGCGGCGCAGGGCCTCGTCGACCATGCGGCGGGCCTCGGCGGGGCGGT
>Ga0209236_1001104_pt1 | contig 16123 bp, 15 predicted proteins | sample GraSoi013_1_40cm_FD_185819 | JGI IMG/M metagenome (GOLD analysis project Ga0209236, IMG submission 185819) | Grasslands soil microbial communities from the Angelo Coastal Reserve, California, USA - Sample 09_27_2013_1_40cm (SPAdes) (version 2) | ecosystem: Environmental > Terrestrial > Soil >... | reverse complement strand
CGATCGCGTTCGGTACAAAGGCCTCAGCGACAAAGCCCCGATCCACAAACTGCAAGAGCGCCGAAGACATAAACTCCTGCCGCCCGAAATGGGTGCGGTACTGCCCGACGCGGAGATTGGCCCACGGGATCTGCTTAAAGGTTAGGTAGGCGTCGTAGAGCTGGGTCGTCGAACGCGACCCTCCCAATTGATTTGTGGCATCGGCCGTGTCGTTCCGGAACTGCACAAAGTAATTAACGTCCGGGCTGAAAGCGAATCCTTCAAACACCAGCCGCGTGCGGTGCACGCCAAAGAAGGCAAGATCTTCGGCATGTTTTGTGGCTGAGATCACACCGGCCGAGGAGACGTTAGGATAATTCTTCGGATCCCCGACCGTGTTGTACGCCGAGTTAAAGCCACTATCCGTAAACCGCGCCTGGATCCGGATGCGGATCTTCAGCCTGAATTTGTCCTTGAACTGGGTGTAGAGCCCCCGGTCGTAGCCGAACTTGATCCCCTTGCCGAGGTCCACCGTGCTGTCCCCGTCCGGTGCGGGAGCAGCATCCGCCCTGGCAGGTGCCGCAGCCGCCGGGGGCGCCGCCCCTGCTTTGGGAGGAGGCGTCTCGGGAAGCTGACCGGTCTCCCGAAGCGCCTGGTCGTATTCCTCCTGGGTGATGATACCCTTCTTCAACAAGAGCTTTAGGGCCGGATCCGCCGCGCCCGCAGGGATCGCCACACCAAGGAGCCAGGCAGTCACGACGAGGGCAGAAATCGTTGAGCGTCGCATGGCATTGTCTCCTTTATTGCCTAACTTAGTAAACTTATACCCGCAAAAAAATACTTCCCTCAAGGATCCCGCACCGGCATCGTGCCGAGCTTGCCGTCCGCAGGCGTCGTCGGTGTCTTCCCGCCCCTCTCGCCATCACCATTTACACCTTCCGATCGCCGAGCAGCCGGCCTCCATTTCGTGAAAAACACATATAAAAGATAGCTGTCTATCACGATCGCTAGAACCATCACGCTGTAGGCCCACGGGCTTTCCATCAATTTGAGATCGATCAACACACGGGAGAGACCGAACCCGACGACCCAGGCGTCAAAGCTCATGCAGATGCGGCGAAACGTTTCGGCGTCGAGTCGTCGAATGAGATAGGCGCCAAGAGGAATCCCGACGAGGACGCCCGGAATAATCATCATGAAGATGCTCTGGCTTTCCACCGCAAACAGGCCGAGGTGGTAATACACCACGGCGGTCAGGCTCGATTCGGCCACGCGAATCAATCCCAGACCGGCCCGGAACTCTCGTTTGACCAGGCCTTGGTTGTTGAACAAAATCGCCAGGGGCGGACCGGATACGGTGGTGACGGAATACAGAAAGCCGAGCCCCGCTCCGAAAGGGAGGCCGATAAGCCTTTCCGACCGGATCGGCCTCCGGATGCCGGCTGCCTGGACAAGGATGAGAGGAAGAAGAACACTATAGGTGACAAACTTGATCCAGCTCGGATGAAGCGAGGCGAGAAGGTAGCTGCCGACTGCAATGCCGGGCAACAGGCCGATGAGAATGGGATAGACCCGGTTCCATACAGCCGGAACGCTGGCCCTATTGATGAACAGCACATACAGGTTGATGAGGACTTCGATCAGAACCAGAGCGGGATTCAGAATGCGATTGGTATAGAAAACGAGCGCGACCGGCACGGTGAGCGATGAAAACCCGTACCCAAGGGCTCCGTTCACAAAGGCGGCAAAGAGAGTAATCCCCACGAGCACGATCGAGCCGATGTCAAAGGAGGGCATGATCAATGTTTCCCCTTCACGCCTTTCGAGAAATCCTCGAGGTTGTAATTGTCCAGGATGTCGGCGATCGCATTCCGCACTTCACCCATCGCATCCTGCAGCGGACAGTAGGTCTTCTTCGCATACGGGCAGTCGTGGCATTTCTTGTAGGCCGTCTTGCTGACACAGCCGATCGGCGCCAAGGGACCGTCCAAAATGCGGATGACCTGCCCCAGCGTGACCTTCGCCGGCGGCTTGATCAGGGCATATCCCCCCTGCGCCCCGCGGGTGCTAGCCAACAGCCCGGCGTGTTTGAGGGCCAGCAGGAGCTGCTCCAGAAACACAATCGGAATGTTCTGCCGCTCGGCGATCTGATGCCGCCGGACCGGGGTGCCGCCATAGGCTTTGGTCAGCTCGATCAGGGCGCGCAGGGCGTATTCGCTCTTCTTTGAAAAGCGCATGGGTTTCGGTCAAAGTTTAGAAAGTAAGTCGACATAGTACACATGACGACAGCGCCCGTCAAGCGATTTTTTACCGGGTCGCGCTCGGCGCGTGACATCACCTGATGGCTTCGCTATAATGCCGCCCCCGTCGCTGCTGACACGGGTGAATGGCCCTCCTCCCGCTACGATTGATCGGCCTGACGTCAGGCAGGCCAAAGGACACCCATGGAACTGGTCTTTTTGAGGCACGGGCTGGCTGTGGACAGAGAAGAGTGGAAGGGCGAGGACGAGGCCCGCCCGCTGACGGCGGAGGGCGTGGAGCGGACCAAAGAAGTGGTGCGGGGCCTGCGTGCCCTCAAGGTTTGCCCGGACGTCATCCTTTCGAGCCCCCTGCTGCGAGCCCGCGAGACGGCCGAGATCGCCAAGAAGGGGTTAAGCAGCGACGCGAAAGTCGAATTGGCGGACGAGCTGACACCCTCCGCCGCGCCGGATCGGCTGATCGCCCGACTCGCCGACCTGGCGGAAAAACCCGTGGTCCTCTGTGTCGGCCACGAGCCTCACCTCAGCACGACCATCTCGGCGATGGTCTCGGGCAAGACAGCCGCCTCCTTTGAAGTGAAGAAGGCCGGGGCCTGCTGCATCCGGTTTACCGGCATCCCGAAAGCCGGGGCCGGCACCTTGCTGTGGCTCCTCCCACCCAAGGTCCTGCGCCTCATCGCAGCGCGATAAGGGAAGATTGCGGCGGTGCCAACCGGCGCACAGCTGCCCGCGCCCGCTGACGGTATCGCCGGTACTCCTTCTTCATCTCGCTCTGGCACTCCAGGTTCATCTTCCTGGCCAGACGGCGGAACTGGTCCCGGTCGCAGTAATCGCCGAGGGTGCGTTGGAGCCGTTTGAGCGCGGCCACCGTTCTGGGATCCCCCCGGCCCGCCTCGAGAGCGATCTCCTCCTGGTAGCGGAGCGACTTGATCAGCAAACGCAGACGATGGAGTTCCTTGCGCGAGGCCTCCGGCGACAGGCCGCGCAAGGCGGCGTCCAGACGCGCGGCTCGCTCCTGGCTGAGAGAGGCGAGGCGCTCGGCCAGAAAAGCGGATGGGCGGCGCATCCGGGAAACCGACAAGCCGGCCAATCGCGTCCGGATTGCTCCCGGATACCCGGCGCGAGCCACGGCCCGCTCCTCATCCCGCACTGCCGCGTCCACACGGGACCGATCAAGGACGGACGCGCCCCGACGACGGAGGGCCTGTTGAAAGACATACAGCGCCCGCAGGTCGCTCAGCCACGAGACGCATTCAGCCAGCCTCGCCGCGATCCGAGGCCGTTGAAGGAACTCCGCATAGGCCTGGAGGCGCCGCAGATGGGTCCGGAGGCGATGCACCGTCTCGTGACGGAAGGGTGGCTCCCGGAGCGCCCTGGCGAACACGATCGCCCGGGCCCGCACCGCCGCGATGCGGTTTTCGACGGCGTCCCTCCTCACCAGAGGAACGGGGGCAGCCCCGACAGCCCGCTGCAACAGCACTGAGCGTGCATGCCTGACAGCTTGCATGATCCCCCGCCTCCTGGAAGGCTTCCCTATGAGTCTAGCGCCCTTGACCTGCCAAGAACCCTTCGCTACGCTCGCAGCCCATGCGGAAGCCTCGAAAGATCAAACCGGCGGTTCGCCTCACGGCCAAACCGGCCCGTCCGCACGGAGGCAAACACGGAGCCAAAGGGTACGACCGCAAGAAGGCGAAAGCGCAATGGCGACGGGAATCGCCAGGTTAAGCGCTGCGTGAGGAGCCGCCGCCTCGATGGCCTCAGTGGAACGCCTGGAAAATCAATCTCGTGCCATACGCCACCAACCCAGCCCCGGGCAACGTGAACAGCCACGCGGAGACGATCCGCATCGTCACCCCCCATCGCACCGCCGAAAGCCGGGTAACGGCCCCAACCCCCATGATAGACGACGTGATGGTATGCGTGGTACTGACCGGCATGCCGAAATGCGCCGTCCCGAGCAGGATCAAAGCCGCGCTGGTCTCGGCCGCGAACCCATGGACCGGCTCCATCTTGACGATGCGCATCCCCAACGTTCTGATGATGCGCCACCCCCCAGCCGCCGTCCCCAAGCCCATCGCGACGGCACACGAGAGGAGGACCCAGGTCGGCACCGCGACGTGGTCGAGATGCCCAGCCGACACCAGCGCGAGCGTGATGATCCCCATCGCCTTCTGCGCGTCGTTTGCGCCGTGACTGAACGCCATCAAGCTGGATGAGATAAGCTGTAGGCGTCGAAAGGCGCGATTGGCTGTTCCACGCGGAACCCGAAAGACGACCCAGTAGGTGGCGAGGATAATCAAGTACCCCAGCACGAATCCCACAAGCGGCGAAAACAGCATCGCCTCCAGCACCCTCTGCAGACCTGACAATTTGACGGCCGACATGCCACTCTGCGCGAGCGCGCCGCCGATGATCCCGCCGATGAGGGCATGAGACGAGCTCGTCGGGAGTCCCAGCATCAACGTGAACAGGTTCCATGCGATGGCGCCGATCAAAGCGGCCGCGACGGTACTCTGGTGGATCGCCGACGGTTCGACGATTCCTCCGCCGATCATCTTGGCCACGGCGGTGGACATGAAGGCGCCCGCAATGTTCAAGACGGCGGCGAGCAGCACCGCCCGTCCCGGGGTCAGGACATGGGTTGAGACGACCGTGGCGATAGCGTTGGCGCTGTCATGCCAGCCGTTCGAGAAATCGAACGCCAGGGCAAGGATCACGACGAGAACCAACAGAAGGGTGGGATCAATCATGGTTGGGCGGGAAGTCTAATGGAACAGCGCTGGGAATCGCGTGGGCTGGATCGCGTCAGACATGCTTCAAGAGAATGCGTTCGAGGATGTTGGCCACATCTTCACAGCGATCGGTGCCCTCCTCAAGGCTCTCATAGACCTCCTTCCACTTGATGACGGTCATGGGATCCTTTTCGCCCTCGAACAACCGGGCGATAGCGTCACGGGTGATGCGATCCGCATCGTTCTCGAGACTGTTGACAGTGACGAAGCAGGCGTTCAAATCGGTCGCCTTACCCAACTGGGCGATGCCACGCCCGAGTTCTTCGCACGCCCGGTGAATGATGTCCGCCAGTTGGATCGCCTCGTGCGTCGGCTTCTCGATCTTGTAGATGGCCATCCGATCCGTCACCGCTTCGATACAGTCCAGCACGTCGTCGACCGCGCTGGCCAGCCCATAGATGTCCTCCCGATCGATCGGCGTGATGAAGGTCTGGTTCAATTTCCTGATGATCGTATGGGTGATGGCGTCCCCGGCCGACTCGATCCGCTTGATCTCCCGGGCCTTGCGCTCGACATCCTCGTAGGAATCCATCATCTCTTTCAAGCGGCGGCTGCCGAGGACCATGTTCTGCGCCGCCTCATTGAACATCTCGAAGAAGGCAGGCTCGCGAGGGAAAAGGTTGAACATACAGGATGGCTCCGTGGACGTGTTGTGCCTTGCCGATTTCAGGCGACCGCCAGCATAACTTGTTCACCGGGATAAATCAACGCTGCCAACTCTCCAATTTATTTGATTTCTTTCAACGCCTCACGCCAGGCCTGCACCATAGCGGGATCTACATCCACCAGCACCACCGTCTGTAGCGCACGCGGCACAAGCGCCCGAATTTCTTTGACCATCATCGCAGCGGCATCCGCATGCGCCACGCCACCCACGCCGGTGCCCATCCCCGGCATAGCCACCGAGGCAAAGCCCTTCGCATCCGCCAGCGCGAGCGCGGCCCGCGTGGCGAGCGCCACGTTCTGAGGGTCGATCCGCATGGCCGGTGCGGGCATCGTGGGCGCATGGATGATGGCCTGGTAGCGGGTCCTCCCGCCCGATGTTACCACCGCGCTGCCGACCGGAATCGGCGCCTGCCGCTGCGCTTCCTCATCCACCTCGGGCCCTGCCGCGCGCTTGATGACGCCTGCCACCCCGCCGCCCATGATGCCGCGGCTGTTCGCCGCGTTCACGATCGCCTGCACGTCCACCTCCAGGATACTGCCCTGCACCACGCGAATCTGAAGTCGCTCCCCGCTCACTTCGATCCGATACCCCCGATGGCGTACCGCAAGCGCGCCTCGGAGATCTTCGCGTTGTATTGCGTCTCCGCCAACCGGGTCTCCGCGGCGGTGACCGCCACCTCGCTCTGTGTGACCTCCACGATCGAGCTCAAGCCTAACTTGTACCGCTGGCTGGCGAGCGAGAGGGCCTCGCGCGCGATCGATACTTGTTGTTCCGCAACCTTAATTTGTTGGATCAACGTCACCAGATCGAAAAAACTGTCTTTGACCTCCAACTGGACGTTCTGCGAAACGACGAGATAGATGGCCTGGGTCTCCAGTTGTTGGGCGGTGGCCTCCGCCACCTGGTTCTGGATCAGAAAGCCTGTGAAGAGCGGCACCGACACGACACCGCCCACACCCCACCAGCCGCCCTCTTGCAGGTTCGGACGGTTGGAAATGTGCTCCGTGTCCCCTGCGCTCCCGACCACTTGAAGGACGGGATAGTTCAGAGTGTTGGCGGCCCTGATACGATGCTCGGCCGTACGCACCCGCTCTTTCAAGGCCAGCAGCTCCGGCCGACGGTCCATCGCTTCGGCCAGGAGATCACCAAGAACCTGTGGGGGTTCCACCGAAGGCGAGACTTCTTCCAACGTGTACGCCGCCGACCCTTCAATCCCCATGGCATTGTTCAACTCCGCAAAGCCTGTGGTCAGGTCGTACCTGGCCCGAATCACGAGAAACTCCGCATCGGACAACTGGACTTGAACCAACCCGAGGTCGAGTTTTGATTTCAGTTGATTGCGATACAGAGTCTCGACCTGACGCTTGAGAACATCGCGCTCCCTCACGGTCTGCTCCGCGATCTCAACCAGCCGCTTGCGCTTCAGCACGTTGAAGTAAGCCCGCTCAACGCCTAACACCACCTCCGCCCGGCGCGTCATAGTCTCCTTCTCGAACCTGGCCCTGTCGGATCGTTGCGCATCAACCCGTGACGCAGTCTGGCCGAAGTCATACACCGTCTGGCTCGCCACCACCCCGACGGTCACGTCACTCTGGTTCGGCTGGATCAGCGCTCCCGCAAAACGTAGGACCGAGTTGGCCCGAAGCGAGCCGTTGGTCTGGAACGCCGCACCTGCGACCTGGGGATAGTAGGGCGACTCGGCTTGCTTGGCCCGTGCCTCGGCTCCTTGAACAGCGAACGTGGCGGATTGGAGGGCTGGATGTTTATCCAAGGCGGTCTGGATTGCTTGCTGGAGAGTCAGCCGCCGCGGTTCACCGGACGTTGCAGCCGACTGGGTCCATGCCTGTTCAACCAGAGCCATCACAATGACCAGTACTATCACTCCGATCACGCTTGGCCGCATGCGTTTTCCTCCTTGTGATTGAGACAGGAAAGATTGCGTGGTAGGCACGAAAGCGAACTAATACTTCTGGCTGCTTGGCTTTCCGGAGGGAAGATTGTATGGAGACGCCTTGGCCGGCTTGCCGTCAACCAGTTGGCTCTTGCCGACGACGACGATATCCTCGGCACCTGTGAGACCGGACGTCACTTCGACCCAGACCCCATCGTCGATGTCCGTCGTGATGCTGACCTTGCGAGCCATGCCCTGGTCGACCACGAAGACCGCTTTGGACGAACTATCCGCGACCAGCGCCGCCGGCGGAACCACCAAGGCACTCTGATGCTGACGGAGGGTGAGGATCACTTCCACAAACATCCCGGACACCAAGGCCTCCCCGGGATTGGGGATGTCGATCTCCACCAGCATGGTGCGGGTACTGGGATCAAGCGACATCGTGGAGCGGGTGACGGTCGTCTCGATCTTCTTTTCAGCCGGTTCCTTGAGAACGATCGTGGCCAGCGTTCCCTTCTTCACGAAGGGCGCATCCTCCTGGGGAACATTGACATAGAATCGCAGGGTGGACACATCCATGATCGTGAAGAGGGGCACCGCCTGCGTCGCGGAAGACGTCGCGCCTTGAACGAGCGCGCCGGGGTCGGCAAACCGGGCGGTCACCACACCGGCGTACGGCGCGCGCACCTTCGTGTAATCCAACCACGTCTGTCTTTGCTCCAAGAGATGCTGTGCGGCCTTCGCCGACGCCTCAGCCACATCAACATCCTGCTTGGCGATGACATCAGGGGCCTGCTTCCAGACCTGCGCCAACCGCTCGTACGTCACCTTCTTAATGGTGTAGTCCGCCAGAGCCTCCTCATACTGTTGCTCGATTTCCGGCGCGTCGATCACTGCCAGGACTTGTCCCTGCTTCACCCGGTCTCCTTTGTCGTAATTGACAGCCTTCAGATAGCCGGCTACCTTGGCATAAATCGTCGTCTGCTGAAGAGGCGAAACGGTAGCCGGCAGGCGGAGCGTGGCAGCCACGTCGCGCCGTGCCGGTTTGACAACCTGCACTTCCGGAACGCTCCCGGACTCCTTGCCGGCCCCAAGAGTCTTGGCGGCGGATGGAGACGCTCCCTGATCGACGGGCTGTGTGCCCGATTCCAACACCCAGAAACCAGCCCCGAGCAGGAGCGCAACACCGACACCGACCACCAATAACTTCATCCGTGGTCTTTTCGGCGCGAGAGGTTCCTCAGGCGACATGGGATGCCCTTCCATTCGGCGCACGGGCGGCCATGCTGTGCAGGATCGGGACCACGAGCAATGTCATCACGCAGGAAACCGCGACCCCGCCGATCACGGCGCGGGCCAGGGGCTCATTGGCTTCCGCACCCTCGCCAAACCCGACAGCCATAGGGAGCAGACCCAAGCATGTCGCCAACGCCGTCATCAGGACCGGCCGCAGGCGCAGGCGACCGGCCTGCACGACAGCCTCTTGGACCGGTACGCCCCGGCGCATGAGCACATTGGCGAAGTCCACCACCAGGATGCTGTTCGACACGACGATCCCGATCATCATCAAGGACCCAATAAGCGATTCCAAATTAACCGAGGTGTCCGTGAGCAGCAGCATCCAGACGACCCCGATAAACCCCAGCGGCACGGCCACCAGAATCACGACCGGGTCGCGATACGAGCGGAACAACCCCACCATGACGAGATAGACCAACAGAGCTGCAAGCGGCAGCGTCGCGGCGAAACCTCGAATGGTCGCGCGCATGCTGTCGAGTTCCCCTTTCATCACCATCGTCACGTCCTTGGGCAGCGTCACGCCGGCCAGAGCGTGCTCAACCCGCCGGGCCACGGTCCCGAGGTCACTGCCAGCCACGCCAAACATCACATCCACAGTGCGCTGCAAGTCGTAATGATCAATCGTCTCTGGGCCGGTTTTCCGCTCCATCGTCACCACATCCTTGAGCAGGACCGGTAGCCTATGCCCATCGCCGGCATACAGGCCACTGGAAGGCAAGGTCGGCATGCCCGCGAACGGCGTGTTCTGGAGCGAGAAGGTCGAGCCGCCAAGCCGGCCTGCGCCAACCACCGTGATCGGCAGATCGGTGATGCGCGCCCCGACCAGAGGCGTCAACAGGAAGTCTTCAAACCGCGTCAGGTTCTGCTCGGGATATTGGGCCACTACAAAATAGGCGTTGTTGGTCTTGGGGTCGATCCAATACCCTGGGTCGCCGCTGATGTTCGAACTCAATCCCGCGACCACATCCGCAAGTACCTGTTGCTCGGTCAAGCCCAGCAATCCAGCCTTCACATGGTCCACGTTCAAGTGGATCTCCGGATAGTCCATACCCTGCCGCACCCGGACATCGAGTGTCCCAGGAACAGAAGCCACGACGTCACGAATCTTCTTCGCTGTCTCATTCAAATCGGTAAACTTCTCACCACTGACCTTGATATCAACTGGTGCTGGAAGGCCGGCGTTGATCACGTCGCTCACCACCCCTCCCGTCTGAAAAGAGAGCTTCATGCCTGGCAAATCACGTCTGAGGTCGGCCCTGATTCGGTTGATGTACTCGTCCGTTCGTCCTGTGTGTCCCTTGACAAGACTGACCAGGACGAAGGCCTGGTGCGGGCCGGCGACCGGCGTGTACAGCACCATCCACCCTTGGGGCAAGCCGATGTTGGAGACAACCTGATTCAACTCAGTCGGAGGAATGACATGACGGACGATCTCCTCGACCTTTCCCACAATTGCCTCGGTCTTTTCCAGGCGTGTTCCTTCTGGCGCGGCCACATGCAAGATGAACTCGCCGGCGTCCACCTTGGGGAAAAATTCCGTAGCCAAACGCGGCGCCATTGCCATCGTCCCGGCAAACACCACTACCACTGGGACGATGACAAGGGTTTTGTGGCGCAGCCCCCATTGCAGAAACGCTCCATACCCCGCTGCGAAGCGCTCGAAGGAAGTGAAGCGCGAGTCCTTCGCTTCAGGTTCCGCAAGGGAGTGTCCCTCTGTCCGATGAGTGGCAGCGATGGCAACCGGCGCCACGGTCAGCGATGCTACATACGAGGCGCCCATGGCGTATGCCACCGCCAGGGCCAGCGGGATGAACAGAAACCGGATCGTGCCGGTGAAGAACATGATCGGCAGATAGACGATCAGAATGCTGACCGTGATCACCAGCAGCGGCAGCGCGACTTCCGAGGCCCCATCCGCAGCGGCTTCCCATGCCGACTTGCCCATCTCCTTATGCCGGTGGATGTTCTCCAACACGACGATGGAGTTATCCACCAACGTGCCCACAGCCAGGGCCAGCCCGCCCAATGTCATGATGTTAATGGTGTGGCCGGTAAAGTAGAGCAACACCAAGGCGGTGGTGATGGACAGCGGAATGGCCAGCGCGATGATGAGCATGGATCTGACACTGCCGAGGAACAGCAGGATCATCACACAGGCCAGCCCCCCGCCCAGGAGCATCTCATGCTCCACGGTCGCGAGCGCCTGACGGATATAGAGGGATTGATCAAACAGCAGTTTCACCTCCAGATCAGCCGGCAGCCCTTTCAGCTTGGGCAAAGCCTCCCGAACGCCATCGAGCACGGCCAGGGTGTTGGCGCCCGCCTGCTTGAGGATCGGCACGTACACGGAGCGCCGTCCGTTCACCCGAACAATGTTCACCTGTACCGCCGTGGAATCAGCCGCCGTCCCCACATCCTTCAAGTAGATCGGGACTCCATTCATCACCTTCACCGGAAAGTCATTCATCTCCTTGACGAGCGAAACGATGCTATTGCTGTACACGTTGTAGTCGAAGTCCCCGATCTTGACGTTCCCCGTGGGGGTCAGGAGGTTTTCTGCGTTGACTGCCTTGATGACATCGTTCGTGCTGATCCCGCGCGCCAGCATCTTCTCGCGATTGAGAAAGACCGTGATCTGCCGCACCGCTCCACCGAACGTAGGCGGGAGCGAGACACCCTGGACCGTGCCCAACTGCGGGCGGACCGAGAAATAGGCGATATCGCGGACCTCCTTCTCGCTCAGCGTGTTACTGCTCAAAGTCAGATTGGCGATCGGCAGGTTCTGCGCGCCAAACTTGATGATCGTCGGCGGGAACATACCTTTCGGCATGAACCGGAGAGCCGAATACGCCAGGCTGGTGATCTCGGCCAAGCCGGCGTCGACATTGTAATTGGGATGGAAATAGATCTTGATCAGGCTGACGCCAGGGAGAGAGCGGGACTCCATGTGTTCAACGTAGCTGGCCTGAAGGAAAAGCTGCTCGAGCCGAAGCGTGACGGCCCCCTCCATCTCGGAAGGACCCATCCCTTTGTAGAACGTGGCGACCGCCACCACCGGAACGTTGATCTCGGGGAAGATGTCCCGGACCATCTTCTGGTAGGACACCACCCCCAGGATCACGACGATCAGGCTGATCGCCACGACCGCATAGGGGTTCTTCAATGCGGCTCTAACCATGCCAGTACATCCTAAAGTAAAATTCGGAGTGATTCAACGAGAGTCAATTGCCCACCATCAACATAACTACATCGTTCCCTCTAACGTCCTGCCAGCCGTGGGCGGCGTGAAAAAGCGGTGTAGAGGCTCTCGAACAACTCGATGCCTCGTGATTCGAGCTCACTATCTGAGAGTCCTGCCAGCAACCAACCCTTCAGAATGATGTCGATCCCCTCGGCTTCCGGTCGCGCATAACGGCCGTCCCGAAGGTCTATATCGTGGACAATCTCCGCGACTACATGCAGCGCGGGTTCATTCAAGTTGAACGCAGAGAGCATCGTTTCGAACGTGCAGCGATCACCCTTGTGTCCGAAGTCGGCGCCTCGCATGTCGAATGTGACTTCATCAGGCTTGGGGTCGGTAGCGTAGCGGATCTCAGCTTTCGGATCGATAAATTGACGAATGAGCCAGGCGCACGCAAGCCGATCCACATGGGGACGCGGCCGTGTGACCCAGCACTTGTTTCGGTACTCCGAAAGCGTGACCGAGACAACCGTAGGGTCAGGTGAGGACCCTTGACGGAGGGCTTGCTGGATACTGCGTATCTGTGAGGCAACACCTGCTCCTTCAGAAGATTCGAAGAAGTCCACCTGAGCCACCTCCGCATACTCTTTTTGTAGTTTCTCCAGGCGCCCCAGGATTTCTGAGTTGTTCTTCGATTTCTTTATAGCGCGGAGGGCCTTTTCTACATTTGCCGCCTCTGATTCAATTTCCGAGTATTTCTTCCTGCACGAATCACGGAACAGTTCGATGATCTGCGGATCGGCCAGTCCTTCGAACCGCTCCACGCGCATGACCACAGCTTCACCTTTGGCCTGTTGAACCTCCTGCGCCAGCCACTGAAAGGCCTCTACACACTCATCCCGATCAGGCAGAACATAAACCCCAGCCTTGGGCGTGATCGCCCCTAACCGCTGCAATCGACGCCACAACGCGACCCGCGGACTTGAGGACGCTTTTGACGGCAGCGAGTATGAAAACACCACCCACCCCATAGTGACAAGGAGTATAATGCATGTTGCACAACATTGCAATATATGTTACAAATATAAAACCGGGCCTGAGAACCAGACCTCAAAGGGAGATAAAACTTGGCTAAGAACTTTGGTTCTCGGTAGTTCAAACCTGATGGTTCGCAAAACGTACAGTTCGGGGAGAGACCTCGGAGTGAGGCTCTCGTAGAGAAAGGAGTCCATGCCATGAAAAGCGCAACAATCAACCGCATCGCTTCGGCGGCGGGGTTGTCACTCCTCGTGACGGCCTGTGCCGGTTTCCCTGAGGCCTACCCGCCCCCGGCCAATCCATTCCTCTCCGGAGCGACTCCATTGCAGAACATCACGCTTGCTCAGCCAGCGAAGTTCGGCCTGGTCTGGCTAGTGCCGGCCGGATCGGCAGTCCCTTCGCAGGAAGCGCAACGCAAAATGGCTGAGAAGATCAAAGGTCAGTTCACGGCTGGGAAGCGACTGGAAATTACCGGCACGACGATCCTTCCGGTTTCCCAAGGTGACCTGCTCAACGATATTCGCAAGGCTAGTGCTCCCCTGAACGTCCCGGAAGTGCTGGTCGTCATGCCCAATGGTATCGAAGTGGTGAGTCCTGAGTGGCTCTTTTATGGCCGGGAGGGGAGTGCGGTCAGCACCCGCACGGACATTTTCATGACGGTCTCTTTGGTGGGTCTCGACCTGACCAGCGGAAAGAGTCTGTTTTTTGTCGCGGCGAACGGAGAGGCTCGGCTTTTGGCTCCCAACTACGAGGATGCCCGCCCCTTCTACCCGACTATTACGCCGGGACGCACCAGCAATTTCATCTACCCGGACGCGGCAACATTTCCCCCTGGAGCGGTGCAGGCAGTCGCCCTTGAGGATGCCGTGAACGGTCTCATTTACGAACTCGGCAAGGCTCTGGGAAGCTGAGCGGATATGATCTGGCACGCAGTCAGGAGTAGAAAGCTGGCCGGTAAGTGATTCAATGATTCAAAGGCTCAACCGACTGTGCGTTATTTTCTTCTGTCTTAGCCTGATTGGTCCTGAAATTATTATTTCACCTGGAATAGCTTTGCCTCAGATTTCGCATAACAACAACCAAACATCAATGGAACAATCAATCGAAGTAGCTAAGATGGAAGCACGCCGACTCGGATATGACCTGGACGAAATGGAGATTGAATACGATGAGGCCAATAGCGCGTGGAATGGGTACCGTTCTTATTTGGAAAGAAGACCCATGCATGAGAACACGAAAAGATGGCTGAGCGATCTCTCTTCGAAATTGAGCAATAGAAATTATCGGGCGATATACTTTCTCCCCCAAAATAATCTAATGCAAGGTGATAGTTTGTTCGTGTTTGTTGATGCAAAGACAGGTGGCGTTCTTGGTGTGGTCACCAGTTCCCAACTATCCCCGTGATTGGCATTCCTTATGAGCCGATCTTTTACCCAGGTTTTTGAATCAACGTTCCACCAGCGCTAAGGAGGTGGGCTATGGCACATCCAACCAGAGTGGCAATATGGTTGATCTCCATCTCAGCTTCAGTAGCATTCGGTGTCTGGGTCTCAGCCAAGGCAGAGGAAGGTCAATTTGGAACCCCCAAGGGCTCGGAAGGGACTCGTATCTTCAAGGCCACAGAGCATCCTTATTACACCGGTCAATTTCGCATCAGAGGCCAAAGGGCCACGCTGGTTGGCAGCATGCAGGATCATTCACCATGGGACCATCTTGATTATGCCGGGAAGCACTTGAATCCTGTGCAAGGCACAATTGATATCGACGTTAACGAAATCACCAATACAGGGCAGATCATCGCTGAGTTTACCGAAGGGTCTGACCGGTACAAGATTGTATTCGATCGCTTTGCGGCGTCAAGGCCCTATCAAGACGGTGGCATCGCGACTCGCGTTTATGAGCACGGAGATTCGGGCAACGGTGATCCGCTATACCCTAAGACCTGGCTATACCTTTCGGGATGGGGTAAGGCGGATGTCTATAAAAACGGACAACTCCTTTACAAAGACTACGACGCCCACTTCATGGTGATGGAACGATCGCGTGACCCGAATACACATGCGGTACGCTACCCTGTGAAGCGCACACTTCCAGGAGGAGAGACTGATCCTGCAGGAATGGAGATCGACCTCTGGGTCCGCTCCAAGGAGACCAACAATAAGAATTTCCCGTCCTTCGAAACCTTCGTTCACCTGTACTGGGAGGAAGTGACCTGGCGGTAGTCATCAACAAAGGAACTAAACCAGTGAAGCTTCCAGTGCGATTAGCGGTGTGGTTGATCCTAACAGTTTCAGCTGTGCTGGCCGTATCGGCCGTGGCTGAGGACTCTATCCGCCTGTGGAACTTTGATGGGGATCCCCCAGGTGCTCTACCAAAGACCTTTGTGGTTGGAACGCTGGTTGACGGTCGGCCTGCCGGCGAATGGAAGGTGCTTAAAACAGATCGGGCAAAAAGCCCGCCGCAGGTCTTGGCGCAGCTCATGGGAAAAGGCTTCGAACATGCCTACAAGGTAGTCCTAATCGATGGAACCACATCCTCCGATCTGGATCTTCAAGTCTCCTTTCTGCCCATTGAGGGAAAAGCGGATATGGGGGGAGGCCTCATTTGGCGAGCCGACGATGACCGGAACTATTATCTGACAAGGGCCAACCCGCTGGAACAGAACATTCGGATCTATCGGGTCGTCAAAGGGATTCGACACTTGTTACAAAACTTCGACCAGACGATCCATCTGAATCGGTGGCACACGCTGCACGTGGTCAATCGCGGATGTCAAATCCAAGTGCTTTACGATGAGAAGCCGGTCTTTGACCTTTGCGATCAGACGTTCACGACAGGTCTTATTGGCCTCTGGACGAAGTCAGATGCCGTGACCTACTTCGATGACCTCAGGCTACAGATTCTGAAGTGATGCGATGGTGGTGGTCCCAACGGGATTTGAACCCGTGTTTATGCCTTGAGAGGGCACCGTCCTAGGCCAGGCTAGACGATGGGACCCCTGGTCGTGATGGAATT
>Ga0209236_1001097_pt1 | contig 16169 bp, 12 predicted proteins | sample GraSoi013_1_40cm_FD_185819 | JGI IMG/M metagenome (GOLD analysis project Ga0209236, IMG submission 185819) | Grasslands soil microbial communities from the Angelo Coastal Reserve, California, USA - Sample 09_27_2013_1_40cm (SPAdes) (version 2) | ecosystem: Environmental > Terrestrial > Soil >... | reverse complement strand
CCCGGAGTACGAGACGAGTACCTGCAAGGAGCCCGCGACCAGCTGGGCGCAATCGCCGAGCTGGCCGAACGGCTGATTGCGGCCAGCGACGACACCGAGGCGATCGAGGCGCTGCGGCGCGACGCGCACCGCCTCCGCGGCTCCGCTGGATCCTTCGGATTCCCCCAGGCCAGCGTTGTCGCCGCCGAGCTCGAGGATGCGGCAAAGCAGTGGCTTGAGTACCCGGCCAACGGCACCGGAGATCGTGGTCAGGCTGCGCGGGCGTTCGTTCGTCGCTTGGCTGCGGCGCTATTCACAAAGCAGCCCCTCGCCGCCTCGCCGCCGCTTCCTCCTATCGCCCGCGCCGAGCCTTCGCCACCGGCGGCCACCGAGTCAGAGGATGTGAGCGATGTCCCAGAGGTCATCGTCGTCGAAGACGATCCGACGCTGGCAGAGCTGTTGACGTTCGGCCTCGAGGCTCGCGGGTACCGTTTCGTCCACTTCCACAATGGCCGGGAAGCGTTGGACATGCTCCGCACCATGGACACGCGCGGCACGGCGCCATTGCTGCTGCTCGACGTGGATCTTCCTGCGCTCGACGGCTATTCCATCTTCGAATCGCTGCAGCAGGAGTGTCCCGGGAAATTTCGTGTCGTCTTCACGACGGTCCATGGCAGCGAGACCGAGCAACTGCGCGGGCTCGAGGCGGGCGCGATGGACTACATGGTGAAGCCCATGAGCCTGCGCGTGGCGCTCGAAAAGATCCGGCGGTGGGTGGGTAGATGAGTGCCCGCCACTTTCTCATCGTCGTCGCGATCGTGCAGGGTGGCCTGCTCGCGGCGCTGATCGTGCTGATCATCCTGAACCGCTGGTTCCGGCTGCGTCGCAGCACGCGCCTCAATCCTCGCCGCCAGGCAGTCGACGCCTCGATGCGGCGCTGGGCGGCGGGAACGACTCCACTCGCGGGTGTCCTCGTCGGATTGGCACGTCTTCCCGTCCCGCTGGCGATCGATGCCCTGGTGAGTTGGTCGGCGCGCGTGCCGGGCGAGCGCTGGCGGCAGCTCGCCGGAGCGCTCGAGCACAACTTGTGGGCGCGGATCGTCCGCACCAACAGCGGCTCGGCGCGTTGGTGGAAGCGTCTTGAATGCGCGCGCTTCCTGAGCGTCGCGGCAATGCCGCGCGACAGGGCTCGTCTCCTGCGGCTCATCAACGATCCTCACCCCGCCGTTCACGTCGCGGCAGTCGCTTCGCTCGAGCGCATGGAGGACAGCTCGCTCACGCTCGCGGCGCTCGACCGGTTGCCGCGTCTCGCTCCTACCGTGCAGGCGTACTACGCCGCGATGCTCCGCCGCTCGCGACCGATCGTCGTCGACCATCTCCAGAAGCGGTTGCGTCGATCGGAAGACCCCGCCCTGCCGCGCCTTGCCGAGTTTGCCGGCCGGCTCGGCGAGCCCGCCTTGCGCGAGTGTCTCACCGCGCTGGCGACCCACCCCGATCGGGAGGTTCGGGTCCAGTCAGCCCGCGCGCTCGGCAACTTCCCGCATCGGGAGTCGGTCGCGGGGCTGAAGCAGCTCGCGACCGATCCTGCCTGGGAGGTCCGCGCGCAGGCCATGCGCTCGCTCGGCATGATCACCGACGCATCCACGCTGCCGCTGCTCAAAGCCGGTCTGCGCGACGAGGTGTGGTGGGTACGCCTCCGAGCGGCGCTCGCGCTCATGCGCTTCTCGGCCGGCGGCCGCAACGCGTTGCTCGAAGCCGAAGTCGGAGCAGATGTGAACGCGCGCGCAGTGGCGAAGCTGGTCCTGGGGCTGCCGGCCCAGGCGCTGGCGGAGTTCGCCGCATGAATATCCTGGGCACCGTAGTGGGAACGACGGACGTCACCATCCTCGTGTACTTCCTGGTCCTCAACTCTTTTTACGCGCTGCTGCTCATTCTGTCGATCCCGGAGATCTGGGAGCAAACCCGACTCGCCGAAGACGAAGATTTCCAGCGGCTGATGCAGAGCGACGCGTTGCCGCCGATCACCATTCTCGTGCCGGCCTACAACGAGAGCGCCACGATCGAAGCGAGTGTCACCGCGATCCTCACGCTCGAGTATCGCAATTACGAGGTCGTTGTCGTCAACGACGGCTCGCGCGACGACACGTTGGAGCAGCTGCGGCACGCCTTCGATCTCTATGAAATCCCGCGGATCTATCCCGAGATGATCCCCACGAAGCCGTTGCGGGCGCTGTACCGCTCGCGCTCACGCTCGCGATTGCTCGTGCTGGACAAAGAGAACGGCGGCAAGGCCGACTCGTTGAATGCGGCGATCAACGCCAGTCGCTTTCCGCTCGTGATCGCCGTCGATGCGGACACGCTCATCGAGCCCGACGCCCTGTTGCGGCTCACGCGACCATTCCTGCTGGGGCGTCAGATCGCGGCCGTCGGCGGCACGGTGCGCGTGGCGAACAGCTGTACGGTGAAGGACGGTCGCGTCAGCGATGCGCGCGTTTCGACGCATCCACTTCCCGGCATTCAAGTCGTCGAGTACCTGCGCGCGTTTCTGTTCGGGCGGCTGGGATGGAATCGGCTGGGCGGCAATCTGATCATCTCCGGCGCCTTCGGTCTGTTCCGCAAGGAATACGTCATGGCGGTCGGCGGTTATCAGACGAGCAGCATCGTCGAGGACCTCGATCTCGTGGTCCGCATGCATCGGTACCTCAGGACGAACAAGATCAAGTATGAGATGCCGTTCATTCCCGACCCCGTGGCCTGGACCGAAGTCCCCGAATCGCTGAAGATCCTGTCGCGCCAGCGGGAACGCTGGCACCGCGGTCTCATCGCGGCGATGTGGCAATACAAGACCATGCTGTTCAATCCGCGCTACGGCCGGATCGGCTTCCTGGCGATGCCGTTCTACGCGTTCGGCGAGATGCTCGCCCCCGTGGTGGAACTGCTCGGCTACGTGATCACGGTGCTCGGACTCGCGTTCGGGCTCGTGAACGTGTCGTTCGCGCTGCTCTTCGTGCTGGTCGCGTGGGGATACGGAATGCTGCTCTCGATCTGGGCGGTCGTCCTCGAGGAAGTGAGCTTCCGCCGCTATCGCCGCTTCGGCGATCTCTTCCGGCTACTGTTGTTCGCCACGCTCGAAAACTTCGGCTATCGCCAGTGCACGGTGTGGTGGCGCCTCAAGGCGTTCGCGAAGGTGTGGAAGCGCGGGCACGTCTGGGGCGACATGGCGCGCAAGGGTTTCGGGAAGCCGAGCGTCGCGGCTTTGATACTTCTGTCTGTCGCAAGGCCGGTTCACGGGCAGAGTGTTCGCATTGCCGCGTGGAGCTCGTACGAAGCAGTCACCGCCAGTCAGGATTGGTCAACGGCGGGCGCGCAGCTCACGCTCGCGGGATCGCGCGGCCATGCCGGCTGGGTCGCGGGGGAAGTGCTCGGCCGGTTCGGTCGAACCGATGTGATCGAGCGGCTCGGCGGCGTGATTCACCCCAGCCAACGACTGTGGCTTTCGGCCGAGGCGGGGACATCGCGGCGCCCCGTGTTCAGTCCCAGAAACACCTGGCAGGCCGACGCGTCGGCATTGGTCGCGCGGCGAACGTCGGCGGGTGTCGAATACCGTCGCTGGAATTACACTCCCGGTCCCGTCGACATCGTGATCCCGCATCTCACAACTGAAGTCGCGCGCGTCACCTGGGACCTGCGCGTATTCCTCTCTCGCAATCCATCGAAGCGCACCGATGGCGCCTTCACACTACGCGCCACGCATGGATTCTCGCGCCGGACGAGCGCCTGGCTGCTGGGCGGCGCGGGACGAGAGAGCTATCTCGTCGGAGCGATCGTTCAATCGCTCCAAACGGTCACGGGAGTGGCTGGTCTTCGCTACCACGCGGCAAACGGCCTGACGCTCCGGTTCGACGCGAGCGCGATTCGCTCGCGACCAGTGCTCTCGCGGCGCGGCATCGCGATAGGCGTGGAACGCGGGTTTTGATACGCGCGCACGGTGATCGCAATCACGGGGGTGATGGCCGCCATTGCTTTTCCCGATCCCTCCCAAGGCTTTAGAGGGGGAGGGGGGAGCCCAAGCTCATGAGGGTAGCCAGGACTGCGTTCGCGTTGCTGCTCCTGTCGTGCACAGACACGACAGGTCCGGGCAACCAATCGAACGGTCGCATTTCGATCGTCAACGACGCCGGCGCGCTAGCGGCGCGGGTCACGTATTTGAATGACTCCGTGCCGATCGACAGCGTGCATGTCGGCTATCCGTCTCCGCCATTCATGGCGCCGGCCATTGATCGTAGCGCCGCGGCGAGCATGACCTCCTATCAACTCAAACTCAGAGCCGAGGTCGCTTCACCGGTGGTCGGCGGGCAGACCCTGCAAGCGACCTCAGTTGAGATCGTCGGGACTCTCGCGATCGTCAGTTACAACATGGTCGGGAGTCCGTATCTCGGTGGCATCGACGTGCTCGACATCTCCAACCAGCTGCACCCGACGCTCGTGTCGGAAGCACTCTTCCAGAACACCGACGTCAGCGCGGTTACGGCGTCCGGCGCGAGCGTCTACGCGGCCGAGGCGACCGGTGATACCGGCTTCGCCGCGCCTGCAGTGTTCGAGGTCATGCAGCTCCAGGGGAACAACCTCGTGTTGGCGGGCAATCGCCGCACGGCGTTGAGCAGTCTCGTGGCCACCAGCGTCGCATCGGGAACGCGCGCGTACGCGACTTCAGGTGATTCCGGCAGCCTATTCGTTATCAATCCGGCGCAGTTCACGATTACAAGCTCGATCCCGCTGCATGACGCGCGCTGGGTCACCGTCGGCGGCGGGAAGGTTGTGGTTGTCCAGGGCACGCCGGGCGTGATCTCGGTCTACAATGAGAGCGACATGAGCTTGGTTGGACACTTTCCCTTCAAGGGCGCCGACATTGCGCAGTCAAAGTCGCAAGCCGTGCTCGTTGGTGGAAAAGCGTTCATCGCCGCCGGCGACAGCGGCGTGCAGGCATTGAGCGCATCGACCGGAAAATTCCTGGGCTCAGTACCGCGACCGAATCCGGACTCTTGGGGGTTGAGTCCGAGCGTCGTCGTGACGAATGCGGTCGCCATCGATCAGGATCTGATGTTCATCTCGAATGGCGAAGCGGGAGTCTATCTCGCGCAGGGCAGTCAGGTTTTCTCGGCGACCGGTTCCGAAGTGACGCAAGTCATGACTGTTCAGGGCCGGTTGCGCTTCAACAATCTGCAATCGGTGAATCACGTCGCCTACCAGTCCAAGTACCTCATCATCGCCGCTGGGCTTGGCGGCCTGAAGATCGTTCAGGTCATCTAGCTGCTTGCGGTTGTGCGCGTGACGTCTGTCGATTAACGCGCTCGTCCACCTGGCGTCTCAACCAGGACTCCAACTTCTCGAGGCCGCAGCGCGTGCGCAGCAGCCCAATGATACCGCAAGGGATCGCCATGAGGTTCGTCACGACCGGCGCGGCCTTCGCCGCGATCGCCGTGACATGCGCAGTGACCGCCGCGACATTCACCAGGACGTTCGCGAGCGGCGTCAGGATCTGCGGCAGGGCGACACGACCGCAGCGCGTCAGGAAACGCGCGACATTCGCCACGACCGCCGGGACTTGCGTAGCGACCGGCGCGACCGCCGCTCCGATCGGCGTGACGTCCGGCAGGACCGTCGTGATCTACGGCAGGACCGCCGCGATTCCTCGCAGCGGGATTCCACCAAAGCTCCGTAACCGCATGCGCGCTGAGCTGAGGGGGGGGGCGCTACCGGCCCCTCAGCTCGGTAGCGACCCGCTCCGCGTCGCGCAGCACGCGCAGGATATTCAGTCCAGCCACCTTTTTCACGTCCGCCTCAGTCCAACCGCGTCGGAGCAGTTCCGCGATCAGATCCGGAAATTTCGAGACGTCTTCCAGACGATTGGGCACTTCCGTGATGCCGTCGAAATCGGAGCCGATGCCGACGTGATCGACACCGGCGATCTGCCGGATATGATCGATGTGATCGGCGACTTGCTCGAGCGTCGCGTGGGGCGCTCGTGACTCCCACGCGTAACCGAATCGGCTCCCGCCGCTCGTAGGAGACGGGCTCGCTCCGCCACGCTGTCGCCGTTTACCCGCACGGCCTCGGAAACGAAGCCGGGGTTGAAGTTCACCATCACCACGCCGCCGTTCGCCGGGATCAGCCGCAGTATCGAGTCGGGGACGTCGCGCGCGTGATTCGTGAGCGCGCGCGCCGAGGAATGGGAAAAGATGACCGGGGCCTTCGACGCGTGAATCGCGTCCGACATCGTCATGTCGTTGACGTGCGAGAGGTCGACGAGCATGCCTAGCCGATTCATCTCGAGCACGACCTGCTTGCCGAAGTCGGAGAGCCCACGGTGCGAGCTATCGGTCGACGCCACCGCCCAATCCAGGCTGCGCCAATGCGTGAGCGTCATGTACCGCACGCCGAGGCGGGAGAACATCCGCAGCGCGCCGAGCGAGTTTTCGATCGCGTGACCGCCTTCGATGCCGATCAGGCACGAGATCTTCTTCGCCGCGAAGTTGCGTTCGACCTCGGCGGCGGTCGTCGCCATCGCCAGCGCGTTCCCGTAGCGCGAGCAAAGACGACGGATCAAGTCGATCTGCTCGAGTGCGTACACCGCCGGATGTGGCCCCGAGTCCATCGTCGTTACGGGTACGTACGCCGCCCAGAACTGAGCACCGACAGCCCCCGACCGCAGTCGCGGAATGTCCGTCATCAGCTTGGGCTGGTTGATGGCGAAGTTCACGGAGTCCAGTCCACCGCGCTCCCGAATCGCGTCGGCGATGTCGTTGTGGCCGTCAATCAGCGGGACAGTGTGCAGAATGCGGAGGGCTTGGGCGCGGTAATCCTGGGCGGTCAGATGGAACGATGGAATGATGGAAAGACACACCAACACCCACACTCGGGACTGCAAGCACGTTCCAACGTTCCCACGTTCCATCGTTCCCTCCCTTTCCGGCCCAAAAGCTAGATTACCACGTGATCATGAGCAACGAATCAAAGGTCAAGATAGCGCTGGTCGTGAACGGCGAGCTGACTGAAGTGGCATTCGCGCCACATAAGACGCTGCTCGAAGTGCTGCGCGAAGACCTGAGTCTCACCGGCACGAAACATGGGTGTGAATTGGGCGAGTGCGGCACCTGCACCGTGTTGCTCGATGGCACGCCCGTGCTTTCCTGTCTGGCGCTTGGCCTGGCGTGCGCCGGACATAGCGTGCGCACAGTCGAAGCGATGGCCCAGGGTGGCAAGTTGCACCCGTTGCAGGAGACATTCGCCGATCTGGGCGCGGCACAATGCGGTTATTGCACGCCCGCGTTCCTGCTCGCTGCCGAAGCGCTCCTCGCATCCAATCCGAAACCCACGCGCGCCGAAATCAAGGACGCCCTCGCGGGCAACCTCTGTCGCTGCACCGGCTACATCAAGATTTACGAAGCGGTCGAGCTGGCCGCCGAGCGGATGAATGGCCGAGTATAGAGTCATCGGCAAGGCCCTGCGCAAAGTCGACGCGGTCGCGAAGGTAACGGGGACGACGCGCTTCGCCGACGACCTCGCGTTTCCGAGGATGCTGTACTGCAAGCTGCTGCGCAGCACCGAGCCGCACGCGCGCATCGTGTCGATCGATACCGCGGCAGCGGCGAGCCTCGAGGGTGTCCACGCCATACTCACCGGACGGGATCTGCCGATCCCGTTCGGCATTCTTCCCGTCTCCCAGGACGAGCACACCCTCTGCGTCGACAAGGTGCGGTTCATCGGCGATCCGGTCGCGGCAGTTGCCGCCACCAGCGAAGAGGTCGCGACCGCGGCGCTCGATCTGATCAAGGTCATCTACGAGCCGCTCAAGTCCATCGCATCCGCCGAGGAAGCGGTCGCGCATCCCGAGCCGCGCATCCATGACTACGGCGATGGCGGCAACCTGCACAAGCTCATCGACCTCGAGTTCGGCGACGCCGACGCGGGGATCGCGGCAGGCGACGTCGTCCGGGAGGACCTGTTCTTTTTCGAAGGCAGCACGCATCTGCCGATGGAGCAGCACGCAGCGGTGGCGATGTGGGCGCCCCCCCCCGACGGCAAGCTGACGCTGTGGACCTCGACGCAGACCCCGCATTACGTGCATCGCGCGGTGGCGAAGGTGCTGGCGCTGGCGCCCGCGCGCATACGCGTCATCGCCACGCCGAACGGCGGCGCCTTCGGCGGTAAGAGCGATCCCTTCAATCACGAGATCGCGGTCGCGAAGCTGGCGATGCTCACCGGCCGTCCCGTCAAGATCACGCTGACGCGGGAAGAGGTTTTCTACTGCCATCGCGGCCGCCATCCCACGTTGATGTGGGTCAGGACGGGTGTGAAGCGCGACGGATCGATCACAGGCATGCATTTCCGGTCGCTGCTCGATGGCGGCGCGTATGGGTCCTACGGCGTGGCGAGCACGTACTACACGGGCGCACTGCAGACCGTCACATATCACGTGCCGCGCTATCACTTCCAGGGCGCACGGGCGTTCACGAACAAGGCGCCCTGCGGCCCGAAGCGCGGCCACGGCACGCCGCAGCCGCGTTTTGCCGTCGAAGTCCATCTCGACAAAATCGCGGAGCAGCTGGCGATCGATCCGGCGGAGCTGCGCCTCAAGACGTTGGTGCCACCGAATTCACTCACGGCCAACTATCTCCGCGTCGGCTCGATGGGCCTCGGCACGTGCATCGCCAAGGTCGTCGAGGGATCGGACTGGAAGCGGAAGTTCCGCAAACTGCCGGAGGGCCGGGGCGTCGGGCTCGCGTGCTCGAGCTACATCTCGGGCGCTGGGTTGCCGATCTACTGGAACAACATGCCGCACTCCGGCGTGCAGCTGAAATGCGACCGCGGCGGCGGGGTCACGGTGTTTTGCGGCTCCACCGAGATCGGCCAGGGCTCGGATTCAATTCTCGCCTACATCGTGGCCGAGGTACTCGGCGTCGATCCGTTCGACGTCGCGGTCGTCACGGCCGACACCGATCTCACGCCGGTCGATCTCGGCAGCTACTCGAGCCGGGTGACCTTGATGAGCGGGAACGCCGCCCTCCAGGCGGCCGAACGCGCACGCCAGATCCTGGCGCTGCATGCCGGGCGCAAACTCGACGTCCCCGTCGAGCGGCTGACGTTCGCGGGCGGGCGCGTCTTCGATTCGAAGGATCGGAAGCGCGGCACGTCCTTCGCTGAAGCCGTGCAGTGGGCGGAAGCGGCGGAGGGCACGGTGGGGACGGTTGGATCGTACACGCCGCCCCAGAGCGCGGGAAAGTATCGCGGCGCGGGCGTCGGGCCGTCGCCGGCCTACTCCTACAGCGCCTGTGTGGCCGAGGTGGACGTGGATCCGGAGACCGGGATCGTGCGCGTGCCGACGATCTGGATTGCGCATGACGTAGGTCGATCGATCAACTCGGCGTCCGTGATCGGCCAGGTCGAGGGCTCGATCTACATGGGTTTGGGCGAGGCGTTGATGGAGGAGATGGCGTATCGCGGCGATCTCAAAGTGGTCCACAAGATCCCTTCCCTGCTCGAGTACAAGAGTCCCACCACGCTCGAGATGTGCGACGTCGTCACGTATCTCGTCGAAGATCCCGATCCCAACGGCCCGTTCGGCGCCAAGGAAGTGGGCCAGGGACCGCTGCTGCCGGTGATGCCCGCGGTCGCCAATGCGGTCTACGATGCGGTCGGTGTGCGGATCGACGAGGTCCCGATCACGCCGGAGAAGGTGCTCAAAGCCTTGAAACGGAAGCAAAAAGGCGAGCCTGCGCGCTATGGTCCCGACTCCTTCCCTGAAATTCCGTGGCCCGAGCCGGTTCGGGTCCCGACCCCCTGGGAAGGGGGAGACGGCAAAGCCGTCGACCGAGTGCATGCTTAGGCTGCCCTCGTTCCGCTACCTGCAGCCGACCTCTCTCAGCGACGCGCTGAAGATGAAGGCCGACGTTGGCCCGGACGGCATGTTCGTGGCCGGCGGGACCGATCTGTACCCGAACATGAAGCGGCGGCACCAGGAGCCGAAGACTGTCATTTCGTTGATGGGTATTCCGGAAATGCGAAAGTTGGAAGGTTGGAATGTTGGAACGTGTATTACACTGAGCACACTTTCCAACCTTCCAACCTTCCAACATTCCGCCGTCGCTTCCGCCGCTCGCCTCGTTTCCACCCCCCTGCTCCGCAACATGGGGACCCTCGGCGGCAACCTCTGTCTCGACACACGCTGCAACTACTACAACCAGACCTACGAATGGCGGAAGTCGATCGACTTCTGCATGAAAAAGGACGGCGCAATCTGTTGGGTGGCACCGTCCTCGCCGCGCTGCTGGGCGGTGAGCTCGTCCGATATCGCCCCGGTCATGGTGGCGATCGGTGCCGAATATCGGTTGGTCGGACCGCAAGGTGAGCGCGTCGTTCCCGCGGGACGGTTGTACAACAACGACGGCATCAATTATCTCACCAAGCAACCCGATGAGATTCTCGTCGAGGTTCGTCTGCCGGCGCCGAACGGCTGGGACGCCGTCTACCACAAATTGCGGCGCCGTGGGTCGTTCGATTTTCCGGTGCTGGGTGTCGCGGCATGGATACAGTGGGACGGAAAGACGGTCGTGGATGCTCGTGTCGTGCTCGGCGGCGTCGCCAGTTACCCGCAGGACGTCCCAGAGGCCGGCGCCGCACTCAAGGGTATGTCGCTTGGCGCGGAGACCATTGCCGCGGCCGCAGAGGCCGCGTACCGTCCCTCAAAGCCGATGGACAACACCGATTTCGACCTCTCGTGGCGAAAGCAGATGACACGCGTGTTCGTCACCCGCGCACTAGGAGACCTGCGAGACCGGCACAATAAGTAGCAGCATCATCGCGACACTTCCCCAGCAGCACAGCCTCAGCCACGTTTGTCGCCTTATGACACCACTCCCGAGACCACTCGTTCTCCTGTCGGCGCTCAGTTTCGTCAGCGCGAGTTTAGCCGCGCAGCTGCCCCGCGATCTCGACGCCTATGTCACCCGCGTGATGCACGACTTCGAGGTGCCCGGCGTCGCCATCGCCATCGTGCAGGACGGTCGCGTTCTCCTCGCCAAGGGTTACGGCGTCCGCAAACTGGGCGAGCCAGCACCGGTCGACGAGCGGACGCTGTTCGGCATCGCGTCCAACACGAAGGCGTTTACCGCCACCGCGCTGGGGATCCTGGTCGAGGAAGGGAAGCTCCGGTGGGACGCGCCGGTCATCGACTACCTGCCGGGCTTTGCGATGTACGACCCCTTCGTCACGCGCGAGCTCACGATCCGCGACCTCCTCGTCCATCGCAGCGGTCTGGGACTCGGCGCCGGCGACCTCCTCTGGTGGCCGACGTCTACGTATGACCGCAAAGAGGTCGCGCGCCGGCTGCGCTATATCAAACCCGCCACGAGTTTTCGCAGTGCGTACGCGTATGACAACGTGCTCTACCTTGTGGCCGGCCAGGTGATCGAGACGGTCTCCGGGCAGTCGTGGGAAGACTTCGTGCAATCGAGAATTCTCGCCCGGGTAGGAATGACGGGGAGCACCGTGCGCCATTCGTCAGCCGCAGCTGGCGGGGGGGGGGGGGGGGGGGGGGGGGGGGGCAACGTCGCCACGCCGCACGCGCCGATCGACGGCAAAGTCCGGCCGATCGCGCCGTTCACCAGCGACAACACAAATCCGGCGGGTGGCATCAACTCGAGCGCGACCGACATCGCCAAGTGGATGATCGTGCAGCTCGACTCGGGACGCCTGGCTGGCGGGTCCGATCGCCTGTTCTCTCAGAACACCGCCCGCAATCTCTGGTCGGTGGTGACGCCGATCCGCCCCGGGACTCCTCCCGCCGAGTTGGCGGCACTCAAGGCGAGCTTCGCGGGCTACGGCTTAGGATTTTTTTTGCGCGACTATCGTGGCTATAAAGTGGTATGGCACACCGGCGGGCTTCCCGGCTACGTCTCGCGCATCTCGTTGATCCCCGATCGGAAACTCGGCATCGCGGTACTGACCAATCAAGAGTCCGGCGAGGCATTCGAGGCGATCAGCTGGCGACTGCTCGACCACTTCCTGGGCGCGCCGGCAACCGATTGGGATGCGGCCTATCGCGTGGTCAAGGCGCGCGGAGACTCCGCTACCGCGGCCGAGGAGAAACGTGCGGTCGCCAAACGCGACACGGCGTCGCGACCGTCTTTGCCGCTCGAGAAGTATGCGGGAACGTATCGCGACGCCTGGTATGGCGATGTGACGATTGGGCTCGAGACCGGTAAGCTCGTGCTGCGGTTTTCCCACACGCCGTCGCTGACCGGCGATCTCGAGCACTTCCAGTACGACACCTTCATCGCGCGTTGGCGCGACCGCGAGCTGCGCGCGGACGCCTATGTCATTTTCGCGCTCAAGCCCGACGGGTCCATCGATCAGGTCAAGATGGCCGCCGTGTCACCGGCGACCGACTTCAGCTTCGATTTTCAGGACTTGTTGCTAGTGCCTCAATCTCCGCCTTAGCCTTCGTAAGGATTGCGGCGATGTTCTTGCGCGCTGCTTCAGTCTCCGTCTTCCAACCGGTCCGGTAGACCGCCTTCACGAGCTGGCCAAGCGAGCGGTTCACTTCCGCCATCGAGCCGCCCACCGTGCGCTCTACCGTTTCGGTCACGCGGTCGAAGATGTCTTCGACAATGTCTTTGTGCTCGTCCAAGAATGCCCGTCCTGTGTCGGTGATTTCGTAGACCTTCTTGCCTTCGACGTCGCGAGCGACCACGAGGCCTTCATCCTCGAGCCACTGCAACGTTGGATATACGGTGCCAGGCGACGGCGAGTAGCAGCCGTGCATGCGCTCTTCCAATTCCTTCATGACTTCGTAGCCGTGCCGCGCCTTGTCGCGGAGCAGCTTGAGAATCACGTACTTCATGTCGCCGGCGCCGAACCACTGGCGGCGGCCGCCGCGACGACCCCGGAATCCCCAGGCCCGCGGGCCGAAACCGAACGCGAACCCCTCCGAGCCGAACTTCCCAGTCATCTCTGCCTCATGTTAGATGTTACGCCACGATATTATGGCACGATATATCTTGTCAAGCCATCATTTTCAGCCCGTGCGCCAAGTCACAATCCGACTTGAGCTTGCACGTTCGGGCCGCGCTCCTACATTCCACCCTCGCTTGGCCTGTCGTCCTACTGTAGCGCCCTGGAAGAGGAGCAGCGATGGCTGTGCAAGTCACCCCCCACCCCTCATGGGTGGCGGAGCTGGATTCCACGCTCGAGCCCAGCCGTCAGGCAATTCTCGACACCCCGGTCATCATCGACGCGTCCGAGAATCAACTGGTCGACGGGCAGATCCAGAACTTCCTGGTCTCCTTCTATCCCATCATTCGAGACTTCCCGCAGTGGCTGCAGATGCTCCTCGACCGCTCACCGGCGATGGGGCGAGAATTCTTCACGGACAATATCCGGGTCGAACGGCGACATGACGCGATGTGGCGCGCGATGGGCGATGGCTTCAACGTGTCCAAGAAGCGCTTTCAGGAGCCCGAGCCGATGCTCGCCCCAGTCAAGAAATTCCATGGCTATTTGACGGACATGTGCCGGAACGCCGAATTTGGTACGGCAGTATCGGCGACCAACTACGCGGTGGAAGGCGTAGCGCAGAAGATCTCGGAAAAGGCGCTGCGCGGGCTCGCCAAGAACGAGAAGATCGGCCCACGGGGACGCTGGTGGCTGGAGGAGCACGCCAAGTACGACGATGAGCATCCGATTCATGCGCTGGAAATCATCAAGGACTGCGTCAAGCGCGGCCCCGATTCACCGCAGGCCGTCACCGATGCGGCGCTCGAGAGCCTGGACCTGATGCGGCACGCGATGGAGGCTTCCTATCACGCGTGAGTAAGAGTCGCCGCGTCTCGTCCGCGCGGGATACCCGCCCGACTACCGCTGCCGCCAAGCGGCCGCCGCTGGACCTGCTACAGGCTGCGACGGACATCGTAGCAGCCCTTCCGGATGCCGTCGTCGTGACGGGGATGGATCGCCGAGTACTCGCGGCCAATGAAGCCGGCGCCGACCTGTTGGGATGGGAACTCGCTGACGTCGTCGGCCAGGCGATCGCCGACGCCGTGGCGCCTTACGAGCGGGCGCACGTCGCTTCGCGCGAAGACCGCGTCTTCGCCGGCGAGCCACAACGCTACGAAACCAGAATCGTCAACCACTCGACCGGCGAAGAGCGGGACGTGGCGGTATCGAGCGGACCCTTCCGCGTGAACGGCGACCTGATCGGCACCGTCGCCACGCTGCGCGACATCACCGATCCGAAACGCGCGCAGGACACGCTCGCGCGCTCCGAGGCGCGCTACCGGCATCTCGTCGAGTCCGCGTCCGACGCGATCGTGACGCTCGACGCCAACGGCCGCTTCACCACGGTCAATCACGCGGCTGAAAACATCTCCGGCTACCGGCGCGAAGAGCTCGTCGGTCAGTGGTTCGCACCGATGCTTCCCGACGACGACCTGCCCAAGGCACTCGCGCATTTCCAGCAGGCGCTGTCCGGAGAAACGGGGCTGTTCGAGTCGCAATTCTACCGCAAGGACGGCGAAGTCCGCACCATCTCGATCACGTACTCGACGCCGCAGAAGGACGAAGAGGTCCTCTGTCTGATTCGTGACGTCACCGATCAAAAGATGCTGCAGGAGCAGCTGATTCAGTCCGAGAAGATGTCCGCGATCGGCCAGCTGGTCTCCGGCGTCGCCCACGAGCTCAACAACCCGCTCGCCGGCATCTCGGCCTTCGCCCAGCTGCTGCTCGCCGAAAAGCGCTTCCCGCCCGAGCAGCGTACCGCGGCGGAGACGATTTACAGCGAGGCGCGGCGCGCGAGCCGCATCGTGCAAAACCTCCTGACGTTCGCGCGGCAACACAAAGCCGAGAAGGTGCCGACCGCCCTGAACCAGGTACTGGACGACACGCTCGAGCTCCGCGGCTATGAGCTGCGGGTCCGCGGCATCGATGTACGCCGCGAATACGACGAGTCATTGCCGGACACGATGGCCGATGCGCACCAGCTCCAGCAGGTGTTCCTGAACCTCATCACGAACTCTGAACAGGCGATGGAGCAGCGCGACGGTCACCATCACCGCCTGACCGTGCGGACGCGGCGTACCGGCGACACGATGCGCATCGAGGTGGAGGATACGGGCGGCGGCATTCCCGCGAACTTGATCGAGCGGATTTTCAACCCATTCTTCACGACCAAGCCGACCGGCTCGGGTACCGGCCTCGGACTGTCGATCTCACTTGGCATCGTGCGCGAGCACGAAGGTCGGATCTGGGCCGAAAACGTCCCGCAGGGCGGCGCCCGCTTCGTGGTCGAGCTTCCCGTCATCCAGCCGCGCGCCTCAGGGGAGTTTCAGGCGGTGCCGCAGGTTCACCCCGTGGGTGACAGCCTGCGGGTGCTCGTCGTCGACGACGAAGCATCCGTCCGCGTTTCGCTACAGCGCTATCTCGCCGGCCGCGGCCACGACGTCGAGACGACGGCCAGCGGTGAAGACGCCCTCGCCCGTCTCCGCGCCACGTCGTATGACGCGGTGATCGTCGACATGCGGATGCCCGATCTCTCAGGCGAACAACTCTTCGAGCGGTTGCGCAGCAACGATCCGGCGCATGCCGAGCGTGTGATCTTCACGACGGGCGACCTCGTCAACGAGCAAATGCGTCGTTTCCTCGATGGCTCGGGCCGGCCTTGCGTCTCCAAGCCATTCGAGTTCGCTTCTTTCGATCAGGCACTGCCGGCCGCGCGCCGGCGGTAATTCTCAACTCCTCTCCGGCAGGTCCATGCGCCCGATTCTCGTCGCGCTATCGCTCTGCGTGTGCTCCACCACGTCCGTCTTGGCCCAAGACGCATTCGACTTTTATGCCCGCGGCCCCTACCGGCAGGCGGTCCCCCGCCCCGAAGCCATTACCGGGTATGCAGCGGGCGAAGCGCAGACGATGTACGCCGTGATGCAGCGGTACCTCGACACGCTGGTGGCGACGGCGAGCGACCGCGTGCGCATCGAGACGTGGGGACGGACGACGGAGTACCGGCCCATCCGGGCGCTCGTCATCACGGACCCCGCGAATCTGGCCAAGCTGGATCAGATCCGAGCGGCGATCGCGGAGCTCGTGGATCCTCGCAAGACCTCCGCGGCACGCGCGCAGGCAATCGCCGCGCAAACCCC
>Ga0209236_1001096_pt1 | contig 16182 bp, 17 predicted proteins | sample GraSoi013_1_40cm_FD_185819 | JGI IMG/M metagenome (GOLD analysis project Ga0209236, IMG submission 185819) | Grasslands soil microbial communities from the Angelo Coastal Reserve, California, USA - Sample 09_27_2013_1_40cm (SPAdes) (version 2) | ecosystem: Environmental > Terrestrial > Soil >... | reverse complement strand
CTTTGGCGCCAACTCCGATTCCGCCTGACAAAATACGATAGGCCAAAGATAAGCAATCATCGCTGCAGCGATTTTTGTGGTCTTGCCAGAACTGTCGCGGAGAGTCTAATGCCCCCTCTTAGGAGTGACCTTCTTGAGAAGCTGATCGGGTCGGAAACCAAAGCCGAATTGTTGATGTACTTCCATGACAATCCCGACTCGACTGATACGATAGAAGGTATCGCCGCTAAGATTCGGCGGAGTCCAAAGGAAATCGAGCGTGATGTCTCAGATCTCGTCGAGCTAGGCTTACTTCAAGAGGTGCGAGTTATCTCCTTCAGCAAAGACAGGGATCAGGAGTTGCAGAAAGAGATCTCGCAACGACTTGTGTCAGCTGGGTCGTTCGAGGAGACATTAGCCTCTTCGAATAGAGACCTGACAGGAGTCGGGATGGTTGATTCACTCTTACCTGATGGCTATCCTTCGTCATCCGTGGTACTGGTCATGGGTGATCCCGCAACAGGGAAAACGACCCTGCTGATCCAGCTTGTTACAGAGGCCTTGAAGAAGGGCAGAAACGTTGTCTACGCAGCCTTAGATGATTTTCCGGACAGCATCAGAGAGTCTATGAAGCTAATGGGAGTCAATCCGAGAGACTACGAAGTTGAAGGCAGGAGAAGGCTCGTCTTCATAGACTGTTACTCGTTCCTCGTGGGCGTAAGGAGTCAGGAACAATATAGCGAAGATCCTCAACGCTTATCCGACCTCAGCATAGTGGTAACAAAAGCTCTGTCGGAAGCTCGCGACTCGGGCAATGTTCTGCTCGCGATGGACTCGCTAACTACTCTGATCCAAAGAAGCGGAGTCAGGCCCTCATTCGATTTTCTCCACACCTTGATCGCAAAGATAAGGAGCAATCGAGCTAGCTGTGTAACGTCGCTCTCGAGGAAAGCATTTCATCCAGCCATTATCGCTGCAATACAAGACAAGGTTGATGGCGTAATTGAAATGAAGGTAGAAGACACGAAGGATGGGTTAGCGCGGTTCATCAGGATCTCGAAAATGAAAGGTGCCCAGCACATAACCACGTGGACGCCTTACAACCGAGACTCCTCGATGGGTCTGATAATTCCTTATGAAGAAGCCCGCGTGAAGAAGTCAGTTTGATCAGGTTATAGAACGCTTTCGCGCGGAAAGACCTCGATCCCGGTATCGGTTATTCGGTAAGGCCTGGGCTGGTTGTCTAAGGGAGTTTTGCGCATTTTCTCAACCTGGATCACACGCAGTAGCGATTTTCCGACCTGCAGTTGTTGGAGCAGTATGACTCCGTGAGCGAGATACTCTTCGTAGTCGATGCTCCTCTCGAAACCCGGCCTTCGAAGCTCAGTTGTAATCAAACATGTTGCGCCAGTGTCCGCTAGCGCCTCCATAAGTTCGACCAAGGCGTTTCGCTGCGCTGCCACTCCTTCGTATTGAAAAACCAAGGTTGTGACCGGGTCGACAACGATTCTCTTGGCCCCAATTTCCCGAACACTCGTCTTAATCATCTCGATCAATGTTGCCATAGAGAACTCCTTTCGGCCGACAGTCAATTTTCCCACCTTTATCTCGGCAGGAAGATATCTGATCGGCGAAGCTTCTAAGAAGATTAGCTTCTTGTTATTCTCAAGATCCTCGAAATCCCAACCAAAGTCTAGCATTTCCTCGAAGACATGTTGTTTGTTTTCGTCGAGACTGACATAGACGCCACTTTCCTCGTAGTCCAAGATTCCGTTCACGAGATACTGAGAGGATAGTATGGTCTTGCCCGTTCCAGGGCCCCCGGAAAGCAGAATGATCCTGCTCTTAGGCAATCCTCCAGTGAGCAACTTGTCCAGGCCCGGAATCCCAGTAGGAGTTCTAGAACTAGCGTTCGGAGTGCCCGGAGCGTCAGCCATAAGTCTTCAAAACGGGTTGAACCGACTGGCAAACCATATTCGTTCTGATACGTCCAACGTCTCGAACAAGGTACAACTTCCGAATATCCAGCTAAACGCGTCTCGCCTACGAATAACCTGAGGTGCCTCCGAGGTTAGGTCAAGAGGAATGACATCCAAAGATAGGCTTACTCTATACCAGGATCAAGGGGTTCAACTTCTTCTAAACAGGTTTGTCAAAGGGGAAATCGTAGAACTCGTACCAAGTTTTGATCTAAGCCAAGCAGCGAGGTATCCTGAGGTGGAAGAGGTCGTTGATGGTGATACGACCGCGGCGAAGCAGCTCGTCGAGAGGCTTTGGGACGTGGGAATATTCAAACGCAAATTCCATGAAAAGACCCTCGTTTGTCCTAGCTGTTTGTCTGCAAATGTCAGCAATGATTATGTTTGTCCCAACTGCAACTCCATCGATATAGAACGGAAGACTCTCCTTGAGCACACAGCATGCGGGACCATAGATAGCGTCGACAACTTTCTAGTCGAAGGTAGTTTATACTGCCCCAAGTGTAACAAGGAGCTGATCGAATCTGGTGTGGATTACCAAAAGCTTGGAGCCTGGTTTCAGTGCTCTCAATGTGGCAAAAGGTCAGACCTGCCAAGTCCGATCCACAGATGCAGAAGTTGTGGTCACATCTTCACTATCAAAGACACTGGGTTCGTGAACGTTTACAGCTATCGAATTAGTTCGGATGCTGAGGAAGAGTTCAAGCGGACCTTTCTAGTGATGAAACCGATCGGTGCCACTCTCGAAGATTTCCAGTACAAAGTTGAGATGCCTGGTCAGGTCGCCGGCCGTTCCGGGGCCCTCCACAGATTTGACGCTATTGCCTCAAAGGGCTCCTCGGAGATGGTCGTGCTTGATGTAATTGCAAGTGACCGTGAAATCGAGGAGACACCCATAGCATCTCTCTACGCTAAGGTGTTTGACGTAAGTCCCACTCAAACGATTCTCGTGGCGATTCCGGGGCTAAATGCGAAAGCCAAGAGGCTGGCCGCGTTGTACAGAATCTCTGTGATCGAAGCAAGCGACTCGCAGCAAGCGGCTGATCTTCTAAAGCAACACTTCGGTTGGACGGGCCTGTCCGGCAATGAAGAATCAATAGACGACCTGCAATTGTAACCCAGTCAATACTAGTAGGGTTACGCCAATCTCAAGCCGAACAGTCACTTTGCGGTGGCTAAGTTGAATCGTCGTGCCGCTTAAGGTCAAGCCTGTCAAGCTTAGAGACAGCCTCTACCTGCTGATTCCCGTGGACATCGCAAGGCTCCTCGGCGTAGCTGCGTCTTCTCATTTCCAACTAAGTCTGAACGAGAACCAAGAGTCTGTCAGACTCGTCTACGAGATGAGGAAGGACGAATCGCCAAAAGAGGTCGTGCCGAAAGACGAGTGAGGCGATGAAAATTAGTCCATCAGATCCTGGATCTGTTAGCGCTCAGCGCTTCTTGCATCGCCTTAGTCTTTACGATACGAGCCAAGAAAACCTACTTTCTGGATTCAGTCTTCTTCATTGCTGCGGCAAATGTTGGCTTCATTCTGTTTCTGTCTGATACGACCGCCTCAGACCTTCTGAACAAGCCTCCCAGTCCCTACTTGGATACCATCTTCCTCACCTTGACTGCTATTTCGATCGGTTTCGCAAGTTACCTTCTGAAGGAGAGCGAAGGGAAGGGCGGATTCACAGAGTTCACGAGGTTCTTGAAGAGGCCTCCGAAGGCTTTACTCGTTTTCCTCTTCATCTCCATCGGATGGGCCACTACGGCTCTGATTTGGCAACCGTTCACTGTGAATAGTTTGATGACTAATGGCGAGTATATCTACTACTTTTCCTATCAAACTTGGTATCTAGCATCGAGCTCTCTGCTTTTAGCATCGTTCATCGCTCTTCCAGTCTTCTCCTTCTACGAGCAGTCAAGACGAGTACAGGACCCGAAAGCCTCAGGCTCCATTAGGCTGATCAGTCTATGCTGGGCATGTTTCGGTCTCATCACTTTCCTCCAAGAAGCCTTCGCAGGAAGCTACGCCAGTTTGGTCAAGAGTTTCGGCAGCTTAGCCGACGGAACCTTGTTCGTTCTGGTATCCTTTGCTCTTAGAGAGCCTACCATCTTGAGTAGAATTGTTACTGGAGGTGAGATGATATTCCAAGCAGTAAGCTCAAGGACGGAAGAAGACACGATAGTGTTGTACAACACTGAGTCTGACAGGAAACGGCTCGTTGAAAGGTTCGTGGACGACGGAATCGCGACGGGACAGGAGCTGGTCTTTTACGTTATTAAATCCGAAGTCCCCTTCTACAGGGCAATCCTAAAGGGAACAGGGACAGATCATGCGCGACTGAGGGGTCCACAAACGACGATTCAGTCTATTGACTTTGGAGCAGGCGAGACATTGAGTGATCTGGCGGTTCCTCCCGGTTTCCACCGGTCCAAGAGAGAACTCGTTGACCTTGGGGAACTGAGTCTAGACCAATGCAACCTCATAATATCAAAGGTCAAGTCCCTCGACGACCTTCCGGGTCCTCGGCGGAGGCCGCGGATATGGGCTCTTAACGTCGAAGAGGCACAATCAGGCACACTAGAGGCCCTGCGTGAAGCGAACCCTAAGGCCCGAGTTCGCGACCTTGCCCTCCAGCAAGACAGTTTTTCCAAGCTGCTGAACACTAAGCATCAGGCATTGTCAAGAAGCAGAATCCTACTGGAATACGATCCAGCGAGCAACTATGAAGATGCAGTCCAGAAATTTGCTAGAGAATTCCAAGCAAACGTCGAGCCAATAGCGATATTCACCAGCATGGGCAGTCCAACATTTAGACAGTTTCGGGGGCAGCACAATCTGCGAATGTTCACGTTCAGCACAAAAACTTCAACTCCATCAAAGGTCTCTGAAGAACTTGTCCTCTTACCCGAGAGAGATACTTCATTGCTCCTAGACGCGGTCGATAAACTACTACAGGCGAACCATGGCCGTTTGGTCGGGATGGTTTTCGACGTATTCACCGATCTGATACTTTTTCAGGGATTCGAAAAAGGCTATGGAGTGCTGTCATCCGTCGTGGAGATGTCTGAGTCAGAATCGGCTTCAACATTAGTGCTGATCAACTTCACGGCCCTCGACGAAAGGTCTCTGAATGGAGTAAGAGGTCTTTTCAGATCACAAGCCAAGTACGACATGGATGGGTTCAAAATGGTTCGCACGCAGAACACCGGATATTCCGGCTTCGAGAGCAAGAGACCGACTTTCGAGGACGAGAGCCAAGGGTCAGACGGAAGAGTATCCAATTGAGTAGAACGCAATCTTTCGGCCAGGTGCTTCTTGAGTGTGTTGATGAGGGACTCTCAGTTCTCGGAAATGAGCCTAGGCAAGCCGTGTACCAATATCTCTCCACAATTCATTCTCTGGATCGCGAGCAGATTCCCGACAAGGTGGATGAGTTCGCAGCGGGACTGAAAAAGGCGCTGGGCGGCGCATCAAGAGTGATCGAGCGACTGATACTGAAGAAACTGTTTCAGAGAATAGGCTCAACATTCCGTGAGACACCAGATTCGGAGTTCACAGATTACGTGAGCGAGGCAAAGCGCAGGTTTGAGATTACCTCAACGAAACATAGCGATCCATTAGAGGGCCTTCGGTCAAAGAAGGGCCAAGTTCCCGGTTAGAGAGTCGACAATGTCCGCCGGGGCTGGACCAAGGCCCAGACAGGTTATCGTCCCTGGAGGGACCTGCGTAAGCCCCCTATCTCTAACCAGGTGGACAGGAATCCCTTTCGACCTACCCTTCCGCTCAAGCTCCAAGACGCTTTCCAGATCAGGAACTTTCAGAGCGACTTTGAGTTGGCCTTCGTCCATCCACGACTTCCACCAACTATGCAAATGGCTTCGGGCCTCTTCTGCGGCTGATACTGCCGCATGAGCGCACTGGACAGCCGCCTTTCCCCGTCCCATTTCCAGGTCCAATCTGACAACGAGCACCTGTTTGAAACGAAAACCCTCTGACATGACTTGGGCCAGAATAACAGCTCAGGGTATTTTAACGCGCACGTAGTGACTCGTTAGTCGACTCGGATGGATTCATCGGTACAAGCTTTTTCCGTGAAAGTCTCAACGATTATCCATGCAACTGAAGAGCCAGAAAAAGTTGCTCAAGCGCTGCGAAACCTCTGCCTCGACGGGACACCTGTGAATTCAACAATGAACCGAGCCAAGGGTCACCACGGCAACGAAATCGTAACTTTGGGATTCACGATAAGAAACGTGAAGAACGTAGAAAGTTTGCTCCAAAACATATGGAGAGGTTTTTCCCAGTTAGATAGGACCGAGATATACTCGAGCTTGGCTTCGAGGATTGATAGCACAGGTACTCTCTTTCTGCGGATTGACAAACAAGATTCGTTTAAAGGAAGAATACGTCTTGAAAATTCAGATCCGATCAAAATCGAAATCTCGTTCAGGACAAAGTCGCCGAAGGGTGAGGAGTTCATGGATGATATTCAGAAAAAGCTGGAAGAAATTCAGGGCTAGATTGGCACTGGTGTCAAGACCCACACCCTATTATTCAGGCGTCTAGAGTTGCGTTTGGGGAATGACGAAGCCAGTCCCAGCTTGACCAAAAGGATGATGTCCTCAGCGACGGGCCGACCCCAAAACTTAGCCCAACTTTGAAACTCAAGGGTGAGAAAGGTTTTAGTACGCACTCACCCTCGTCACCGCGATTTCAGCTAGGTGCACCAGGTTGTCCATGTTTGCAGTCCCCGGAGCTTACGATCGGGCCATAACGGTTTTCTCTCCAGACGGGAGATTATTCCAAGTTGAATACGCAAGCGAAACAGTGAAGCGAGGCGCGACGGTCCTAGGCATCGCGTCACCTGAGGGAGTCGTTCTCGCCGCAGAGGAGCGAGCGGGCTCGAAACTTCAGGATCTTTCCTTCATGTGGAAGATATTCCAGATTGATGATCACGTTGGAACGGCGGTGGCCGGGCTAAGCTGCGACGCTCATATTCTCGTGGACCAGGCAAGGATATACGCTCAGAGCAATAAGCTGATGTACGACGAACCAATCGACATTGAGATACTAACTCGGCGCATCGGAGAAATAAAACAACTTTACACCCAACACGCAGGCGTTCGGCCCTTCGGGATCTCGATGCTCTTTGGAGGAGTCGACAAGAAGGGAAGCCGGCTATTCTGGACCGACCCCAGCGGGGCATTCTTCGCGTACAGGGCCTGGGCAATAGGTGCCGGCGGCGATGCGGCCAACGAGATACTTGAGGCGGAGTACAGAGACAACCTGACGATGGACGAGGCATTATTGTTGGGAATGAAATGTATGACAAAGGTCTTGGAAGGAAAGGCTGAACCTCAAAAGATACGAGTTGCAGTTATCCCGAGGGAGACGGGCAAATTCCAGAAACTCCCCGTTGAAGAGGTCGACAAGTATCTCCGAAAGCTGGATGCTGGTAAAAAGGCACCGGCTGGCAAATGAGTGACAAGTTCACAACGGCGCGCCTGTCTAGGGGCCAAGACCGTTTTGAGATATTAGTAAAACCACAACCGGCCCTCGACTATAAACTGGGAAAGCCGATCCCTATTTCTCAAGTCCTAATGATCGAAGAGGTATACTCGGACTCAGGCAAAGGAACGCGGGCTTCAGAAGAAAAATTACAAAAAAACTTCGGTACGACGGATGCCGTCAAAGTGGCGGAGGAAATAATGAAGGCTGGTGAGCTTCAGCTCACTACCGAGCAACGTCGTCAGCTGATTGACGAGAAGAGACGTCAAATAATATCGATAATCTCAAGGAATGCTATCGACCCCAGAAGCGGAGCACCACATCCGCCACTGAGAATCGAGCAGGCTCTCGAACAGATTCGCATCTCAATCGACCCCTACAAGAGCGCTGAGGAACAGGCGAAACAGGTCATAGAAGACCTCAGGCCGGTGCTTCCGATTAAGATGGAGCAGATGCGAATAGCCGTGAAAGTATTCCCAGAACACGCCGCAAGGGCTTACAACGCTTTCAAGAGCTTCGGGACTGTCACTCGCGAGGAGTGGCAGCCCGACGGTGCCCTAGTAGCAGTTATAGAGATGCCCGCAGGCATGTATGGTCCGTTCACGGATAGAGTAAGCAAGATGACACAGGGAACGATTCAGATGAAGGTCCTAAACTAGGGGGAGAACACTATGGTAATCGTAGCAGAACCAAAACAAGTAGTGGCACCCGGCGAACTCCTCGCCGAAGGTGAGCATGTGCTCGGCGACAACTCGTTCAAAGTAGGAACCCGCATATATTCCGCTTGCATAGGAATCCTCGAAGTGGATGGCAACAGGGTTACAGTAGTCCCTCTCAAGGGCGGATATTTTCCGCGAGTAGGAGATCTCGTCGGCGGCAGAATCGTCGACGTGGGACTATCAGGCTGGACGGTGGACATACGCGCGCCATACGAGGCAATGCTCCCCGCCTCCGAGACCCCGGGTCCGAGGGGACCCCGGCGAAGAGATCTATCAGAATCCTTCGACGTCGGAGACATGGTTTTGTCTCAAGTTCTCGCCTTCGATAGAACTAGAGATCCGCTTCTCACCGTGAAGGGCCCTGGCCTCGGCAAGATCTCCACTGGGAGGGTGGTAGAGATATCTGCTGCCAAGATACCTCGTCTAATCGGGAGGAAAGGTTCAATGATCAGCATGCTGAAAAGAGAGACGGGTTGCCAGATAACCGTAGGACAAAACGGCGTGGTCATGGTCTGGGGCAAGTCTCCCGAGAACGAAAGGGTCGCAGTAGAAGCCATATACATGGTCGAACGTGAAGCCCATACAAGAGGATTAACAGACAGGATAAGAGAAATGATCGCAAAATCAAACGTGGTGGGAGAAGTTGCCAGAACCCAAACAGCCTGAAAAACTGATCGACGATAAGGGGATCCGGATAGACGGTCGTCGTCTGGATCAGCTAAGGCCCATAAAACTCGAAGTAGGAATACTCGACAAAGCCGATGGGTCCGCGTATATTGAACAGGGAAAGAACAAGATTCTCGTTGGGGTCTACGGGCCTAGAGAAGCACACCCGAAGCACATCGCTCTACCAGATCGTGCGGTCTTGAGGTGTAGATACCGCATGGCTCCCTTCTCAGTTGATGAACGAAAGAACCCTGCACCCTCTAGGAGAGAGATGGAGCTCTCCAAAGTCATCCGAGAATCACTGGAGTCTGTAGTTCTGACAGATCTCTACCCCAGAACAACTATCGACGTCTTCATCGAGGTCCTACAGTCTGACGGTGGGTCTCGCTGCGCCGGAATTACCGCAGCGTCCTTGGCATTAGCAGATGCAGGCATACCGATGAGAGAGCTGGTCGCCGCGTGCGCCGTCGGCAAGATTCAGGGACACATGGTGCTGGACCTATCTGACGCGGAAGACAAGTACGGTGAAGCTGACCTTCCAGTAGCATGGGTACCCAACGCAAACCTAGTAACCCTACTCCAAATGGACGGAATACTCACAACCAACGAGTTCGAAAAAGGACTGACAATGGCGCTAGATGCATGCAAGACCATCCATGGCATGCAACAAGAAGCACTGAAGAAGAAATATCTGGTGATCAAGGAAGTGGCTGAGGAGAGAGAAGAAACCGAGGTAGTAGCCTAGTGTCATTCACTCCCCAGCTTCCACCCGTCGCGAAGCTCGAACAAAAGACCGTAGTTGATCTTGTCGCAAACGGAAAGAGGATAGACGATAGAGCAGCCGACAGCTATAGACCATTACACATTCAAGTGGGTCTGATAGAGAAAGCAAATGGCTCGGCTCAAGTATCCCTCGGCAAGTCAAAGGTCCTTGTCGGAGTCAAGATAGAAACAGGAACACCCTTCCCGGACACACCGGACGAGGGAGTGCTAACTGTAAACGCCGAGCTAGGTCCCCTAGCCTCTCCACTGTTTGAAACAGGACCTCCGAGTGAGCAAGCCATCGAGCTGGCTCGCGTTATCGATAGGGGAATCAGAGAGTCAAAGGCCGTGGACATGAAATCGCTGGTCCTCCTGAGAGGTAAGAAAGTCCAGGTGGTCTTCGTCGACATTTACATTCTGGATCACGACGGCAACCTGATAGACGCGGCATCCATAGCCGCCCTAGCGGCCCTTGCGAGCGCCAAGCTGTTGAAGGCGGAGCTCAAGGGCGACGAGGTCGTATACAAGCCTGGGCTTCATCCGCTACCCCTCAATAACCATCCTGTTGCCGTTACTTTCGCCAAGGTTGGCAAGACAATCGTTGTGGACCCCGTCCTCGAGGAAGAGCAGGTGATGAACGCGAGGCTGACAGTCACCATCGAGAAGAACGGCAACATTTGTGCCATGCAAAAGGGAGGCCTATCGGGCTTCACGCAAGACGAACTGAAAACGGTGGTGCACCTAGCGGTGCAGAAAGCTGCTGAGAATAGAGCGAAGATATTGGTAGCGGCGAAGGGCTGATGGGAAAGAAGATAGGGCTCGCCGGGGGCTTCAGCGCCCGTTATGGAACAGTCACCCGCCGACAGTACGTGGAGATAGTCACCGGCCTTAGAGGAAAACACGAGTGTCCGAGATGCATGTTCAGAACTGTCAAGAGATGGAGCGTCGGCGTTTGGCACTGCCGGAAATGCGGGTACAAGTTCGCAGGAGGAGCCTACACGCCGAGGACGAAGCTTGGCGAGATCGCCGCCAGAGCCACAAGGGGTCTGATGAGTCCCTCGACACTGTCAACCGAACTCGACAGCCTCCGCGCAGGCGCCAAAGTTGCAGTTACAGTGGCACCCCAGATCAAGAAGACGAGGACTAGAAGAAAGAAGGCAGTGGTACCTGAGGCCGAAAAGAAAGCTGAGGAAGGCCCGGTTGAGGACCCGCAGCCGGCCCCAATCAAGGAGGCTGAGCCAGCGGATCAGCCCATCGACGACGCATAAAGAATCTCGAATTACCGTATCCATTATCGTGGGCTCGCCAAAGATAGCGAAGACAATATTCTATTCAGTGGCCCCCGAGACCAAACAGACACCGGGATATCGATCTTTCACAAGACTAGGAGCTCGTGGTCGAATCCTGACGTTGCGTATTCAGGCTCAAGATCTTATTGCTTTGCGAGCTGCGTCTAATTCCTTCCTACGATTCATCGCAGCGAGCCTCGGGGCGATCGAAGTTGTTGCACCCTTTTATAGGACGCGCCGGGTTCACCGACCGAGCGGCGCGTAACAAACTTGAGCGAAGAAGTTGAGCTTCCACCACAGCTGCAAGAACAGCTCGCTCGGCTGCAGCAGCTTCAACAGACACTACAAGCGGTAACATCACAGAAACAACAGCTGGAGATAGAGCTTTCAGAGACAGATAGAGCGCTCGCCGAGCTCGACAAGATCACCGACCAGACCCCCGTTTACAAGAGCGTAGGCAGCCTCCTACTGAAGTCCGAAAGACAGACGGTTCTTTCAGAACTGAAGGAGAGAAAGGAATTGCTCGGAACGCGGATAACAGTCTTGGGAAGACAGGAAGAGCGCACGAAAGAAAGGATGAAAGAGCTTCAGACGAAGCTCCAGGAGAAGCTCCGACCTGCAAGCCCTGCGTCTAGCTGAAAGCCGGCCCGTGTCGACGATTCCCATTAAGGCTAAGACTACCTGGAAAGGATTTCTGCGGTCGCTGTCAGCCTCTGCTCGCATGGCCGAACACATCGTTCTCTTATGCCATCAAAACGCAGATCCGGACGCAGTCTGCTCGGCTTTCGCTCTGCAGGCCCTTCTTCACAAGCTTGCGCCGGGAACCAAGGCTAGTATATCGTGTCCTGAAGGAATTAGTGCTCCGACGAGACAGCTATTGGAAAACCTCGGCATCTCGACGCCTGATCAGAAGATCCCGGCTGATGCTGATTTGGCGGTGCTTGTTGACACGAACTCGCTAGACCAGCTTGGGAAGGCGTCTAGCGCTCTATTGAAGATGGAACACGGTCTTATCGTGGTCGACCATCATCATCCACATCCTGATACGATGAAACTGGCGCGTCAAATGATTGTTGACGAGTCGGCCGCTGCTGCCGCAGAGGTTGTCTTCCAATTGTTCGAGGCATCTAAGGAAGAACCGGATAGAGTGGAGGCGACTGCGTTGATGGCGGCGCTTTTTGTGGAAACGAAACATTTCCTGCTTGCAAGAGAGTCCACGTTTGAGGTCGCAGCCAAGCTTGTGAGAGCCGGAGCTGACCCGCGACGTCTCTCTGGGATGTTGAGTTCGCCTATGAATCGGTCAGAGAGAGTTGCTCGGCTAAGAGCTGCAGAGCGGTCGAGTGTCACCATGCTGGGGAATTGGATCGTCGTTACATCGCAGCTTGGTTCGTATCAGTCTTCAGCTGCGCGAGCCTTTCTGACATTAGGTGCGCACGTGGCGTTTGTTGCGGGGGAAGTGAAGGAGAAGATACGGGTCAACATGCGGGCAACGGAAGACTTCTATCAGAAGACGGGGGCACACTTGGCGCGGGATGTGGCTATTCCCTTGGGGAAGATGTTGGGGGGAGTTGGTGGGGGACATCCAACTGCTGCAGGATTAACTGCGTTGGGGGCTGTAGACGATGTCTTGATCGCATGTGTGAATCGTCTCAGAGAGTCTATCGGTCCGCTCCAGACCTAAAATAGCGCGGACGCTCATCTTACCATTATAGAGTACTAACTCAAGAGTGAGTAGGAAATTTGGCTGGGACTCAAGGGGAAATCATTGCCGCCCGGGGATTGGGTTTTCAATACGCTGGCTCCGCGTTGAAAGCTCTCGACGACATCAACATCATCATAGGTCAAGGAGAGTTCGTGCTTCTAACTGGTCCCAGCGGTTGTGGGAAGACTACTCTCTGCCGATGTCTCAACGGGCTCATTCCAAACTTCCACCCAGGAGAGATGTCAGGAGAGCTCTTGGTTGATGGGGTTAGTGTCGCTGCTGAGACGACTAGTGAGCTGTCGCGCAAGGTTGGTTATGTTTTCCAGAATCCTGAGAACCAACTTTTCGCGCTGACAGTTGAGAAGGATGTGGCTTTTGGACCTGAGAACCTGGGTCTGACAAGGGAGGAGATTAGGGCTCGGGTTGACTGGGCAATGGACGCTGCCGGGACGGTTGAGCTCAAGGACTTGGCGCCTTACGAGTTGTCGGGGGGACAGCAGCAGCGCGTTGCTTTGGCCGGGGTCTTGGCTATGAAGCCGAGCGTGATCGTTCTGGACGAGCCAACGTCGTTCCTGGATCCCCGGACTGCTGAGGAGATCATGGGTGCGGTGGACGATCTCCGAAGAGCGAGAGGAATCACGGTTATCGTCGTCGAGCACAGGCTGGATCTGGTCGGTAGGTACGCGGAGCGGATAGTGGTTATGGATCACGGAAGGGTCGTGGCGGATGGAAAGGTCGAAGATGTCCTGGATGCCGAGTTTGACCGGTTGAGCGGGCTGGGGATCGGTCTTCCCAAGGTTAGCCTTCTCTGGTCGATGTTGAGGAGGGATGGGCTCGTCTCCGAACGTGTTCCAACTCACGTCGAGTCTGCAGTTAAAATGTTGTCCGAGAGGCTCCGCAACTGATTCTCGTCGAGAAGGTCTCCTTCACATATCCTTCTGGTCAACTGGCGCTGGACTCTGTCGATCTGAAGATTGACAGTGGCGACTTTCTAGCGATAATGGGCGAGAACGGTGCTGGAAAGACAACATTGGCGAAGCAGTTGAACGGACTGTTGAAACCGACTCTGGGAAAGGTCACGGTCGATGGATACGACACCACGAAGAAGAGCGTTGCCCAGCTATCTAGAAAAGTCGGAATCGTGTTTCAGAACCCTGATCATCTACTCTTCTCAGAAACTGTCAAGGAGGAGGTCGCGTTTGCTTTGAAGAACTTCGGCTTCGAGACTGGTGTGATCGTGAAACAGGTAGAACGGACTCTCGAGGCACTTGATCTTGCGCATTATGCAGATACTTCCCCGTTCTTGCTGAGTGGGGGTGAGAGGAAGAGGGTGGCCTTGGCCGCGGTCTTGGCATGGGAGCCGGACTATCTGGTACTGGACGAGCCTACGATCGGGCAAGATTACCAGCAGAAGGAGCGTCTGCGCAACTTCATTCTGCAACTCAACTCTCAGGGGAAGGCTGTGGTGATGGTTACTCACGATGTCGAGTTTGTGGCGGAGTGCAACCCGAAGGTCGTCCTAATGTCGAAGGGGAAGATCTTGGCGCAGGGCCAAGCGGACGAGATCTTGTCCGATGACGGTCTGATCGAGAAGGCATCGCTGGTCAAGCCTCAGATGGCCAAGCTGTTCAGCCAGCTAGACGGTTTCGGTTTTCCGAGGGACGTTGTTGACGTGCACAGAGCGAAGATGCTGTTGGAGGAGAAATTGTCAGAGGTGAAGGTTCGTGTCCCTCAGAGTTCTTAATGGGTTCAAGTTTTCAAGCCTCAAGACACCGATTCACAAGCTGGACCCAAGGGCAAAGTTCCTCTTGGTAATCGGGATCATCGTGCCCTCGCTCCTGTTCACTAACATCTACCTTCTAGGAGGATTGCTGCTGGTGCAAGTTCCACTGCTCCTGATTGGCCGTGTCACGAAGCGGTGGATTCAATCTCTCAGAGCAGGCGTTTTTCTTTCGGCTTTGATCTTTGTCGTGAACTTCTTCACAGGACCCTTGGTAAACGCTGTAGCGTTGACCCTCCGGTTTCTTCTGTTGATGACGACCTTCAGCTTCTTCTTCATGACCACCTCCCCAGACGATCTCGGGCTCGCGATTGACAAGGTTGGTTTCATCCGCTGGCTGTCACGTCGCTGGTTGGGCTATCCGAACGCTTTGTCGTTTACATTCACGACGGCAGTTCGGTTGGTGCCTACCATGGCGGTGGACGCACAAACGGTGGTCGATGCGCAGCGGTCAAGGGGGCTGGAACTAGATAAGGGGAACTTGTTGAAACGGGTCCGAAACTACATTCCGATCTTGATTCCTCTCTTGCTAATCGCGATCAGGAGGAGTCTGGAACTGGCGGAAGCGCTTGAGGCACGTGGGTTTCCGGGAAAGGAGGGACGAACCTCGCTTTTCGAACTCCGATTCAAGTTGGTTGATTACGTTCTGCTCGGAATATCTCTGGCAGGGATAGTCCTCTCCTTCTGGGTCTTCTTCCATTATAGAATCCCAACAGTCTAGAGAGCATAGAAGCGCCGAGTCGGGCCATTGCCACGAAGGGCGGGGCTCGGGAAAATCGACCACCCCCCGGGGGTACCCATCAAAAAGAATGCTTAGACAATAGTTAGCGAAGAAAGTTATGATTCAACCATGGCTTTTTCCGGCCGACCCCTCAAGTCCATGTTTGAAATCAGGGCTTCCTGATGGTCGACTGATTACGCTGACGGTTTCTGAATCAGACATCGAAAAGAATAATGGTTTGACCGAAGCAGAGGAATGAATGATTATGCCTTTCCTCAAGGACTAGGAAGCGGGCTGTTTGGAAGGCCACGGGTTGTGGCAGGCCAGCCAGTGACCCGGCCGAACCTCCAAAAGTGGTGGCTCTACCTTCGAACAAATATCGATGCGCCTTGGGCAGCGAGGATGAAACCTGCAAGCAGGGGGCGGATTAACTGGGCTAGGGACCTCACCGGGCAGAGTAATTCTATGTGTCTTTTTCTTCGGGTCCGGGACCGGAATCGCCGACATCAAAGCCACAGTATACGGATGTAGAGGGTTCTCGAAGAGCTCGTCTGTCTCGGCAATCTCGACTATCTTTCCGAGATCGTGTGAAATGTAGAGATACGTTATACCGAGTTTTTGCTGAAGCTCTTGAAGCAGGTTGAGAATCTGTGCCCGAACTGAGACATCGAGAGACGCGACTGGCTCGTCCGCAGCTATGAACTGAGGGTCTACTGCCAGCGCTCGCGCTATGCAGACTCTTTGTCGTTGACCCCCGCTGAACTCATGCGGATATCTCTCCGCGTGGTAATCTTCCAATCCTACCATTCTCAAGAGTTCGTACATTCTATCCTGCCAATGGTTGCGTGGAATGTGCTTGTGTACTTCTAATGGTTCCATGATGATGTCGGCGACTGTCATTCTCGGGTCGAGAGACGAGTAAGGATTCTGGAAGATGTACTGCATCTGACGTCTAAGAGCCAGAACCTGATCTCTCTCTCCCTTCTTGAAAATCTCTGTGACATTCTTTCCGTTGAAGAATATGTTCCCTAATGTTGGAGGCTCCAAGTATAGCATGCATTTCGCAATCGTGGTTTTTCCACAGC
>Ga0209236_1001094_pt1 | contig 16215 bp, 15 predicted proteins | sample GraSoi013_1_40cm_FD_185819 | JGI IMG/M metagenome (GOLD analysis project Ga0209236, IMG submission 185819) | Grasslands soil microbial communities from the Angelo Coastal Reserve, California, USA - Sample 09_27_2013_1_40cm (SPAdes) (version 2) | ecosystem: Environmental > Terrestrial > Soil >... | reverse complement strand
CGAGGTGGCGTCGGACCAACGCGTCTTCGGCCTCGGCTTCCGCTGGCATCGACTGTGGCTCACGAAGCCATTCGTCCACTTTCGTGAACGTAATCTCCGGTCCGTGGCTCGGACCGAAGCACACGAGGCCTCGCATGACGGCCGGCTTGACCAGTTGCCACGATGTGTTGGACCCCGTCGTCTGGCGTCCCCAGCCTCCATCGAACCAATCCTTCGTCTTCGTCCCGAGCCGCTTCGCCAAATAATCGATGAGCTGGGCCCGCGTGAGTGGGCCTTCCTTGAGAGCGTCGAGGACCATCCCTGTGGTCTCTTCCTCCTTCAGACCCGCCCCCCGGATCCATCGTTGCTCTCGCGGCAGCCTCGTCGGCATGAGACCGGCGAGATATAGGAGGAGTTCGTCCGAAGCTAGAAGATGCAACGCTCCCCGCATCGACCACGTCTTGACGATCGTGCGTTTCTGCACAAGGGCTCGCTCGACATCGTCGACGGTCAATTGTCGAAGACGGGCCCACAAGGCGATCCGCGCCATCGCGGTGACCTGGGCTTGGACCCCGCATACGTCCCGGACAACGCTCGGAAGTCGCGTTCTCGGAGCGCGGACGTCAAGATGATGCCGGTGCAAACGGAAGGCCGAGACCTGAGCCTCGGTGAAAGAAGGCCTGTCCATTCGGTCGGTCACGTCCTTCAGGGGCGAGAATTGGGTCCACGGTCCTAAGGGTTTGGGAGGTCCCACACAGCCGATGAATCCGGGAAACGATGGGCGCCCGCGTGCAACTCGGGCGGGGTGCGAAACCGCTTTTCCTTCGTCTTGCGATGCCGGGCATGTTGCCGGGCCATCTTTCCTTCGATCGCGTTGCGACGATCTACGATGAGACGAGGAGCCTCCCACCACGCGCGATGGCCCGGGTCCTGGCGGTCCTCGTGGATGAACTCCACCGCAAACGGGTCCTCGAGATTGGCGTCGGGACGGGGCGGTACGCGGTTCCTCTCCAGAAAAGTGGGATCCGTGTGGTCGGCGTGGACATCTCACGGCGGATGGTCGAATTTGGCCTTGCGAAGGGGCTGCGGGATGTCGTATTCGCGGAAGGAGCCCACCTGCCGTTCGCGCGACACTCCTTCGACGTCGCGACGACGAACCACGTCCTCCACCTGATCGCGAACTGGCGACAGGTGTTCGCGGAGATCGTGCGCGTGACGCGGGAGCTGTACTTCACGGTCATCGAGCGGTCGCAGCGAGTGGATTCGATCCAGCGGGACTACGACGCCCTCCTCCGTGAGGCAGGCTACGAATATCACCATCCAGGGATTCACGAACGCGACCTTCCCGACCTCGTGAAACCGGACATCGTGATCCCGGTGGGTCCGTTCCACGAGACGATCCCGGCGAATGTCCTCCTCGAGGAGTTTGCTGGACGTGCATACTCGGGTCAGTGGGACGTTCCGGAGCCGATTCATCGCGAAGCGATTGCGCGCCTCCGGCACCAATGGAGCGGCAAGGAGTACGAACGATCGTACAATCTCGAGGTCACGTTCTGGCGGATCGATCGAATACCGGAACTCGCCAAGGCGACGGTTCAGAGGTCGTGAGGGGCTCCCGCGAACGCAATGAGCGCCTCCTTCTCGAGGAAGTGCAGGCGCCCTGGGATCACGATGCAGTGCATGGGTGGTCCCAGGTCCCGGTCCGAGAGCGTGCCAATCGGCCCGCTGACCGCGCGGACGTCCGGCGACCCCACTCGGCTCAGGACGGACGCCAGGGTCTCCGGCCCGAATTCCGTGGTCCCGATTTTCGGGGCCATTCCCAGGAGAAACGCGATCGCCTCCTTGGGCGTTAGCGGCGTCCCGTCTTCTCGCAAGTCGAGCAGCACCAGCGAGTGAAGGCCTGCACGCCGGTTCTCGAGGATCGCCTCCAGAGGACTCGTGGGGCCGAACCCGGTGGCAGGGAACGGAATCGTCGTGGTCCGTCCGAACTTGTACGCCTGGAGGCCGAGGGCGCCTGCGGCCGCGGTGAGGATCGAGACTCCGTGGACGATTCGGCTCGGAACCTTCGCGGCCGCCGCCCGCAGCCGCAGATCCACATGGGTTGTCGCGGCCATCGGGTCACCGACCACGAGGAACGCGACCCTTTGTCGGGCCGCGGCCTTCAGAATCGTGCCTCCGTCCTCCACATCCGCCCGCGTGAGCGTTCGAATCTTCTTCCCGATGAGCCGCTCGACAGATTCGATCGTGGCTCCTGCCAAGCTGGACGTGTAGAGTTCTGCGAAGACGACGTCGGCGGAGCGCGCTTCGTCTAGACCTCGCAAGGTGATGCCTCTCTCATCGTGCAGGCCGAGTCCCACGAAGACGAGTTCGCCCATGGCACCGATGGCAGCCGCCCGAGGGACTTAGACCCTTCCTCGCGTCGTGCCAGTTTCGATAACCCTTTAGCGCCCGCGCTCATCGCAGCCCCCATGCGGGCGTGGGCCGTTGTCGTTCCACGGGAACGCGCGGAGGAGATTCGGCGAACTCTTCAATCGCAGGGCCTGCTCCTGAAACACCTTCGAATCGGCCACGAGGGTGACACGATCATCCTGCCGGTTCGAGAACGCGTCGAGCTCGGTTTTCCCGCGAAAGAGGCGGAGTTTGACGAAGGATTCGTGGCCGTCCGGAGTTACAAAGACGTCATCGACGTCCCGTCAGCGATGCGCCCGTCGTTGCCGAGTTCCTTTGATGTCGTGGGCGACATCGCCGTGATTAAGATTCCAGACGAACTGCGAGATCATCGAAAGGCGATTGGCGAAGCCATCCGCCGATGGAATCCGAGGATCGGCGTGGTCCTTGAGGACCGCGGCGTGAAGGGGAATCACCGGATTCGGGAGATCGACGTCATCGCGGGGGAGCGGAGGACGACGACCACGCACACGGAGCACGGCCTCCGCTACCGCGTCGATCTTTCGCAGGCCTACTTCAGTCCCCGACTTGCCTCCGAGCGGAAACGAATCGCGGACCTGATCGGAGAGGGCGAGACGGTCGCGGACCCTTTCGCGGGCGTCGGTCCGTATTCCATCCTCATTTCGAAACTCCGTCGACCGCGCGACGTTCACGCATCGGATGCGAATCCCACCGCCGTGGAACTTCTTCGCGAGAACGTCGCGACCAATCGAGCGGATCGCGTCACGGTGCATGAGGGGGATGCCCGAGCGGTCCTAAGTCAAGTCGCTCCCGTTGACCGGATCATCTTGGACCTTCCGCACTCGGCCATGGAATTCCTCGGCAACGCATTCCACGCACTCGGGACCCGCGGAACCGTTCATCTGTACGGCATCCTAGAGGCAGCCGACGAAAGGGGGAGACGCGAGACGATCGAATCCGCCGCTCGGAAGGCCGGTGTCCGCGTGAAGAGTCTCTCTCTCCGTCACGTCCGTGCCTACTCGCCCGCGAAGTACCACACGGCGTTCGACGTCACGGTCGCTCGAGTGTGACCCCTTTCTGGCCCTGATACGTCCCGGATCGTCGTTCGTAGGTCTCCGAGGCGGGTGAATCGAGCGTCAGGAAGACGACCTGAGCGAAGCGTTCGCCGATCGGCAGTTCGAGGGCGTCGGAAGATCCATTGAAGGCACCGAATGTGAGGGTCCCGGAAAATCCCGCATCGATCATCCCGAACGAGGCGACCACGCCGCGCCGTGCCCACGTCGTGCGAAGCCAGATTTGTCCGGCGACGTGACGCCCGAGTCGGATCGTCTCGCGGGTGCTCACGGCAAACCGCGTCGCGGGCGGAATATGATTCTCCTGCGAACGGCCCTTTGCGGCCGGGATGACGACCTCATCGATGGACACATCGTATCCGTTCGGCGTCAGATGGGTCCGATCGAAGGGCTCGATCTCGATCTCGCCCTTGGCGAGGTATTGCAAGATGTCGGAATCAGAAAGCAGGCCCATGTCGCGTGGTAACGGGTGACGCGGATTAATTCTTGCTTCGGCAATCAGGAATGAAACGATGGCCCGAGACTATTTGAGCCGGGCGCAACCAAGAAGGGTCGTCAAAAGAGACAAGGAGAAAATCCCATGTGCGCCCTGCTACGAGACCGGAAGCCCGTCGAAAAGAACGGCCGTCATGCCGACCCGAAGCCGCGAAGGTTCGGTTGGAACGCAGAACTCGAGCGATCCCAGATCGGCCCGCAGATTGTCGGATTTCCGATTGGACGCGCTTGGGCGCTCCGTTGAATGGACCGCGCGCGGGAATTTCTGGACCCCGTGCAGCGCGGCCGTTCCGAAGGTTTAAGCGATTTGCCCAGTTAGACCGCGAGAGGCGGCCCTGATGGACTTTCGGCTCACTGAGGAGCAGAAACTCATCCAGGAGACCGCCCGCAAGTTCGTCGACGGAGAGCTCGTCCCCCACGTGAGACTGTGGGAAGAGAAAGGCGAGATCCCGCGGTCCTTCTACGCGAAGATGGCGGAGCTGGGGTTCCTCGGGGCTCCCGTGCCCGAGAAGTACGGGGGCGCGGGCATGGACTACGTCGCGTTCATGCTGCTCGTGGAGGAATTGAGTCGGGGCTCGTCGTCCGTCCGGACCACGGTCTCCGTGCAGACGTCCCTGTCCGAAACCTCCCTACTGTGGTTCGCCTCGGAAGAGCAGAAGAAGAAATGGCTCATCCCGCTCGCGAAAGGGACCAAGTTCGGCGCATGGGCCCTCACGGAGCCCCAGGCGGGTAGCGACGCGGGGAGCCTGCAGACGACGGCGCGCCTGGACGGCGACGAATGGGTCCTCGATGGCCAGAAGCGATTCATCTCGAACGGGAGCATCGCCGACCTCATCCAGGTCTACGCTCGTGAGCCGGGGACGAGCCGCCACGAGGGCCTCTCCTTGTTCATGGTGCCGAAGGACGCGCCCGGGTTCAAGGTCACCCACGTCGAGACGACGACGAAGCTCGGCCTGCGGGCGAGTCCGACCGCGGACCTGGCGTTCGAGCACTGCCGCATCCCGAGGGAGAACCTGGTCGGGAAACGGGGCGACGGCTGGACCCAGGCCATGAGGACGCTGAACAGCGGACGCATCGGGATCGCCGCCGGAGCCGTCGGCGTCGCACGCGCTGCCCTGGAGGCCGCCGTGAAGTACGTGAAACAACGGAAGGCCTTCGGCCGGCCGATCGGAGACTTCCAGCTGGTCCGCGAGATGATCGCTCAGTCCGCGTTGGAGGTCGATGCAGCCCGGCTCCTCACTCTCCGGGCGGCCCAGATGCGGGACCTCGGTCTCGACAACACGCTCGAGGTGTCCATGGCGAAGTTGTTTGGGGCGCAGATGGCCCAGCGGGTGACAGACTGGGCGATCCAGGTCCACGGCGGATACGGGTTCAGCGGAGATTTCGATGTGGAACGGTACTACCGCGATGCCCGGATCCTCGGCCTGTACGAGGGCACGAACGAGATCCAGAAACTGATCATTGCGGACCACACCCTCGGACCGACCACGAAGAAGTGAGGCGCACTCCGTGCCGGTCTCGGTCCCGGATTGCATCTTCTGCAAGATCGTCAAGAGGGAGGCGCCCGCGAGCATCGTCTTCGAGGACGAGACCACGATGGCATTCATGGACATCCGACCGATGATCCCCGGGCACACGCTCGTGATCCCGAAGTCCCACGCGGCATACCTCGAGGACCTCCCGAAGGACAGTTCCGGCCCCATCCTGGAGACCGCGCGGAAGGTCGCCGCGGCGCTGCGTCGCAGTGGGTTGCGGTGCGAAGCCGTGAACCTGTGGTTGGCCAATGGCCGAGCGGCGGGCCAGGAGGTCTTCCATGTGCACTTCCATGTGCTCCCTCGATTCCACGGGGACGGATTCGGAATACGGGCCGGCCCGGACTACGGCAGGATGCCGGAACGCGCGGAACTCGAGAGCACGGCGGAAAAAATCCGTCACGCGATCGCGAATCAGTGAGCGAAGCGCATCCGGATCGCCTGCAGGTCGGCGGCCGGAAGCCGCTCCCGTGCCGTCGGAAAGAGGCTCGTCCGCTCCTTGCGGAAATGGTCCCAGAGGAATTGGACGAGGAAAATCCCGTGCCGGTTCGTCTCCTGAATGGCGGCCCAGGAAGGATGGGACTGTAGCTCCTGGCGCGCGGTCCTGAATTTCTCCACGCCGCGCCGAATCTCGTCGTGTTCGTAGGAGACGACGTTCACCAGGGTGCCATACCGGCCGATCGCCGCTTCGAGACGCGGCAGGATCGTCTCGTCCTCGGCTGCCAAGATGGGCAGTAGCTCGTCCTCGAAGAACCGAATCGACTCGTCCAGGATGATCCCGTTCTCTTCGCGGGCGTCCCGGGTCGCCATCATCTCGTCGAGCGTCGCTTCGAGTTCGGTGAGCTTGTCGACGAAGTCGGCGTGATCCCTGAGGAGCGCGGCGAAGGGATCGTCATCGGACACGTCGCCCACGGACGCGGCTACCCGATGCCGGCGTAATAAGGGTGCGCCCTATGGGGAAAACCGCCCCGGAGTCCGCGGGAAGGGCACCGCATCGCGGATGTGTCCGAGCTTGCAGATCCACTGGATGAGCCGCTCCATGCCCATCCCGAAGCCCGCATGCTGCACGCTGCCGTATCGGCGGGAGTCCAGGTACCATTCGTACGCCTTCGGGTCCTCGCCCTGTTCGACGAGGGCCTTCTTGATCGTCTCCAGGTCCGTCTCTCGTTCGCTCCCGCCGACGATCTCACCGACGCCATCGCCCCCGATCACGTCGAACCCGAGGACCAGGTCAGGATGTTTCGGGTCCCTCGCCTTGTAGAACGCCTGGGAGATGCGGGGATAGTGCGTCACGACGACCGGCTTTGGTTTCCCTTCCGTCAAGGCGCGTTCCTCGATGGTCCGCAGGTCTTTGCCCCACTCGAGGTCGATCCCCTTCGCCTTGAGCAACTTCAGTGCGTCGTCGTACGTGATGTGTTCGAAGGGCGGCTTCACCGCCTTCAGGAATTCGGGCGTCCGGCCCAGGGCCACCACATCGTCCGGACGTTCTTCCGCGACCCGTTGGCACGCATGGGAGATCACGCCCTCCGCGTGCTGGATCACCTCGTCCATGCCGGCCCACGCTTGCTCCATCTCCGCGTGCCAGTATTCTGTCAGATGGCGCGTCGTGCGGGATTTCTCCGCGCGGAACGAAGGGCCGACGTAGTAGATCTTCTGCATGGCGAGGACGAGGGCCTCCGCGTAGAGCTGCCACGACTGGGTCAAGTAGGCCTTGCGGCCGAAGTACTCCACCTCGAACAGGGTGGCGCCGCCTTCGCTCCCCGCAGGCGTAATCATCGGCGGCGAGACCTCCCAGAACCCGTGGTCCCGGAAGTACTGGTGCACGGCGCCGAAGACCGTGTGGCGGATCCGGAAGATCGTCGTCATCCGCTGGGAACGGACCCAGAGATGGCGGACGTCGAGAAGGAACTCCTCGCTCTGATCTTCCTGAATGGGGAACTTCTCCGCGAAGTGGATGACTTTGATGTCCTCCGCGCGGATCTCGTAGCCTCCGGGCGCTCGCTTGTCCGAAACGACCTTCCCGCGGACGATCACGGCGGATTCGATGAGGGCCTTCTCGGCGGCCTTAAAAGCCTCCGCGGAGACGACGTCGCGGGCGATCGCGACCTGGATGGTCCCCGTCGAGTCCCGGACGACGACGAAGGCCTTCCCGCCAACCGTGCGGGTGCGGTAGATCCAGCCTCGCAGCTCGACAGCCTTGCCTGTATGGTGTCCTTTCAGGATTTCCTCGATGGAGACCATGAACCCCGCCCCATTCCGCAGGGTCTAGATTATCCTTTCGCGGTGGACCAATCGGAGTCAGTGACAGCAGTGAGAGCGGCAGTCAAGTTTGATGGATTCCGAGACATTACCCGATTCCTGGAGGCTGCTGATGCTCTATGGCCGCGATTTTGCTCAAGTCTACTCGAAGTATGGATACAACGAGTTCAGCGCGAGAGTTGCGGAACTCCTGCCGGGTGTTCTTGCCAAGCTTCGCGTGCGACCGCATCAAGTTCTCGATCTCCCGTGTGGGGAGGGCACCTTCGCCATCAGGATGGCGAAACGAGGGTATCGGACGACGGGAGTCGATCGGTCGTCAGCGATGCTCCGTTTGGGGCGTCGCAAAGCCCGCGAGGCCCGTCTGAGCGTCCGCTTCATCGAAAGCGACGTCCGTTCGCTGCGTTTTCACGAAGAGTTTGACCTCGCAACATCGTGGTATGATAGCCTGAACTATCTCCTTACACTAAGTGATTTGAAGAAGACTTTCGCCTGTGTCTTCCGAGCGCTCCAGACTGGCGGGTACTTCCTCTTCGACGTGAACACGCCAGGGACCCTTTCAAAGGGTTGGCAAAGGCATCCCAGTTTCGTCGAAGTAGACACCAAAGACGCTTTCGTCATCCATCGTTCGACTTGGGATGCTCGAAAACGAGTAGCGAGCCTGAAGGTCACGTGCTTTGTCCTTCGCGACGGACATTGGTCACGTGTCGATGAACTTCACCGTGAACGTGCCTACGCGTTGCCTCAAATCCGCACATGTCTTCGCCAGGTGGGCTTCACCGAAGTGGGGTGCTGGGGCAGCATCCGGAAGATGACTCCTCCACACAGAGGAGATCGAAAATATTGGTTCGCCGTGCGACGCCCCGTCCGCTAGTTCGCCGGCAAAGCGGCTCAGTTTCCATACCAACCAACGGCGTCGAAAAGGACAATTACTTGCGCTGCGTCCTCGCGTCTTGTGATGCGTGTTGCCGGGGCGGCGGACCTCGAATCGCTGTACTCGTTCGAAGTCTCCTGCTTCCAAGAACATCCATTCCGTCGCGATCACATCGCATGGATCCTCGACAATGATCACGCTCTGACCCTCGTTCAGGACGGGGTCACTGGGTTCGCCGCGGTGATGATGCTCCTGTTCGAAGGGCACACGTGCCGAGTCCTCTCGGTCGGCGTGGATCCACAGGCCCGGCGCCGAGGCATTGCGACTCGCATGATGAGGGCCGCGGAGGCGGTGAGCCGAGAGCGAGGCGTCTCGACGATCCGCCTCGAGGTGAGCACGCGGAACTTCGCGGCAATCGAACTGTACCGCCGGCTCGGGTACCGCACGGATGGCGTGCTGTACGGGTATTACTCCTGGGGCGAGGACGCCTACAGCATGGGCAAGAGCGTCCCTGCGGAATTTCCGTCCCGATCCTCCCGCGAACCGAAGGCAGTTGGTCCATCCAACTTAATAAATATTAATCAATAGATATTAGTTTGCGACGAGCCCACGTCCGTTTTGCAAATCCTTAAGTCCCGCCCGACAATGCGGCGTGTTCGCAGGGTTCCATGCTGCCCCTCCCGACCAAGTTCTTCGTTACGTCTGGCAAGGCCGTCTCCAAGGTCTCGGACCTGAACGCCTTCGACGAGGCCCTCCAGAATGCGGGCCTCGCGGAGCAAAACATCGTGTCGGTCTCCTCCGTACTGCCGGTCGGCATCAAGCCTGTGCGTCGCAGGGACTTGCCGATGGGCGCGATCACCCACTGCGTCCTTGCCCAACAGCGGGGCGGGGAGGGCGAGACGGTCTCGGCCGGCATCGCCTACGGGTTCCGGGACGACGGCTTCGGCGGGTATGTCGCGGAAGGGCACATGCACGGCACGAAGAACTCCCTCCGCGAAGTCATGGAGTGGAAGATGGGGGAGATGGCGAAGTTGCGCGGCATCAAATTCCGACGGATCGACTACCGTATCGAAGAACTGAGCATCCCCATGGATCACTACGGGGCCTGCCTTGCCGCCCTCGTGTTCCTCGTCTGACCATGTACGGCGTCGTCGTCTGTCCTCGATGCAAACGGGCCAAGGGCGTCGACCTGAAACAGAAGACGACGACATGCGTCTGCGGATTTGAAATCCGAATCGTCCGGTCGCGGGTGCGGGCGAAAGCAGACACAGCCCGTGAACTCGCGCCACTTGTCGGGCGGGTGAGCGCGGAACTCGCGGGCGGACTCGATGCGTATCAAAAGGCCGCGGCCCCCGCACACCGCTCGCGGTCGAGGGACGTCCACCTTCGGGTCGTCGGGATCGCGTCGAAGCCCCGCGACCGAGCGAGCCGGCTCCGAGCGGCCGCCGTCGAACTGACCAGAGAACTCGAAGTCTTTTCCCTCGTAGACTGGACGCGAGTGTTAGCGGGCCTGGGAATCTCTAGGCCCGAAGAGGCTCTGGCCACATTGGTCCGCGCGAACCTGGTGATGGAACCGAAGGACGGGTTCTACCGAGCCGTGAGCCTCAGCCCCTAGGCGAGGGAGCTCGGCGGCGTTCCCGGCGCAACTCGCGACGGATCTCTTCTGGAAGCGTCCCCGGGAGGATCCGATTGTAGACGTAGTAGTAGATGATGAGCCCGAATCCGGCCGCAGTGGCCACGGAGAGGGCCGCGTAGAAGTCCGGGATGCCCGGAAGAATGAACGGGAACAGGAACGCGCCGTATGCGAAGCGGACCCCAATGGCGCGCAGGAAGTATCGCCACATTTCCCCCCGGGAAGCTCCGAAACCGATCAATGCGCCGGTGTCCGCGTTGATGAGCCCGAGACCGATCGAATAGATGACGAGCAGGGTGAACGTCTCCGGGACGTAGAGAGATTCTCTCGAAGCCCACGCGGCGGCAACGACGCCGCTCGCGGCGATACCGGTTCCAAGCGGGACCCCGTAGAAGGTCGTGTCGAAGCGCCCTTGGTACGCGCGGCGGTTCAGCCAGACGAGCTTGAACGATTCCTCGAATAGGAAACTCGCCGAGACCGCAACGAGGATCCCGACGATGTCGACGCGCGGAATGGACAGGGCGAAGACGCTCGCCACCGTCCCGAACACGAGGCCCACGGCCAAGCTCCCGAACACCCGGCGGTCATCGAACAACGTGCGGTCCACGTAGGGCCTGTCGAACCGGTGGAGAGAGGTCCAAAGGATCCAGATTCCCGGGAGAATCCCCAGGAGGAACGCGACCAGGAAATCAAGGTTCGACGCCATCGCAGGCCGGACCAAGCGAGGCCGCTACTTAAGCGCGCGTCCGGCCGGCTATCGGGCCTGACAACCGGAGGAGTGGGTTTATGCGGCTCGGGACGGCTCGAATCCGATGTCGATGCCCGGGAAACAGCCCCGGGTTCTTTGTCCCGTCTGCCAGGAGCCCATCCCTCCCGACGAGACCGAGTGCAGGAACTGCGGGGCCTTCGTAATCGATGAGGCCGTCGTCCGGCTCAGCCGAGCCTTCGGGCTCGACCGCGAGAAAGCACTCAAGCTGTTCGAAGCGGGCTTCCGCCACCCGAAACAGCTACGGGACCGCGATCCGAATCGCGTTCTCGAGAAGGGCGAAGTCGGTCTCCTATTCATCTGCACGAATTGCGGCGGATTCGTCGCGGCGGGCGATTCGAAATGCCCGCGATGTGCGGCGGAGTTTGAAACGGAGGCCGAGGGACCGGCCGCCGAAGAAGAGGACATCCTCGACCTCGTCCTTTGCCCGGTGTGCGGGGCCGACAACGATCCTGAACTCGTCGAGTGCGAGATTTGCGGTGAGACGCTCCGAGAAGCACCGCCGCCGAAACCGACCGCGGTCACGAGCCCGCCGGTGCCGGTTCCCGCCCCGAAGGTGGCAGAACCGGAAAGGGCGCTCAAGAAGGTCGACGACTTCCTAGAGGAGGTCGAACGGCCCTCGCCAACACCCCTTCGCCAACTTCCGCGCGAACTGCCACCGCCGGCCAATCCAAGTTCGACCCCGAGGTTACCTACGCCTACCTCGGTTCCGCCGATGCGAGCCCCTCCCGCGGTGTCGAAACGAACTGAGTCGCCGCCCCCGGTCCCTCCAAAGCTCGTGATCGCCGCGAGACCGCGGCCGATGCAATCGCCTTCGACAACGCGACCCACAGCCGAACCCCAGTCGAAGCCGATTCAGCCGACGAAACCTCCGATCGAGATGAAGACTCGGATGGAACCGCTGAGAGTCTCGGTTCCGGCCAGACCTCAGACCCAAAGGGCGCCGACCCGATCGGTTTCGGCCTCATCGAATCGAATCGTCCGGAAGAAGGCCAGCGCCGCTCCACCGACGAGCGCCGGTCTGCCTGCGGAAGCACTCGCCGGGCTCGTGCTCGCGGCCGCGACGGGCCTGCTTCTCGCGGGAACTCTCGGTCAGTCCCTCGTGAGTGCGGGAATCGCGACTGTCCTCATCGGCATCTCTGCCTACCAGGCGATCGCGTTCCTCCGGCGACCAGCCGGCCGACCTTCCCGTGCCGATGCGATTCTTCTCGCCGCGGGCATCCTCTCCGGCGTCAGCGCGGCCATCTTCCACAACAGTCTCGCCACCACGGTGACGGCCCTCGCCCTTGCGGCGGCGTTCCCTTTCGCCTTGGCGACGCGGAGACTCCTCCGGAGCCCGCAGCGAGCTTGGCTCGCGATCGCCACCGCAATCGCCATCGCCGGCCACGGACTGGTGGCGGCCCTAGATCCCGCCTACCGACTGACGCTCCCATGGATGATCGGCATCCTCGGTGCGATGCCGTGGCCCGCGGCCCTCGCTGTGACGGAAATCCTTCGCCGTCAATCGGTGACCGTTCTCCGGCGTCAGCTCATCCGCGCGGAACGCGACGTCCAACGGAAAGACTATGAGCAATCTCTCGCGACATACGATCGGGCCATCGCCGCGGCCGGAGCCAATGTTCCCGGCGCCGAAATCCCGTGGTACGGCAAAGGTGCGACCCTGGTCCTGCTCGGCCGTTACGAAGAAGCGCTCCGGGCCATCGACACGGCCCTCGACATCAACCCTCGGAACGAGGTGGCCTGGGTGAACAAGGGCAACGCCCTGACCCGGATGGGACAACTCTTGGATGCCCTTCGGTGTTTCAACGCCGCGATCAAAGTGAACCCCCTATTCGAAGTCGCCTGGAACAACAAAGGAAACGCGCTCGCGCGACTCGGCAAGTTCGAGGACGCGCTGCGCTGTTACGACCGCGCCCTGGAAATCGATCCGGGTTACCGCGGCGCTTGGGTGAACAAAGGATTCGTCCTCACGAAACTGGGACGGTTCGATGAGGCCGCTTCGTGCGCCGACCACGCCCTCCTCCTGGAGAGGCGAGGGCACGCCGAGCCCGCCTAGCCCGAGCGCGTTTGCGCGGCGGCGCCTGAGCGGACGATCCTTTCCACTCGCGGGTCGAGATCGGTTGCTTGAGATCGAACACATTTCCGTCCGGGTCGGCAAACTGACCGAGCCACTCGCCCCATTCCATTTTCTCGGGAGGCACCGGGAAATCGACGCCCATCTCCTGCATCCGCTCGTAATCCGCGACGATGTCGTTCGTGAGGAACGTGATCCCGGTAGGACCCGGTTCCGTCTCGTCCATCTGGCACACGTGAATGCGGGTCTGCGGACGAAGAGGACCCATCTCGATCCAATGACCCGCATCGTCCGGTGTTCCCTGGACGGACGGGTCGACATTCGATGTGCGTGGTCCGATGTACGCGACGTCGAGGCCGAGGACGTCCCGATACCATCGGATTGCCTTGTGCCGATCCGCGACGACGATTGCAATCGTATCGATCCCGAGGATCCCCATGTTCTCCCGGAGACGCATCGGAATCCCGCGCTATGAACTTGCCCGCGACCGTCGAGGCGGAATCACTTTTCCGCGGCACCGTGGCCATACATCTTGGCGTACCACTCCATAACTTCGTGATCCGAGATGCGCTCGACCTGCTCCTCCACCGCGAGCTCGTTTTCGGACTCCCACAAATCGACAATCCGGCGGGCGGCCTGGTCGCCTTGGAACTCCGTCACGATGAGCTGCCACTTCCGACGGCGCGCCTTGAAGGCGGCGACCATCTCGGAGCCGTCGAAGACGACGTAGCAATAGCCCATGTGGAACTTCGAGACGATCGCCTCGCGCAGATACAGGAACAGGTTGTCCATCGGCGTGAGCACGAACTTGCGGCGGAACTCGAGTTGTCCGATGCGATCGATGTCGTCCTTCAGGATCCACATCACCGTGCGCTCGCCGCGGGCCAGAAAGCCTTTCGTGAGCCAGCCCTCGCCTTCGAACTCCCGGAGGCGCTGGCGGGTCTCCCCCATGTTGTATTCGAACCGCGTGTAGGCCGCGAGGGATTCCGCCGACGTCACGCCCAGGCTTCGAATGATCCGACGCAAGACCTCCCGGCGAGCCTCATCCCGGCCGATCTTCAGATCGGGGACGAGGCGATAGCGATTGTCCGCGTCCCGCGTCACGTGGAGGCCCTCGTACAGGTTGCGGAGCGCGGCCGCGGTCGCGGGTCGGTTGAGGTCCGAGAGGACGAGGAGCCGCTGGCGGGAAATCGGGCCGTCCTCCTGGACCAACTTGAGGACCGTCTTCATGTCCTTCGACAGGCGCGTGCCCTTCGCGGCCTTGAAGAGACCGAGGTCGTCCTCGGAGCAATACGTCCAATATTCGGGAATCCCGAGGCCCTTCGAGAGAAGACCGTTCCGCTGCAATCGGTCCAACGGGCGGAAGTCCCTCACGCGGAGCCGCGCCGCGAAATCAGACCTGAGTCCGCCCAAGGCCTTCGCCGCCCCGATCGGATCCGCGAACCGGGTCTCGGTCGCGATGCCCTGCTTGTGAAGCGTGTACGCGAGGAGGTCGCTTTTCTCGAAGTCGTGGGGCACGATCGGACCGGAGGCGAGGAAATCGGAGAACCGCACGAATCCGGCTCGCTTCCAAGCGGAGAGGTCCTCTGCCTCCGGGACGTCCTTCGCTTGGAACCGCGTGACGCGCAGCACGTCGACCCCTCGAAGCGAGTAGAACGCCATCATCCGCGTGAGACCGTCGATCGCCTCCTTCAGTAGGTCGGGCGACATCAGGTCCAGCTCGCGGACCTCGATGCACCCGCTCATCTCCCAGATTTCCGCCATGCCGACGAGGTCCCCGTCCTTCACGAGGGGGAAGAACCAACCTTCCCCGTAGCGGCTCGCGACCTGAGCCCACAGAGGCTGCGTCCACGGATCGAGCAACGACAGGACGCGGACCGGATCGGAGATCGCTTTGCCGGAGGCTTTCCGCAGCGCGGGCAGATCCTGGGCGAGGACGTACATCTCGCCCTCCGCTTTCCCGGTGACCAAGATGCGAGTCACAAGACCCTGCTCCTCGAGGCGGTCCATGAGCCGCTCGAGTTCGTCCCATTCGAACCGGGCCCACTCGCGGATCCCGGAAAAGGGCACAGGGCCGTATGCCGCGAGGAAGCGCTTCACGAGCGACTCGAACGCATCCTTCACTTCCTTCGCAGGCGGGTCGAAGGCCGTGTAGAGGTTCCGCGCGGTCCAGCCGTCGCCCTGGAACTTCCGGATCACGTAGACGTCGTAGTCGAGCTTCTCGAGGGCCTCCTTCACGCGTTCCTTCTCCTCGCGGAGCTTCGACGCGATCCCCCAGATGTCGATGCCTTCGGACGCCCGGATCACGTCGAGCACCTTGGACTCGAATTCGGTGAGCGGACTTCGGGGGAACGCCGAGAGGAACAGCGGGACGTCGGCCGCCCGGACGTACCGCACGCGGCCGTTCAGGAAGCGTCCCTCGAGGATGTCCCCGGAGGCCCGCCTCCGCGTCCATTCCTTGTAGTCGAAAGATGTCGTGTGGTTCCAGATGTCGAGGACCATGCCGGCCTCGAGAAACGTGTCGAAGAAGTCGTCGAGGGTCTCGATCTTTCGGAATTGTTTCTCCAGGAGGAAGGCTTTCACCTGCGTCTCGTCGAAGACCTCTCGGGTCTCGCCCTTCCGCTGGAGCCGTTGGAGATCCCGCGTGAGCATGAACTGGAACTCCTTGTCCACAAGGAAATGCCCCGAGGAGACGACGCCCTCCGATTCCAGGTCGCGCAGGACCTCCTCGACCAGTTCGGCCTCGAGGCCGAGGGCCACCGCGAGCGCCGTCGCGCTGTACGGCCCGTCCACATCGAGCCGCTTCGTGAGGATCTTGTCGAGCGCCTCTTCGAACGGTCCCCGGACGGGCTCGCGCGCGACATAGATCGTCTCCTCGACGCCTCGCCGCGCCACCAGGTACGACCGTTCGAGCTTTCGCAGGGTCTCGTTCAGCGCATCCTTCGGCCGTTTCGTCTTCCGCAGGAGTTCCTTGTGGGTGAGCGGTTTTTCCTTGATCAGGGCGAGGACCTTCTCTTCCGGAGGCTTCAGGCGGGACCGTTGCGCATAGACCGAGACGTAGTTCGGTACGTGGTCCTTCAGCGCCCAATGGATGCCCTGCGGCGTCCAGACGCTCTCAATGAGT
>Ga0209236_1001092_pt1 | contig 16219 bp, 13 predicted proteins | sample GraSoi013_1_40cm_FD_185819 | JGI IMG/M metagenome (GOLD analysis project Ga0209236, IMG submission 185819) | Grasslands soil microbial communities from the Angelo Coastal Reserve, California, USA - Sample 09_27_2013_1_40cm (SPAdes) (version 2) | ecosystem: Environmental > Terrestrial > Soil >... | reverse complement strand
TTTCGGCGAAGGGGCAGGTTGTCATTCCGAAGGCTGTAAGGGAGAGGCTTGGCATCGAGAAGGGTCTCGAGCTGACTCTGATTCCTCTTGACGAGAACAGACTACTCTTGGAGAAGGTTCCGAGACTGTCCCTGCTTTTCAAGTTCATAGGAAGAGCCCGCGGAGCCTCTCTGCTCCTGGACGATAGAGGGTCAGAGACTCAGAGAGATGATGAGAGACTCTCGGAACTCTTCCCTTCCTAGAGACCAGTCTTGAAGAGGGTCGTTTTCGACGCGGGCCTTTCATTCCTCTCTTTGCAAGGGAGCAGGGTAGTGAGCTGGCGAGGAAGGCTGTCCTCCAGCATGAGGGGGGTCGATCGGAGATTTTCATTCACCCCAACTGTCTCTCAGAAGCCTACAATGTCATGGTGAGGGTGAAGAGGGAGAAGCCGCACCTCTTGGCTAGGGACGTTGACCCAGCAGTGGTCATTCGTTCCGCATACGCGACTCTGAGGGTGGTTCAGGACGAGACGACCACGTTGAACCTAGGCATTCTCAAGTCGAAGTACAAAGGTGTCCCTTGGGGCGACCTCTCTTCCGCGGCTCTCTCCATGCGATTATCGCACAGGGAAAAGGTTCCTGTGGTGATCCTCGACCGGGAGCGACACTTCAAGGAAATTACTGAAGTAGAGTCCCAAGCTATATCAAGCTAGAAGATCTAGAGGCCACAAGGACCTTCAAAGGTTCGCCGGGACAAGCCCTGTAGTTTCATTGGACTGTACAACCTCCGCGTTCGATGGGCGTCGACGCAATCAAGAACGCCTTTGTCTGCGACGCAGACTTCAGACAGTACGGTTTCATCATGCATCCATGAGGAATTCAAACAGGCTCTCCATGAAATGTTTTCGGCTGGAACCTGGCAGTGTTCCGGATTCGCGTCCTGGTCCGATTCTCAACCGAGTTGAGCCGATGAGCCAGTGGCTCTAACCGAGATCCTCCCAGCTAGAGTGGCCCCTGTCGCTGGAGCTTTAGGATTGAGACGAGTGAGAGGAAGAGGCAGACTGCTAGACCTGTGAATACGTAGACCCATGAGTCCCAGAGTCCTCTCGGGCCTATGATGGGGAAGAAGTAGAGACCGCTGGGTCCGTAGAACTGGGCGATACCGAAGAGCTCGTCTGCAGTGACTGAGAGTGCTCCGAAACCGTAGCACGCTGCTCCGAAAACGATGATCCACGCTATCCGGTTCATAGGTTCCGCCCTGCAAGGGTCATTGGAGAAACAGTGCTTCTCATCAAGATAATGTGACCAATGATACTAGCCCTGACGTCCGAGATGTTAGGAGGCGAGAAAACCCTGGACCTCTCAAAAACTGGCTCTGCTATTCGGAGGATGGTTGTTATTCAATGTAAACGGTCAAATCGATCGTAGGGTCTCTCAGTGGGATTCTAAACATTAGCGCGTATAGAACGCTGGTTTCGGTAGAAATTATAAGCTCATTTCGTGCGGGTTCCCTGAGGCTTTGCCCGACGGTTACGGAGATGTATTGAGTGAATTCATTTGGCCGATTGGCTCCAAAGTGAACCGAAAGGAGGGGCTGTTTCATTAACTCTGATGATGACGGATCGGACGAAATATCACCCAATGAACTAAGGTCCCTATACGATAGTGAAGAGTGCGATTTTGTCGTTGTCGATGTCCGTGAGCCCGAAGAGTTTCGGGATTGGAAGATTCAGGGGAGCACGAACGTCCCACTAGGCTCCGGGTTTGCTTCGAGAGTGAAGGCGATTGCCAACGACAATCAGGTAATAACTGTCTGCAGAACTGGCGTGAGGAGTCTTCACGCCGTGAATGAACTGCAAGAGACCGGTCTGTTCGTCAAGAGTTTGAGGGGAGGAATTGTCGCTTGGAGTAATACCTACGTAACCTCCGAGGTGCATGTCCCCGACGCTCTATCCGGCAGAATGATTCAGATGAGAAGACTGTCCAAGGGATGTACGAGCTACCTAATTGGGGACAGGAAAGAATGTGTCGTCGTAGATCCTTCTTCAAAAATCGAAGAATATGTTAGAACGGCGAGAATCGAAGGCTTCCGGATAACCCACGTCGTCGACACCCACAAACACGCAGATCACATCTCCGGCGCGAGACGACTCGCATCTACCACCGGGGCCCAGCTGCACCTTAGTCCGATGGACAGCTATTGCTTTGAGGGGTATCGCCCTCTCGCCGACGCGACGAGCATCGGACTCGAAAACGATCGGGTGAAAATCATGGCGATTCACACTCCTGGCCACACACAGGGGAGTATGAGCCTCCTCGTGAATGACAGAATGTTGTTGTCTGGAGACACGCTATTCCTCGATGGCGTAGGAAGGCCAGACCTACAAGGCTCAGTGGAAGAATCCGCAACGCAACTGTTCCGCACCTGCGAGAAACTGTTTGACGAATTAGATTCTGAAGCGATGGTATTGCCAGCCCACTTTGGCTCTAACGAGGACCTGATGACGACCGCGCCGATCACCGCACCTGTCTCCATAGTAGAGGCAAGAATAAGGAAGGCAGACTTATCCGACCCTGCATCCATCGCGGGACGCGTTTGTAACCTACCGAAACCTGCGAATTACGAAGCGATTCTAAAGATCAACAGCGGACAAGCCAGTTTCGACCCCTCAGTCTGCGACCTCTTGGAAGAAGGGCCAAACAGGTGCGCCCTTGCAGCAGAAGCTCGATGAGGCAAACCATGAAAGTCTTGATTGCGGGCATAGACGGGTACTTGGGCTGGCCATTGGCCCTGCATCTGGCTGCTAGAGGCCACGAGGTCTACGGCATTGACAATTTCTCTAGGAGAAAAAACGTTGCTGAAGTGGGCTCATGGAGCGCTATTCCAATACCAAATATGCGCAGGAGACTCGAAGTTGCGAGAAACCTGCTTGGTCTTCGCATCAAGTTCTTCCACGGTGACCTCCGGAAGTATCAAGATGCGTTGTCCGTCTTGCGAGAATCTAAGCCGGACGCGATCGTACATTTGGGCGAGCAGCCATCTGCTCCCTATAGCATGATCGATTGTAAACACGCCTCATTCACACAGGAGAACAACGTTAGTGGAACTCTCAATCTTCTATGGGCGATGAAAGAATTCAGCCCGAACGCACACCTTGTCAAGCTCGGTACGATGGGAGAGTACGGAACCCCCAACATTGAGATACCCGAAGGATTCTTCGAAATAGAGTATCGCGGACGAAAAGATAGACTTCCATTCCCTCGACAACCGGGATCTTTCTATCATCTGAGCAAGGTGCACGATTCTGCCAACATAGCCCTAGCATGCAAAATCTGGGGGTTAATGTCGACTGACATAATGCAAGGAGTTGTCTACGGCACCAGACCTAACGACATTACTGATCCTCGGCTTCACACGAGATTCGATTTCGACGAGACCTTTGGAACGGTCATCAACCGTTTCTGCGCTCAAGCCATCATCGGCTACCCACTATCTCCGTATGGCAAGGGCAAGCAGCAAAGAGGATTCATAGCACTCGTAGACTCCATCCAATGCTTGACCATTGCGATAGAGAATCCTCCGAAGAAAGCCGGGGAATACAGGGTCTTCAATCAGCTGGACGAAATCTATGGCATCAACGAATTGGCTGAGCTTGTGCGAAAAGCCGCCGATTCACTCGGCATCAGTGTGGAGATACTTTCAGTCGAGAATCCGAGGATCGAAATGGAAGAACACTTCTACAAGGTAGAACACGAGAATCTCAAGAAGCTTGGATTTCGACCGACCAGACATATTGAAGAAGAACTCGAAATCATGTTGACAGATCTTGCCAAGTTCAAAAGCAGGGTTCGAGCTAGGAAAGATGCTATCACTCCAAGAGTCAGATGGAAAGGGGGCATATCATTCCCAATTAAGGCAAGAGTTTACGATGAGAGATCTGCGCTTCAAGAACAAACCATTCGCCTTTCCTCTGGATGATAAAATGATGCAATTGAGTTGCTGAAGAAAAAACGATCCCATATGCGCATTTGACACGTTTGGGCATGAAACTCTTTTTGCTCTACTCAGACCGAGTGCGAGGCAATAATCGATCTAGTCTTTTATATGGCAAGGCAGAAGTGCCACATAGTGTTTTGAAACAATGATCGCTCGAGTTGGGGCACATTTTGCTTACTTACTAATGTCTCTGAGATTGCGTTGCAGAGTCCGGCTCCCCACGCCATGATTAGTAAGCGCGTAGAGAACCTTGCTAGAAGCTCCAACTGCGAGTCGCGAGAAGCTCACAGCTGCACCTCCAAGGTTAGACCTGAACTTCATCAAGCCAGATAGTATCTCGCTGATAAGTTACCCATACGCCCCCGTATTGTCAGGCAGAGGCATCGACAGATACTGTTATTTTCTGTATGGATTCCTCGCGGAAGTCGGAGTCCATGTTAAGATCGCTGGCATTCCTTCTGTTAAGGCCTCAATCAGATCGGTCGCGATGGCAGAGCCTAGGATTATGTGGAAGGTTTGGCGTGCGACGGCCCCGATATTCCACGCTGTTTCCCCGGTCGGAGGGAGGCTTGCCGCCGTCTCGAACAAGCGACCCCTGATAACCAGTATACATGATGTCATTCCGTTTTTCTTGCACAATTACTCACCGATGAAATATACGTTCCTTAGGCATTGTATCAGTGTCTCTGCAAGATTCAGTGACGCTCTGATAGTTCCTTTTGAATTCACTAAGAAATTCATCGTCAAGAAATTCGGGATTGAGCCGAAACGCGTGAATGTCGTCAACTTAGGAGTCGACCTCGATCAGTTCCATCCCAAAACTCTAGGCCAGAGTTCGGGCAAACAGATTCTCTTCCTCGGCGGAGGATTCCCGATAATTAGAGGAGGAGATATATTACTGAGAGCATTTTGCCGTGCTAGCGCGGAACTAGACGATACTGAGCTTCTTGTCAGCGGGACTGGTCCCGAGGAAGATTTGCTTCGGACGTTAGCGAGTAGACTGGGGATTAGTAGTAAAGTTAGATTTCTCGGTTTCATAAGAGAAAGCGAACTTGCTGGATACCTTCGAAGCTCGGATCTCCTGGTTCATCCGTCGCGTCTGGGATTCAGTCTTTCGCTTCTTCAAGCGATGGCATGCAGAACTCCGGTCTTGGTGACAGATGATTTGGACCTCCCTGAAGCTGTCGCAGATGCAGGGGTAGTCTGCCGGTCAGGAGATGTCGTCGATCTTTCAAAAGCCATGGTTCGGATCCTTACAGATTGCCATCTTGCCGAAAATATGGCTCACAGAGGGTACCAGAGATCCAAAGAGTTCTCTTTGAATCGAATGTTTCTCGGAACTCTGGATGTTTATCGTCGGTTTTGCAGAGGAAAGTAAATCGCGCCAAATCAAGCGATTAACTCTAAGTCGAGTAAGGGACCACAACTAGATAGTCAATGGGATCCGCCCACCCTACTGTGCCCTCGAATGTGAGCGTGAGCGTCACTTGCCCTTCCGGCAAGAGCACGTGGAGCGTGGATCCAAATGTCCATCCCGGAGACGCATAGAACACTATGCCTTGTACAATGTCGTTCTCTGATATCACCAAGCGTTCGGAGGTCTGATATACAAAGCGGTGAACGTAAATGGAATAGTTCCCGGATTGTTGAACGTTTACGACGAAACTTGTGTTGTTCCCGTCGAATGACTGGCCACTAGGTGAGTTCGAAGAGATCACGTTAGGAAAGTAAGGATATGAGACAGAGGCGTTCAAGGCTCCGTAGCCGCCGTATTGAGCTTGAACACCCCTAGTTGCAGACACATAACTGGTCGCTTGAATCAAGTATGAGGAGTCGCGCATTAATCCCGTGTATTGGAAAATTCGGACAGATGGGTTTGTGTAGACGAGACTCATGTATGGAAGAACAGAGAATGCTTCTATCTGCTTGTTGTTGTAAGGATCTTGCAAGTAATAGTATGTGAAGTTCATCAAGTTGTAAGCCTTATCGACGTTCGTCGAGTTCGGATTGGTGAAGACGAGATTCGCGTAGTAGTAGGGCTGGTTGAAAGGCGATGGATTCCCGTATACGGTCTGAAAGTCTTCGAACATGTCGCGATATACAACAGGGTGCCTTGCGAAGTTAAGTAAAAAGACTACATTATAGGAGCCGTTGTTTGCGTCGGCCACCACAACGCCTTTTGCGCCATTTTGCGCCAGCCACTCTGCCGCAATGAATTGCCAGTGGTCAAAAATGTTCTTTTCGGCCAGTCCGACAAATACTGATTGCGCGTTGAATGTCGCGCCCGCGTATGCGCTTGCCACGATCAACGTCAGGATTATCACCGGCCCAAAAAGGGAGAATTTTCTTCCTCGAACTAGTTCAAGTGTTCTGTGCAATCCTTCGGCAACGAGAGGAATCATTACGAGAGGCAAATATTCGACGAATCTCACAGATTGTATACCCAGTAACGAGCCCCCGATAACCGAAAAGGCCAACGTGCCATAGCAAATTATCGCAGCGATAAGCGCCGCCGTTACCATATCGATTCGCGATCCTCTTTGAGGATACACCGAATTTCCGATTTTGAGAAGCGGCATTAGTATTCCGGGAATAAGCAAAATTGTACCGATCGTACCCAGCGACGACACGATTGATAGAGCATTATTTGCATACGGCTGATAGATGCCGTACAAGATTGCGGGAGACACCTTGCCCATTGGCGAGTTTGCGACCGCCTTCTCGAGTTGAAGGTAGGGTGGCAACAACGCGACAATGAAACCTCCAACCGTCACACACCCCGTTAGGAAAAATCTGAGCCCTCTGATTCTTAGAATTAGGACCGCAAAGGCGACAAGCAGGAATCCTATCATGAAGAAAGTGAGTTGGCTAACCAGCATTATGTCACTCACAAGAAGTGCAAGCAGAACAAGCTCTGATCTCGAGGCAGGTTTCGATCGAACAATATCAATCAAGCAGATTGCAGCTAGTAAGAAGACTGGTATACTCAAGAGGCTATCAGGACTCCCTCCTTGGAACGCAAAGGTCAGTGCTATGTTGAAGAAAAACGGCGCGCCTGCATAACCTAGAAGCCAGACTATAGGCAGTCCATATACCACCACGGGTTCGACAGCGAAGCGACGAATAAGCAGCGATAGTGCGAGGGTCGAAAGTACCAGCGATAGGATTCCGACGAAAATTGACAAAAATATAGGATTGACGCCGGTTGCTTCTCCCAGCGCACCAAAGATCAGGGGTGCTCCAGGAGCAATATCCGCAGGTGATATGTATGGGTGAAGAACATTAGCCAAATTCGGCCAGCTGCTAGTTTGGAAGGCGGCCTGACCTACCCTTGCTATGATCGCATCATCGCCACCAACTAGAGAACGATTTATCAGTAGACTCATTCTTGGGATCAAGAATACCGCGGACACAATTGTTGTCGCTCCGACAAATCCTGCTTCAACGAGATGTTTTCTGATATCTGTGCGAATTATTGGCGATCCCCTGCGAGGGTCGAGTACGATTAAGGCGAAAAGGTAGATTTCTTGCACTATCGCTATGTTGGTGATCGTCAACCATTCTACTCGTACGAGAATCCAAGAAATCACAACTAAAATCGACATACCGAGAACGTTGCTGTAGACTACGAGATCGACCAGCGATGATTGACCTCCCGAGCGGGTTCTGAAGCAATGAAGCGTCACGATTCCTGGGAGCAGCAAAAGGGCGAGATACGCAAGAATTCCTCTTAGCCACAGTTCTTGTCCCCCAAAATAGGTGAGGGTCAACGTGATCGGGGCTGGAAGAGCGGCCAAACTTAGGATCAGAACGTCTCCAGTGACTCGCTCGCGAATATTTCGATTCATTTACTCTCTAGTCCTCTTGACTTCGGACCATGGGTCGGCATCCATTCGCTCCGAGTCATTTGAAACGCGGATGCCTACTGTTGTCAAGGTGCTTCCGTAGACTTGTTTAGTGGTCTTGATTTCTTGGTGCTTGGTATGGCATTGGGTTTCTAGGTAAGGTTTGGAACCACGACTATATAGTCGACGGGGTCAGCCCAACCTACTGTGCCCTCGAATGTGAGTGTCAATTCAACCTGACCTACTGGCAAGTATGCGCTGAGGGTGGAGCCAAAATTCCATCCCTGTCCGGTAAAGAATACTGCCCCCCTAGTGATTCCGTTAATCGACACCAGTAGGTATTCAGATGCTTGATTCACGTCGCGATGAAGATAAATGGAATAGTTGCCTGCTTGCTGAATGTCCATGAGATAGTTGGTATAGTTCCCATCGAACGACGCTCCGCTGGGAGCGTTAGACGAGACTGCATTGGGAAACGAAGGGAACGATACCGAAGCGTTTAGCGCGCCATATCCGGAATACTGCGCTTGAATGCCATTAGACGCCTTGTCGTAATCCGTTGCCTGGAACAAAAATGAAGACCCACGGTTGGACCCCGTGTATTGGAAAATGTCAACCCCGGGATTGCTGTAGACGAGACTCATGTATGGAAGAACAGAGAAAGCTTGTATTTCCTTATTATCATAAGGTATTTCCAAGAAATAATAATTGTAGCCCATCATCTTGTACGCATTGTACAAGTTCGCCGAATTCGGATTAGTCAGGACCAAGTTGGCATAATAGTAGGGCAAATTGAAAGGATAAGGCGTGCCAAAGATGTCTTGATAATCGAGACCACTGTCGCGAATTACGACAGGCTGCTTACAGAAATTGAACAAGGAGACTACGTTTCCCGAGCTATTATTTGCATCTGCAACGACGACTCCATTGGGCGCATTTTGAGATAGCCAAGATGCTCCCTGAAGGTGCCACGAATTGAAAACGGTCGATTGCGAGATGTCGTTGGAGACCGCCCGCATATTGTAGGAGGCTCCTAAATAGGAAGAAGCGAGGATCAAGACCAGGACAAATATGGGGATCAGGGGGAAACTTCTGATTGGGACAAGACGACTGATCCTATGCAAGGCATCAGCTACTAGAGGCATCATGACTAGAGGGATATACTCTAGGAAGCGAATAGGTGAAATGCCAAGCAGAAGGGCACCAATGGGTGTAAAGGAAAGAGCACCGTAGACTATTGCTGTCCCCGCAAGCGCTACTGAAATTAAGGCATTTTTTGAGCGGGTAGGATTCTGCAAAGAGCTGCCCGCACCAAGGAACGGCATTATTGCTCCGGCGAACGCCAGAATTGTACCAACAATGCCCAGTGATGCGATTGCGGTGAGTGGGTTGGTTGCAATGCTTGAATATACGCTGTTTGCCTGCTCACGAGGAACACTAAACGCCGGGGAATTTCCAAGTGCGCTCGCGACTCCGAGATAGGTCGGAGCGAGAATCGTGATGAATAGTGCAATTATCGTTGAACCCTTTAGAAAGAATAGGAGCCCTCGTGTTCTAAGCAGTACTAGTCCAAAGAATAGCAGAATTGGGAGTGCCATCAGAAAAGTTAGCTGGCTGAGCAACATTATCCCGGAGAGTAGGGTGGCAGGGAGTGCTAGATTCGTGATAGATTCCTCCAACGTTAGGTCTACGAGATAAGTCACAAGTGCCAACAACAGCGGGATGCTAAGCAGGCTCTCCGGAGTTCCTCCTTGCGCGGCAAATGTCAATGCGAGGTTGAATAGAAAGGGTGCTCCTTCAAATCCAAGCAACCAGGCAATTGGCAATCCATACTTGACCACTGGATGGTGATTAAATCGGTCGGCTAGGACCGACATTGCTATGGTTGAGGATACCAGGGCGAGGGTCATGAAGAAGGGGGACAGGAAAATCGGGTTGACGCTACCAGATGAGCCCAGAATGCCGAACAATAGGGGCCCACCAGGGGCAATGTCGGCTTCTGACAAATATGGATGCAAGACTTGACTCAGGTTCGGCCATGATTTCGTTAGAAAGGCGATCTGCCCCAAGCGAGCGATAATCGAATCATCCCCGGATGCGATAGATCCGCTTACCATAATTTCGATCTTGGGGACGAGGAAGACGGCGGAAACTCCGACAATTATTCCCAAAAAGCCTGCGTCTTCGAGCTTGTTTTGCAGGACTCTTGAAACTCTGTCTGCTTTACCACGAAACATGAGCCCGATAATTACGAAAAGGAGGCCCGCTTGAGCGATTATTACGTTCTGATAAGTTAGCCACCCGAATCGCGCGAGTGTCCAAGAAACGGCGGTTACTAATGAAATCCCAAGGGCATTAGCATATAGAACGAGCTCAATGAGGGTTGACCTGACTATGGATTTTCTTCTGAGCACTTCATAGATTGTTATTCCGGGGAGCAATATGAATGCGGAGTAGGACAATGTCCCTCGAATCCAGATGTCGATATTTGTAAGCAAAACAAGTGGGAGAACAAATAGGGGTGGGAGAATGGTAGGAATCAATATTGAGAGGTTACCAGTAATGGACCCTCGTAGTTCTCTTCGGAAGAGATTCCCGATCGTCAAGCCCGTTCTGTCCTACGTAGGAAAGCTCACTTCTATGCTGGTGTCTGGGTCAAGTGTCATGAGGTTCGCGTTTGATATTTGTACATCATTCGACGCATACTCGCCGATCGAATCTACGACCGCTAGATAGGTCATCGTCAGCTCCAACGTTTGGATGGCAAGGTTTCTTTGCCCAATGTCCAAAGCTTGTATCATCTGCTTCAACACACCGGAAGGCTTGTTGACCCCTAACAGTAGAATGGTCGCGTCGGTCTCGGAGGTTATCGAAACCGCTTGAAGAGTCGCTACGGCGAACGGTATGACAGTTATTGTGTGACATGTGTAACTCGGCACTTTGAAATGGACTGTATTTGCTGTTTTTACAATAATCGAATCAAAATTCATGCTACCGCCTTCACCCACCCACAAGCCAACAGGTCCCACATTTGGAACATGGCTATCGTCGACGACGCTAAGAGTCGGGATTGAGTTCAGAAGAATTGAAAATTCTCCCCAACCGTTCGACGCAACTGTAAGGTTTTGGTATGACATCGTATTCATCGGAAACGTATCGGACTCGGAAAGGTCAAGGAACCCAATGCCTTGTACCCAGGAATATACTCTCAATGTAGCATTAACAGATCCGCTGCCGTTTGCGGATATTGCGACCAATATATCGGAACTAGGGGGGATCAGTAATCCCGCACCACCTTCTGGCCAGGTATCTACTCCGCCCAACACTGCAGAAATCGTAGCCGGGCCTGAAACAGGGTTTTCTTGACTAACTACAAAGTTGGTTTGAGTAACGCTTTGAGCAATTATAGCAGGCTGTCCCAACAAACCATCTTTCCAACCGCCAGCAAGCGGAAAGGTCAAAGTGTCGTTGCACATCGAGGACGACACAATTTCGACCTTATTCATTCCAGGCGCCGCGTTTGCCGGCAGCGGTAGAGTTAAGGAGCCGAGTGAATAGAAGAATCCTCGGTCGTAAGAATAGGACAATTCGACCGGGGGTAGGATCTGACCGAGTACCCCCTTCGAAGAAAATGACAAGTTTGCTATCGGTCCGGACGAACTGAGTGCAGTGCTTCCGGAGAACCTAAGCAAGCTTGAGGCTCGATTTATTGTATTGACTTGCTCTTTGCCAGAGTTGTATGCTTGAAAAATCGAGATAATGATGAGAATCATCAGAATTGACACAACTAGGATGCTGAACGCTCTTTCATGCTTCTTGGAGCCATATAGATCGGTGTCGCGTAGGCTCGACTAAATCACCCTCACTTCATACAGTCCCAACTGCGCCGGCCTAAGTAGCTCTCGCGACGGCAGAGATATTCCAGTCACTCGTTTTGATTCTAGCCTTGCTACGCAGAAAGGGATGAAGAGAGTTGAGTTCGAACCCTGCAGAGTCGAGCAGCAACGCCATTTCTTCCGGAAAGAAGTAACGCATAGTATGGGTTTCGGAGAATTTTTTCTCGGGAGACCCTTTGTGGTGGACCGTCAGTTCGTATTTTACTTTACAAAGGTTTCTCAGGGCATCTAATTTTGGCCTGGCTTTCCTTAGGATGGTGAGGTTGGCGTTCCGAACTCTCTTTGTCCGGTCCGATGGACCTACGGTCAGTACGGCAATCCCATTCCAAAAGTCGAATATTAGCGGGGCCCTGGGCTTGAGGTGTCCATGCATGGCTCGGAAAGCGGCCAAGACATCGTCATAAGTCGACAGATATCCAATTGCCGCAAACATACAGAGGCAGGCATCAAACTTTCCTGCTATTCTGAAGAACCTCATGTCGGCCTTGCTCAAATGAATGCGATCTTCAACGCCGGCCAGAACCAGCTTCTTTCGAGCTTGGGCGAGCATACCCTTGGAGAGATCCATGGCGAACACAATGTAGCCCCTTTTTGCTAGAGGTATCGCGTGTCCGCCAGTCCCACAGGCTATGTCCAATACCCGTCGGATTTTTCTTTGTGAGAACTGTCTGAAAAGTGTCTCAATGTAGTTACATTCGCTTTCGTAGTCCTTGTCTGAATACAGTACGTCGTAATACTCGCTGTAGTTTTGTCCGAAGGCTCGCTTCGCCCCGTTGCGAGTAGATTTATCGACAGTCATCGATCAAGTGTATAACGAGTTACGATTACATTGGAATCGTCAGGGTACAATGGGGCGTCCCACGGAAAGACGTCACCTTTTCGATTTGCCTTCCAGCGTTCAAGATCAGTATCGACCATGTTCGTGACAAGTTCCTTGAAGGTTTTCGATGGTTCCCATTCCAGCATCTTGCGTGCCTTAGAAGAATCCCCAACCAAATTGTCTACTTCAAGAGGTCGAATCAGCCTCGAGTTGAGTTTCAAGTACTTCTTAGGGTCCAGACCTGCGACGCCGAAGGCTATATTGACGAAGTCCCGAACCGAGTGGGCCTCTCCGGTGGCAATGACATAATCGTCAGGCTTGTTCTGCTGAAGCATCTTCCACATGGGCTCCACGTAGTCAGCGGCATAACCCCAATCTCGACGCGCATCTAGGTTTCCTATGGACAGGCAGTCTTGCAGTCCAAGAGAAATCTTCGCACACGCGTTGGAGACCTTTCTGGTGACGAATTCTAATCCTCTCAAGGGGGACTCATGATTGAACAGAATACCGTTGCAGGCAAACAGCCCATAACCTTCTCTATAGACCCGTGTAGCCCAGTAAGCGTAGAGTTTGGCGACAGCGTAGGGGCTTCTCGGCTCCAATGGCGAGCCTTCATTCTTGATCCCCTCCGAAGAGTTGCCGTAGAGTTCACTTGTGGCAGCGTGGTAGAAGCAAGCATCCTTCGCCACCAATCTTATCGACTCAAGCATTCTCGTTGTGCCCAAACCCGTCATGTCGCCAGTCGCCAGAGGTTGCTCGAATGAAGCGCCCACAAAGCTCTGGGCAGCTAGGTGGTAGACTTCGTGCGGGGACGAAACGTTCAGCGCCTCTATTATCGAGCTCATATCGGAAAGGTCCATAGAGACAAGCTTCACTTTGTCGTAGATACCGAGACTCTGAAGTCGCCAGAAGTTCGGTGTAGAGAGCCTCCTAAAACCCCCGAAGACTTCATACCCTTTTTTCAAGAGAAACTGGGCGAGGTACGCTCCGTCCTGGCCGGTTATACCCGTGATTAGCGCTGTACGCATTGGATTCAGGGCACCTAGCTGTGTTTGAAGAAGTCTACTATGGAATCTGAAACGTACGATATCTCTTCTCGAGTTAGCCCGGCTCCTGATGGGAGATTTATTCCCCGTTTCGAAAGGTCGTCTGCCACATCGAATCTTTGTCCAACGTAACGAGAAGCGTAGTATGGCTGGCGATGGATTGGATAGAAGAAGGTTCGAGTTTCTATACCCCTCTTCGAAAGCCAAGTCATCAACTCGTCTCTCTTGTTCGGATCTTTAACCAGAATGGAATACATCCAATAGACATTCTTGGCCCATTTCTCTTCCGGCGGAAGAGTAATTTCGCGGCCAGACAGCTTCTGTAGAATGTCATTATACTGGTGGGCGTGATCGATTCTCCATTGCACCATCTCATCGATTTTTTCCATTTGTGCTAGTCCCATGGCACCCTGTAGCGAGGTCATCCTGTAGCCGAAACCGAGTTCTTCGTGCCAGAAGTGTTTCCCTCCACGACCGAAGGCGTGCGCGCGGAGCCAACGCATTCTCTCCGCAAGCTCCGCATCGCTAGTCACGTTCATCCCCCCTTCGCCGGTTGTAATTATCTTGTTAGCGTAGAAACTGAAGCTGCCCACATCTCCTATCGAACCGGTAGTTCTCCCCTTGTACTGAGCGCCATGAGATTCCGCCGCATCCTCGACGATTCGGACTCCCAGCTCTTGTTGGAGTTCGAGCAGTGGGTCCATGTCCGTAGGATGTCCATAGACATGAACCGGCATGATGGCCTTGGTTTTGTCAGTCATTTTCTGCCTAACGGAAGAGACGTCCATATTCCACGTCTCAGGATCAGCGTCAACCAGGACAGCTTTTGCGCCGGTGTACTCGACCGCGTTTATTGAAGCGATCATAGTGAAAGTAGGAAGAATGACTTCGTCGCCTTTGCCAATGCGAAGCGCGGCAAGCGCCAGATGAAGGGCCGTAGTCCCACTATTCGTAGCCGCCCCAAAATCTGCGCCACAGAAACGAGCAAATTTCTCCTCGAATTCCGAGACATAGGACCCCTGGGAGCTTATCCATGAAGATCGAATGCATTTGCTGACCAACTCGACCTCGCGTTCCCCAACCAAGGGGGCGCAGATTGGAATGGTCCTCGTCTGTAGCATAATTGGGACGTTGAAAGTTCTCGCCAGATAACACTTGCTCACCGTCATTCATGAGTTCTGCATCATATTACGGCCAGCCAATCCAGCTCAGATGCCTCTTGCAGTCTTATAATATCGAATCAGGGCCTAAAGCCTCGACGGTTGCGACTTGAGGCCAGTCTCGTAGGCCGAGAAGGACAATGTCATCAGACCTAGCTTCAAGGCATCTCAGAGTTATCGCTATCATTCCGGCCTACAACGAAGTGAACTCAGTAAGTCGCATCGTAAAAGATGCTTCGCGCTTCGTAGACGAAATCGTTGTCGTCGACGATGGGTCCGAGGACATGACGGCGAAAGAAGCAGAATCTGCTGGCGCTAAGACGATAAGGCATCCTTCCAACTCGGGGATAGGGAGTTCCCTGCGAACTGGATACGGCTACTGCTTGTCGAAGCCATGCGACATCGTAGTTCAACTCGACGCCGACGGCCAGCACGAGCCACAGTTTGTTCCATTAATGATCGACCACATGATTACGAACAATCTTGACATCGTGACGGGAAGTCGATTTCTCGGCCAACGTAGCGTGGATTATGCTTTGCTTCGTCGGGCTGGGATCAAACTCTTCAGTGTTGTCGCCAGCTCATATGGCTCGGCAAGAATAACAGATGTAACCTCCGGGTTCAGAGCGTATCGAAGTGCAGCACTCAGATTGATCGTGGACGTGGCTGATAGACATTGGGCATTCGATCAGACTCTTCGAGCCTTGAAACTCGGGTTGAAGTATGGAGAGTATCCAGTGTCAATGCCCAAGAGGAACAGTGGGAAGTCTCAGTTTAGCGCGAGGACATTCTTCCTCTACCCGATTCGAATGACAGGAGTTGTGCTGAAGGTTGGTCTCTCTGGATCTCAAATAGACAAGGCCAAGATGAGGGAAAAATCGTGACTATCTTATCCTTAGACTATTTTCCTTAGGTCGTCTAGGATTTTCTGTTCCCTGGATCGTTTTCCCTGCCAAGTAGCAAGGATCCAACCGGTTAGCAATCCCGTCATCACCCCTACGAGGGTCCCGTTCAACAGCAATTGTGCGGGCCAGAAGTTGCGCGCGAACCATAGTTGCATGTACCGGTTGTTCTGGTACTCTAGGCTCAGCCAGACTAGTAGTGTTAGGATGACGAAGGACTCTCCCAGCGCTGCCAGTCTCGCTCTACGCAGCAGATGCTCCGCCTTCAGACGGTGCATATCCAGGGTCTCGGACATTGAATACGAGACCCGTCCTTCTCAAGATTATAAGATGCGAGAATCCTCCAGTCGAAGCCCAGCTACTTTCGGAAATCTCGAATCGCTCAACGGTACCGATCCATCCTAAGTTGGAGCCGGATAACGCGTCGGTGTACGTGCGCCCTCGGAATTGCCCTTTCGACGGAGGACTTTTTAAGTAAGCGCTGTGTTGATATCAACATAGGCATAACTGCCCCTGTCGCCACCCCTAAGAGAATCAACAACCAAACAACTCCTCGAAATAATCAGCAGCCTAGG
>Ga0209236_1001086_pt1 | contig 16269 bp, 19 predicted proteins | sample GraSoi013_1_40cm_FD_185819 | JGI IMG/M metagenome (GOLD analysis project Ga0209236, IMG submission 185819) | Grasslands soil microbial communities from the Angelo Coastal Reserve, California, USA - Sample 09_27_2013_1_40cm (SPAdes) (version 2) | ecosystem: Environmental > Terrestrial > Soil >... | reverse complement strand
AACATCCATTGGCTGTTCGCGACGACACGCGCCCAACACTCACCGCTCCTTGCGCTCGTCGCCTGGCCGGTGATCACCGCCGTTCCGGCGTTTCTTGGAGCACTGGCCGTCGCGGCTGCGCTCGATCGCTTTTCGCGGCGCGCCTAACCGCGCCCGTAAGCGTTGTGGCGAGGGCGCAACACCTCCATGCGACGTGAGGTGCCGTTTATGGGCTCGGTTGTTGCGAGGAGTCCTCACAGACTCCAGTCCTGCTCCGAGGCCGCGATGGTGCATCAGTCGATTTATTGGATCGTCCTCGCCGGAACCGTAACAGTCACCGCCTGCAGCGATAGCATGGCCCCGGGGGTCCCGGAGCTGGCGATCCGCGACACGACGCTGCTCGTCGATGAGACGCTCATCGTTCCGGTTACCGCCGTGGACGCGCACGGCCGCGAGATAACGAATCCCTCGATTACCTTCACCTCCTCGGTGCCATCCGTCCTCTCCATAATCGGGCCGGGTACTGTCAGCGCGCTCGCGCCCGGCACTTCAGTGTTGACCGCTACTATGGATCAATTGGTCGCACAGGCCACCATCACCGTGGCGCCCCACTTCACGCACCTCGCCGTTGGCGCCGGGCACGCGTGTGGCATCACCGGACGGGGAGAGCTGTACTGTTGGGGGACGTCGATACGTGGCGAGCTAGGGCCCGCGCCGGGCATTCAAAATTGCAGGGAGGTGGCGGGCGCTCCCTGCAGCACCGTCCCGATCCGATCGTCCAGCCTCCGCCCCGTCGAGATCGTCGCGGGCGACATGCATACCTGCGCCCTCGCTGCCGATGGCACGGCCTATTGCTGGGGCGCGAACTTCTACGGCGAGGCCGGTACCGGAACTATGTCGGACGTGCCGGTTCCTACGCCCGTGGCAGGCGGACACAGCTTCGCGCACCTCGTGGCGGGTCGGATGCATACCTGCGGCATTACGACCTCCCTTATCGCGTACTGTTGGGGGCGGGATTGGACCGGTGCGCTTGGCGCCGGTGATGTTTCCTCAGAGCGCTGCCTGGGCTTCAGTATTGACCCGTGCAGCAGCACCCCGCGGCCGGTGGTTGGCAAGCATCACTGGGCGCAGCTGGCCGCAAACGATCGCGCGACGTGCGGGGTCACGACCTCGGGCGAGCTCTACTGTTGGGGGCTCGACGTTGGGGGCGACGACGGGCAATACTGCCAGTGGCCTGACAATCTCACTGGCTGCACCCGCACGCCGATTCTCATTGCTTCGGCCAAGGCGTACAAGGCCACGAGCATTGGCGATGTGCATCACTGTCAGCAGGCGCTGGACGGGACACTGGAATGCTGGGGCGCCAACTACTGGGGCATGTTCGGCGACGGCACGGTGAATTCATCCCCCACTCCCGTCACGGCCGCCGGCGGAGCGACGTATGCATCCTTCTTGGCGCTTCGCACCGGGACGTGCGCGCTCTCGAGCGACGCACGTGCGCAATGCTGGGGCCGGGGGGATAGCGGGGCGATCGGCAACGGAGCACTGCAGGACGCGCTCTCCCCTGTCGATGTCAGCGGCGGGTATCGCTTTCTGGCGCTCGCCGCCAGCGGCGTCTCGGACTTCGTCTGCGGGACGACTGACACGGGGCGGGCTTACTGCTGGGGGGCGGGCGCCTTTGGTCAGCTCGGCAACAACACGTTTCTCTCTGCGAGCGAGCCGGTGCTCGTCCGTCTCATCCCGACGTCCCCGGCCGCCACGGCAAAGCGTGCATCCCGTGGAGGGTGATACGCCGCTAGCTTGAGCGCGACCCGTTGGTCGCACGCACTCGCCCAGGAGAGTTCCCATGACCGTCCCGTTGCCCCGCATCCCGTTCGTGGGCTCGCTGCTCGCGCTGCTGTGCTCATCGGCGCTGGTCGGCCAGACGCCGGTCGATACCGCGGCCACGGTCGCGGCCGCCGAGCAAGCCGCGCAAGACTGGCTCGCCATCGTCGATAGGGGCGACATCGCGAAGAGCTGGGACGAGGGCGCCCTCGTCTTTCAGATCGCGGTGACCCGGGAAAAGTGGGTGCAGGCAGTGAAGAGTGCGCGCGGACCCTTCGAACCGTTCGGGGCACGGCGTCGCATCATGGCCCGTTACACGACCGAGCCTCCCAATGCGCCACCGGGCAAGTATGTGATACTGCAGTACAGCACCAACGTCTCGGGCGGTCGGCAGGTTGTGGAGACCGTGGTCCCGGTGCTCGACGGGAAGCGAGGTTGGCGCGTTTCGGGCTATTGGGTACGGTTGGACAAGTGAGCCGCTCCTAGAAGCTGCGACCCACGGGGAGCCCGTTGATCCGCCACCCCCGCAGGATCTCGAATCGCAACACGCTCTCCATGATCACTGGCACGGGACCAGTCCCGGCCCGCGCGGGATCGTAGTGCGCGCCCGCGAGCGCATTCAAGTATGCAGCCTTGTAGTTGTCGAAGTAGGTCCCGCTCGGGAAGTTGTTGGCGACGACGCGTATGGACAGCGTATCAACGTGCCCAGTGGTATCGACGATGTAACGTACCACGAGACGCGCATCGCGCGGTGCCATCGAAGCATCGTACTCCCCGGAATTCCAGTCGATGGTGGGGAAGAAGCGCAATCGGGGAGGCGTGACGCCCTTGGGACAGGCCGGAGCGCACACCTGCGGCTCAATCATGGTGACCCGCTGGACAGGAGCGGCTGTGCCCAAGAGCGCTCGCTGCTGCGCCTCGAGCACTACGACCAACGACGGGTCGTACTGCGCCAGCCGCGGCGCCGAAAGGTGCGGCTCGACCGCGAGCGCCTCGCGAAACGCGGCCACGACACCTGAGTCATTGCCCCCGTAGTACCGCGCCACGCCGATGAGCAGCCAGGCTTCCACCCGATCAGAGTGTGTGGGACCGCTCGCGGAATCGAGCACCTCGCGCAGCATGATTTCGACGCTGTCGAGCTGCGCCCCGCGCAACGCAGTCCGTGCCGCGACCAGACGGGCGGCGGCGGTGGTCTGCGCCACAGCCCGCGTTGGACAGAGGAGCAGGGCGACGGTCACACCCGTCGCGAGACCCAACGGAAGACGATGCATGGAATCCTCCGAGGCTGACACGACCGCTTTGCCGCAAGCATACGCCATACCGAGGTTGAGCGGCAGGCGTTTTTGCGGACGGGGGTGAGAGGCGTTGCGCCGACGCCACAGCCGCGTCACTACCCGCCCTCCCCTGTCGCATCCTCGCCCCCTCGTGCCGCAAAAACGCCCTAGCGGGCCGGCGGAATTGAACAGAGAATTGGTGGATGCGCGAACCTGCGCTCGCACTCGCTCTCCTCGTATGCGCCACCGCGCCCGCGGCCACGCAGCAGCCGGTCGATACCGCGCTGACCATCCAAGGATTCCTCCAGCGGGACAATGAGTTCGACCAGTGGACGATCGTGGTACCGCTGCCGCTCCGGGTGCTCGGCCAGCAAACGTACGTCGTGCCGGTGGTGGGTAAACCGGAGCGCTGGGAGCGCTATCTCAACCGCTACATCGAGGCCAGCGGGACCGTTACGCGCCTCCCCGAGCGGGGCAATCCCAGCATCGGCATGGAGGTGGAAAAGGCGAAGGAGCTCGACCCGCCGGGGACGGCCCGCCAGACCGTGGACAAGGGGGTGACCCTCCACGCCGACGTCACGCTGTCCGTGATCCCCAATCGCTTCAGCTGGAAAGACGCGAATGGGAACTCGACGGGCGTGAATCCGATGCTCGTGTACACCATCGGCAACCGGCGCGCTTCGCAGATCTACTTCATCCTCCCGTCGAACCGATTCCTTTGCGTAATCGTCAAGTCGAAGGAAGGAATCGCCGTCTGGGACACCACGACGCTGGTCCCAAGCCCGGACGCCCGACGCTTCACCATGCAGCGCGGCGGTCAGTTCCGCGACGCCATCCACTTCCCTGAAGACGCCGCGTCCCGGCCGGGCCACTACTTCGCGCACGTGGGCGTGTGCGACGTGGACGACTACGACATCACCGCGGAGTTCGACGTGCGCTAGCGCCTTGACATCTGCTTGAGAGCGACGCGCGAACATCGGGTCATGCACCCCTCCGCGACGCCGGCCGCTGTGCTCTTCGCCTACGCCTTCCTATCCAACATCGCCCTCGCCGTCGTGCCGCACGAGCCCGCCATCATCTGGTACGGGCCCCGGCTCGGCGTCTGGACCACGACGCTCATCGCCACCGCGGGCACGATACTCGCCGCCGTCGTCGACCACCGGTTGCTCGCGCCGCTGATCGGACGGCTGGCGCAACGACGCTTAGAGTCGTCCCCCCTCTCCGCAACGCGGAGAGGGGGACCGGGGGTGAGGACCTGGCCCGAGCGGCTGTTTCGTCGCTACCCCGTCGCGACCATCGCGCTGTCGGGTTTGACGCCGCTGCCGTTTTTCCCGTTCAAAGCCCTCGCGTTCGCGACCGGTTGTCCCGCGGGGAAGTACACCGTCGCCGTCGCGGCGCGCTGCGTCCCGCGCTACGCGCTACTCGCCTGGCTCAGCGCCGCCGTGCAGGTCCCGGTGTGGATGATGGTCGCGCTGTTCGCGCTCCTGATGATCCCCTCGCTCAGGTTGGTCTGGTGGCCGCGCGCCGCGAGCTGACGTTCCTGCTCGCCGAGCCCGAGCGGCGGCTGCTCCGGGCCATCGCCACCCGGCTGCCGCGGTGGGTGACCTCCGACGGGTTGACCGCCCTCGGCGTGGTGGGCGCCCTTGGCACGGGCGCAGCGTACGCGCTTTCCACCCTGAGCGTCGCGTGGCTCTGGGCGGCGAGCGCGCTCCTCGTTGTGCAGTGGTTCGGCGACAGCCTGGACGGAACGCTGGCGCGCGTGCGCTGCGCGGAGCGGCCGCGCTACGGCTACTACCTGGACCACATCGTGGACGCGTTCTCGACGGCGGCGATCGGCGCGGGGATCGGCCTCTCGCCCTACGTGGATCTCGGGGTGGCGCTGGCGGGCGTGATCGCCTACCTCATCCTGTCGATCAACATCTACCTCGAGTCCCAGGCGTTCGGCGTGTTCCGGTTGGGGTACGGCCGGATCGGCCCGACCGAGGCGCGCATCGTCTTGATCGCCGCCAACGCCGCGCTGGCGCTGAGCGGACCGAGCGCGGTCGCCGCGCCGATCGCTACCGGCGTGGTGACCGCGCTCGTCGTCGGGATGTTCGTGATGGTGGCGGTGCGGATCGGTCGCAACATCTCCGCCCTCGGGCAACTCGAGCCGCCCCCAACCGCAGGTCGTCTTCGCCACCTCACGACGACGAGTCCCGAAGGTTACCTTCTGAAACACGAGGCCATGAGGCCGATTTAGGCCCGGTCCTCGCTCCTTCGTGCGGAGGTATTCGATGAACCCGATCCGTCACTGCGCGTTCGCCGTCGTCCTCAGCCTTGCGGTGAATGGCCTCCCTGCCCAAGACCCGCCCGCCCCCGCCCCCGGCGACCGCGTTCGCGTCACATCGGCCGACCGGCGCGCCACGGGCACACTCGAGTCGATCGACGGCGACACCATCGTAGTGCGTCGCAGCAACGGCGCACTGACCAAGTTTGCACGCGCGCCGCGGCCGCGACTGGACGTCAGCACCGGCGTCGGTATGTGCGGCCAGGGACGCCGGGCGGCCTGCGTCATTGGCGGCTTCTTGGGGGGAGCGCTCGTGGGACTCGGAGCGGGTGCGATCGCAGGCGGGGGCTGCAACGGTGACGAGCTGTGCGGAATCCAATACGTCTTCACAATCCCCGCGGGCGCGCTCGTCGGAACTATCGTCGGCAGCGTCGTCGGCGGCGAGCATTGGGACAGAGTCGATGTCCCCGCGACCGTGACCTTCAGGCCCGAGCGCTCGGGGAGGGTGGCGGTCGGCGTGAACCTCCGGTTCTGAAGCGGAATCGCGCGCCAGCGCCCCCGCTCACCAGGCGACCGCGTAGTTGGAGAAGTGGTCGACCCGCCCCGTGATCTTCGTCCCCAACACGTTGTCGATCGACAACAGGTACGAGACGATGTCGAGTGCATTGCTGACATACGCGATCCGCTTCGGCAGCAACCGGCCGAGCAGATTGCAGTTCGCGTAACTCATGGTGAGAGACGCGGACCGCGCGAACGTCAGCCCTTCCGGCTGGAAGTGAACGGCGTTGACCCCGCGGCCCGTCACCAGCACACCCGTGATCGCCACCGGGGCGGACAGCGCTCCGGCGGGGATGCTCAGCGTGTGCGGTCCGACGCGAATGACGCCGCCTCCAGACCCGATCGTCTGTGTGGCCGTGGCGTACGAAAGATTGGAGCACTGCAGCAGCCCCGTGCCTCCGAGGAGGTCCCTGATGATCGACGCCTGGGGGGCGGTGGGCGGACCTGACTCCGGGGCGCTCATCAGGGCCCGGTCGGTGCACCCGGCCACGACCAGCGCGATCACCAGCCAATGAACGGCCTTCATGACCTCACCTTTCTCTCTTGAGAGCGTGGGGCAATAGGAATGTCCGGGGTAGCCTGTGACACTCCCGGGTTCTTCGTAGCCAGTAGGTCTGGAATCGCCAGCAACGCGTCCAGTTTCTCGGTCTCGACCTTCGCGCGCAGCCGTTCGAACGTGGCCCGCGCCGACAGCGCGATCTGTTTTGCCGCCGCGACGTCGCCGAGCAGGGCTAACAGGTGGGCGAGATCGCGCTGGGCGCTGGCGACGAGCTGCGGGCGCTGGTGCTCGGTCGCGCGGTCGATCACCTGGCGCAGCATCGCTTCCGCCTCCGGCGCCTTCCCTGCGACGCCGAGTGCCACGGCGAGAATCCGCAGGTCCTCGGTCTCGAGCACCGCGTCCTTCAGCTCACGGTGCACGGCCAGGGCTCGCTTCGCGTCCCGGATGGCAGACTCGGGCTCACCCCGGGCAACCCGGATTTCGGCCAGTCCGGCGAGGGCCTGGGCCTGGAGCGCCCGGTCGCCCAGTCGCTCGGCCTCGCGCAGCGCCGCATCGGCGGCCCGCAGCGCGTGGTCCAGCTGCCCCTGCTCGCGGTACGTGATCCCGAGATTGTGCTGCGACTCGACGACGCCGCGGTTGTAGCTGGCCTTTTCGTATGCGGTGATCGCGCGGCTGTACGCCCCGACCGCCCGGTTGTAGTCCCCCTGCATGTTGGCGATGATGCCGAGGTTGTTGGCACACCGGCCGACCGTGGCCATGTCGTTGTCCTGCATCGCCCGTTCCTGCGCCCGCGTGAAGAAGTACGTCGCCTCGCCGATCCCGCCCCGCTCCAGCGCGATCGCGCCGGATACGTTGAGGGCCCGCACTTCGATCGTACGATCGCCCAGCATGCGCGCCCGCAACTGCGCGACCATGGCCCACTGCTGGCCGAGGTCCAGCCGACCGAGTCGGGCGTGCGCGATGCCGGAGAGTAGCGTCAGCATGGGGGACTGCTCGAGCTCATCGGGCGAGCGCTTGCTCAGATAGGCGAGTAGCTCCGCGTAGAGCCCCGCATCGGCCAGGGCTTGCGCCGCATTGAGCGGCGCGAGTGATCCGCGCAACTCGGCCGCGAAATCGTCGTCCCAGTTCTGGTTGGCCAAGTCGCGAATTTCGCCTTCGGCGCCGAGGCGCATGAAGATTGCCTTGGCGCGCCGCGCGGCGACCTGGGCTTCGGAGGTCCGCCCGCTGCGCCGCAGCAGCACGGCGAGGTCACGTGTCGCCTCGGCCAGGAGCTGGGGCCTCCCGTGCGACTCGGCGCGCGCGATCACCTCGCCCAACGCGACCTCGGCGGCCGCCGACTGGCCCTCGGCCGCGTAGAGCGACGCCGCGACCCGCAGATCCTCGGCCTCGCCGACGGTATCGCGCAGCCCGCTGCGGATTTCGCGAACCCGATCAAGCTCGGCGCGCGCCTGCTCCAGCTCGCCGCGGGCCACGCGGATTTCCGCTCGCCCCCTGAACGTCAGCGCCCGGAGGGTACGATCCCCGTCGGCTTCCGCCTGGGCGACGGCCCGGTCGGCCGCTGCCAACGACTGGTCGAACGCCCCCTGGTCCAGATACGCGATCGCCTGGTTGTGCTGGCATTCGGCGACGCCCCGCCGCAAGCCGGCGCGCTCGAAGGCAGCCGCGGCGATCTCCCAGGACCCGATCGCCTCCGCGTGCCGTCCCCGCAGATTGCTGATGATCCCGAGATTGTTGGAGCAGCGGCCGGTGGTGACGGCGTCCCCGTCCCGGCTGGCGGCCAACAGGGCCTGCGTGAAGTAGTCCGCCGCCTCGTCGATCCGCCCGCTCACCAGGGCGATGGCGCCCCGTGCATTCAGGGCGTGGCGCTCGACCTCCTGCTCGTCCCGCTTGCGGGCGAGGTCGAGGGCCAGATCGAGCCACCGCTGTCCCTCATCGTGCCGCCCGAGCCGCGCGTGCGCGGTTCCGAACAGCAGCGCGAGACTCGGCGAATCGGCCAGCTCGCTCGCCGGTTGCGCGCCGAGGTACTCGACCACCTCGGCATGGCGCCCCGCGGCGGCAAGCTGCCGGGCGGTGTCCACTACGAATGACGGCGAATGCATCGGCACTCTCGCCCCGTTACCAGGAAATGGCGTACTCGCAGAAGTGGGGCAACGCGCTGACGAACGATTTGTCCGCCAGTTCTTGGACGGCCGGGATCGGCTCCCACACGCCGTTCGTGCCCTCGCGATACCACAGCCCCAACAACCGGCTCTCGATGTAGGTGTCGGTTTCGTCCACTACACCGTCGCCGTTCAGGTCGCCGTCCGCGCCGCCATAGGAGATTTGCAGCTGGCCGGGCTCGCCGAACACCAATCCCGTCGGCTCGAGCGACACCTTGATGTTGTCGGGGTCGATCGTCACCGTGATCAGCACAGAATCCCCGGGCGCGAGATCGCCGAGACCGGGGACATAGGCTGGATCAGTGGTTGTGAGTCGCAAGAATGCCGAGGTCGTGTCCCCGGTGGCGCTCAGGTAGTTGATCTGAAGCGAGCGCGGCTCGCCGCGCACCGCCCAGAACGAGGCCGTGTAGCGGTCGAGCTGCAGCCCCGGGGACAGCGAGGCCCGGAGAGCACCGCCGCCGGGAAGACCGGCGAGCGCGCCCGTCGCGCTGAACTGCGGCGCCGAGCCCCCGGCCCACCGGAGGAAGTGAGGGGTCGGGGCCGCGGGCTGCTCGACCGCCGTGGGATGCGGCCCGTTGGTGCATCGGGCCGCGAACAGCGCGAGCACGAGCGGGATCAGGGAGCGGCGAACGGACAATGCGATTCTCCGAGGGCATGTGGTCCTACGCCCGGTGACGAATTACGTCCCCGGACTCCAGGGATTCTTTTTGAGCTCGACGAAGGCTTGGAGGGACAACGAGCATCTTGACTGCGGCGGTCATGGTCCGCACTTTGTGGACTAGTGGCGTCCCACCGCACGGTGTTTTGGGGACGCATTACGTCACTAAAGTAGAGACTATTTGAGATCTGTCAAGGGTGAAAAAGGACCTATGAAGGAGACAACTAGCGAGCGGCTCACCCTCCTACTGGAGGTCTTCAGCCCCTGGGATGGCATTTCATTGACCTATCGGCAGTTCGCCGCCGAGCTAGGGTCGCCGGTAACCGAGGCGGCCGTCAAGAAGTGGCCGCAGCGCAAGAAGTTCCCATCGGATGTGGCCCGACTGATCGTTGCCAGGGCGAGAGAGCGTGGCTTGACGGGCGTAACCTTGGAGTGGCTGCTATGGGGGGAAGGTGCAGGGCCTCAAAAAGCCCCCAAGACGACGCCCGCCGGCTCCGCAGGTCAGCACCGTCTGACTACCCAGGATGAGGCACAGGAGCCCCACGGCCGATTCGCAGCGGACATTGCCGGCGCCTTGGAGGCGGACCTCAGTCATAATGAATTCGGCCAGTGGTCCTCGGTCGAGGTGCAGCACACGGTCATCTGGGCGCTCAAGGACCTGGCCCGCCGGCTTTGGGTGCTGCGATTCAACATGGGGAAGACCTTCGAGCTGACCGACCAATGGGCTGGAACGATTGGCCTTCCGGTCCGGCCCCCTGAACCGTTATCGGAAGAACGACCGTAGCCTAAAGCCGCGGCTGACCGAGCAGCCGCCCTGCCGTCCGGAATACCTGATCCCACATCGCGGGCGTGAGCTTACCGGTGTTGGTGTTTTGCCGGCTCGGGTGGTACGACGCGATGACCACGCACCCGTCGGGCAGCGTCGTGGCCACGCCGTGGGCGAACGGAGGCCGCGCGCGCGGCGGCAGCCGCTCCCACCACCCGGCCGCTTTGAGCCAGGTCTCGTGCGCGATCCGGCCGAGCGTCACCACCACCCGCACCCGTTGGAGCAATCGCAGCTCGGCGGCGATATACGGCCGGCAGCGCTCGAGCTCCACGCGGCTGGGCTTGTTGCCGGGCGGCGCGCAGCGCGCCGCCGCGGTGATGTAGCAGTCGATGAGCGTCAGGCCGTCGTCGCGCGCCAGTGATTGCGGTTGGCTCGCGAACCCGTGGCGATACAATGCCTGGTACAGCCAGTTGCCGCTCGAGTCTCCCGTGAACATGCGCCCGGTGCGGTTCGCGCCATGCGCCGCAGGGGCGAGTCCCACGACGAGCAACCGCGCATCGGCGTCGCCAAAGCCCGGGACGGGCTTTCCCCAGTACTCCCAGTCGCGAAACTCACGTTTCTTCTCCCGGGCTACACGGCGGCAATAGGCGCGCAGGCGCGGGCAGCGGGTGCAACGGATGATGGAGCGATGGACGGCGGGGATCGTTGGAAGAGCAGCAAGGGTCATTCGCCGAATGTAATCCGCGGCTCAAGCAGCGAGTTCACTCGCGCGTTGCGTCTAGGGGAATCTGATCGGGAGCCCCTGGCGCACGCTGCCGTGGATCGTGAACGCCTGCACCGCGACCGCGGCGCCGAGTAACCAGGGGCGCCAGCGCGGGGGCGCCGCCGCGGCCGCACCCAGTACGCCGAGACCGGCGAGGGCGGTGTAGCTGTTTACCCGGCCCACGCTCGGCCGCTCGCCCAGCAGCGGATTGGACTCGCGGAAGCCCACCCATCCCTGGCGGGCGAGCTCACGAGTCTGTGCGGCATCGATCAACAGGGTGACGACGAACGCACTTGCCAAGGCGGTGTGCGATGGCGTCCACGACACGCGCGCGGGCAGCCGTGTCAGGTACTCGGTACTCCATGACGCCCTTCCGGGCATCGCGACCGCAACGGCGTGAAGCGCGCGACGATCTGGACTGGGCCGCAGGGGACGCTGGACCCGGGCGGTTAGCCCTCCCAGAAACGGGTTTGGCGTGACATAGATGTAGGACGCGGCCCGGAGGCTCGGTACGCGGGAGGCCTTTTGGGCAGCCGCGGGCGTGAGCCACACGCCGACCGCTACGACCGCGATGAGTGCTGCTACGATGCGCTGCATGGCTTCGGCAGGGGGCAAAGGCGGTGCCACGCATACGCCACATAGCGCTAAAGCCGCACCGTGACTGGGCTCACGGGCGTTCCACCGCATAAGGGCGCGTATCGCAAAAGCTCGGTTTTGTTGCCCCGGCGCGACAGGTTCGCTGCGTTCTGGAGCGGGGCCTGGCGCGCGATCACGGGTTTTCGAGGCGAGCGCGCTATGTTGTGGGACGCATCATCCCCCAACCAGGACTCAACATGGCACGCCTGTTCTGGATGACCCTCATGGTCGCCTTCGCAGGCGCCCTATTGCTCGGAGCCTCCTGGGCCGCCGCCTTTTACACCCTGGGTGATCTACTCGGCGCTCCGCCACCCGAGATGGGCAGGCAGTCCACCGACTTGCTGTGGCAAGGCGCACCCGAGCTTCCGGGCCACCCTCGAGTATGGCGGTTCGCCTTCGGACCCACCCGCATCCCGGGAGCCCCCACCGTGCGGATCTACATCAGTCCGCTCGGCCACTTGGTCAAAACCGAGCCGGCCGACCTGGCCGAACGTGTGAAGCTGCTGGAGCGGGGCTACTGACGTGCTGTGAGCGACGTCCGGCTCTCTGTCGCCCGGTCGCTCCTTGCTGCATTTTTCCCGGTCGCTGAGGTGAATTCACGGGATTGGGCTGCGAGGCTCGCGGCCCAATACTAGTTAGGCGCCGCCAACCTTCACATCCATGACTCGCTTTGCGACTTGCGTAGTTCTCGCCTTTCTCGCGGCCGTCAGTGATGCTCGCGAGGCGACCACTCGATGGGCTTGGTTCCGCTCTACGAGTGTCATCAATGACTGGTTTGTCAGGCAGGGCCAAGCGGATGTCACTATCGAGGGCAATACCTTCAAGGCCACTCTTTGGGATTCAGCCGACACGACCGTGGCCAGCCTCTTGCTCGAAGGGTCCATTATCAGGAATACGGTCAGTGTCACAGTTACTATCAATGAGAGCGACGTCGGTCCGTCTCATGCGACTGGCAAGCTCGAACGAACGTGTTGGAAGGATGGAGGAGGTCGCGAGTCTATGATCCTATCCGAGGGCTTCGGAGCGATTGGCCTCGTCCGCGAACTCCCGCGCGGCTCTCCCTGTCGAGCCGGCGCCTAACATGCGCTTGAAGCTGCCGGGCGCACACATGTAGGGAAGAATTGCGTTGCCTCGCCGCCCAGCCTTTTTGTCTGCCGCTCCAACGCCTTGCGCCCGCGGGCGTTGCGCCCGCAGCTTAAGCGCGATCCGTTAGGCAGCCTCCTCACCCGCCGACTCACAACAAGCCACCGTGCTCGCCATGCCACCTATTGCGCCAGACCCGCGCCCGCCACTGTTCCAGGAGCTCAGCGTCTTCGTCTTCGCCGTCGTCTTCGGCAGTCTGTGTGGTCTTGCCACGAACGAGCTGCTGCGGCATTGGGTCACTACGACCGTCGCTGGCAACGCTGCCCTCGCCGTAGCCACCACCGCTGCGGGCGCCGCTCATTCTCACTTTGTTCACAGGCAGTCGTGGGTTCACTTGCTCCCGAAGGTCGGTGTCGGCGCCCCCGTAGCGTATGGCGCCATGCGCCTAGTCCATGCTGTGCTCGGCTCATAGACCGGGGCAGCCTAACAAGCGCTTGAAGCTGACAGCGCACGTAGGGGTATTTGATCTTTCACCGGTGTGCTGCACCTTAAGCGCGATCCGTTAGACGGCTGCGTTATCGGCGCGCTCCTAGGCTCTCGGCAACGGAGATCGGACTCGTGACGAAGCGTCGCAAAGTCATCGTCCACATCGCGACCAGCGCGGACGGCTATATCGCGCGTTCCGACGGCGATCTCGAATGGCTGACGTCCCGCCCGGCACCAAAGGGTTTCTATGGCATGAACGCCTTCATGAAGTCGGTTGACACGATGGTGCTTGGCCGAAAAACCTACGAGGTGAGCCGGCGAATGGGGGCGAAGTTTGACTCACAAAGTCGGAACATCGTTTTCTCCCGTCATCCGCCGCCCGCTGACGCCCCGTCAGGCGTGGAGTTCGTGAACGATGCCATCGGCCCATTCGTTGGCCGTCTTCGAGAGCAGCCTGGCAAGGATATCTGGTTGATGGGCGGTGGCGAGATCATCGGCTCGTTTTTTGACGCGCAGGCGATCGACGAGTTCGTCATCAGTGTGGCCCCCGTTTTCATTGGGGACGGCATCCCATTGATCGCGCGGCGTCATCGTCACGTGCCCTTGGATTTGCACTCCCTTGATCGCTTCGAGGATGGTGTGGTTCAACTGCATTACCGCGTTCACAAGCAACCTTGATGACGCTGCATCCCACGCGGTAGGTGCGGTCGAAGGAGGCCGTCTTCACGAACGATGGTGAGGTTCGCGGGGTACCGCCGCTCCCACCGGGCCGCTAAGTTAAGGCGCTGTAACGTTGGAGAGGTGGCCGAGTGGCTGAAGGCGGCGGTTTGCTAAACCGTTATAGGGGCTAATACCTCTATCGGGGGTTCGAATCCCCCCCTCTCCGTGACGGAAGCAGGTGCTACGTACGAGGTGCTAGGTCTTAGGCCCCCTAACCCCTAGCCCCTAATCCCTAGCCCCCAGCACCCATGTCCACCCGCGTCCGATTCGCCCCCTCTCCCACCGGTTACCTCCATGTCGGAGGCGCCCGCACCGCCCTCTTCAACTGGCTCTACGCCCGCCACGAGGGCGGCAAGTTCCTGCTGCGCATCGAAGACACCGACAAGGCGCGCTCGACCGACGAGCATACGCAGGTGATCCGCGACGGCCTCACCTGGCTTGGTCTCGACTGGGACGAGGAGCTCGTATTCCAGGGCGCCCGCGTGAAGCGGCACCAGGAAATCGCCGACCGCCTCCTCGCCGAAGGCAAAGCCTACATGGAGGAGGGCGCGATCCGGTTCCGCGTGCCGCCCGGCGAGATCGCCTGGGAGGACGCGGTGCACGGCCGGATTTCGTTCCAGGGCGCCGATATCAAGGATTTCATCATCCTGCGCTCCGATCGCACGCCGATCTACAACCTCGCCGTGGTCGTGGATGATCTCGACATGAGAATCACCCACGTGCTGCGCGGCGACGACCACATCTCGAACACGCCCAAGCAGATCGCGCTGTACCGCGCGCTCGGCGCCCCGCTGCCGGTGTTCGGCCACGTTCCTATGATCAACGGCCCCGACGGCAAGAAGCTCTCCAAGCGCCACGGCGCGACGGCGGTGGGCGACTATCAGCACATGGGTATTCTCCCCGCCGCGATGCGGAACTTCCTGGCCCTGCTCGGCTGGAGTCCCGGAGGCGACCGCGAGATCATGACGCTGGACGAGATGATCCAGTTGTTTTCGTTCGCCGGGATCCAGCAAAAAGCCGCGATCTTCGACATGACGAAGCTCGAGTGGATGAACGGCCAGTATCTCTCGATGACGCCCGCCGAGGAGCTCTACCCGCTCGTGGCCCCACAGCTGGCGCAGCTCGGGGTGAATGGGAACAAGGAGGCGGTGCTCAAGGCGATCGCCGCCGTGAAGACCCGGTCGCGCACCACGCTCGATGTCGCGCGCCAGGTGGCCGCCCGGCTGGACCCGAAGCACGTCGTCGTGGACGAGAAGGCAAAGCAGGAGATCGCGAAGGATCCAGCCGGCTACACGGCGTCGCTCGAGGCGAGTCTCGCGGCGCTCAAGGACACCGACTGGACGCCGGAGCAGCTCGAGCGGCGGCTGCGCGCGCTCGCGGAGCAGCGGGGAGTTGCGGCGGGGAAGATCTTCCAGCCGATTCGCATCGCGCTCACCGGCGGCACCGTGTCGGAGCCGGTGAACGAGCTGCTATATGTGGTGGGGAAAGAGGCGGCCCTGGAGCGGCTGAAAACGGCGACTACGGCACCGCGTTGACGCTATCCGTCTTCGCCTGCGTCGTATCGCCCCGGGCTCGACGCTCGGCGTCGCGCTCCGCTTGCTTTCGTGCCCGCAGGTCCCGCACGTACTGCTTGAACAGCCGCAGCGTCTCGGTGCGCCGCGCCGCCTGCATCAGGTCCTCCCGCATCTCGTCCAGCTGGCGCGCCCGCCGTTGCTCGTCGTAGTTCCCTTGCGGCAGGCTGATCGGTAGGAGCGCCAGCGCTGCCGTGGGAATCTTGATCCCCGCCACATGGATGAACTGCGAGTCGATACCGAACACCTTCCCGGCTACGTCCGTGGTCCAGACGGGGATTCGCCGGGACCGCTGATCTTGGTCGATGAACACGTTGAGCGAGTCGACCATGGCGCGCAGCCGGCGCACCACGGTCGTGTCGCGGCTCTCCTGCGGCTCGTACAGCGCGTCGGCCACTTCGGACGGCAGCGCGGGCCGCGGCAACACCCACAGCCGACCGTCGCCCACTTGGGGTAGGGTCACCATGTGGGGGCCGATGGCCACCGGGCTCGTGGCGAGGGTCGTGTCGGGCTTGCCCACGGGAGCGGGAACGGGCCGGGTTGTGTCGGGCGCGGCGCCGTTGGGGAGCGGCCGTCCCAGGCCGCCACTCGGACCTTTGCCGCGCCGCGTGCCGCCGAACGGCGGCAGCTCGGGCGGCTGGGGCCGGGACGGCGGAATGATGGTGATCAGGCCCTGCGGCCGGTCGATGCGCCATGACCCGCTGAACGCGAGGATGACGATCGTCAGGTGCACGACCGCGCTGACGACCCAGGTGAGCCGCCGAAACTCGAGCGGGGGCCTCCGGATCTCAAACAGCGGCGAGCACCTTTCCCAGCCGCTCGGCGGCTTCGACCAGCCGCGGCGTGCCGACCGTGAGCGCGAGACGGAAAAATCCTTCACCGCCCGCCCCGAACCCGCTACCGGCGAGCGTCACCACTCCCGCCTCCGTGAGCGCGCGCCGGGCGAACGCCGCCGAAGCGACGCCCTCGGGCAGCGGCACCCATACGTACATCGTGGCCTCCGGCGTCTCCGGCTCGAACCCCTGGG